>Ga0306895_100015_pt1 | contig 124194 bp, 147 predicted proteins | sample AntDeeMetagen401_FD_190451 | JGI IMG/M metagenome (GOLD analysis project Ga0306895, IMG submission 190451) | Saline lake microbial communities from Deep lake, Antarctica - Metagenome #401 (v2) (version 2) | ecosystem: Environmental > Aquatic > Non-marine Saline and Alkaline > Saline | place...
CGGCTGCGGCACGATCCAATGGCAGGGCCTCGCTGTCTTCACCATCCCACGGCTCGCGCTGCTGGCGTTCGTCCTTATTACCGCAGGGAGTGTCGTCCTCGTAGTCCGTGATCGGCAATAGGGTGAGCTGTCGACGGCTGTCTTGGTGAGTGATTCCACCCATGAGTAGTCGACAGCCGTTGCTCGCAGATGTTGTGTTCGGGAAAAGATGCGTCGGCCGAGATTTGAACTCGGGTTGTAACCATGGCAAGGTTACGTGATACCACTACACTACCGACGCGTGCTGCGGTTCTTCGCATTTACTTCTAACTGGAGGTAGGTGTATAAGGGTTGCGAAACAGCGGTCCTGTGAGTGTGAAAACCACACGACAGAGGTGGAATTCACGACACTCTCTGGAATCCCGATCCGACCTCGTGAAACTCCACGTAGTAAGAACGGCACCCCGTTGGACTTCGAACCCCGGTATGCTCTAGTTGACCGCTAGAAGAACGTACAGAGAGCTGCCATCACGGTGATTGGCTGTCGTATTCGAGTCGGGAGAGACCACTCGATTGCGGTGTCGACCGGGTGTGTAACTGTTATTTTAACATCTAATTGAAACGTGTAGGATTAGGTTAGCACCGTTTATCTATCCATAACAAACCCACAGCAGTCGGAGTACGAGACGAAAGCCGACCGGAAACAATCGGTGATACAGAGGAAGTAGCCATCGAGCCAGCAGTGGCTCGGTTGCTTCCTTATCCTACGAACACACAACATGAATTCAACACGATACACAGCAGTGCTCAGTGGATTCGTCGCTCTTCTCATGATAACATCACTGTTCGCCCCGGTAGCGTACGCACAGAGTCAACAGGATGACACCCAATCAGAAGACGACAGTATCTCGTACCGTATTGTCCAGGGCGATCAGGAGGTCTCGGTCGAACCAATCGAGGGAGATGTCCCGGTCGAAGAGTTCTATGACTATCGGTACCCCTACCAGAGCCGAGACAACCTCTCTTGGGGACGGGCGTTCAGCTCACAAGGGACAACCCAGTACCAACAGGAAGACACGAGTATCCTCATGCTGTACGAGGGGCCCAACGGCGTCAGTCTCGTTGCGGTTCACGACAAGTACTACGAGAACGCCGAGAACGGAACGCCGGGTAGCTCGGTGAGTTGGGAGATTACTGGCCTGCCGGACGACGGTGAGTGGGCTGTTATTGACGACGATTACGATTGGCGGAACGAGACAACCGAAAAAGACGATATCCATCAGCTCGCCGAGGATCATCAAGCCGGGGCCGCCGGAAACGATGGTGAGCCGCCGGAGGACGTCGACGCCCGACTGAGTTGGGTCTGGACGACCGGCCGAAACGACGGGATGGCCTACCGTGGCCTCGGCCAAGACGACGTGTCGATAACGATTGACCCGGCGTTCAACGAAGAATCCTACCATCGATACGGCGATACCCGCCGGCCTGACGAGGATCCCGACGATCCAACTGAGGGGCCGGAGTACAACGGCACGATAGACGACTGGCAGGTGATCACCGCAACTGACGACGGAGACGACTTCAGGCGCGTCTGGTTCGACAGTCTCGAACAGGATGTCACGATTGAAACCGTCGACGAGCCCCCCGAACCGACGGTTTCGGTCGCCGGACCCGAGACTGCAACTGTTGGCGAGGAGGTAACGTTCAATACCAGTAACACAACCGACAACGTCGAGAGCTACGAGTGGACTGTCAACGGCACTACTGTGGAGTCGACCAATGAATCAACGCTAACCCATCCGTTCAACGAGACGGGGACAGCCGAAGTCGAAGTGACAGTGTCGACCGCCGACGATCAGACAGCCACCAACTCGACAACAGTCGAGGTTGTCGAAAGTGAGGGGACGTCGACCGGTCAGACGCCAGGCTTTGGCCCGATCCTTGCGTTGGTCGCGTTGGTTGCTGCGATGCTCTTCGCAGTGCGACGGTCAAACACATAATCGCCTTCCAGTCGTCGTTAGACGTCTGGCGGTACCGTCTGTATATTTTCTTGTTCACGCGTGCGCGCTTGCTGTGATCCAAGCGTGAGTGGCCGGTAGTCGAGTATCTGTGAGTGGCCGGTAGCGACCGGTTGGTCGACTCGCTGTTCCCAACCACGGTACAGTTTGTCGCGTGGTATGGCACACCAACCAACGGCGTACTTTCCGGATAGACGTGCTCTACGGGTCGTGTGAAGGCGACACAGGGGGCACTCATTCCGCTACCCTTTTAGGTCCCCATTGGGAATCCAAAATACAGTCTAGTGACGAGGCACACCCGATGGACGGACTAACACTACTGGTTCCGTCGTCGATCATCCGAGAGGCCGAGGACAAACGCGAGGCAACTCGCAAGCTCGGCTACGTCGCCCGCGCGGCGACGGTGTTTCGGGCTGATCGACTTCTCATCTTCCCAGATCGGGAGGGCGAACGTCGGTGGGGCGAAGAGTTCGTCCGCGTCGTGCTGCAGTACGCTGCGACGCCGCCATACCTCAAACGCGAGGTGTGGGGGCAACGCGACGAACTGCAGTTCGCGGGCATACTCCCTCCGCTCCGGGTTTCGTCACAGACCGTAGCCGATCCAGCCGGATCGGTTACACATCAAGGAATCGTGACCAAGGTCGGATCTGAAGGCCGCGTTCGGGTCAATTGCGGACTGCAACACCCGATCTCGCTCATGGTGCCGCCGAATATGGCGACACCCGCTGAGGGGGAGCGCGTCACCGTCAGGATCTCTTCGAGAGAACCGGTCCGTGCACGGCTCGTCGACGAGGCCCCACCGGGCTTCGACGTCGAATGCACGGACCTCTCGGACGCCCTCGCTGAAGAATCGGGGCTACGGATCGCCACGTCAGCCTATGGAGAAGAACTCTCCCATGGTCGACTCGGTGATCTCCTTCCGCAGCTCGCGGATGGAGCAACCGTCGCCTTCGGTTCGCCCGGCAGAGGGCTTCCGGAAATACTCGGGATTGAACCCGAGGCAGTCTCGGCCGCAGTCGCGGCTGGAGACCACGTTGAATCTGTTCCTGGATTCGACCGCTGGCTCAATACGATTCCGCGACAGGGCAGCGAGACGGTGCGAACGGAGGAAGCGATGTTCGCGTCGCTCAGCTGTCTCACGCTCACGGAGTAACTACATGCCACAACCAAGCAGACCACGCAAAGGCTCGCTGGGCTACGGCCCGCGGACGCGTGCAACCGACGAGGTTCCACGCATTCGCTCGTGGCCAGACGACGACGGAGCAGCGGCTCCACAGGGATTCGCCGGCTACAAAGCTGGCATGACCCACGTTGTCATGGTCAACGACGAGGCAGACTCGCCGCGTGAAGGAATGGAAGAGTCCGTTCCTGTCACCGTCGTCGAGGTTCCGCCAATGCGGGCGGTTGCCGTCCGAGCCTACAAAGACACGCCGTATGGACAGAAGCCGATCACCGAGGTCTGGGCCACCGAGTTCGACGAGAATCTCGACCGCGCTCTGGACCTCCCGGCAGAAGACACCTTCGAGCAGGATTCGGAGGCCCTTCGGGAACTCATCGACGACGGTGAGGTAGACGACCTGCGTCTCATCACTCACACCGTCCCCGGTGACAACAAGAACGTCCCGAAGAAGAAACCCGACATCATGGAGACACGCGTCGGCGGCGGCTCGCTTACGGACCGCGCCGACCACGCACTCGACCTCCTCGAAGACGGCGGCGAACACAGCTTCGACGACGTGTTCCGAGCCGGCGAGTATCTCGATGTCTCGGGTATCACGAAGGGGAAAGGAACACAGGGTCCCGTCAAACGATGGGGCGTCCAGAAACGGAAGGGCAAACACGCCCGTCAGGGATGGCGTCGACGGATCGGCAACCTCGGTCCGTGGAACCCATCCCGGGTCCGTTCGACCGTTCCCCAGCAGGGACAGACCGGCTACCAGCAGCGAACCGAACTCAACAAACGTATCATCTCCATCGGCGAGGGCGACGACGCCTCCGTCGACGGCGGCTTCGTCGATTACGGCGAGGTCGATGGTGACTACGTGCTGATCAAGGGTTCAGTTCCGGGGCCGAACAAACGGCTGCTGCGGTTCCGCCCGGCCATCCGGCCGAACGACCAGCCACGCCTCGATCCCGAGGTTCGGCACGTCTCAACCGCATCTAACCAGGGCTAACTATGCAGGCAACAGTACGCGACCTGAACGGTGACGACGCGGGGACCGTCGACCTCCCAGAGGTCTTCGAGACCCATTACCGCCCGGATCTCATCAAACGGGCAGTCGTCGCCGCCCAGGCAAACCGGAAACAGGCCTACGGTGCAGACAAACTCGCAGGACTCCGAACCCCCGCCGAGTCGATGGGTAGTGGACGCGGTATGTCCCACGACCCACGACAGAACGGCGTTGTTCGTCGTGTCCCACACGCAGTCAGTGGTCGACGTGCACACCCACCGAAGGCCGAAAAGGACCAGGGCAAGACGATCAACCGAAAGGAGCGACAGCTGGCCACTCGGTCGGCCATCGCCGCAACCGCCGACGCCGAACGCGTCGCCGAACGTGGCCACGAGTTCGACGCTGATCTCGAACTCCCACTCGTCGTCTCCGACGAGTTCGAAGACCTCGTGAAGACCCAGGAGGTCCTCGGACTGCTCGAGGAACTCGGCATCGCCGACGACATCGAGCGCGCCGAAGACGGCAAATCGGTACGCGCCGGACGGGGAACGACCCGTGGCCGGAAGTACCAAGAGCCAACCTCGATCCTCTTCGTGACCAGCGACGAGCCATCGAAGGCAGCCCGCAACCTCGCGGGTGTCGACGTGGCAACCGCCGGCGAAGTCAACGTCGAGGATCTCGCGCCCGGCACACACGCCGGACGCCTGACGCTCTTTACCGAGAGCGCACTCGATGAGGTGGCAGACCGATGAGCTCGATTCTTCACCATCCGCTGGTGACCGAGAAGGCGATGAACGAGATGGACTTCGACAACAAGTTGCTCTTCATCACTGACATCGACGCCACCAAACCTGAGATCAAGAAGGAAGTCCAGGACCGCTACGACGTGACTGTCGAGGGTATCAACACCCAGATCACGCCGAAAGCACAAAAGAAGGCGACACTCGCGCTCAGCGACGACGACGACGCGACTGAGGTTGCCTCACGAATCGGAGTGTTCTAAAATGGGACGTAGAATTCAGGGACAACGACGCGGTCGTGGTGGCCCAACGTTCCGGGCCCCCTCCCACCGCTACAAAGCAGAGCTCTCGCACAAGAAGTCCGAAGAACACGACACCATCACCGGCGAGGTCGTCGGCATCGAGCACGACCCAGCCCGGAGTGCTCCGCTCGCGGACGTGGAGTTCGAAGACGACGACCGTCGACTCATCCTCGCTCCAGAGGGTATCACGGTCGGCGAGACGATCCAGGTCGGCGTTTCCGCGGAGATCAAACCCGGCAACACGCTGCCGCTGGGCGAGATCCCCGAGGGGATCCCGGTCTGTAACGTCGAAAGCTCACCCGGCGACGGCGGCAAGTTCGCCCGCTCGACGGGTGTCTCCGCACAGCTGATGACCCACGACCGGAAGGTCGCGGTCGTTCAGCTCCCCAGCGGCGAGGTCAAACGGCTTAACCCTGAGTGCCGAGCCACCATCGGCGTTGTTGCCGGTGGCGGTCGAACGGAAAAACCGTTCGTCAAAGCAGGGAACAAGCACCACAAAATGAAAGCACGCGGTACGAAGTACCCGCGTGTCCGTGGGGTTGCCATGAACGCCGTCGACCACCCATTCGGTGGTGGCGGTCGACAGCACCCCGGCAAGCCGAAGTCCGTCTCGCGGGACGCACCACCGGGACGCAAGGTCGGTGACATCGCCTCGAAGCGAACCGGACGCGGCGGCAAAGGAGGACGTGACTAATGAGTAGCACAGAATATCGAACTGGCCGAGAGGGCGAGTTCACATACCGCGGTTACGACCTCGACGAGCTCCAGGATATGGACCTCGACGAGGTGGCAGAACTGCTCCCCGCTCGACAGCGGCGAACCATTCTCCGTGGTCTCTCCGAGGAACACCAGAAGCTCCTCGACAAAGCCGACGGTAAAGGCGACGAGGAGACGGCCAACAACCCGATCCGAACCCACCTGCGGGACATGCCGGTCCTGCCGGAGTTCGTCGGACTCACGTTCGCCGTCTACACCGGACAGAGCTTCGAGCGCGTCGAGATCGAACCCGAGATGATCGGGCACTATCTCGGCGAGTTCCAGCTTACCCGTAACTCGGTCGAACACGGACAGGCCGGAATTGGCGCGACCCGTTCATCGAAGTTCGTGCCCCTCAAGTGAAATCATGGGAATCAACTACAGCGTCGAGGCCGACCCCGACACCACCGCGAAAGCGATGCTTCGGGAGCGGCCCATCAGCCTGAAGCACAGCAAGGCCATCTCGAAGGCGATCAAAGGCAAGACCGTCGCCGAGGCCGAGGAGTACCTCGACGGCGTCATCGCTGGCGATCAGTCAGTGCCGTTCAAACAACACAACACGGGCGTCGGTCACCGCTCGGATATCGACGGCTGGGATGCCGGTCGCTACCCGAACAAGGCCTCGAAGGACTTCAAGAAGCTCCTCGAAAACGCTCGAAACAACGCCAACAACCAGGGCTTCGACGGCCCCGAGATGGTGATCAAACACCTCGCTCCCCACAAGGTGGGCGAGCGTGCCGGTCGAAAGCCTCGTGCGTTCGGCCGTGCCAGCGCGTGGAACACCACGCTCTGTGACGTCGAAGTTATCCTCGAAGTACCGGAGGCAGAGCAATAATGGCAGACGAACACCAGTTCATCGAAAACGGCCTGCAGCGCGCCCAGATCGACGAGTTCTTCGGTGACGAGCTCGGCCGCGCAGGCTACGGCGGCATGGATATCGCCAAAACCCCGATGGGGACCCAGATCGTCCTCAAAGCCGAAAAGCCAGGAATGGTTATCGGGAAAGGCGGCAAGAACATTCGGAAGATCACCACCGAACTCACCGAACGGTTCGGGATGGAAGATCCCCAGATCGACGTCCAGGAAGTCGACGAGCCGGACCTCAACGCCCGGATCGTCGCCGACCGACTGGCCAACGCACTCGAGCGTGGCTGGTACTTCCGGAAAGCCGGTCACACCACCATCGACCGCATCATGGACGCCGGCGCACTCGGCGCCGAGATCGTCCTCAGCGGTAAGGTGACCGGTGCCCGATCGCGCGTCGAGAAGTTCAACCGCGGCTACATCAAACACAACGGTGAGCCAGCCCAGACCGTCGTCGACGAGGGTCAGGGCGTCGCCGTGATGAAGCTCGGTACCATCGGCGTCACTGTCAAAATCATCCCACCGGGAGCCGTGCTCCCCGACGACTTCGAGATCCACGACGATGTGGATGTCGACGACGTCGAACAGGCAGACGACGGCGAAAGCGTCGAATCGCTTCTCGCCGAAGAGCCTGAGGAAGTGCCGGATGTCACCGAAGACGAGCCTGAGGCCGAGGAGGTCGAGGTTCCTGACGAAGATCCCGCCGAAGTCATCGACGAGGAGATCGTCGAGGAAGTCATTGATGAGGAGACCGCAGACGCGGACGACTCGGACGATGACGCCGACGAAGTCGACGCCGACGAGGCAGCGGCAGACGATGACGAAGAGGATCTCGACGAGGACGTTGCCGAAGAGGCAGCCGACCTCGTCGCCGAGATGGAAGACGAAGACGACAACGAGGAGGACCAATAGATGGCCATCCTTCACGTCGAAGAGATGCGCGATATGACGACCGCCGAGCGAGAGGTCGAACTCGAAGAGCTCGAAACCGAGCTGCTGAACCTCAAGGCCCTACAGGCCGCCGGTGGCGTTCCGGAGAACCCGAGCGAACTCAAAGAGCTTCGCCGGACGATTGCGCGACTCAAGACGGTCCAGAACGAAGAAGGCGACTTCGAGAGCGAGGCCGCTGCCTCGGACGACGACGAATAACGACTCATGCCACGCACACCCGAAACACTCACACGACACGAACTCATCGGCCTCCCGATTCGGGTGGTCGACGCCGCCAGTGCCGACTCCGTCGGTATCTCAGGCCGCGTTGTCAGCGAGACGATGAAGACGCTTGTCGTGTCGACTGATTCGGGTGCAAAACGCGTGCCGAAGTCGCAGTCGACGTTCGAAGTCGCAGTCAGCGAGGAATCGATTGACGACCAAGGTGCAGGCGTGCACACAAATGAAGCCGCCGAGGTCACAGCGGGAGATCATCCCGCAGTGGACCCGTCAGACCGACGGGGCCGCAAGGACTCGGGGTCTTCGTCCAAACTCGGGAAGGAAACTGCGGGGGTCCGCCCTCGTCAGTCTTTGCCGTCGGAATGTTCCGTAAACCAACAGGGTGGATGCCAGGGCGGAGTCTACGTTACGGTGGATGGCAGCCGTCTACTCTCGCGGCCTGCAGAACGAACTGAACGCACAGGAGATTCGAAATGGCGATAGGACTTGACGTTCCTCTTCCTTCGGAACCACAGAACCCGGAGGAGTACGACTATGAGAAGTGTCCGTTTTACGGACAGCTTCCGGTTCGAGGCCAGACCCGCAGTGGGACTGTCGTCTCGACCGATATGGCAAAGACCGTCATCGTCGAGCAAGAGTACGACGTGTTCGTGCCGAAATACGACCGGTATATGAAACGCCGATCCCGTATTCCAGCGCACGTACCCGGTGTACTCGACTCGCTCGAAGTTGGTGACGAAGTAAAGATTGCGGAGACCCGACCGATCTCGAAGACGAAATCCCACGTGGTCGTCGAACTGCTTGGAGGCGATGCCTGATGGAGGCACTCAAAGCAGACGTCACGCAGGGACTCGAGAAGGGCTCGCTCATTACGTGTGCCGACAACACCGGCGCTCGTGAACTGCGAGTCATCAGCGTTGCGGGCTACTCCGGTACGAAGAACCGACACCCGAAAGCAGGGATCGCCGACAAAGTGACCGTCTCGGTCACCAAAGGCACCCCCGAAATGCGTCGACAGGTGCTGGAGGCCGTCGTGGTCCGCCAGCGCAAACCGATTCGTCGACCGGACGGTATTCGCGTGAAGTTCGAGGACAACGCCGCAGTTCTCATCGACGAGAACGGCGAGCCTCGAGGGACCGACATCAAGGGCCCAATCGCACGCGAAGTCGCCGAACGCTTCGGGAGCATTGCATCCACAGCGACGATGATTGTATAGCATGACTACACAACCACACAAACAGCGAAAATCCGCTGCAAACGCGTCGCTCCACGAGCGACACGAGCAGGTCAAGGCGCCGCTTTCGCCCGAACTCCGCGAGGAGTACGACCAGCGCAGCGTCCGCGTCAACGCGGGCGACACCGTCGAAGTGCAGCGTGGCGACCACGCTGGCAGCGAGGGTGAGGTCATCAAGGTCGACCTCAAAGCGGCCGTCATTCACGTCGAAGAGGTTACTGTCGAGAAGTCCGATGGGGAGGAGGTTCCCCGACCGCTCGAAGCCAGTAACGTTCAGGTCATCGAGCTCGATCTCGAGGACCCACGCCGTGAGGCCCGGCTCGAAAGCGAGGAGGATAACGAATGAGCAACCACCAGAAACGACTCTCGGTACCGAACTCGTGGCCGGTCGAACGGAAGACCGAAACCTACACGGTGAAAGCGGGCGCAGGCCCCCACGGTGAAGACGGCGTTCCCCTGCTCGTCCTGCTACGGGACGTGCTGGGCTACGTCGACTCGAAAAAGGAAGCGCGTTACGCGCTGAATCAGGGCTCGATTCTCGTCAACGGGGATGCAATCTCCGACGAGCGACGCCCAATCGGCATGTTCGACATTCTCGCGTTCACCGAACGCGACGAGTTCTACCGCGTGTTCCCCGACGAGGGCGGTCGGCTTGCGCTGACCCCCATCGACGAGGACTCAGCAGGTAGTCGACTCGGGAAGATCGTCAACAAGGAGCAGGTCTCCGGCGGCGACTTCCAGCTCACACTCCACGACGGAACGAACGTCCGAACCGAGGACGTCAGCTACGAGACGAACGATTCGCTCGTTGTCGACAACGAGACCAAGGAGATCGTCGCCCACTTCGACTACGAAGAGGGTGCACTCGTCACCGCCGTCGACGGCCAGCACGCTGGCCAGATCGGCACGGTCGAGGAGATCCAGGTCACACTCGGCAGCGGTTCGAACACGGTTGTCGTCGAGGCTGACGACGCAAGCTACGAGACGATCGAGAGCTACGTCGTTGTCATTGACGAGAACTTTACGGGTGATGACGAATGAGCGAGGCAGAAGCCGAGTTCCACGATATGCGAGAGCCGTGTATCGAGAAAGTTGTCGTCCACATGGCCGTCGGCGAAGGCGGACGCGAGCTCCAGAACGCCCAAGAGATCCTCGAAGAGATCGCGGGCCAAGAGAGCATCCAGACGCTCGCCAAACGAACGGTCCAGGAGTTCGAAATCCGCGAGGGAGACCCAATCGGTGCGAAAACGACACTCCGCGGCGACGATGCCCACGAGTTCCTCGAAACCGCACTCCCGATTACGGAGCTGTCGACGTCGCAGTTCGACAACGTCGGCAACTTCAGTTTCGGTGTCGCCGAACACACCGAGTTCCCAAGCCAGGAGTACGACCCACAGATCGGAATTTACGGGCTTGACATCACCGTCACGCTCGTCCGACCGGGCTACCGTGTCGCCCAGCGCGACAAGGGTACGCGGTCGATTCCGAGCGGTCATCAGATGACCGTCGACGATGCGGCCAGCTACATCGAGTCGAACTTCGATGTGGAGGTTGAGGCCAATGAGTGAAAGCGAAACAGACCAGACGTCCGGAGACAACGCGGAACGGACGGGACAGCAGCTGTCCTGTCGGCGCTGTGACCGAAAACAGGGGCTTGTCGGCAAGTACGACATCAACCTCTGTCGACAGTGCTTCCGCGAGGTCGCCCGAGACATGGGATTCAAGAAGTATAGCTAACCATGGCAGGCAATGACCCACTGTCCAGCGCTCTCTCCGGCATCGATAATGCCGAGAGCGTTGGCCATCTCGGCATTACGGTACAGCCCGCCTCGAACATCATCGGCTCGATCCTCGAAGTCTTCTACGACCGAGGATACATCGACGGCTTCGAGTTCGTCGACAACGGCAAGGCCGGTCAGTTCGAGGTTGAACTATCAGGCGCAATCAACGAATGTGGCATCGTCAAGCCCCGCTACTCGGTTGGGGCAGACGGCTACGAGAAATGGGAGAAGCGATTCCTCCCGGCCCGTGACTACGGGTCGCTCATCGTCACGACGAGCCACGGCGTCATGAGCCACTACGAGGCCCGCGAACAGGGTATCGGTGGCCAGGTTATCGCCTACGTCTACTAACAATGACACGAACTGAAATCTCACTTCCAGAGGACGTGTCCGCTACGGTAGACCATCTCGAACTGACAGTCGAGGGCCCCGACGGCAGCGTTACGCGCCGTCTGTGGTTCCCCGATGTCACCGTCAGTGTCGAAGACGACGCAGTCGTCATCGCGACCGACGTCGAGGACGCCAAGACCACTGCGACGGTCGGCACGTTCGAAAGCCACGTTCGCAACATGATCCACGGCGTCAGCGAGGGATGGGAGTACAAAATGGAGATCCACTACGCTCACTTCCCGATGCAAGTGACTGTCGAGGGCGACGACGTCGTCATCGAGAACTTCCTCGGGGAGAAGGCAGACCGCCGGACTCCGATCCGTGGCGACACAGATGTACAGGTCGACGGCGAAGAGGTCACGCTTTCGGGCTCCGACAAGGAGGCCGTGGGCCAGACCGCCGCCGATATCGAACAGCTAACCCGAGTCAACGACAAGGATACGCGCGTCTTCCAGGACGGCGTCTACATTGTCGAGAAACCAACCGCAGGAGGTGCCTGAGATGGCAGACGAACCCCAAGAACTAGAGGACATCAGCGGTGTCGGCCCCTCGAAGGCTGACGCGCTCCGTGAGGCGGGCTACGAGTCGATCCAAGACATCAAGGCCGCCAGTCAGAGCGAACTCGCTGACGTCAACGGGATCGGCAATGCGCTCGCAGCGCGCATCAAAGCCGGTGTCGGTGACCTCGAAGTCGCCGACGACACCGAGGCCGAGGTCGAAGACGAGACCCCCGAGGCCGAAGTCGACGACGAGACCGAAGACGTCGAAACGGAGCTTGTTGCCCGCGGTCACGCGGACAAAAAGCCGACCCTCGACGACGAGACAGAGGGCGCACTCACACAGAAGCAGCGAGAGGGCAAACCCGCCTTCAAGCGCCAGGACTACCACATGAAGAAACGGACGCCCGAATCGTGGCGTCGACCTCGTGGTGGCCTCTCGAAACAGCGACGTGGCTTCAAAAGTCGTGGGCCGAAAGTCGCCCCCGGATTCATGTCGCCGAAGGCCGCCCGTGGCCTTCACCCGAGCGGCTTCGAGGAAGTCCGTGTGCACAACACCGACGACCTCGACGACGTCGACGGCGACACCGAAGCAGTGCGGATCGCCAGCAAAGTCGGCGGCCGCAAACGCGAACGGATCGAGGAGATCTGTGAAGACGAGGAGATTCGCGTGCTGAACCCAACCTACATCGAAGTGGAGGTAGACGATGAGTGATCTCGGCTCCCAGAAACGACTCGCTGCTGACATCCTCGATGTCGGCGAGCGTCGTGTCTGGCTCGACCCCGAAGAATCCGAAGAGATCGCCGAGGCGATCACCCGAGAGGATATTCGGGATCTCGTCGACCAAGGCATCATCAAAGCGAAAAACTCCGACAACAACTCCCGTGGTCGTGCCCGCGAGCGCAACGAAAAGCGCGCCTACGGCCACCGGAAGGGCCAGGGTACCCGCAAGGGTAAATCCGGCGCCCGCGAGTCGCGCAAAGACAGCTGGGTCTCACGGATTCGAGCCCAGCGGAAGCGACTCAAGGAGCTTCGCGACGACGGAACGCTCGACCGCACGCAGTACCGCGAGCTGTACAACAAAGCCAGCGGTGGCGAGTTCGACAGCGTCGACCGGCTCGAAGCGTACGCTCGAACCAACTACGGCATTGAGGTGAACGCATAATGGCAACTGGACCACGATACAAAGTGCCGATGCGCCGCCGCCGTGAGGTCCGAACAGACTACCACCAAAGGTTGCGCCTGTTGAAATCTGGCAAACCTCGTCTGGTCGCCCGGACGAGCAACAAGCACGTCAGGGCGCAGCTGGTCACCCCCGGACCTGATGGCGATGTTACCCACGTTGCCGCCTCCAGCGAGGATCTCGCAGAGTACGGCTGGGAAGCTCCAACAGGGAACCTTCCGAGCGCATACCTGACGGGCTACCTCCTTGGCAGCCGCGCGGTCGAAGCTGGCCTCGAAGAGGCCGTCCTCGACATCGGGCTGAACACGGCAACACCCGGTAACAAGGTGTTCTCGGTACAGGAAGGAGCAATCGACGCGGGGCTCGAAATCCCCCACAGTGACAGCGTGCTGGCCGACTGGGAGCGGAATCGCGGCGAGCATATCGCCGACTACGACGCCCAGCTCGACGAGCCGCTGTACAGTGGAGATTTCGACGCCTCTGAACTACCTGAGCACTTCGACGATGTGCTCGCTGCGATTCAGGAGGACGAATGAGCAACCACAACAACGGCTGGGAACCGCGAACGCGGCTCGGCCGAAAGGTACAGAACGGCGACATCACGACGATGGACCAAGCACTCAACTCCGGGCTCCCGATGAAGGAGGCCGAGCTCGTCGACCAGCTCCTTCCCGGACTGGAAGACGAGGTGCTTGACATCAACATGGTCCAGCGGATGACTGACTCGGGTCGCCGAGTCAAATTCCGCTGTGTCTGTGTGGTCGGCAACCGCGATGGCTATCTCGGCTATGCGCAGGCCCGCGACGAGCAGGTCGGCGGCGCTATCGAGAAAGCCATCGACGTTGCAAAACTCAACATCATCAAAGTCGACCGTGGCTCGGGATCGTGGGAGGACTCCGCCGGTGGCGTCAACTCCCTGGTCCGAACCGCAGAAGGCAAGGCCGGCTCGGTGACCGTCCGCATCATGCCCGCCCCACAGGGGCTTGGGCTTGCGGCAGCCGAGACCGTCCGGAACATCCTCGAACTCGCCGGCGTGCAGGACGCCTGGACAAAGTCCGACGGCAACACCCGGACGACGGTCAATCTCGCAAAGGCGACCTACAACGCACTGGAGAACGCAGCCCAGTCGAGAACGCCACAGCGCGCCAAGGCTGTCCGGAAGGAGGCCAACGAATAATGCAGGCACTCGTTCAGCTCCGCGGTGAGGTCAACATCTCACACGACATCCGTGACACGCTGAAGATGCTGAATCTTCACAGCGTCAACCACGTGACGTTCGTCCCCGAGACAGACACCTACCGCGGCATGATTACGAAGGTCAACGACTACGTTGCCTTCGGTGAACCGAGCGCCGAGGTCGTTGCAACCCTCATCCGTCGACGCGGCGAAGCCGACGAAGGCGACGCCGAGATCGACGACGCGTGGGTTGCCGACAACACCGACTACGACGATGTCGACGCACTCGCCGAAGCGCTTGTCGCCGAAGAGACGACGCTGCGAGAGCAGGGTCTCTCGCCGGTCGTTCGACTCCACCCACCACGCGGTGGCCACGACGGCATCAAACACCCAGTCAAGGAGGGTGGCCAGCTCGGCCACCACGAGACCGAGGAAATCGATAGCCTCCTGGAGGCGATGCGATAATGGGATCCAAGAAACGACGACAGCGCGGCTCCCGCACCCACAGCGGCGGCAGCCACAAAAACCGGCGCGGTGCCGGACACCGTGGTGGCCGTGGCCGTGCTGGCCGCGACAAACACGAGTTCCACAACTACGAACCGCTCGGCAAACACGGCTTTTCGCGCCCCGACTCGATCACGGATACGGTCGAAGAGATCCGCATCCAGAAGATCGACGAGGACGTCGCACTGTACGCCGCTGATGGCGACGCAGAGACCGACGGTGACGCCTACGTCATCGACGCCCGCGACGTTGTCGACACCGGTCACGACGTCGACGTCGTGAAGGTGCTCGGCGGCGGCCAAGTTCGCAACGAACTGGTCGTCACCGCCGATGCGTTCACGGCCGGTGCCGTGGCGGGAATCGAAGAGGCTGGCGGCGACGCCGTTCTCTCCGACCGCGCCGAGGAAGCTGAAGCGGAAGACGTAAACGAAGACAGTTCAGACGAATCATAATATGAGTTGGAAGGATGCCGCCGAACCGGTGTTGACCAGGATGCCCGTAGTCGCTCGTCCGGAGGGGCACGTTCCGTTTAAGCGGAAACTGCTGTGGACCGCCGGCGTGCTTGGCATCTACTTCTTCCTGACCAACATCGCGCTGTTCGGTCTGGATGCTGGTGGCAGTGATATCTTCGGCCAGTTCCGGTCGATCCTCGCGGGCGGTCAGGGATCGGTGCTGCAGGTCGGGATCGGTCCGATCGTCACCGCATCGATTGTCCTACAGCTGCTCGGTGGCGCGAACTTGCTGGGGTTAGATACGGATAACGATCCGCGCGATCAGGTGCTGTACCAAGGACTCCAGAAGCTGCTTGTACTCATCGTGACTGCGGCGACCGCAGCCCCGATGGTGTTCACGGGCAACTTCCTGCCAGCCAGTCAAACGGTTGGGAACGCACTCGGTATCGGCGTCACTGGCGTGCAACTCCTGATCTTCGCACAGGTGTTCGTCGGCGGCATCCTGATCCTGTTCATGGACGAAATCGTGAGCAAGTGGGGTGTCGGCTCCGGTGTCGGGCTGTTCATTATCGCCGGTGTCAGCCAACAGCTCATCGGTGGGCTGTTCAGCTGGTCGGGGCTGGGTGCAACCGGCCTGTTCGCCAGCTGGTATGGAATCCTGTTCGGTGATATCGGACTCGGTCCGACGTTTACCGCCCAGTGGTTCCAGTCGCTACTGTTCGATCCCGGGAACATACTGGCGCTGGTGACGACGCTGCTGATCTTCGGCATTGTCGTCTACGCCGAATCGGTCCGGGTCGAGATCCCACTGAGTCACGCCCGCGTTCGGGGTGCCCGTGGACGCTTCCCGGTGAAGCTCATCTATGCCAGCGTCCTGCCGATGATCCTCGTCCGTGCGCTGCAGGCGAACGTTCAGTTCGTCGGCCAGATCATCTACAGCCAGATGGGCGACAGTATGCCAGCCCTACTCGGTGTGTACGCCGATAGTCAACCCGTCGACGGGTTCTTCTACTACGTCGCACCGATTCAGGCTCGCGCCGACTGGATGTGGTTCCTCGGGCTGACGCCCGCAGGCATCGACCCGTGGCAGATCGGCCTCCGTGTCGCCATCGACCTGACGTTCATGGTGGTCGGCGGGGCGATCTTCGCCATCTTCTGGGTCGAAACCACCGGCATGGGGCCGGAGGCAACCGCCAAACAGATCCAGAACTCCGGGATGCAGATCCCCGGCTTCCGCCGGAACCCACAGGTCGTCGAAAAGGTCATGGAGCGCTACATCCCACAGGTGACCGTCATCGGTGGCGCGCTCGTCGGCCTGCTCGCCGTGATGGCGAACATGCTCGGCACCATTGGTAACGTCTCCGGAACCGGACTGCTGCTGACGGTCTCCATTACGTACAAGCTGTACGAGGAGATCGCCGAAGAGCAGATGATGGAGATGCATCCGATGATGCGGCAGATGTTCGGCGACGAGTAGCGGTTTCCCGCGGTTTTTTATCGGTCTCATCGCTGAGCCGTGGCTACCGTTTGGTTTTGATGATGTGTTTGATCCCGCGTAGCAACGGCACTGGGTCGTCGACAGTGAAGTTGTCGAAGCGGGGCATCTCGTAGCACGACTGGAGTATCGACCGACACTCGCCGAAAAAGGAGGGTTTGTCGACCAACGGAGAGTCCTCCCGAAGGATACTCAACAGATACCCCAACTCGCCGTACAGCAGGTGGCTGCCGACGCCGACCTCGTAGCTGTGGTTGATCTCGTCGGCTCGGCCCTGCGACAACAGCCAGTAGTAGTACGGGAAATCAGCTCCGGCCTGCACCGCACAGGGCAGGGACTGCCAGAGCCGCGGGTTGATTTCGGTGAGGACGAACTCGCCGGTGTCGACGGCTTCCATGAACTCGATGCAGGCCAGTCCGTGGTAGTCGAGGCTATCCAGTAGAGTTCGGCCCGCGGTTTCGAGTTCGGGGATCGACACCGTCTCGCGGTAGACGCCACCGCCGCCGGTGTAGGAGTCACCACGGATCTGGCGGTGTTGGAAGGTTGCCAGTGGCTCACCGTGGTCGTAGAGCGCGCCGAAGACGTACTCACTGTCGCTGCGGATGTACTCCTGAGCGATGGGGACGTGGTTCATCTCGCCGATGAGCGCCTCCGTGTCGGGCTGTTCGCCGGGATCGAGATGGGTGACTGTTTTGACCGTCTCGGATTCGGCGCTGGTGTAGCCGCTCTGTGTGGTGTTCGTCAGCAGGTTGTAGCGGGATTTGATGATGCGTTCGGGGCTCCAGTCGTCGACCTCGGTCAACAGTTGGGTCTCGGGGACGGCGACGCCAGCGGCCTCGGCGGCCGCAGCGAGCTGTAGCCGGTCGTGGACGACCCCGAGGAGTTCGGAATCCGGAGAGGGGAGGTCGACATAGCGATTGAACTCGTCGGCATATGTGGCAAACAGATAGGGGTCATGTGCCCGCAGCGGCATGATCGTCTTCACATCGGAACGGGCTGCAATACCGATCAAGGCGTCCTTGTAGGCCAAGAGATCGTCGTATGGAGAGGGGATGAGCAGGTGCTCGTCACAGAACCGCGAGCCAGCCGCGGGCACGTTTTCGTGTTCCGAAGCCACAATGGTGTGGATGTCCCGCCGGGCAAACGACCGGACACACGAGTAACTTCCCGGCTCAAATCCCGTCGGGATCAGCACCGACGGCCCCTGCGGACATTTCATGAACAGAGTATCGTCCCGAACCTGTATTAGTAATGAGTAGTTACGCAACCGGGAGTTCCGTATGAAGATCTCTACTCACCATACGCGTAAAATATGCTGTCCTTTGAGACTGTATATCTGTTGTATACTCATCTGATTGTCCTCCTAGTAGGCAGTGATTAAACGCCGAAAGAACACGGATTAAGTGTGTTCGTACCCAACCACATCTCATGTCGGACCCAACTGATCTCGGGACGCTACGGCGCGGCACTGAGTTGGTGAAACGCGGTTTTGCACAGATGCAGAAAGGTGGCGTCATCATGGATGTCGTCACTCGAAAACAGGCACGGATTGCCGAGGATTGCGGTGCTGTCGCGGTGATGGCCCTTGAAGCAGTGCCGGCGGACATCCGCAAACGCGGCGGTGTCGCCCGGATGCCCGACCCAAACAACGTCACCGAGATCATCGACGAGGTCTCGATTCCGGTAATGGGCAAATCTCGGATCGGCCACCACACCGAGGCCCAGATCCTCGAAGCCTTGGGAGTAGATATGATCGACGAGTCGGAGGTCTTGACCCCGGCCGACGACGAGTACCATATCGACAAGCGCGACTTTACGTCTCCCTTCGTCTGTGGCGCACGGAACCTCCCCGAAGCCCTCCGACGCATCCACGAGGGCGCGGCGATGATCCGCACAAAGGGCGAAGCCGGAACGGGCGACGTCAACCAGGCTGTCCAACACCAGCGGACAATGATGAACCAGATCCGTACGCTCGAAGGACTCGACTTCCAAGAGCGCGAAAAGTGGGCCCGCGAACACGGCGCACCCCGAGAATTAGTTCACGAGACCGCCGAGATGGGTCGACTTCCCGTCGTCAACTTCGCGGCTGGCGGGATCGCTACGCCGGCCGATGCCGCGCTGATGATGCACCACGACTGTGACGGCATCTTCGTCGGTTCGGGGATCTTCGGCGCCGAGGAGCCAGAACAGATGGGCAACGCCATCGTCGAGGCGGTCTCCAACTGGGACAATCCCGAGACGCTCGCCGAAATCGCTACCACCGCCGGGAGCGGCATGAAAGGCCAGTCGACCGAGTCGATTCCGGACGAAGAACGTCTTCAGGATCGCGGCGTCTAAACTGCCTTTTTACGACGTACTGTTGTTTTGATCGGGCTCGCTGTTGCCCTCACCGGCCGGAACGTACTCGATAGTCGGGTTCTGACCCGGTTCGACTGGAATCCGTTCGAGTTCCTCGCCATCGTTGCCCCGAATGACGATGTAGTAGTCGACGCCCTCGGTGTTGGGCGCTGGCTCGGTGTCGACGTCATCGATATTTTCGATGTCTTCGCCGACGAGGAACTCACGGACAGCCGCCGTATCCCGGAGTTCGACCGCATCCCCGCTTTCGGCGCTGACGAAGACGTTCCGACTCACGTCGGTGTTGTCGGTCGGAACGACCTTACTGTGCCACCACAGCTCGTCGTTTATAAACACAGGTACGGGCTCAACGACTTGGAAGTTGTCGCCCCAGCCGGTCTGGGAGTCGGCCGACCGAACGATTCCCATCGCCCGCTCGGGACCGGTGAGCGTCTGGTCTTCAGCTCCGAAATACCGGATCTCGCCGGTTGAGGCGTCGACGAAGAAGATCTCGTCGAGCCCTCTGGAATCCTCGCCGTAGGGCTCCATCGCGGTCACGTAGCTCATCTGCTCGCCCGCGAGATCGATGACAAACGGCTGGCTGTTGCCGGCTCCGGAGGGCATCTCGGCGACTTCGACCTGTTCGGCGTGTTCACCGACAACTGGGAGCTGGTTGATGATCCCGTTGCGGAAGCCGAGTGAGGCCATCTCTCGCTCCGTGTTGTAGAGGGGGTAGAGTCGCTGTCCGTCGAGAATCTCGCTTGCTTGGGCCTCCTCGGGCGAGAGGTGGGTGATCGTCCCATCCGGTGCGATCAGTGCGCCGCCGTCCCAGACCGGCACCGTGTGCGGAAGCGGGGTCAGTTGCCACTCGTGGCCAGTTTTGGGGTAGTACATGTAGGCCGTTCCGTCGTGGGTGAACTCGACGGCGTCGTCGCGGTACTGCGTCAGGTAGTCGGTTCGTTTGAGGTTCCAGTCGGCGCTTCGGTGGAGATACATCCCCTCACCGATAGCGAACTGCTGGTCGTCGTAGGCGGTTATCTGGCGGTTTTCCATCCGGGTCATATCCGACAGCAGGACGCCGCGCTGGTTGCTCAGGAGTTTGTTCCGGAAGCCGTCGGGTTCGATGGCGTACGACCAGGCTAACGTCCCGTCTTCGGCCCGAGCGATATCACTTGGCCCGAGTCGGTGAGTTCGGTAGGACGTCGACCCACGCGTCTGGATATCGGCGACCGCGCGTGGGACGATCCGTGGGTTGTCAGGGTTGATCGATGGGAGCTCGTCGATCTGCTGGCTCTCGGCCATCGTCCGATCCGCGAGCGTTCGTTCGGTGACCATCCCGGCAGGCACCGAGTAGAGCATGCCGATGACGAACAGGACGGCAAACAGCGTCCCCAACAACCCAAGCTTGGTAACGGCCGAATCGCTCAAAAATAGGCTCAGTGACCCGCCGTCGACCTGTCTACCCTCGGTGGTCAGCGGCGGCGCAAGCCAGAGGCCGACCGCAGCGATGAGGGTCGACCCACCGACGAGCAGCCACGTTGGCTCGTAGATGAGTGGATAGACGACGCCGTGAACCAGTGGTCGTGCGATGTAGACGAGGCCACAGACCGCAATCAGGAGGGCGATTCGCTTGGCGAGATGGCTCCCGGTCGAAACCGATTTGAACCGGTCGCTAAAATCCCGTTTCATACAGGGAGTTATCCGAATCGTCTGATAGTTGTTTCTAAACTATCAACACGATGTGAACTGTGGCTTAGAACAGTGTCGCGCCCTGACTGACTCGCGTCTGGTAGGCGCGGGCTTCGACCCCCACATCGGCAAACGCATCCAACATTGCGGTCGCTACGTCCCGTCGACGGTCATCGTGGCAGACTGCGAGCATCGAGGGACCGGAGCCACTGACGGTGACGCCAATCGCTCCGGCCTGTTGGGCCGCCGTCGACACTGCGTCGTACCCCGTAATCAGTTTCGCGCGGGCCGGCGTGACGAGTGGGTCAGCCATTCCTTGGCCGACGAGTTCGGGGTTCGATTGGCACATCCCGACTGCGAGCGTGGCGGCGTTGCCGACGGTTTTGACCAGTTGTTCCATGCTGGCTGTCTCGGGGACGACCTCGCGGGCATCCCGCGTCGACACGGCGATTTCGGGGAGACAGGCCACGAGTGGGATATCAGCGTCGACCGACTCGACGCCCTGTTCGGTGGCGATGGTAAAGCCGCCGAGAATCGAGGGTGCAACGTTGTCGGCGTGGGCCGCCCCGGAGACGACGGCCTCGCCTTCGGCCGCGATTGGGACGAGTTCTTTGCGCGAGAGTCCCCGATCATACAGTTCGTTGAGTGCGACCGCTGCGCCCGCGGCGCTGGCGGCCGACGAGCCGAGTCCGGAGGCGGGCCGAACTCCTTTGTCGATCTCGATGCGTGCCGGGGCGTTGAGGGCGTCGACGACTGCCCCGACGGTGTTTTTCTCAGGATCCGTTGGAATGTACTGGCTACCGACGCCCGTAATCTCGATGGTGGTCCGGTCGGCGCGTTCGACACGGATCACGTCTGCGGGCCGGTCGAGGGCAACCCCGAAGACGTCGAACCCGCTCCCGAGATTGGCGCTCGTCGCCGGCGCGCGAACCGTAATCATGCGGCTGGGTTATCACAGTCGGGACAAAAAGATAGCGAACCGAATCGATGTGTCGCCACCGCGTTAGCTGTCTGCGGTGACATACACGATTGGTCCGATGACGATGAGCGTGAGTCCCAAAAACAGGTAGAAACTCGGCATCAGCGATTTCGGCGTCAGCACGAAGATCACGCCGAAGAGGATCGTGTTGAGACCGATCACCTGCTGGGATTTCAGTGGCAGTGCTCCAACCGTTGTCAGGATGAACCCCAACAACATGATCTGCCCGATGTTGTAGTTCAGCAGTATCGAGTCGACGAGCTGTAGCGGCAGCATTCTTATCGATAGGTGGCGGTGAAACGCGCATTAAACTTCCGTTCTTCCGGTGGCCGTGTCGACTGGGTTACTGTGGTCCAGTGATGTTCAGCGGTCGAATCCAGCCATACCAAAGCACGAATACCATTCCACCGTACCCCATAACAAAGACGATCTGCCCAAGCGTGTTCAGTCCGAGCTGTCCGAGCCCCCAGCGAGCAACGCCGGAGCCGGCGATACCAACGAACAGAATCAGTGCGAGCAGGAGGGTGTCTGAACTCAGAAACTCCCGAAGGTTCGTCTCGGCCATACACCGGTTTGGAGGGCCAGCCGTGTCAATCGCTCGGTTCGTTCGCAGTTAGTCGGCTTTTCCGAGCCGCGATTCGAGCTCCGCCTGTTCGTCGCTTCGGCCAATCGTCACGAGAGTGTCTCCAACTTCGAACTCGAAGGACGGTCTCGGGCTGGGGTAGGCATCGGGACCGCGTTCGACTGCGATCACGGTAACTCCGGTTTTGTTTCGAATGTTACTCTCTTTGAGTGTGCTGCCGGCCAGCGGCGAGTCCTCGTTGAGGGTGTACCACTCGATGACGGTGTCGCCGCCGATCATCGTCGAACTCATATCCATCTCAGCTGGCTGGAAATGGACGTCTTCGAGGATCGCACCGAACGCCTCGGCTTCGTCCTCGCTGAGTTCGATGATACGGTCTGCGTCCGCATCGGCGTGTTCTTTTTTAAATATCTCGTGTTTACCGGTGTTGTGAATGATGACGACCAGCGACGAGCCGTCATGCACCGGTAGCTCGAACCGCTTGCCGACACCGGGTAAATCCGTCTCGGAGATGTCCATATCTAACAGTATATGGATAGTTGGATAAGTATTCACCCGATTGACGATGCCGCGTCGGTCGGATCGATGCCGAGCCAGTCGACCGGATTCGCATACCCTTATCAAGGCGGACTACACAGTACGGATAACATACTCCTCTATGGCTACCCTCCTGTTGGAAGTCGGCGTGATGTTCGCGGTGGTTGCCCTCTGCGGAGCCCTCGCCAAGCGAATCGGCCTCTCTGTCATTCCATTCTATATTATTGCCGGGATTCTGTTCAGTCGGTTCGTCATCGGTCGACTCGGGCTGCCGCACATTCAAGAAACCGAGTTCATTTCGATTGGTGCCGAAATCGGCATCGTCTTTCTGCTCTTCTTTCTGGGACTTGAGTTCAATCTCGACCGACTGCTCGAAAGCCGCGAGTTGATCGGCAAAGCCGGACTCATCGATCTTGGAATCAACTTTCCGGTTGGATTCGCCCTCGGTTATCTGTTTTTCGGTGATCTCATTGCCGCAACGCTGATGGCCGGAATCATCTACATCTCGTCGAGTGCGATCATCACCAAATCACTGATCGATCTCGGCTGGATCGCCAACGACGAGGCCAATCCAATGCTCGGCACGCTCGTTTTTGAGGATCTGTTTATCGCCGTCTATCTCGCCGTTATTTCGGCACTCGTTATTGGCGGCGGTGACGTGAGCGAGGCCGTCCAATCGGTCGGCATCGCGGTCGGCTTTATTGTTATCCTTCTGCTACTCGTCCAGTTCGGCAACGCGCTCTTCGAGCGCCTGCTCACCACCGAGTCCCACGAGTACTTCGTCCTCCGGGCAGTCGGCGTCACTGTCCTCGTGGCGGGAGCGGCACTGGCTCTCGGTGTCAGCGAGGCCGTGGCGGCGTTTTTCATCGGGATGGCATTCAGTTCAACGACCCACGTCCACGAACTGGAGACGCTTTTGGAGCCGGTCCGCGATACCTTCGCAGCAGTGTTTTTCTTCTGGATCGGACTCATCACGGACCCGCTGCTGGTCGTCGGCGTCGCCGGGCTACTGGCGGTCGCAATTATCGTGTCGACGCCGACCAAACTCCTCAGTGGCTACTGGGGCGGCCAGGTCTACGGGCTGAGCCACACCCGGTCGGTTCGGGTCGGCACGGGAATGGTCACTCGCGGTGAGTTCTCGCTAATCATCGCAACGGTCGCGGCCGCCGGAACCGGACCCGTGCTCACCGAGACGATCCCGGCGTTCGCCGTCGGCTACGTCCTGCTGATGAGCATTCTTGGAACCGTTTGTATGCAGTACTCCAGCGTCCTCGACAGTATCATCCCCGACCGCACAACCACCACCCGAGCCGACCCAGCCGACTAATTCCATGCGACTGATCCAAACACTTGTCCCTGACGGGAAACACGACACGGTCGTCGACATCCTCGAAGCCGAGGACATCGAATTCGCAATGACCAAAGAGAGCTCCGAATCGGGCTTTAGCGACATCGTCTACATTCCAGCCGAGTCCGACGATGTCGAGGCAATCGTCGACAAACTCCGGGATGTCGGCGTCGAACGGGAAGGGTATATGGTCATTACCGATGTCGAGACCATCGTCTCCGAGCAGTTCGAGGAGAAACAGGACGAAGACGAAGACGGGGGCGAAAACGACCGCATCTCGCGGGACGAACTCCGGACCAAAGCCCGAAACCTCTCTCGAAGCACGACCAACTACCTCGTGTTGACGATCATTAGTGCCATCGTCGCCACCGCGGGCCTGCTCCAAGACAGCGCAGCGGTTGTCGTCGGCTCAATGGTAATTGCCCCGCTGATCGGGCCAGCGATGGCCTCCTGTGTCGGCACCGTGATCAACGACGACAACAACGCTTTGTTCTGGGAGGGAGTTCGCTCGCAAGCGATTGGGCTTGCGGTTGCCGTCCTAAGTGCGACACTGTTTGCGGTCGCCTACCGGTTCCTGTTGGCCCCTAACCTCGAACTCCTGTTGATCCAACAGGTTGCCGAACGCGCCCATCCCGGACTGCTGGCGCTCGCAATTGCGTTGGGGGCTGGAACCGCCGGTGCACTCTCGCTGACCTCCGGAGCCGACGAGGCACTGGTCGGCGTGATGATCGCCGTCGCCCTGATGCCGCCAGCCGCGTCGGTCGGTCTCGGCATCGCCTACAGTGACCATCGCCTCGCTATCGGCGCAGGTGTGTTGGTGTTGGTCAACCTGTTGTCGATTAACATCGCCGGCATCGTGACGATCTGGGTCAAACGCTACAAGCCGACCCAGTGGTACGACGCCCAGCAGGCCCGGCGAGCCACTATCGGTCGACTGGCCATTTTCGGACTCGCGGTCTTGCTTTTGACCTCGTTTTTGGCCGTTAGCTCGCTTGATGCCCGCGACAACGCGGCGTTCGAAAGTCAGGTCAAGGCGATTGCCCAAGACACCACCGACCAACTGTTGGCTGTCGACATCCAGTATCGCGCGGATCTAGTCACCCAGCAGCCGACCGCGGTGACGATCTCCGTCTACGGCGAGAATCCGCCAGCCGCTGCTGCGATACGGGAACGAATTCGTCAACAGACGGGTGTCGACGTCCCAGTCACCGTCATTACTGAACAAGTAGATACTGCCTAACTGGTCTAAACATTCCATCTCGGTCGGTAGGGCCAGATTACCACTGTCTCGCGACCCGTTAGCAAGGAAATAAAAGCGTACTGAGACGGTGTATCGACTACTCGCTGAGCTGGCTGTAGGAGCCAACGAGGCTTTCGGAGAGATCGAGTCCCTCGATGGTCGCCTTCTCGTCGAAGACGGTGTCGGTGAGCACGGCGTCTTCGACGTGGGCGTCGGGGAAGATCAGTGAGTCGGTGACCGTGGAGTCTTTGACAGTTGCACCGGACATGACGTGAGTCGAGCCGTTTAGCTCGCTGTTTTCGACGGTTGCGTCGTCGGCGATCAGCGGTTCGCCACCGAGCTTCCAGTCGACGGCGTCGAGGTAGGCCGCGGCCTCGCCGATGTCGAACCAGACGTCCTCGAAGGTGAAGGCGTGGACAGACTGGCGGTTCTGGAGCCACTGGAGGAACCAGCCAGGCTCGTCGGGGTTCTGGTCGTCGGCGAGATAGGTATCGAACTTCGGCAGGACGTCCGCCGGGAAGGCGTAGCAGGCAATCGAGGCGAGGGTGGTGTTGGGTTCGTCAGGTTTCTCCTGGAAATTGACGACCTCGTCGCCGTCGAGTTCGACCAACCCGTAGGATTTGGCGCGTTCGAGATCGCCGACATCGTAGGCCGCCAGCACTGGCGACTGTTTGTCCTCGAAGAAGTCGACGAAGTCCGCGATATCGAAGCCGACCATGTTGTCACCGGCGATGATGAGCAGGTCGTCTTCGAGCTCCTCGCGGTCGATCAGTTGGGCGAGCGCGCCGACGACGCCGAACTTCTCGTCTTCGTCGCTGGTGTCTTCGACCGACAGCTCGGGCTTCTGGTAGCCCTGCTCCTCTACGTAGTTGTCGAAGTCCGTGGCGAACCGCTCGTTGGTACTGATATAGATATCCTCGATCTCGTCGTCGTCTTCGAGTTGAGCGAGCGTTTTGTCGATTACTGTCGTGTCGCCAACCGGGAGGAGCATCTTCGGTCGGTTCCGCGTGATCGGCCACATCCGGGTGGCATAGCCACCGGCAAGAACAATTGCATCCATACCATGCTAACCTGTCTCTGTTAACTTATAGTCTTTCCTTGCGGTGATTACAAACAGTCGTTACAGACTGTATATTGCCTTGTTACTACTCATAACTGATTGAATAGAATGGCAATATATTCCGCATAGATTCTTTGTTTGAGTACTGTTCTCGGTGTTGATTTCTCCTGTTGATCGTTCAGTTGAGATAATTCTCGGACTACTAATATGGCTGGTCGACGATTGCTCCCGTATGTTCGGAACAAGTGGTGTGCGTGGTCCAGTCGGTGATACGGTGACTGCGGATCTCGCGCTGTCGATTGGACGCGCAGTTGCTACCGACGGTGCCCAGCGAGTCGTGATCGGTCGTGACGCCCGCGACAGCGGCCGGTTTCTGGCCGATGCGGTCGCGGCGGGACTTAGCGAGTGCGGTGCCGACGTGATCGATCTCGGTCGCGTGGCCACCCCAACGCTCGCCCGGAGTATCAGTCGACTCGATGCGGATGCAGGCGTCGTCATCACGGCCTCCCATAACCCGGCTCCCGATAACGGAATCAAACTGTGGACGCCGTCGGGCCAAGCTTTTGATACCGACCGCCGCCAGCAAATCACCGACATCGTCGACCGGGAGGCCTCCGAGTTCGCCGCGTGGGACGAATCGGGCGGTCGACAGCGCGACGAGACAGCCACAGCCGCTCACAAGAACGCCCTCCTCGAAGCAGTCGACCACGAGTCCGTCGAGAATCTGGAGATTGTCGTCGACGTGGGCAACGGTGTCGGCGGGGTGACGGCAGCGGCACTCAGCGAGGCAGGCGCAGACGTGACGACGCTCAACGCCCAGCCGGATGGTTCGTTCCCCGGACGGCCAAGCGAGCCGACTGCGGAGACGCTGACCGCCCTCTGTGCCCAAGTCGGCAACACCGACGCCGACCTCGGCGTGGCCCACGACGGCGATGCCGACCGCATGATGGCTGTCGACGAAACGGGCACATTCGTCCCGAAGGACGTGCTGTTGGCGCTGTTCGCCCAGCGAGCAGTCCAGGCGGCCGGTGGTGGCCGCGTCGCCGTCCCGGTCGACACGAGCCTCTGTGTCGACGATGCGATTACCGCCGCCGGTGGGGAGATCCAGCGAACCAAAGTCGGCGACGTCTTCGTCGCCGAGGCGGCCGCCGATCCCGAAGCTGTCTTCGGTGGCGAACCCTCCGGGGCGTGGATCTGGCCCGACGAAACGCTGTGTCCGGACGGGCCGCTGGCGGCCTGCAAGCTCGCGGCGCTGGTCGGCACACAGGGATCGCTTGCCGAGCAGGTCGGGCACATTGAGAACTACCCGCTGTTCCGAGAGAGCATCGCAGTCGACGACAAACAAGGCGTCATGGACCGCGTGGCCGAGGCTGTGCAGGCGGAGTTCGAACATGTCGACACGACCGATGGCGTCCGGATCGAGACCGACGACGGGTGGGTGCTCATTCGAGCCAGTGGGACCCAACCACTCGTTCGTGTGACCGCCGAAGCCAGAACCGAGTCGGCTGCCGAACGGCTCCGGACCGAGGCAGTCGACCGTGTGACTGCGGCGACGAGATCATCGTAACCCGAAACAACGAGCAGTGTGGCTGGAAGGCAGTTCTATAGAGAGAACGAACCGGCTACTCTGTCCCGTCTTGCTTACAATATTCCGTCCTCGGATTCGTTGCCAGTTTCGTTCTCGGTTTCATTCCCGGTTTCGTTTCCGGTTTCGTTTCCGGTTTCGTTACCAGTCTCCATCCCGCCTTCGGTCTCGTTGTCAGTTTCGTTGTCAGTTTCAGTTTCAGTTTCGGTTTCGTTACCGGTCTCCATCCCGCCTCCAGTTTCGTTCTCAGCTTCTGTATCCTCTCCGCCGCCATCTTCTGCACACCCTGCGAGGAATCCAACAGTTGCGATACCACCGACGGCTTTCACGAGCGTTCGACGCTTCTGGTTAGGCATTGTGCGTCGGACCATTCATCGCCGAGCCCCTTGTTCGATTTCCGGATTCTCTCCGGTCTCGTTCCGTACTCGTTCCCTATTTGGTATCCAAAACGCTGCTATCCGTTTCGTATCTCTCCCGGTCGACTGAGGTCACGCCTCGTGTTGGTAGCTATTCGATTCTTGTGACCTGTCAACCCATGGCCATCAGCCTTAGCAACTCCCGTTGAGTGGTATGGATAATGGACGGTGTACTGTGGTACGTTCTGACCGGGACAAGTGGCGGGCAGAACCGACTCCGACTGCTCCGGGCGCTCAGGGATCGCCCCCGGAACGCCAACCGGCTCGCCAGCGACCTCGACCTCGACTACACGACGGTCCGCCACCACCTCTCGGTACTGGCCGAACACGATCTCATCACGAACACGGGCGACACCTACGGTGTTATTTATCAGATCACACCAGCGGTGGTCGACAACTGGGACGTGATCGAACGGATCGAACAGGAGTACACCGACACCCCAATTAGCTCTTAAAATCCTCCCAGCGGTCGCGATCCAGCACTTCGCCTGGTTCGGTCGTCATCCCCGCCCCGAGAACGACACCCGCATTCAGACTGGTGTTGATTCCCGTTTTGGCGTCGTCGCCCACGATCACACCAAGTTTTCGCCGACCGGTCGACACGCGGTCGCCTTTGACAGTAAGTTTGACCGGTTGGCCATCGTGTCGCAAATTCGCCACTTTCGTTCCCGCCCCGAAGTTGACCCGCTGGCCCAGCACGCTGTCGCCGACATACGAAAGATGGCCAACCGTCGCCCCCGCCATGAGGATACTGTTTTTCACTTCGACGCTGTGGCCGACTTTGCTGTCGGGTGCAAGATAGGTCGACTCCCGGACGTAGGCGTTGGGTCCCACCGTTGCCCCGCTGTCGACGTACACCGGTCCATCGATGCTCACGCCGGACCTGATCGTGGCCCCCTCCTCGACGACGACCGGCCCATTGAGATCGGCGTTCTCGTGGATCTCGCCGTCGAGGCGGGTCGACAGCGACTCTAAGAGCCACTCATTGGCCGCCAGCAGCTCCCACGGGCGGCCGACATCCAGCCAGCGGTCGAACGGCACGGCGGTCACCGACTCCCGGTTACAGACCGCCTCAAGCACGTCGGTCAGCTCTAACTCGCCGCGTTCGGAGGTCTCGACGCTAAGCAGTTCCTCGGCGTCGGCCGGAAACACGTAGGCTCCGGTGTTGATTAGGTTCGACTCGGGATTGGCTGGCTTCTCGACGACGCCAGTCACCCGACTGTCGTCGCCTTCGGCCAGCTGGAGCACGCCGTAGGCACTCGGGTTGTCGACGCGGTAGGAGCCGACCGCCGGGCCGTTGCTGTAGAGGGTATTCAGCGACACCTGATCGTAGAGGGCATCGCCGTTGAGTACGACAAAGGGGTCGTTGGTAAGCAGCTCTGCGGCCGCGTTGACGGCGTCAGCAGTGCCGCGCTGTTGTTCTTGGACCGCGTATTCGAGGTCGACGCCACCGTGCTGACTCCCGAAATGGTCCCGGACGCGGTCGGATTCGTAGCCAACCACGACGATCAGTCGGTTAGCTCCGGCCTCGACTGCGCGGTCGAGGGTGTGTTCGAGCAGGGGTTTACCCGCCACCGGCAACATCGGTTTGGGTTGGGCGGCGGTCAGCGGACGCATGCGCGTCCCCTCACCGGCCGCAAGGACGACAGTTTGCATAGTATATGGTGTTGAAGGATCGTGAAATGGATTTGGTTGTGAGATTGTGTCACCGCCCGGTCGACGGGCTCTCCACCCGCTGGGGACGTCTACAGGATGATCCGTCACTGCACAAAGCCCGTCTCGAAGACATACCTGCTCAACGAGCGATTGGATGCTTTGTTAGGCGGCCAGTAGCTACGCGTAATGACTGCCGGTCGCCGCTCCCGGCCCTTGTTTCATCCTCGCAGACAGCCCGCTGGCGGCGCTCGAACGCAGTAGTCGACGGCTACCACCCGACTGAAGGACGAAGCGTTTTGGGTGCCCGCCGGGAGCAACAACGTATGCCCGAACTACAGAGCCACCACGTTGGACTCACCGTCAGCGACCTCGACCGCGCAGTCGACTTCTACCGTGACATCCTCGACTGCTCCGTTATCGCCGAATTCGAGGTCTCGGGCGAGGCGTTTGCAACCGGCGTCGACATCGAAGAGGCAAGCGCGCGGTTCGCCCATCTCGACGGCGGCTCGGTTCGAATCGAGTTGGTCGAATACGAGCCACCTGCCGAAGGGAGATCAGTTCCGCAACTCAACGACACCGGGGCGACACATCTCGGTCTCGAAGTCGAGAATCTGGATGTCTTTTATGAGCAGCTCCCGTCGACCGTCAAGACGCTGAGTTCGCCACAGACAACCGAGACCGGGACGCGAATCCTGTTTCTTCGAGACCCGGAGGACAACCTGATCGAGATTCTCGAACTCGACGCCTGAGGTAGTTACTGGCTACCGGTGGTGTCGGCGTCGAGACGCGTGACACCGGTGCCATCGAGCCGGTACTGCTCGCCGTCGACTGCGAGCGGCTCCTCGAATGCCTCGTCGACCGGATAGTAGTGGGCCGTATGGACCAGCCGCGTTGTCTCCGCATCGAGTTCGGCGGCCAGCGAGAGCGCACCCTCACGTGTCATGTGTTTGGTGCCGAACGTCCGCGGGACGCCGTCGTCATCGTGGTCTTTGCCTCCCAGCGGATGATGCTCACAGAGCGAGGCAGGGACGATCCCATCGGCCAGAAACAGATCGGGATTCCGGAGCCGGTCGCGGGACCGCTCTGGGATGTCGTAGCTCGTATCACCGGACAGCGAGAGTTTTGCATCCGTTTCGGGATCTTCGATCACCAGTCCATAACAGACGAGTGGCGGATGGTCGACCGGAACGAGTGTGAGATCGAGGCCACAGACCTCGACCGACTCGAAGGGTGTGACATCCTCGACGGTCACGGCATCGAGATAGTCGTACTTGTCCCTCACTGTGTCGGCGACCGACTCGCCGGTTGCGGGGTCAGTTTCGTTTGCGGCGTACACCGGAAGCGAGTCGAAAACCCGGTAGGCATTGCCTAACCCGTCGATATGATCGAAATGGATGTGGGTGATGATCGCTACATCCGGGAGGTCGACGTCCTCACGGAGAAACTGGTGGCGGAAATCCGGACTCAGGTCGATCAGTAACGACTCGCCGGTGCGTTCGTTTTCGACGTGTACTGAAAACCGGCTGCGCTCGATGCCACGTTCTGTGGCGGCCCGACAAGTGTCGCAGTCACAGCCGACTGTCGGTGTGCCCGTGGTGTCGCCCGTCCCCAACAGTGTGACCCGGATCGTCATCTCGGGGTGAGCTAATCCTGTGTCTTGGCGTCGACGGTCTGCTCGCCGCCGGAGTGCCCCGTGTTCGACTCGTCGTGGCTGTGGTCGTGATCGTCATGATCATGATCGTGGTCGTGACCACTGCCGCTGCCGGTAAGGTCCGCGCCATCGCCGTCGATCATGTCCATGTTTTTGAGGTTGTCCCGCTCCTCGAAGTCGGCGACTGCATTCATCAGATCTTCCTGTGTGATCTTCATCCGCTCTTCGGTGAGCGCTTCGAGAACGGCCTCCCGAAGCACCATCCGGAGGTCGCTGCCGGTCAGCCCCTCGGTTTTGCCGGCGACTTCGTAGGGATCGAAGTCGGCAATATCCATCTGCTTGGTGACGACTTCGAGGATATCGGCCCGCATTCCACGGTCGGGTTTGGGGAAGTTGACGATCTCGTCGAACCGCCGCCATGCGGCCGCATCCAGCTGGTCGGGGTGGTTGGTTGCACCGATCAACAGCACCTCGTCACGGATCAGCGAGATGTCGTCGATGGACTTCAGCAGGGTGTTGACCGCGCGCTTGAGCGCGGCGTGTTCGTCCGACCGCCGGGTTTTGGCGACCGAGTCGAACTCGTCGATAAAGAGAATACACGGCGAGAGCCGTTTGGCGACCTCGAACGTTTTCTCGACGTTTTTGGCCGTCTCGCCGAGATACTGGCTAGTGATCATCGAGAGCTTGACCTCAACGAACGGCAAGCCGAGTTCGTGGGCCAATGCCCGTGAGATCGTGGTTTTGCCGGTTCCCGGCGGGCCAACGAACAGCAGTTTCCCAATCTCACGGAGGCCAATCGAGGCCAAATAATCCCGGTGTTCGATTGCCTTGACGATCTTCTGGATCTCGCCTTCTTGATCGGCAGTCAACACGAGGTCGTCCAACTGCATCTCGATCTCTTCGGGAGCCCGCACCTGCACGAGATCCAGCATCTCGGCGTCGTCCTCGGAGTCGAAGTATTGGGAGAGCAGCGCATCGATCCAGACCCGGTCGGCCTGAATCGGGCGGTTGTTCTCTCGGGCTTCCTCGTGGGTCACGTCGACCGAGGGCTCGTCTTCGACGGTCGACACAATAGTTGGGTTCGTCCGGAGCCGCTCGTCGTCGGCTCGCTCCAAATACCAGTCGACTGCCATCTCGGGCTGTGTCAGCGAGATTTCGTTGGAAAACTCCTCGCGTTGGGTAAACAGCAGATCCGAGACTGCCTCCCACGGTCGGTCGACGCCCGTCGCGGTGCGAGTCACCGACTCGGTTGCTCGTAGCGGCCGCTCGATGCGGCCGGGCGGCTGTGGCTCGGTTGATTTATCCCCCGCTTCGCTCTCGTCGGACGAACTGTTCTCGGTCCAAAACACTTGCCTGAACCGAGGTGGCAGATCGTTTTCGTCCAACGACCGGTCGTCGTTGTACAGATGGGTCGTCAGGACGAATTCGACCACGTCCAAGGCCGGGTCACTCATCCCACACAGATTGGAACTACGGTCGCTTAAGACCGTCGAAGCATACATCCCTGCTGTGACCAGTTACCACTCCACAATAGCCGAATTCGGTCCCTTTTCGACAGCCGTCGACCGTTCTCGTGCGCGGAGTGTCACTGACAGTATTGGATACGGAGTTCCGTAACGAGTGAAAAAGAAGTACGTTTAGTCAGTTTTTCTGTCCAAAACACGGTGGATGATGTATATAAGGCCATTATATTCCATAGTATATACGACAGCTGCCCACTAAGGGCACCAAAAATATTGTTAGCTAAACGATTAGCGTTTTACCGATGCAAACACACAGATGAACACGAGCAAAAGTGAAATCCACTATGTTTTCAGTGCCGATGTCACACATGCGGTCAAAACTACATCATGATCTTTCACGGGAGGTAGGTCGGTGAGCGATCCGGTACCGACCACCTGTATGCGGTGTGCGGTCGGCTGCGGGCACGTCACCCATGGCGTCGACCAGGGCTATGGGCTCGACACCGTTCGGGGCGATGCGGCCCATCCAGTCAGTCGCGGGCTCGCCTGTGGCCGGGGAATTAGCGAAACCGCCGATCCGGAGGGTGAGTGGCTGACTCGTCCGTTAGTCAGAAAAGACGGCGAACTCGTCCGGTCGACATGGGAGGATGCGCTCGACCGGGCGACAGATGCCATTGAGGAAGCCCGTGCCGTCGACTCTGACAATGTGGGGATCATGGGTAGCGGCCAACAGACAATCGAAGCCGCCTACGCGCTGGGCAAACTCGCCCGCGGCGGTCTCGGCACCCGCAACTACGACGCCAATACGACCCTCTGTATGGCGAGTGCAGTCACCGCCTACTACGATGCCTTTGGCAGTGACGCCCCGCCGCCGACCTACGACGACATCCCCGAGGCCGAAACCCACCTCGTCTGGGGAGCCAACCCCGCAGTCGCCCACCCCGTGATGTACCGGTGGATCAGGGAGTCTGCCGACGATGAGGACTCCGAACTGCTGGTCGTCGATCCCGTAATGAGTGAAACCGCCGAGAACGCCGATGGTCATATCGACACCGCGCCGGGCGGCGACCTCGCACTGGCCAACGCGATCCTCGCGCGAATGATCGAGACCGACCGCGTCGACGACGAGTTTGTTGAGGCCCACACCGAGGGGTTCGACGGCGTTAGGGACTCCCTACCACTGGCCGAGGAGTCAGCCGAGCGGGCAGGCGTCTCGATGGAGCAGGTCGACAAGCTGGCCGCAGCCTTCGAAAAGGATACCCTCATCTACTGGGGAATGGGGATCAATCAGAGCGTTCGCGGCACCGCGAGCGCGGGCGCGCTAATCGACCTCTGTCTGGCCTCCGGCAACATGGGGCCGGGCTGTGGGCCGTTCTCGCTGACGGGGCAGGCCAACTCGATGGGCACGCGGGTCTGTTCTTCCAAAGGCTCGTGGCCCGGTCACCGGGAGTACACCGATCCCGACGAACGACAGACGACCGCCGATGTGTGGAACGTCCCCGTTTCGCGGCTGCCCGATGACACAGGTCCCGGTCCAGTCGCAATGATCGACGACTGTCCCGACGTGTTGTGGACCGTGGCAACGAACCCAATCGTTGGCATGCCGGATACGAATCCCGTCCGTGAGCAACTGGAGGAGGCGTTCGTTATCGTTCAGGACTCATTTAAAAGCGAGACGATGGAGTACGCCGATGTCGTGTTGCCCGCGGCGACGTGGGGCGAGTCCGAGGGGACGACGATGAACATGGAGCGCACCGTTTCCCGCGTTCGGCGGGCCACGGAGATACCACCCGGCGTCAGGACGGATCTCAACATCATCTGTACGGTCGGCAACCGCGTGGCTCCGGACGTGATCACCGATCAGAATCCCGACCCGAGCGACGTGTTCGACGAATTCGCCGCCCTTACCGAGGGAACCAAGGCCGACTGCTCGGGGATCTCCTACGAGCGTCTGGAGGCCGAACACGCGGTTCGGTGGCCAGCGCCGGCACTCGACGAATCCGGTGGCTACCGCTACTTCGATCCTGACGCCGAGAGCCGCGACGAGGCGTGGTCCTTCAAGACCGAATCGGGTCGCGCGCGCTTCTCGACAGCCCCCGATCCCGGCCTCCCGGAGCCGCCGAGTGAGTCGTACCCACTCACCCTAACCACTGGCCGCGAGAAGGACGGTTACAACACGGGGATTCGCTCCCGAGAGGCGGTTGGCGACGACGTCGACCCAATCGTTGCGCGAATCAATCCGGAGACGCTCCCGTCTGCCACCGTCGACCCCATCAGGATCGAGACACCCCGTGGCTCGACTGTTGCCACCGTCGACCCCGACGAGGCGGTGCCCGAGGGGATGGTCTGGATCCCGATCCACCATCCGGCGGCCAACCGGCTTACGCATCCGGCGGTCGATCCAAAATCCGCGGAGCCGAACTTCAAACAGTGTGCCGCGCGGCTGGTCGCGGTCGACGAGGAGGTCAGTTCGACGAGTGGAACACGGGATGCGGAGACACCGCCGACCGCAGGGGCCGACTAATGAGAGTTATGTCATCCTTACTTGAACGACTGGGGGTGCCGGATACCGCTATACGGGACCGACCAAGCAAGATGGCTCCGCCGTGGCCTACAAATGAGTGAAGACTCACCCACACAACAACCAGCCGCCGACACCGGTCGTGCGGGAATCATCCTCGCAGGCGGTCGGTCGACCCGATTTCCGACCGTCGATAAGGCGTTGGCCCCGCTGAACGGACAATCGCTGCTTCATCATGTGGTTGGCGCTGTCGACCCCGCGGTCGACGAACTGATCGTCAACTGTCGGCGGGATCAACGCGAGGTGTTCGCCGAGGAGTTGTCGGCGTTCAGGGTCCGGTTTGTGGTTGACCAGATCCCCGACCGGGGGCCGCTTGTCGGCCTGCGAACCGCCCTCGCCGAAACCTCGTCGACCTACGCGGCGGTACTCCCCTGTGATATGCCGTCGGTTCCCGCGGCGTTCCTCGATTTCCTCTTTGCGCGGGCCCGAAACCGAACCGGCGCAGTCGCCCGTTTCGAGGGCCGCATCCAGCCGTTTCCGGCGGTGGTCCACGTTCGGGCTGCGGCCGCGGCCTGTCGAGAGGCCGAAGCCGCCGGCTCCGACCGAATCGAGGAGTTCGTCTCGGTACTCGATCCCCACACCGTCCCCGAACGAGTCGTCCGCGCCCACGTCGACCCCGAGGCGTTCCGCAACATCAACACTCACGACGACCTCGCCGCCGTTCGGGACGCGTAATTCGCCCGCGGCGTGAGGCGGTGGCCGACCACACGTCGGAAGCTTTAGTTCGCTGGTAACACCCCAACTCAGTATGAGCCTCCAGATTGCGGTCGCCGTTCCGTTCCGCCAGCAGGGAGCCCGGTCGCTGGGGGAAGGCGAGTTCGTCGTCGCGCTCTCCTTAGATCGGGAGTGGTTCTCGCCGGATCAGGCCAAACGGTTGGTCGACGTCGCTGTCGGTCGCGGACTCCTTTCGAACGAGGACGGCGACCTCACACCGGCGTTCGACGTCGACGCCGTCGAAATTCCGGAGGGATTTACGCCGGATACGGATATTTTGCGGGAACAGTCGACGTTCGAGCAACTGCTGGATCTGATGGTCACTAACGGACTCAGCAAACAGGCGGCGGTGGCCGAAACGAACGAAACCCAGCGACGCCTCGGGATTACCCTAGAGTCGGCGGCGGTCGTGGTGGCGCGGCGAAATGGGGTCGACTGCTCGGGCGTCGCCGAGACGGTGCGGGCGGAACTCGAAGGGACTTAAGTTGGCGGCAGTGTCAGTTTCGGCATGGTTGAGGACCGACTCCGAGATGGAACGCGCATCGCCCAACTGATCGCCTCCGAACTCACGGGCGACCACGGGCGACTCGCACAGGTCGTGGTCGTCGACGCCAATCCGGATGTCGAACCAACTGAAGACGGTGCTGTTGCCTATCGAGTCGCCCGTGTCTCGAACTCCGAGGCCGTTGAGATCGGCGAACAGGGGCAGACGACCGTCGACGAGAGCGTCGACGCCGACCGAACGATGCTGGCGACCGTGTTCGTCCACCCCGAGCGTGCCCGTATCGAGTTCTCCGCTGCGCCCGAGACTGCCGCCGAGGCGGCCAGCGATGCCGGGCTCGCGGTTCGACCGAAGGCCGTCGACCCGCCGCGAACGCTCGTCTTCGTCGAAGATGGTGCGGAGGCCAAACGTGTGATCTCGGTTTTTGAATCAGTTGTTGGCGACGCAGTCGAGAAGTCGACCGAAAGTTAGCAAAGAGTGGTCAGCAGTTCCGGCAGGTCGGTCGTGAGTCGGTCCCGTTCGATGTGGGCATCGGCCCGTGGATCACGGTCCGGCCCGCCGTCGAACAACACCTGAATCGCGTAGAGTCCGGAATCCGTTGCGCCCTCGATATCATCGAGGGGTGTGTCGCCGATGTAGACGGTTTCGCCGGGGGTCGTGCCGAGGCCCTCAAGCAGTGCGTCGAAGGCCACGGCGTCGGGTTTGCCAGCCGTGAGTTCGCCGGTGACAAGCGTCGTATCGAATAGCTCCTCCCAGCCGAGCTGTTCGATCTTCGACCGCTGGGCGAGTACTGGCCCGTTCGTGAGCAGGCCGACGCGGTAGCTCGACCGGAGGTTGGCGATGAACGGTTCGATCTCCGGGATCGGTTCGATGGCGTCGCTGATCGCCTCACGGTAGGCGGCTGCCATCGCCTCGGGCTCGACCGTGCTCCCACGTTCGACGAGTAGTTCAGCGAAGATCGGTGCGCGGCTCTCGGTGGTCAGATGGTTACGGTGGGCCGTGAGATACTCCTCACGGCTGATCTGTGGGCCGTCGACCGCCGCAATCGCCTCTGCGAGGATCGTTGCCCGGTCTTTCGTCGTCACCGCAAGGGTGTAATCGAGGTCGAATGCGACCCCCCGTATCGACATGGACGACCGTTTGGAGTCCAATGGTTTGAGACTGTCTGTTGGAGACGGTACCGTCCGACAACAAACCCAAGAGTAGCGACATCCTCCCTCTCGGTCAGTGCTTACAGCTACGGAAGCGAGCCGTCTTCGGCGTAGCAATTGAATCGCATCGTCGCAGTCGCCACCGACTCCCCGGACTCATTGATAAGTGAGGCCGTGTACGCGCCGTGAACCGGCGGTCGACCGAGCGGAAGCGCGTAGACCTCGCCGTCGTCCGCCCCGTAGATCGAGAACTGGTCGGTATTGAGGCTACTCATCTCCCGGTTGTCGTCGAGCGGGATCGAGCCGACCAACCGGTCGTCGCGGTCCCGAATCTCGACGAATCGGTAGTTGTCGCTCTCGGTTGCCTCCGGTGAGACGGCGATCCCGAGGGCGACCTGCGTGTCACCTCGTATCGGAACCAGCTGTCTGAGGTGTTGGGAACCGCTTCCTCTCCCCCGACTCGAACAGCGGGCGATGAGATCGTCGCTCCCGAGACAGCCCGCAAGGCCCACCGAACCAGCTGCGAGTCCGCCGAGAAACCGCCGTCTAGAGCGCATAGTATCTGATGGCTGACTGTCAACTCATATCTGTTGTGTGGGACGACAGTCGACTATTGGCTGATTTCTATCAGTCCGACCAATCAGTTTTTGACAGTGGCCCACGCGCCCCTACGTGTGACGCTCGATCCGATCCACGTCGAGGCCATCGCCCGACTCGCGGGGTCGGTCGCCGAGACGGCCGACGACAGCGAGCATGGAGCGTTCGCCACCACGGTCTGGGAGCAGTGGCTCGATCCACTCACCGACGGTCGTGGCCAGCAGGTGATCGAACCCATCGGCGACCAACGGCTCCAACACGTCGACATCGACACTGTTGCGCTCTCTGACCGCCCGTTTCCAACCGTTCATGGCATCGACTCGGGGACGATCAACCCGACGGCATTTAAAAATGGGCTCGTGTTGGATCTCGCCCACGCCGCGATGGGTGTCGAACCTTCGGATGTCGATGCCCACCGCACTCGGACCATCGTCGCGACTGCCCACACCAACGACACGACGCAGGTCACCGACGGCCAGTGGGTCGACTACGACGAGGGCCACAGCGAGTACCGACTGATCAGGGCCCCACAGGTCAACAAGTACGCCGAGGCGGTCGTCCACGCGCTGTCGCTGTATTTCGCCGAGGGCCACCACGCGCTTGAACACGCCGACAAAGTAGAGGACCTCCTGATTTTGGATGGGCCACTGTATCCCAAGGAAATCCTGACGTGGCGTGATCGGACCCCCGAACTCGAAGAGTTGACCTACGAAGCCCGGCCCAAACGTGTCTTGGAGCACTATATCCGACTGGTCGAGACGTTCGTCGACCGTGGTGTGCCGATTGCGGGATTCGTCAAAAACCCCTCGGCCCGCGTGATTACAAGCACGATTGCCAACAAGCAGACCGGGTTTGAGGCCCCGTGGCCGGACGACACCGCCTTCTTTACGCGGCTGCTCGAACGCCACCACCGAGACGCGGATGGCTCCGGGCCAACCGAGAGCCGCCGGACCGACGACCTCACCTTCTCCTCGTGGTTCGTCTCCCGTGGCGGTCCCGACGGAACGATGGCCGCCGCGGGTGACGCGCTGGGCGTCGACCGTCGACTCGATCCCGAACTGTACGAAGTCACCTTCTGTATCATCTACGACCCGCGGCACGACATCTGCTACAAACTCGAAGCGCCGTACGCGGTGACCCGAGATGACGAGGTGCGTCGACAGCTTACCACACAAATTTTGTCGGAAGTAGCCGCTGAGCGTGGGCCGCCGCGGGCGGTCGCCAAGGCCGACGAACTCGCCCGGATCAGTACTGCCGAAAAGACATCGCTCCGCCGGAAGTTTGAGGCCCAGTTCGACAGCGAGTCACTGCGAACCTACGATTCGGTTCGGTGGGCCGGTGAGGATCTGTAAGCCCGCAATCAGGGCGAGAGTTTGACGTAGGTCGAATCGAGATAGTCGCCGATTCGGTCGACGATGCCCGGATCATCCGTCCAAAAGCCGTAAAACTGGTTGGGTGACTGTTCGGTTGCCAGTAGCGCTGTTTTGTAGCGATCATCGCCGTTGCCGTCGAAAATGACGAACCATGACTGTTCGATTTCGGCGGCAGCGATGGCATGATGCGTCAGGCCAGCGATGTCGACTGCTGGCCCGTCGGGCACCGCAAAGGTGTGGATATCGATTGCCCGCTCGGCGAGTCGACCGTAGCGCTTGCCCTGATTGTTGAGCTTCGTCGGCAGTTGAAAGCCCGCATACAGTCGCCCGCCGTCGACTCGGAGTGCTCGGTCTTCGATCTCGTGAGAGATCGCGATCATCCGGGATTTGTCGTAGGAGGTAAATGTCGTCTCCTTGAGATGCTGAAGGATCTCGTGGTAGTCGGTGTCGTCGATGCCGACTCCTGTCTCGCGGAGCGCACCCCCTGCCAGTAGCTCTTGGAGCTGTTCGACCGGCACCGCCGACAACACCTCCTCGCCCAGTTTGAGAACGACGACACCCTCCGGCTCGCCCGAATCGGTTCGCTGGCTGGTCACCCTGACGTTCTGTGTGGTAAAATAGTCCCCGAGATCGGAAACGAGCGTGCTCGTGGCTGGCGGATTGAACACGACGAGCGTCTTCTCGTTTCCTTTGACATACTTGATAATCTCTGACAGGGACATGTATGGTAACTCTACTTCACCCAGCTAAATAAAAATTTCTCGGACCTCATAATATCCTTAAATAGTTTGGTGGACCTTAATGAATTCTTACACCTAATATTTATTGCCTCTCAGCGGGATCTAGCACGTATGAAGCGTTTTCTCAACCGACTGCTGGTCACAGAGCCCGAGCCGGAGACGACTGAACGCATCGACGAGGAACGCGTCTCCGATTCGGTTGAGTGGCGGGACATATCCATCGAGACCAACGGGCCGACTGGCTGGGCATCGGATCCCGATCCCGAGGAGCGAGAACCCTCCCAAACCGAGACCCCCTTCGGGACGTTGGATGTCGACTACCTGATGAAGACCGTTCTCGACGGGGTTGCGGTGCCGACGCTGGTAGTCGACTGCTCGGGCGAGATCGTCTCCATCAACAGCGCTGCCTGTGAGCGCTTCGGGACGACCGAAGCCGACGCCATCGGGACCACACCCGCGGCAGTCCACGGCGGTCAGCGACTGCTCGGGCAGGTACTTCTGACGGGCGAGGAGATCACCGACCGCCGAGACACTGTCATCGTCGACGGGACCGGACGGACCATCCGCCGGACGATCAACCTCTTGAAAAATGAACGTGGCGAGATCGTTGGGGCAGTCGAGACGATTCAAGCGTGGCCAACCGCTACCGATACCGAACAGACAGTCTCGTAGTCGACCGCTCAGGCCGGATCGGTTGGGACGACTTCGATCTCGACGGCCGACCGGTCGACGCCGATCCGGGCGAACTGTGTTTTGACGTGGTCTTCGGCAGCCGTCAGTGCCTGCTGTTTGGTTTCGAAGCCGCGAGGCATCGGTGACTCGAAGGCGACACGGATCTCTTCGCCATCGATCTCCAACGGAGAACCGCCGCTTTCGACCTCGTAAAACGAGTCACAGACCCAGACGTAGGGGGCGTCCTCCTCCGGTGCACCCTTATAAGATGGCGACTGTTCGCCACGCTCGAAGACAGTCCCCGTGAGCGCCGTTCCGCCGCCGTGGCCCCGGACGAGTAGCATACGTCGATGTAGGGTTCCGAGACACAAAAGGTAGTACGGTCAGGGACGGTCGGGCTGCCGAACGGGATCCGGCAGGTGGTCGAGCAGCGCCTCGACGACCAGCGCTGGCTCCTCGTGGAGAATCCAGTGGGTCGCCTCGTCGACCAACTGCAGCTGGCCGTCCTCGCAGTAGTCGAGGCTGTCGTGGGCCATCGAGGTCTCCAAGAACTCGTCGTCGGTCCCCCAGAGAATCAGGGTTGGCGTCGACACCGCCTCGCTGCTGGGCTGGGGACGGTAGCGAGCAATCGCCCGATACCAGTTGACCATTGCGGTGTATGCCCCCGGTTCGGCCCACGCCGTTCGGTAGCGATCCAGATCGGTCGACGTGAACGTCCCGGCGCGGCTGGTCGACTCCAGCGAGCGTCTCGGGAGCCACCAATTACCAAGTTCCGAGACCACCTCCGGAACAAGGGGAAGCTGAAACAGGAGGATATACCAGCTTTTCAGTCGCTGCGACCAGCTTTCACGGAGTTTCTGCTCGAAAACGGTCGGATGAGGAACGTTGACTATACAGAGGCGGTCGAGTCGGTCGGGGTACGCCATGCCGAGCCACCAGGCGACCGCGGCTCCCCAGTCGTGGCCCGCGACGCTGGCCGTCTCACGGTCGCAGGCGTCGATGAGACCGACGATGTCGGCGGCCAGTTCGTCGAGATGGTAGCTGTCGACGCCCGCGGGCTTGTCGCTCAGATTGTAGCCGCGCTGGTCGGGGACGACCACCCGGTAGCCGGCGTTCGCCAGCGGGCCGAGCTGTCTGTGCCAGCCGTACCAACACTCGGGAAAGCCGTGCAGCAAGATGACAAGCGGGCCGTCTTCGGGACCCGCCTGCACTGTATGTAGCTGGACTCCATTTGTTTCGAGCCAAACCGACTCGGCGTCGACCGACGAGCACACTGACCCATTAAGCGAGGTAGTCATTGTCGACACGTATTGGGACAAAAGCCTAAGAGCTGTGGCAGGGAGAACTCAGAGCGAAAACAGCGATTCGGCGTCGAGTTTCTGCTTCTCGTAGAACCCGCGGCCTTTGAGCCGGGGGACGGGATGTCTGTGGAGCGTTTCGTTCTCCAGATCGTAGAGCAGCGGAAAGACGCTCGTCCGCCGGTCGGCCACGGTATACTCCTCTGTCGCAAACTGAATAAGCTCCTCGCTGGGTTCCGAGACGGCAAAGACGACATAGCCGAAGAGGTTCTCCATCGTGCTGGGTTCCGACGGCGTCATCTCGGACAACTGTCTCCGGAACGCCTCTGAGGTCTCCGTGAGTATCTCCTCATCGGTCCCCTCGCTATCGATGACAGTCACGAAAACCTCCGTGACGCCGATTGTCGGATCTTCGGTTTGTTTGTGCCACACTGGGTCGAACTCGCCGGTCGACTCGTCGCTGATCGGCTCGTAGTCCGCATCGAGGACCGCTGTCTCAATGCGATTTCGGTATGTCTGAGCGTCCATGTACCGAACACAGACGTATATTGTATATGTTATTCGGTGTTCATCCTGTGGCCACAGTATCACAACACCCTCCGATCCCAAGCACATTTTTGGATGGTGACCTTAGAACCGGCATGGAACACGATCCAGCTACCACCGCAGTTGTCGTTGTCGACATGCAGAAGGGTTTTTGTCACCCCGATGGCTCGCTGTACGCCCCCGGCAGCGAGGCGGCCATCGAGCCCGTCGTCGATCTGGTCGACTGGGCCCACGACGCTAAGATGGACGTGATCTACACGCGGGACGTCCACCCGCCCGACCAGTTCGACGGGGCTCACTACTACGACGAGTTCGACCGCTGGGGCGAACACGTCCTCGAAGGTAGTTGGGAGGCCGAACTCGTCGACGAACTCCCGACCGACGAGGCCGACCATATCGTCGTCAAACACACCTACGACGCCTTTTATCAAACCGAACTCGAAGGTTGGCTCCGCGCCCACAACATCGACACTCTCCTGCTGTGTGGGACGCTCGCAAACGTCTGTGTGTTCCACACCGCCGGGAGTGCGGGACTCCGTGACTTCAAACCCGTACTCGTCGAGGATGCGCTCGGCTTCATCGAGGAAGACCATCGCGAGTACGCGGTCGACCATTCGGAGTTCCTCTACGGCGAAGCGACCACGCGCGAGGAACTCGGTATCGCGTAGTTCGACCGAACGATTAACCGCCTGCCGTGCGGTCTCCCCTGTATGGCTCCCGGCGATCTCAAACCAGTCGACGACCACCCCGATCTCTACTACCTCGACACCGGCATGTACGACGTCGAGGGCTACGGCTCGGTCTACATTTTCGACACCGACCAGCCCGCCCTCGTCGACACCGGTATCGGAACCAACCGAGAGTACATTTTCGCCGCGCTCGACCAACTCGACATCGATAGCCTCGCATACATCCTCCCGACCCACGCCCATCTCGACCACGCTGGCGGCACGGGTTTTCTCGCTGAACGATACCCTGAAGCCGAGGTGCTGATCCACGAGCGAGCTGTTCGACACCTCGTCGACCCCGACCGACTTATAAGTGGAACCAAATCAGCAGTCGGCGAGATGTGGACCTACTACACCGAACCGAAGCCAGTCCCCGAAGATCGGATTCGGGGTTTAACAGACGGCGAGACGGTCGACCTCGGTAGCCTCACCCTAACGGCCCACGAGGCCCCTGGCCACGCCCCCCATCAGCACGTGTTTGAGACCGACACGGGTGTCGTTTTTACTGCAGATGCGGCTGGACTGTACGTCCCCGACCGCGACGAGATTCGCGTCACCTCACCACCGTCACAGTTCGACGTCCACCAGTGTCTCGACGACGTGTCGATGATTCAGTCGCTCGATCCCGAACTCCTGTGTTTCGGCCACTTCGGTCCCAGAGCCTATAATGAGCAACTGTTGGACGGCTACAAGCGGTCACTGGTCGAGTGGGTCGAGGCGATTCGCCAGCGCCGAGAGAGCCTCAGCGACGATGATGCCGTCATCCGGCATTTCGTCGACCACACCGAACTCACCGAGATCTGGGGCACTGAAAAGGGTCGTGAGGAGACCAAACTCAACGTTCGGGGCGTGCTGAGCTTCCTCGACCGTCAGGACTGATCGAGAGTTCTTATACAGCCCGCCGCAGTTTTTCACGTATGAACCGTCGACAGGCCGAAGCTGCCTTCGACCACCCGTCGCTGGGATCTGCGACGATCCCGGAGCTGTTCGTCTCGACCGCAGCTCGTCATCCCTCGGCAGCCGCCCACGCTTATAAAGGCGGAGTCTACGACCGGTCGCTGGTCGACGTCGGTGCGATTCCTGAAGCACCGAATGACGCCTACGCCGATCTCACCTACAGTGAACTCGAAACGGTCGTCAAGCATCTCGCCGCCGGGTTCCACGATCTGGGTCTCGAACCAGACGACCGGCTGTCGATTGTCTCCCACACGCGCATGGAATGGACGCAGGTCGACCTCGCCACGCTGGCCGCAGGCGGCGTCGTCACGACCGCCTACCCCTCGGCCACCGACGACCGACTCGAATATCTCCTCACCGATCCGGAGCCGACCGGAATCGTCGTCGAAAACAGCGAGCTACTGGGCCGGGTGCTCGCACTCGAACCCGCGGTCGACGCCGAGTTCATTGTCGTTATGGACTCCCTACCCGACGGTAGCGGGATGGCGGGGGCGGTTCGGGACCGTGGCGATATTTTGACGTTAGGTACTGTCTACGAGCGCGGAGCGACTGTTTTCGAGAGCGACTCGTGGGAGTCGTGGCTTTCGGCTCGCACATCAGCGAATCTGGCAAGCATCATCTACACCTCGGGGACGACCGGCCAGCCGAAGGGCGTCCGGCTTACTCATGGGAACTTCTGTGCCAACGTCGACGGCGTCTTCCGCCGCTTCGGCCCTCGTTCGGACCGCTCCGGCGCGGTGCCTCATCTCGATCACACCAGTCGACACCTCTCGGTGCTGCCGTTGGCCCACGTCTTCGAGCGACTCGTCGGGGGGTATCTGATGATCGCCGCCGGAGCCACAGTTGCCTACGCCGAGTCCCCCGAGACGCTCGGAGACGATTTTCGAGCCGTTGCGCCGACCTGTAGTACTGCCGTCCCACGACTCTACGAACGACTGTTCGAGAAGTTCGAAGCCGAGGCCAGCGGTTCGGTGGTTAGCGAGCGACTATTTAACTGGGCCGTCGACGTTGCGAAGCGATTCCATCTTGCCGACGATCCGGGTCGACGCCTACGCGTGGCCCACGCGGTTGCGGATCGGCTCGTCTATTCGGGGATTCGAGAGGCCCTTGGCGACGAATTGGAGCTGTTCATCAGTGGCGGCGACAGCCTCTCGGCGGATCTCTGTGCAACGTTTCACGGGATGGGGATCCCGATTTTCGAGGGGTACGGACTGACTGAAACCGCCCCAGTCGTCAGTGTGAATCCACCGGAGGCTCCGGAAGTGGGTACCATTGGCCCGCCACTATTGGATGTCGAAACACGGATCGATACGACAGTCGACATCGACGGAACCGCCGGTGGGTCCCGTTCAGGGTCGGTCGACGAAGGGGCGACAGTCGGTGAACTGCTGGTTCGGGGTCCAAATGTGACCGATGGCTACTGGAACCGGCCCGACGGGACCGCCAAGGCGTTCGTCTCGCCGGACAGTTCCGAATCGGCGTCGGTCGACGAGACAGTTGAGTCGACCGAGACAGCCACCGACCGTTGGTTCCGCACTGGCGATCTGGTCGAGCAACTGCCGAGCGAGTATCTGGTGTTTCGTGGTCGACGGAAACAACTACTCGTGCTGTCGACTGGCAAAAACGTCGTCCCCGGGCCTATCGAGGACACGATCTCCGAAAGTCCGCTGATCGAGCAGTGTCTACTTATCGGTGATGGTCGACCAGTCGTTGGCGCACTCATCGTTCCGAACGTCGAGGCCATCCGCTGGTGGGCCAACCGCGAGGGTGTCGATCTCCCGACTGAATCAGCCCAACTCGTTGCGGACAAGACGGTACACGCCCATATTGAGACCGAAATCGAGGCGGCGACACGAGGGTTTCAGCCGCACGAACGGGTCGACTCGTTCGATCTCGTTGTCGACCCCTTCACCGTCGACAACGGATTGCTCACGCCGACACTTAAAAAGAAACGCCGGACGATCACCGACCGATACGCCGACCGGATCGACCAACTGTATCTGGATCGGGAGTAGCCGAACCGACTTCCGGGCGGCGCGCAGAGTCGACGTATGCCCAGCTATGATCTGTCTCATCCCATCGAGTCCGATATGTGCGTGTATCCGGACACCCCACCGGTTCGGGTCGAACCCACCGCGACCGTCGAATCGGATGGCTACCGAACCACGTCGATTGTAATGGATTCGCATGCTGGGACACACGTTGACGCACCGGCCCACATGCTCGAAGACGGTACGACAATCGACCAACTTCCAGTCGAAACGTTCCAATTTGAGACTCGGCTGGTTGACTGTCGACCACTCGATCCGCGGGCTGCAATCGACGGTGCGACGATCACAGCGGCACTGGGTGATGGAGGAATTGAGGAAGCAGTCGACCTGCTTGTCATCCAGACTGGCTGGGACGACCACTGGGGAACCGATCAGTATTTCGACCATCCGTATCTCACCGCCGAAGCCGCCGAATGGCTCGCAAAGCGTGGTCTCCATCTGGGGATCGACGCCCTCAATGTCGACCCGACACCGACCGACAACGCGACGCCGGACGAACCGGTGGGGTATCCGGTCCACCACGCTCTTTTCAGTAGTGACCGGCTACTGGTCGAAAATCTCCGGGGACTCGGTCGACTCCCCTCGCGGTTCGAACTCCACGCCTACCCGGTGCCGATCCGTGACGGTGATGCCGCACCGGTTCGGGCGGTGGCGGTGGTGACCGATACGGACTGACCAACGGTGGCAGTAACCACACAAGATATGCTCTCAGCGGTTGTCCGCACCGCGGTCGACGACGATTGCCACGCCGCCCTCGCTTCCCGGTATGGCCCGGAGACGGTCGTCGGTATAACTGCCCTCGCCAGTGGCTATCTTTTGATTGTGCGGTTGCTTGCAGCACTCGATGTCGACACCGAGACACCGTTTGTCGGCTGGCGGCTCGAAACGAAGAGTAACGCAGACCGTGATCTGTTAGCCGTCGACTACCGAGAGAACTCGATTGCCGCACCTTGGCCGAAGCCGACACAGAGTGTCGCCAGTCCGCGGTCGACATCCCGTCTGTTCATCTCGTGTATGAGTGTCACTGGGAGCCGTGCGCCGGAGGCCCCCAGTGGGTGGCCCAACGCAATTGCGCCGCCGTTGACGTTGAACCGGTCGTCTGGAATGCCGAGTTCGCGCTGGCAGTAGCAGGTTTGGCTCGCAAACGCCTCGTTGAGTTCCACGAGGTCGTAGTCGTCTATTGAGCGCCCGGCCCGCTCCAGCAACTGTCGGGTGGCCGGAACCGGGCCGATACCCATGACTGTGGGGTCGACACCCGCGACGCTGTTGGTCCCGATTTTCGCAAGAATATCGAGCCCATGGTTCTCGGCGAACGCCTGGCTCGTCACGAGCACTCCGGCTGCGCCGTCGGCGATCTGGGAGGCGTTACCAGCCGTGACTGAGCCCTCGCCGGTGAACGCCGGATCGAGGTCGGACAGTGCCTCACGGCTGGTATCGCGGCGAATCCCCTCGTCTTCGGTGACGGTTTCGGCTCCCGTGTCGACCGGCACAATCTCGTCGTCGAACCGCCCCGAATCGGTCGCCTCGGCGGCCCGCCGTTGGCTACGGAGTGCGTACTTGTCCTGTGTTTCGCGGGAGATGTCGTACTCACTGGCGACGGTTTCGGCTGTCATCCCCATCTGAAGCTGAAAAACGTTGTACTGCTCAGCGAGATCTGGGTGGAGATGCTGGTAGGCTTCGGTGTCCATCGGCACCCGCGACATGTTTTCGACACCGCCGGCGATAATGCAGTCGCGGTTGCCTGCGGCGATTGCGTCGCCCGCAGAGATGATCGCCTGCATCGAGGAGGCACACCAGCGGTTGATCGTCGCTGCCGGAACCCCCTCGCCGAGTTCTGAGAGGAGTGCAATCACGCGGGCGATGTTGTTGTCCTGTTCGGTTCGCTGCTGGGCACAGCCCCACAGCAGGTCGTCGACCGATTCGCTGTCTATCCCCGTTTCGGCGAGAATGTGATCAATGACGGCTGTCGACAGATCCTCACTCCGAACGTCGGCAAACGCGCCGTCGGCGGTTCCTTGGGGGGTTCGGTAGGCCGCCGCGATGACTGGCGTTGGCATACGCTCACAGAGCGTATCTATTCATATAAAAGACCGCGAGCCAGTGTGAGCGAGTCAGCAGCGGGCCTCGACCGTCTCGGAGTCAGCCTCAACGGGCTCGGCGAATAGCTCCGGAGCCACGTCAGCCGATGTGTGCTGGGTGCCGGTCTCAGTCATCGGCGTGGGCGATCCCATCGGGGGTGAGCTCCGTGTCCTCCTCGGCGAAGGGGTACCACGACTGTTTGGCGTCGGTGAGTGCCGGATCTTCGTAGCTCGTTTCCTCCGGTTCGCTGAGTTCGATCAGCGGCTCGTCACCCGTGGCGTCGACCCACTCGCGGAAGGTCTGGCCCTCGAAGCGGTGGGCGGCAAAGGCCTCGACGAGGTTCTTGATCGCACCGGGAACCTCGTCAGCAGGGATTCGCTGACGAATCCATTCCACGAAGGCGGGTTCCTCACCGATTCCGCCGCCGACGCCGAGATCGAGGGCTTCGACCATCTCGCCGTCCTTGCGGCCACGCATGCCGATCAGGCCGATATCGGCGGTGTTGGCCTGTCCACAGTCGGCCGTACAGCCCGAGAAGTGGATCTTGAGTTGGTCGACATCGTCCGGCAGGTCGACGTTGTCCCGCAGCCAGCGCAGCATCGCGGCCATCCGCGTCTTGGTCTCGGCGAGCGCGAGCGAACAGAACTCGGTGCCGGTACAGGCCATTGCCCCACGAACGAACGGGTTGGGTTCGGGTTTGTGTTTGTGGAGCAGCGGTTTGCGGAGCAGTTCGTCGACGCGGTCGGCGTCGACATCCACGATGATCGGGTTCTGGCGTCGACTAAGCCGGATTTCGCCGGAGCCGTACTCGTCGGCCAGATCGGCCAGCCGTATTACCTCCGCAGCTTCCATCCGCCCGACGGCAACGTTGATGCCGACATAGAAGTTGCCATCTTTCTGTTCATGGACGCCGAGGTAGTCGAACTTGCCGTCCTCGCTGTCGCGGCCGGCGTTGAACGTGTAGTTTTCCCGCATGTCTTTGCCGCCCGTTTTCAGTTCAAAGTCGACGAAGTCCTCCTGAAGCGTCTCTCGGATCCACTCTGTGCCTTTGTCGTCGACGAAAAAGCGCGAGCGGTTTTTCGATCTGACTTCGCGGTCGCCGTGTTCGTGGTAGAGTTCGACGAAGCCACGGACGACGTCGACGGCGTTGTCCGGCTCGACGAATACGTTGATCGAGCGTGCGACGCGTGGTTCGTGACCACCGAGGCCGCCGCCGACGCGAACGTTGAAACCAAGCGTCTCCTCGCCGTCGATCTCCTTTTTCGCTGGTTCGAGACCGATGTCGTTGATCGAGTCCTGTGCGCCGCCCTCGGGCGTTCCGGTGATCGAGATGTTGAACTTCCGGGGCATGTTGCACAGCGCGTTGTCGCCGCGGATTTGATCTTGGAACCGTTCGAGGATCGGCAGCGTGTCGACGATTTCGTCTTTGGCCTTGCCGGCGACCGCACACCCCGAGATGTTTCGCATCGTGTCGCCGCCCGCAGATCGGGTGGTGACGCCCGTGCCTTCGAGTTTCTCCCAGATTTTCGGGACGTCTTCGAGTTTGATCCAGTGGAGTTGGACCGACTGTCGCGTGGTGAAGTCGATCCACCCGTTGCCGTACTCGGGGTTGCCAATCGGTCCCTGGGCGTAGTCGCGGGCGACCTCACCGATGGCCCGGAGTTGCCCCGGCTCCAAGATGCCATTACAGTTGGTCAGCCGCATCATGAAGTAGCCCTCCTGGCCAGACCGGTGGGCGAAGACGCCCCAGAACTTGAACCGCGAGAGCCACGCGTCCTTTTCGTCTTCGGGGATTGAATCGTACCCCTTCTCGGCGAACTCTATCAGTTTTTCGCGTACCTCGTCTCCGTACAGCCCGTCTTTGTACTCCTCTTTCTTTTTCTGGCTCATGGTTTGGTCAGTGTGGACAGACGTGCGATTTTAGTTCGGTATGTGGCACATCCATCCGTGTAGTCACGGTAAAACGGTCTTGTCCGGACACATATAACCCTAATCGTTTACATTGTCAGAAATATACCTGCCTAAGTCGACAGCTGGACAGTTTAATAGCTAATAATATGTGTATAAGGTGATTAGATCTGTGTTTTTACCCTACTCAAACCAACGAATATCCAGCGAAAGTACAAATTTCAGAATCGCGTACTCAAATAGTGACAACACTTTGTGAAGAACGGCGAGCCCACTGGCCTTCTCGCCCCTCTGGCGGCGGTGGTCGAGCCGCGTCGTTTCGAGCGATTCAAGTAGCTGCTGGTGTTCAGTTCGGAGTATGAAAGATCAGGGACACTCTACGCGGAAGCGGACCGGCGGACGGCTCAAACATTTCAGCAAAAAGAAACGGCACCAGCTCGGCCGCGAGCCAGCCGAGACCACTGTCGCCGAACCACGCCTCCAGATCATCGACGCCCGTGGCAACGATGACAAACTCCGCGCGCTGTCGACGAACGTCGCACAGCTGTCGGACGGCGGCGAGACGACCGAAGTCACAATCGAGGACGTCGTCGAGAACCCCTCGAACGTCAACTACGTCCGACGGAACATCATCACGAAGGGCGCAGTCATCGAAACCAGCGAGGGCAAGGCCCGCGTCACCTCCCGACCCGGCCAGGACGGGCAGGTCAACGCCGTCTCCATCGAGTAACTGCTCTCTTTTGGTCTCGCTGCGGTAGCGAGTCCGTGGCTTACAAGCCGCTCGCCGCGTAGCGGTCGGTATGGAACTCTCGACGTTTACCGCGCGATTAGATGAGGAACTGCAGACCGACGCGTATGCGGATGTCGACGCCAGCGCCAATGGCCTGCAGATTGGCCCCCCCGAGCAAGACGTAGATCACGCCGCGTTCGCGGTCGACGCCGCCGAGGCAACGATTGAGGCCGCGGTCGACGCAGACGCTGACGTGCTCGTGACCCACCACGGACTCTCGTGGGGCGGGATCGAACGCGTCACCGACCGGCAGTACCGGCGGATTGCACCGCTTATCAAAAACGACATCGCGCTCTACGTCTCGCATCTCCCGCTTGATGGCCACCAGTCGGTCGGCAACGCGGCGGGAATCGCAGATCTGCTGGGATTGGCCGACACCGCTCCTTTTGGATCGATGGGTCCTGTGACGATTGGCCAGCAGGGTCGACTGGGTGAGGCCCGTTCGGTCGACGAGATCACGACCCAACTCGAAACCGAACTGGAGGGCACCGACAGCGTCCAGACATTCGACTTCGGCCCCGACGAGGTAGCGACCGTCGCCATCGTCACCGGTAGCGGCAGCGACTGGCTCGACGAGGCCATCGCGGCGGACGTCGACCTCCTGATAACTGGCGAGGGCAAACAGAAGCTCTACCATCAGGCTCGCGAGGCCAATATCAACGCCATTCTGGCAGGCCACTACGCGACCGAAACATTCGGCGTTCGGAGCCTACAGACACTGGTCGACGACTGGGGACTGTCGACGAGCTACCACGCTCACCCGACTGATCTCTGAACTACCTGTAGACGACTCTCAGCACTGATAACTGCGTGTTGTGGTTTTATGATACACGATATCTTACTAGTTGGTATCACTATGAGTACGGAGCAGTCACTGAACTTCATCCGCGGAAGCTACGCGGCAAAGCTGACGTTGTCGCTGCTCGGGGTCGTCGGAATCGTCGTCGGCGCCGGGCTGTTCGTGCATATCGAGGCAGTCGAGGCGCTCGGAGCCGGCAGCGGGGAGTTGGGGTCGAGCATCCTCGGCCTCATCCTGCTGACGGTAATCAGTCTCGCGCTGATCGGCGTCACCATCGGTAGCCAGACGATTATTTCGTTGCGCCATCTGGCCGGCAAGGCCGACCGGATGGCCGACGGTGATCTTGATGTCGAACTCGAAACCGAGCGCAGCGACGAAATCGGCCAGCTCTACCGCTCGTTCGAATCGATGCGTCGCTCCCTGCGACAGGAGATTTCGGCCGCCGACGAGGCCCGCCACGAGGCCGAAGACGCCACCCAAGAGGCCCAAGCGGCCCGCGACGAAATGGAGCGCCGAGCCTCCAGAATCGAACAGCAGGCCGAGAGCTACGAGCGAACGATGCGGCAGGTCGCCAACGGCGATCTGACCCAGCGCGTCGACCCCAACGGCGAAAGTGAGGCCATGCAGCAGGTCGGTCTCGCGTTCAACGAGATGCTCGACGAACTGGAAGGGACGATTGGCGAGGTCACAACGTTCGCCGACACCGTGGGCGACGCCGCAAGTGGCGTCGATACTCGTGCCGAAGAACTCCAGCGAACCAGTGGTGGCGTCTCGGATGCTGTCGAAGACATCTCCGAAGGAGCCCACAAACAGACCGAAAACCTCCGAGAGGTAGCCAACGAGATGGACGGGCTCTCCTCGGGTGCCGAAGAGGTCGCCGCAACCGTCGAAACGGTCGCCCAAACCACCGAGAACGCGACCGAGGCCGGAACCGAAGGCGAGTCCGCCGCCGCCGACGCGCTCGAACAGATGGCCGCCGTCGAGGAAACAACCGACGAAACGATGGAGGACATCGAGGCGCTCGACGAGGAGATGACCGAAATCGGCGAAATCGCGGATATGATCAGCGAGATCGCCGAGCAGACGAACCTCTTGGCCCTGAATGCCTCCATCGAGGCCGCCCGCGCGGGCGAAGAGGGCGCAGGGTTCGCGGTCGTTGCCGAAGAGGTCAAATCGCTTGCCGAGGAGACCAAAGAGGCCGCCAGCGAGATCGACGGCAAAATCCAGAGCGTCCAAGAGCGAACCGGCGATGCGGTCGCCGGAATGGACGAAACCACCATTCGAATCAGCCAAGGCGTCGAAACTGTCGAGGGTGCAATCGATCAACTCAACAACGTCATCGAGTACGTCGACGAGATCGACAGCAGTATGAGCGAGATCAACAAGACGACCGAAGACCAGGCCCGCGCCGCCGGCGCGGTCGTCGACATGATCGACGAAGTCGCGTCGATCAGCGAGCAGACGTCCAATGCGGCCGACAACGTGACCGATACCACCGAACAGCAGCTCAAGAGCCTCGAAACAGTCGAACACGAGGCCGGCGAGCTCGGTTCGCAAGCCGAGAAACTGTTGGCTGTCCTCGATCAGTTCGATATCTCGACGGATGGGCCGGGGCGATCCGGTGGGTCGACCAACCAGATCACAGTCGACAACTCGCCGACAGGGGGGAGCTCGAAAGCAGCCACCGACGGCGGCAAACACACTGACGACGGTGGCTTCCAGTTCGGTGATGACCGATGATACTGCCCGTCGAACTCTGGGCGGCTATCGGTGCCATTGCGCTGGCGGCCGGCACGCTCCCCTCGGTCTACTTCGCGCTTACTGAGCCGGAGAACCGACGCTACTATGCGATTCTCGCGGCGATTACCGCTATTGCCGCCGTCTCGTATACGCTGACCTCACAGGGAATCGGCACGCTCTCGGTCGATGGGGCGAGCTTCTACACCCCGCGGTACGTCGACTGGCTGTTGACGACGCCGCTTTTGATTCTCTATATGACGCTGCTCTGTAAGCCGGGCAAGCAGATCTACGGCCTCCTGATCGGCCTCGATGTGGCGCTGATCCTCCTCGGGATCGCTGCGATCTTCACCACCGGGACGCTCTCGTTGGCGCTGTTCGGGGCTGGCACCCTTGCCTATCTCGCCCTTGCCTACCTGCTTGTGGTCGAACTTCCGGCACGAGCAACGTTCGAAACCGACCGCGTGGCGATGGTGTTCACCAAACTCCGCAACGTGACGGTCGTTCTCTGGACGATGTACCCCATCGTCTGGCTGCTGGCACCCGTCGGATACGGCTACCTGCTGCCGAACACGGAGATGATGGTGGTCGTCTATCTCGACATCATCACGAAGGTCGGCTTCGCCGTCTTCGCGCTGCTCGGTCGGGATGCGCTCAACCCACTGGCCGACGACGCGCTGGCGATGGACGCTGGCGGTGACGACGGCGAGTCGACTGCCTCACCGAATCTCGCCGACTAACTGCAGAAGCGTTTTTACACCCGTTTCGTTCCGCCATCGGTTGCCACATCCGACAACAGCGGCTCGAAGGAGTCGACGCGATAATCGCCCAACACACAGCGTCCCCGCTGGTCGACGCCGTGGCGTTCGACGTGAATCCCATCGAGTCCGGCGTTCCACGCCGCGCCGATGTCGCTTTCGCCATCACCCGCCAACACGCCGCGCTGGCTGGCGTCGACACCCAACTGGCTCATCGCATGGCTCACCGGCGCAGGGTCGGGTTTCCACCCCAACTCCTCGGTACAACAGACGACGGTGTCGAACCAGTCACCGATATCGAGATGCTGTAACACGGGTTCGGTCAAAAACTCTTGGCAGTGGGTCACGAGGCCGACCGGCACCGATTGGCGTTCGATCTCAGCCATGAAGTCGACCGCGTCGGGGTGGAGATACGTTGATTCCGCCCGAACCAGCGGCTCTTCTTCGTCGTGGAACACGGGCCAAAACTCCGCGGGGTCGATCCCCCACTGTCGGAGCATGGGGTCGCGTGCGCCACCCAGCCCGTGCCAGATGATTTCGGCCTCGCGGTCGCTAAACGGTCGACCTAACCGATCACCGACGCGGTCGAACACCTCGCGGGTGTACCCCCACTCGGTGTCGATCAGCGTCCCGTCGAGATCGAACAGCCAGAAATCGTACTCCTCGGTGACCATTGGACAAATATCTACGTGGCTATGGTATATGTGTGTTACGGTGTAACAAACTGGCCGGTAGATCGATCTGTCTGGTTATCGGACGTGGATCGAACTGCCGAGATATTTGTGGAGGACTTCGTCGACCGAGTCGGCGTTGAATCTCGCCACCCCAACCGCAATCTCGTCTTTCAGCGCGTCGAGATACGGCTCGTCGGTTTCGAGTTCGCTGAAGCTCGCTGCACTGACCGACACGCCAAGATGATCTTCGGCAATCTCCCGGAGGTGTTTCTCGTCGCCAACCTTGCCCCGCCAGAGGTGCTGCTGGAAGAACAGCCAGCCCTCTTTTCCGGGCTCTGCGGCCGGAATCCGGAGGACGGTCTCGAACTCGTTGGGGTCGACTCGCACGTCGTCGGGATCGAGGCGAAAGCGGACGCGAAACACGTAGGCGGCGTCCATCGGTCTCAGTACTCGTCGTCGAACTGCTTTGCAAGCCGGATGTCGTCATCGGTGATTCCACCAGCCTCGTGGCTCGTCAGCCGCACCTCCACAGTCCGGAAGCCGATGATCAGTTCGGGGTGATGGAACTCCTCGTTGGCTATTTCGGCGCACTCGGTTGCGAAGTCGACGCCAGTGAGGTAGTCGTCGAACTCGTAGGTCCGGACGATTTCGTCGCCCTCGCGGCCCCAGTCGTCGGGCAGCCGGTCGGCTATCTCGTCGTTATCGAGTGTCATGGTTGGAAGTCGACGTCCGGCTCAATAACAGTTGGTGGCGGTCGACTGACACGGTGTCACTGACCCGTTAATCGTCGGATAACTGTTCGAGAACGTGGGGTGGAATATCCTCCGGCGAGACGCCCTCCGGGATCTCGTCGGGCCTCTCCGATGGGCGGTCCTCGGTCGACGCTTCGTCCATTTCACCGTCGCTCGGTGGGAACTCGCCGTCGAACTCCGGATTAAATAGCTGCATCGCGGTCTGGATCGTCGTCCAGTCGTCCTCGGCGGCCGCATCCCGCAGGCTCTTGGTCGGAGCCGACAGCAACTGGCCGACGAGTGAATCCGCCAGCGAGTCGATCACGTCGCGCTGTTTGTCGTTCAACTCGCCGTGGGCCTCCAGTTTGTCGACCGCAGTGGTGACCTCCCGATTTTTGACGCGCTCGGCGCTTTCGTACATCGCGCTGATCGCCTCGTCGGCACGCTTGCGTTTAAACAGCGCCAACAGTCGGTCGAACTCCTCGTCGATCATGGCCTTGACCTCCTCGGCGGCGACCTTCCGCCGACGATGGGTTGACTCGGTGACCGATTCGAGATCGTCGATATCGTAGACCGCGATCCCGTCGACAGCGGCCGCCGCGGGCTCGATATCCCGTGGTTGAGCGAGATCGATACAGATCGTCTCTCCGGCCGCCGCGAGCCCCTCGCTGTCGAGGACGTGATCCGGGCTCCCGGTTGCTGTGATGACGACCGTGGCCTGCTCGGCGGCCGCGGCCGCCGCGTCGAGCCCAATGGCGCTGGCCTCGGTCTCGACCGTCTCGGCAATGTGTGTCGCGTGTGGGATCGTCCGGTTGGCGATCACGATCCGGTCGACGCCCGCCGATTCGAGCGCCGTGGCCGCCAGCGATCCCATCTCACCGGCGCCGACGACGAGTGCGGTCGACCCGGCGAGCGCCGTCTCTCGGCTGGCGAGTTCCACCGCCGCCGAGCCAAGCGAGACGACGCCCTCGTTGATTTCGGTTTCCGTGCGTGCGCGTTCGCCGACGTGGATCGCCTTCGTGATCGCATCGTCGAGGAGCGGACCGATCCCATCGGCCGACCGCGAGGCCTCGAAGGCGGTTTTGAGTTGGCCAATAATCTGGTCTTCGCCGAGGACCAGCGAGTCCAGCCCGGCGGCGACACGCATGAGATGCCGCAGGCTCTCCTCGTGGTCCATGTGGTCGACGGCGCCCTCTCGAACATCAGCAACGACCTCAGCCAGCGCCTCACGACCCTGCCGGGCGTGATCAGTGACGACGTAGGCTTCCGACCGGTTGCATGTCTGGAGTGCGAACGCCTCTGAAACGCCCGGCTTTGCTCGAAGCGCAGCCACCCGACCGACGACATCGGCACAGCTAGCGGCTTCGATCTCATCAACGCTCGCGTTCATATGCGAAACGCTAACGCCTGTGATGACACCGGTCCGAATCATCGGCTTCCACCGTCCGTGTCGTCGTGTTCGGCTGCCATTACGCGCTCTGCCTCTTTTGTCGCTTTGGCAGTACCCGTATGTAAAGCCTTCCAAACGGACGACGAACGGACAACCGACCGGACAGCCGCCCGGCGATCTGCCACCGAGAGGTCGGATTCTTTCAGCTCCGCTCGAAGCTCCCCCGTAAGCTCGGCCATCGCACCCGCATCCTCGATTTCGGCTTCGATCTGCTGGCGCAAATATCGCGAGAGTGCGGGACTCTTCCCGCCGGTCGAAATCGCAACCGATACCGGCCCATCGCGCACGGTGGCCGGAACGACGACGCTGTCGACATCCCGTCCGCCGGACTGGTCGGTACGGTTTATAAGTAGTCCACGTTCGCTGGCTGCCTCGTCGACTGCCCTATTTAAATCAGGGTCGTCGGTTGCAGCAACGACCAAGACAGGCTCGAATCGGTCGACCCACTCCGGGACCTCGGCTGGCTCCGGAGCCGCACGGATTCGGTCGACAGCTGCCAGCTCTTCGTCGGTCTCAAATCGCTCGTCGAACGCCGGGCTGATGACGACCACCTGCGCCTCGCGGGCAAACCGGCGAGCCTTGCGGGCTCCGACGCTGCCGCCGCCGAAGACGAGAACCGTTTCCTCGCTGAAATCGTGGTAGAGCGGTATCACTCCGTGTTCGCCTCCGCTCGTTCGGCCAGTCGAATCCCGGTCTTTTTGAGAATCTGGGTCGAAAACAGCGAGTCCCAGTCCTCGTCCTCAACGTCCCAGAAGTCATCCATCCGTGCTTTGACCTGCTGGATGCGCTGTTGACTCTCGGCTTCGGTCCGACCGTGGGTCATCGCAAAGAAGTTGTAGGGCCAGACGCCCTCGTGGCGGGGTCGCTGGTAGCAGTGGGTAACGAAACCCAGACTGGCGATTTCTGGGCCGACCTCCGAAACGAGGTCGTCGGGGACGTTCCAGACGGTCATTCCGTTTTCGGTGTAGCCCAGCGCGTAGTGGTTCGGAATAACGCCGACACGGCGGACTTTCCCCTCCTCGTTGAACCGTTTGATCGTCTCGATTACCCAGTCGACATCCGCATCGAGTGCATCGGCAACGTCGGCATACGGTGTCGCAGTAATCGGGAGTCCGCCCTGAATTTCGATGACGAGATCCCGTTCTGCGGGCGTCAAGGTGGTCTTGTCGGTTGGGTCGACTGCTGGACCAAGGTCGGCAAGGTCGACGTCGCCCTCGTCGATTGGGCCATCGAGCATGAACTTGGCCTCGACGCGGAACTCCTGCTGTTTGGGGAGGTTGTAGGTCTGCTGGCCGGTTTCGGCCTCGATCTCTGCGAGGACCTCTTCGATTCGATCCTCGTCAGCTACACTGACGACGAACCACATGTTGAGATGTGGATGTTCGCGTTCGTAGTTGTGGGCGACTTCGCGGAACTCGTTTACTTGGTCGGCGATCTCATCGAAGCGCTCGGGTGGGGCGTGCATGGCGACCAGCGAGGCATTGCCACCGATTTCTTGGGCGTTGACCAGCGCGCCGAACCGAGTCAAGATTCCCTCCTCGTCGAGGTGTTGGACGCGCGCGAGCAGTTCGTCGGCCGTCACGTCGACTCCCTGATCACGGAGTGCTGCCGCCGCGGGCTCGAAGGGGCGCTCAACCGTCGGAAACCCGCCCTGAAACGCGTTGACGATTGCGCGGTCGAGCCTCGATAGCTCCGCGTCGACCTGTTGCATACACATACTCGGAGTCGGGGGTGAATAAGCGTCTCGGAGCAACGCCGTCGAACGACTGGCTCGGTGTGCCAGTAGTGGGTATTTGTCATTGTCGACCGGGTGTGATTCCAGCGAAAATAGGAATGCTTAGGCCTACGGCCCAATCTCAACCAGACAGACTGTCGTGGCGATATGCGACGATTGGGAGACAGCTTCTCCCCGGGCGATGGGGCTCGCCCGACCAAACCGCCGACCGGGCTGATGGCTCCTGACTCTGCCAGCCATGATACGTAGACAGCTCCTCACACAGCTCGAACCGACTTTGCTAATCGCTGTCGGCGGCTTCGCCGGGGCCAACCTCCGGCAGTTCGTCGACCTTCTCGTTCCGGGTACCCTTCCGGGAACTCTCGCAGTAAACATCCTCGGCAGCTTCGCCCTCGGTGTTCTGATCTACGACTCGCTGGACCAACAGGCGATTGGAGACAACTCCCGACTCGTGTTCGGGACTGGCTTTCTCTCGTCGTTTACAACCTACAGCACATTCGTCATCGATACGCTCCTCGCTGAGCCACTGACAGCTGTCGGCTATGTCGGCGTGAGCTATCTCTGTGGCTTCCTTGCGGTGCTCGTCGGTCGCTGGTTCGTCGGCGGAGGTGATCGCTAATGGTCCCGATGGAGCCAGCCTATCTCCTCGGTACCGGTGGAGCCATCGGCGCGGTGCTTCGGTATCTGGTCTCGGATCTCGTCGTCCGGCAACAGGGCGACATGCAGTTTCCCTTGTCGACACTCGTCGTCAACGTCATCGGGAGCTTCGTACTCGGCGTGGTCGTTTTCGGCAACTTCAGCGAGGCCGTGACGCTATTTTTCGGCGTTGGGCTCTGTGGCGCATTCACGACCTATTCCTCGTTCAGTGTCCAGACGGTGCGGCTCTGGGAGCGGGGAATGGGCGGCGCTGCGGTTCTCAACGCTGTCGGTAACTTCGTCCTCAGCGTTGCCGCCGCTGGGCTGGCGTGGCTCATCATTGGGTAGAATCCAGCTGTAGCTCAGCTGTCAGGCGAAAACGACACTTCCTGAAGGTCGACTTCCAGTTCGTCGACGGAGTCGTTGAACGCCGCGACGAACCGCCCGACATCGCCCGCGAGTGCTCGGACATCGGGGGCCGAGGGCGGGCTGTATTGGGAGAGCAGATAGACGCCACCCTCACCGCCGACCCGGAGATACGACACCTGTCCCTCCTCCCATTTGAGTTCCCAGCGCGTTCCGTCGACAGTTGTCGCAAACATCCCGTAATCTGTTCCCTCGTAGCGGTAACACTGTTGGGCGATATCGGTCGCCACCTCCCGAATCGCCGCGACGATCTGATCTCGTTCGTCGACGATGGTCGCTGTCGAGGTGACCTCCGGGAACCCCGTGTCGACCGCGTCGAGAATTCCTTCGCGGGAGTCGACGAACTCGTTGTAGGCCTCAACGAAAGCGTCGTAGGATTTCATGGCATCTAAGAGCGCTTTCGGCTCCGGCGGCTGCTTTGTCGAGACGACGTAGGTCTCGGCTCCGGATTTCGATTCGAACAGCAGGAATTCGAGTCGACCGGCCTCGTATTTGATCGTCCACTCGCCGCGATCAGTGCGGAACGTTCGGCGGCCGTAGTCACCACCTTCTAATAAGGCCAGTTCGCGCGCGATCTCGCCAGCATGGGCTGTCACTGCGTCGAGAATCTCTGCTCGCTGTTCTCTGAGTTCCTCTGTGGTTGCCGTCTCGGTGTTCAGCCCGTCGACCATTCACTGTAGGTAGGTCTGTCGGGATCATAAGTCGTGTTACTGCGGATCGTCGACGGAATAGAAATTCCAGAACGGGTACGGTGGGAGTCTCGTGAGTCAAACGAACGAGACTCAGGAGTAGTACAGAGGGAACGAAGTGATCGAAGCACTACGACGGGATTCGAACCACGGTCGTAGCGAAGCTACTCCCTGATTCGAATCCCTGCGCCGTTACTGCTCGCTTCGTCTGCTCACGGATGCGAAGCATCCGTTCGCATGGTCCGAGGGACTTCGTCCCTCGCTACTCGCAAATAACGGGCGCGATGGGATTCGAACCCACGATCGAGCAGTTAGGAACCGCTCGCCCTGTCCACTAGGCCACGCGCCCTACCAGTCGCTACTAGTAGATGGCTATTAAAAGAATGCCCGGCCCGGACGTGGTTAGTTTGCTTTCTCGGTTTCCGTCTCGGTGTCGGACTCCTCAGTCTCCTCGACAACCGGCTCGCTGTCGGTCGTGGTCGAGGTAGCGTCTGCGGTCGGATCGCTCATCTCTTGGAGCTCGTCTTCGATATCCTCGCGGCCTTTCTTGAACTCACCCATCGCCTGACCGGTCGACCGGGCGAGTTTCGGAATCTTGTTCGCGCCGAACAAGAGCACTAACACGAGCAGGATGATCAGCATCTCGGGGCCGACTGGGCCGAACAGCGGAAGTACAGTGACCATGTCTACCATCCGATAACCCTGTCGCAACTATAGGCTTTTTGCTCGGTCGCGTTCGAATTCCGCATTCGACCCGTCTATATACGGGTCGAACGCCAGCGGCGGACAACGAAACACTGAAACGACACACAGGCAAACGAAGGCGTATGGAACTGCGGGTTATCGAAAAGACTGACGAGGAACTCCGCATCGAAATCGCTGGCGAGGATCATACGTTTATGAACGTCCTCAAAGGCGAGCTGCTGGAGACCGACAACGTCGCAGCAGCGACCTACGATGTGAATCCGGAACAGTCCGGCGGCCAGACCGATCCCGTCCTCTCGATTACGACCGAGGGCGGACTCGACCCACTCGACGCACTGGCGACCGCCGCCGAGTCCGTTCGAGCCGCGACCGACGAGTTCGCCGACGCGTTCGAAGCCGCAGCCTAAGCGGCGCTGACTCTCGTTTTTGCTGTCGACTCCTCTCAAAATAGCAGCGGGTGGGAGCTGCTGTCCGGCCCGCGTTACCGCCTGTTTGCGAGCGAGACGACGTGTGCCGCGTCGACCGTAATCCAGTGTGTCATCTGCTCTGTCGGCGACAACCCGGCCGGTGAAACGGTGTACTCTTCGTCTCCGTCGGCTGTCGTTGTGGTTCGCCCCTCGAAGATGACCTCGTCGGTCAGATCCGGCGGAGCGTCTCCCAGCGACCACAACAGCGGTTCGATAACGGAGTTCTGGAGGGGGTAGTTAGTGGGGGGCACGGCGAAACCATTGGGCCACTGGATAAAATCTGTTGTCATTCGATGCTGATAAATGGCCGACAAAAAAGTACTCTTTTCTTACTAAAATCAGCAGCGCCTAACAGGGAGTCGACTGCGTAATGACTCTTTATCAGAGCCGAACTGGGATGTTCTGTGACCGAAGGCGCTCTTTAACCTCCTGAATCGAGTACTCGTCGAAGTGGAAAATCGAGGCCGCAAGCCCGGCGTCGGCTCCGGCTTCGGTAAACACCTCGGCCATGTGGTCGGGCGAGCCACACCCCGATGAGGCGATCACCGGCGTTGAGACGTTATCACAGACGGCTTTCGTGAGTGGAATATCATAGCCGTCCTTCGTTCCGTCGCTGTCGATGGAGTTGACGAACAGTTCGCCAGCCCCGCGCTCTTCGGCTTCGATGGCCCACGAGACCACATCCCGGCCAGTCCCCTCACGACCACCCTTGACCGTGCACTCGAACCAGCATTCCTCGCCGTCGACGGTGGCGTAATAGTCGCCTTCGTCGTCGAATCGGCGGCGGGCGTCGACCGAGATGACGATACACTGACTGCCGAAGGCGGTCGCGCCCTCGGTGATGAGTTCGGGCCGTTTGAGCGCGCCCGTGTTGATCGAAACCTTGTCTGCGCCCGCCCGTAGGGTCTCTTTAATATCTTCTTTCGTCCGGATTCCCCCGCCGACAGTCAGGGGAATAAAGCATTCGTCGGCGACCTGCGAGACCGTTTCGAGCATCGTCTCTCGGCCCTCGGCGGAGGCGGTAATATCGAGGAACACGAACTCGTCGGCACCGGCCTCGTTGTAGGCTTTGGCCATCTCGACGGGGTCGCCGGTGTATTTGAGGTCCTCGAAGTTGACACCGGTGTACACCGCCGCGTTGCCATCGTCGTCGAGGTCGACGTCGATACAGGGGATGATCCGTTTGGTTAGCATTGAATACCTGACTGTAGGTATGTGAGTGGTTTCACCGTTTCGACCGGTGACTGTTTGCTGTCATCTGTTGCGGACCGCTCGGAGCCAACAGCAAGCGTTTGGTTGACCCACCCTCCCGACTGGAATCGCCGGGAATTAAGTATCGGCTCTCCTCGCTCCGGTATGATCGGTTCACTCGTTGCGACGGCGTTTTGGGCCATGTTGCCCGCCTATGTCCCGAACAATGCGGCGGTGCTCGCCGGTGGGGGTCGACCCATCGACGGTGGTCGTACGTGGGGCGGACGGCGCGTGTTGGGCGACGGCAAAACGTGGCGCGGCACCGCCGTCGGCACGCTCATCGGCGTTCTGCTCGCGCTGGGACTCAACGCGATCAACGGTCCCGTTTCGGCCACACTCGGCGTCTCGCTGCCGACGTTCCCGATTCAGGCTGCGGTCGGCCTCGCTCTCGGAGCCATGCTCGGCGATATCGGAGCCTCGTTTATCAAGCGCCGGAGTGGCCGCGAGCGTGGAGCCGCGTTTCCGGGACTCGATCAGCTCGATTTCGTCGTCGGCGCACTGCTGGTTGCGTTTCTGGTCGACGCCGACTGGTTCCTGTCGACGTTTACCCTCGGCATAATCGTCGTTATCCTCGTCATAACGCCACTCCTCCACGTGAGCACCAATATCATTGCGTTCAAAATCGGTGCCAAAGAGGAGCCGTGGTAGGCGTCGACTACGTTTTGGACGCGACGTGTTACTCACCACTAATTAAATATAATTACACGTTGGACCGGTATCTGACTGGGATCGTCGAAGCCGCTACTTCGTTTCGACGAGCCGCGTCTCGCCAGCCCTGACCGCCTCGCCATCAGTCACCAAGAGATCCTCACGGGAGTAGGCGGCGGGTAACAGCACGTCTGCCCGACTTCCGAAAGAGACGTGGCCGATTCGCTGGCCGCGCGTGAGTTCGTCACCCGGTTCGATGTAGGGATGAATCCGGCGGGCAAACCAGCCGGCGATCAGCGCGACTTCGTACTCGCCGCAGTCGACGACCACCCGTTCGTTGCGGTCGGAATCCTTCGAGAAGGCGGGTTTGTAGGCTCCCGGCCGGTGGTCGACCTCGGTGACCGTGCCGGCCATCGGCGCGCGGTTGACGTGGACATCGGTGACGTTCATAAACGTGCCAACACGGAGCCGGTCGCCCTCCTCGCGGATGACTGAAATGTGACCGTCGGCGGGTGCGAGGATACCCGACTCGGGTGGTGTACGCTTCGGATCGCGGTGAAACCACAGCACGCCGACGCCGAGTGCCAGCGCGACGGCTGCGAGGGGTGGAGCGAGGATTGCTGTGGGGAGTGCGACAGCAAAGCAGGCTATCGCGTACCGCCAGCAGCCCGGCGCGACGGCGTATGGTGGTGTCATGATAGAGTGGAGTTAGGCCGTCGACCGGAGTTGGGTGCGACCCTCGGCCCACGACGCAAGCAGGTGGGTCAGGTGGAGTCGGTCGTCCAGTCCTTCGGTGAGTTCGAGGTCGGCCTCGCCAGCCAGCGCGTGGAGTCGGGTGATGTCGCTCGTCTCGAACTCCGAGCGGGAGCGGGCGACACGCAGGAGTTCGCCGAGGAGTTCGTTGCCATCGTACCCCTCGTCAGACAGCAGGTCGTCGACCGTGCTGCGGGCGGATTTAAGTTCGCCACGCTTGGCATCGGTGAGCGCGCTGAGGATCTGGTCGTCGTCGCCGATATCGCCCAGCGTCTCGTAGGCCGTCTGCATCGTGAGTTCGTCTTTTTGCGTAGCAGTCGTCTGGGCGGTGAGAATCGCTTGCCGGAGATTTCCCCCTGCCGCGCTGGCGACGAATTCGAGGCCCGCCTCGTCGCAGTCGACCTCCTCGGCGGTACAGATTCCGTCGAGGACGGCGATGATTTCGTCGGTCGTCGGCGAGCGCATCGGAACCGGGAAACACCGCGAGTGGATCGGGGCGATGAGTTTGGCGGGCTGTCGCGTGGTGAAGACGAATTGGGTGGTCCGGTGGTGTTGTTCCATCACCCGGCGGAGTGACTGCTGGAAGTCCTCGCGGATCGCCTCGGCGTTGTCGAGGAGAATCGTTTTGAAGTTCCCCGACACCGGGGCGTAGCTGGCCGATTCCTTGAGCACGCGGCTAATCATGTCGCGTTTCGACATCCGGCTCCGGCCAGTCAGAAACTGCTCGAATCGGGGATCGGATTTGATCTCCTTTTTCGTGCGGTCGAAGAAGTCCGCCACGTTAAGTTCGATTAGATCGGCGTCGGTGTCGTCGTGGACCTCGCTGGCGAGGGCGCGGGCGGCAGCGGTTTTGCCGACTCCGGGCGGCCCTTGGACCACGAGGTTCATCGGCTCGCCGACGGTGCGTTCGAGGCGCTCGACGACTTCCGGTTGGGGGAGTTCCGAAAGGGCGGGCGCGTAGGCATCGGTCCACAGCGGCGCGTCCATTGACGGTGGTCGTCGCTCGGCGGGTAAGAATCGGTCGATTCCGTGAATGGGGAGCCCAGTCGACACCCACGATTTTGTGGCCTGCTCTCATATGGCTCGCTATGGCACGAACCGCAGTCATCGCTGGCGTTGGGCCGGGACTCGGTGAATCGATTGCACGTAAATTCGTCGACGAGGGCTGTCAAGTCGGGCTGTTTGCCCGCTCCGAGCGGTATCTCGACGAGCTGTCGACGGACCTCGGTGAGAACGTGCTGGCGGTGCCGACCGATATTACGGACCCTGAGCAGGTCGACGAGGGGTTCGAGGCAGTGCGTGAGGCGTTCGGTCCGGTCGACATCCTCGTCAATCATGCCAGCGGCGGCTCGTGGAAGGGACTCCGGGAGATTTCACCAGAGGAGTTCGAGGACGCATGGCGCGTCTCGTCGTTCGGAGCCCTCTGCTGTTCGCAGGCGGCCGTCGACGATATGCTCGCCGAGAACGGTGGGACGATCATCTTCACGGGGGCGACATCGGCAGTGCGGGGTCGTGACGGCGCACTGGGGTTCAGCGCGGCGAAGTTCAGCAATCGCGGGATGGCCGAGTCGATGGCGCGCGAACTCGGGCCGGAGGGAATCCACGTCGCCCACGTCGTGATCGATGGCCAGATTGAGACCCCGCGAGTCGAACAGCAGTATCCGGACCGCGACGAAGAGACGTTTCTCGACCCCGATTCGGTTGCCGACTCCTACTGGCATCTCATCGAACAGGATCGGTCGTCCTGGACGCTTGAACTCGACGTTCGTCCGCACGTCGAGGAGTTCTAATGACCGAACACGCGGGGTAATACTCGATTAGCTGTACTGTTCATCGAGATAGTCGACGATATCGTCGGTCTCGTACATCGTTACGCCGCGGTCGGTGTCGACCAGATACGGGATCTGATCTGCGCCGCCGGCAATGAGTTCGTCGTGCGTGATCTCGTTGGTCACGTCGCCACCGGCACCGCCGGGGAGCCGCGGATTGTGGATCACAGAGGAGACGCCGAGTGCCGAGAGTTTGTCGCGGACCTTTGCACAGTGTGGACAGCCTTCCGACTGGTAGAGTTCTAGCATAGGTCATCTGTCTGCTGGGGGTCACTAAACTGAACTGCCACAGACGATTTATGTTGTCTGGGTCGAAAGCGACCATAGATGGGGCTTCTGGCAAATCTCGGCTTTGTTTTTAGTGCTGGATTGCTTACCGCGCTGGCGACCGGACTCGGCGCGCTCCCGTTTTTCTTTTTCGAGACGATCAGCGACCGCCGGAATATCGTGCTTTGGGGTCTGGCCTCCGGCATCATGGTTTCGGCGTCGGTCTTCGGTCTCATCGAAGAAGGGCTGGCCGAGGGAAGCGGGTGGGAGATAGCCGCTGGGATGGCCGCCGGTGTCGTCCTCGTCATCATCGCCCACGAGGTGTTAGTCGACGCCGAAATCGACCCACAGGAGTACGAGGAAGCCGATTTCAAGAAACTCGTGCTCATACTCGGGATACTGACCGTTCATAGCTTCCCCGAGGGGATTGCGGTCGGCGTCTCGTTTGCGGATCTCGGACTAGAGGGAGGGGCACAAATCCTGGGCGTTACCGTGCCATTGCTGGCGATCTTCATGACGGTCGCCATTTCCATTCACAACATCCCCGAGGGAACGGCGATCTCGATCCCGCTCAAATCGATGGGGGTGTCGAACTGGAAGCTGGTCTGGTGGGCGGTGTTTTCGAGCCTCCCACAGCCAATCGGTGCCGTGATGGCCTTCGCGTTCGTTCGTACTGCTCGGGAGTTCCTCCCGTTCGGCTTCGGGTTTGCCGCGGGGGCGATGATTTATCTCGTTATTTCGGAGTTCATCCCCGAGGCACTCGATCTCGGTGAGAACGTTCCCAGCGGCGGCAAGCCGGAGCTGGTCGGTGGAATCGTCTTCGGCGTGCTCCTGATGTTGCCACTTCGGTACGTCTGAGTGGGAGTCGACTGTCAGTCCTCACGTCTCGCGGTGTGTCAAATAAAAGACTATAGCACAGAATCCAGAACTGTACCGTCTTCAATATCTGTTCTTGTTACTCGGATTCATCTTCGTCATCTGCTTCATCTTCGTCGTCTGCCTCGTCTTCGTCGTCTGCTTCGTCCTCGTCATCTGCTTCATCTTCGTCGTCTGCCTCGTCTTCGTCGTCTGCTTCGTCCTCGTCATCTGCTTCATCTTCGTCATCTGCCTCGTCTTCGTCGTCAGCTCCGTCTTCGTCATCTGCCTCATCCTCGTCGTCTGCCTCGTCTTCGTCGTCTGCTTCGTCCTCGTCATCTGCCTCGTCTTCGTCGTCTGCTTCGTCCTCGTCATCTGCCTCGTCTTCGTCGTCGGATTCATCTTCGTCATCTGCTTCATCCTCGTCGTCAGCTTCGTCTTCGTCATCTACCTCGTCTTCGTCGTCTACCTCGTCTTCGTCGTCTACCTCGTCTTCGTCGTCTACGCCGTCACCGTCATCTTCTTCATCCGTCTCGTCGCTCTCGTTGTCGGATTCGTCTTCTTCAGCATCCGTCTCGTTGCTTTCGTCGACCGGTTCCCCCTCGGAGTCGTCTTCCATACTGTCTGATTCGGCATCGTTGTCGTCCGGTGAGTCGTCGCTGGACGCGTCACTGTCTTCCTCGTCAGAATCAACATTGTCGTCGGTGTCTGACTCCGCGTCTTCGATCAGTTCCGTGTCGTCGCTATCGTCATCATCATCGGACGCGGATTCCGTCTCACCGTTGTTTTCGATATCGTCCTCTTCGGAATCGCTCTCTTCGGAATCGCTCTCTTCAGCATCGCTCTGTTCGGACTCCGTTTCGAGTGCTGGAACCGTGATTTCGGCTGTGTCAGAAACGGGGGTGCCCTCGTCGTCGACAACTGGCCCGTCGCGAATGTCGTTTCTGACGTGATCGAACTTCTCGTTGCCGCTGGTTTCCTCGTGGAGGACTGCCGTTAGCGTGGTGTCTTCTGTCAGGCGCTCGCGGTCGAATGAAGCGCTGCGAACGTCGAACAGGTCGATCTGTATATCTCTGGCCTCCTCGCCCGCGTCGAGATAGTCGGAGACACCGATGATGTCCTCGCCCTCGTAGATGGCCACGTAGCCATCGACCGGAACAACGGCGGAGTCGACGACAACTGACTCGCTGTCGGTCTCCTGATCCCTAAAATCGACGACGGCTGTGATCGTTGCGGCTGCGTCGTCACTGTCTACATCGTTGTTCGCCTCATCCTCGTCGCCCGATTCGTCTTCGCCGTCTGCTTCGTCTTCGCCGTCTGTTCCGTCCTCACCGTCTGCTCCGTCCTCTCCATCAGCTTCGTCCTCATCGTCGGCTTCGTCATCTGCTTCGTCTTCGTCGTCTGCCTCATCCTCTTCGACTGGCACCGTCACGGTTGCGCTGTCGCTGATCGGTTCACCGTCGACGTCGACATACGGCTGGTCGAGGCTGTCGTCTTCAGCGAAGACGAACGCCTCGTCGTCATCGGAATCGAGATGCACAACGGCAGTCAGGTCGGAGTCGCCGTCGTCGAGCTCATCGCCGTCGAATTCGATGTCGCGGTCCTCGTCGAACAGTTCGACCTCGATATCTTCGTGGTCTCCCTCATCGAGATGCTCCGAGACGCCGACGAGGTCGCCATCATCGTCGTAGATCGCGACGAAGCCGCCCTCCGAGAGCGTCGCGCTGTCGACGACAAGTGACTCGCCGTCGGTCTCTTGATCATCGAAGTCGACCTCGGCAAATGGGATGATTTCGAGGGTCGCCAGCTCGCCGCGGTCGGTCGTCAGCAAGCCGTGAATGAAGTTTCCGACACCGATTTCCTCGGAGTCGACCCCAATCGAGATGGTTCGGTCGGCTTGGCCCTCGATTTCGAGGGTCTGTCGGTCGACCACATCGCCGTCGAGCCGGAACTCGACCGACTGGTTCGTCTCGAATGCGTTGGGATTAGTTACCGTCGCGGTTACTGTCACTGTCTCGCCGACTGCGACTGTCTCCGGCGCGTCGAGGTCAGTGATCTCGAAGGAGTCGCCGGGGTCGTCGGCTTCGGGTTCGTCGCTCTCGCTGTCGTCGGTCTCCTCGTCGACGGTGATTTCGCCACTGTCGGCCTGCAACACTGCGGGCGAGGGGGCGTCGGCCGCGACGGCGACGCCTGCCAGTCCCGTCGACAGCAGTACCAACGTTGCGAGTACGATCACGCCAACTGATCTGAGCTCATACATGGATTATCTCGCGTCTCCCACACTGGGAACGCGGTAGCAAGGGAGTTCAGCCCGCGATGAATAAACCGAGACGACTGTTCCAGTTCGTTGCCGCTCTCGACTGACATTCGGGGTAGCTTACTGCCTGTATATTGTATACACGCCAGCCTATCTGTCAGTATTCGTGTTGATTCGGTGGGTTCCGGCTGATAATCCAGTCGACAACTGGTAATTTCACGAATAATATGGGTAGAGATGCGGGATTTGAAGCCGACAGGAGCAGTCGACGGGCAGCGTGCGTTCCGAAGGGCGTTTAGTCGCCCGCGGTCGACTGGTTGCTATGTCGTTACGTGTGACCTTTCTCGGCACCAGCGGGGCCGTTCCGACGACCGACCGGGCTCCGAGTGCCATCTTTATCAACCGCGAGGGCGACGGACTCCTGTTCGACTGTGGCGAGGGCACACAGCGCCAGATGATGCGGTTCGGTACCGGGTTCGACGTCTCTCATCTCTTCGTTACGCATCTCCACGGTGACCACATTCTCGGGATTCCCGGACTCGTCCAGAGTTGGAGCTTCAACGGACGGGACGAGCCACTGACGATCTATACGCCACAAGGTTCGGGCCACGATATCGAGACCCTGCTCACGGTCGGCGACTACACACCGGCGTTTCCGGTCGAGATCGTTGAGGTCAGTGCCGGGGACCTCGCCCACGAGGCCGACGAGTACGAAGTCCGAGCCTTCCAGACGCACCACCAGACCAACGCGGTCGGCTACGCGCTGATCGAGGACGACCGCCCCGGCCGGTTCGACCGCCAGAAAGCCGAAGAAGAACTGGGAATTCCGCCGGGACCGGCCTACGGTCGACTCCACGCTGGCGAGTCGGTCGAACTCGACGACGGCCGCGTGGTCGACCCCGCGGAAGTCGTCGGCGAGCCACGTCCCGGCCGAAAAGTCGTCTATACGGGTGACACGCGACCGGTCGACGCAACCGTCGAGATCGCCGAGGACGCTGACCTGTTGATCCACGATGGAACGTTCGCGGCCGACAACACCGACCGCGCCCGCAAAACCGCTCACTCGACCGGCGGCGAAGCCGGGGAGATCGCCGCCCGCGCCGGGGTTCAGCGACTCGCGTTGACGCATATTTCCTCACGGTATGGGGCCGACTCCTCGCCGATCAAGCAGGATGCCGAGTCGACGTTCGACGGCGAAGTGTTCGTCGCCCGCGATGGCCAGACGCTCGATCTGCCGTTTCCCGACGAGTAGCATGACCTCACCGGAGTAATTGCGACGACTATAGAGCACACAATAGCCCTCTTAGCAGCGGTTTTGAGCCGCGGTCACGACGAACTATATATGACGGTCACACCCGCGGTCAGACTGCTCGTGGTCACTGCTGACTCGCTTTTCGGCGACTACACGACCGCCGCCGTCGACCGATACCCCGATATGACAGTCGACTGTGTGGCGACGCTGTCGAGAGCCCGCTCACAGATCACTGACAACGCGGTCGACTGTGTCGTGTTGGACACCGACCTCTCACACCACGGCACTCGCGGCCTCCACCGTGCGATCCGCGCCGAACGGCCTGCACTCCCAGTCGTGCTGGCATCTGATCGTCCCCGCTCTCAGCTTCCCGACTCGGTCTCGTACCACGCATTCGTCCACAAAGAGGGTCCGGCGATGGGTGCCTCACTGGCAGACGTGGTTCGGGTGCTGACGACGGCCAGTCCAATCGGTGGTCACGATACCGCGTCGGCGACCGCCGAGTAGAGCCGCGTATCGACCAAGGGGAACCCGCCACGGCGTGGAGTATTTACTGCGTGCCGTTCTATCAGTAGTGTGACCGTCCGGACGAACGCACTCGACGGGCCGGTGTTCGGCGTCGACATCCAGAGCGGCGACATCCGCGGCGATGCGCCATCTTATGCGCTCGCGGTGCTGGATGACGGCGAGATACAACGGGACGTGGTTTCGTTCCGCAAGCTCTGTCGACTCATCAACAACGAAGAGCCAGCGCTGCTGGCGACCGACAACGCCTACGAACTGGCCGAAGACAAAGACGCACTCGTCGGCTTTCTCCGCAGGCTTCCCTCCGCAACCACGCTCGTTCAAGTAACCGGCGACGAGCGGCCCGAACCGCTCTCGCGGGTCGCTGCCCGTCACGGCGTCCCCTACGGCAAAAAACCGATGAAGGAAGCCGAGGCCGCCGCCCGCCTCGCGGCCGCCAACGTCGGCTGTGAAGTCTCGGCGTTTACGAATACGACGACTGTCAAGGTCGCCCGTGGCCGGTCGACCGGCAAGGGTGGCTGGAGCCAAGACCGCTACACGCGCCGGATTCACGGCAGTGTCAAGAAGATGGCCCGGAAAGTCGAATCCAAGCTCACCAAGGCGAATCTGGAGTTCGAGGCCGACGTCACCGAGAAGTACGGCGGCTACTCGAATGCGATCTTTACCGTCGAAGCGACGCCCTCCGAGTTGCCGGTGTCGACCCATCGCTCCGGTGACACGCGGATCGAGATCGAACGCGAACGACGGGATGGGATCAGCTACGAACCGCTCGTGAAGCGCCGGGATCGGGTGATCGTCGGCATCGACCCCGGGACGACCACCGCGGCAGCGGTCGTCTCCCTCGATGGGCGGGTGTTGGATCGGTTTTCGAGCCGCACCGCCGACACAGCCGAACTCACCGAGTGGCTCATCGACCGCGGTCGACCGCTTATCGTCGCCGCCGACGTGACGCCGATGCCCCAGACGGTCGAAAAGTTCCGGCGGAGCTTCGATGCGACGGGGTGGGAACCACCGAGCGACATTCCGATAGACGAAAAGGTCCACCGGACGCGAGACCACGAGTACGAAAACGACCACGAGCGGGATGCGATGGCCGCCGCGCTGTACGCCTACGACGATCACGAAGACCAGTTCGACCGGATCGCCCAGAAGACGCCTCGGCAGTTCGACCGCGAAGAAGTGATCGCCCATGTAGTTGGTGGGGCCTCGGTTGAGGCCGCCCTGCGAGAGTTGTCGGACGAGCCCGAACCCGACGAGGAGGAGTCGACCCATGAGCCACGCGAACTCTCCGACGAGGAACAGCGGATCAAGGAGTTAGAGGCCCAAGTCGAGCGGCTCCAGTCGCACAACGACGAACTGGAGACGGAACTCGACAAGCGAGAAGAAACGATTGAACAGTACAAAGAGGAACTGTCGACCGCCAAACGCCAAGAACGGCAGGAGGCCCGCGAGCGCCGGGAGGTCTCGCGGCTCCAGCGGGAGACCGACCGGCTCGAACGCGAGCGTGACGAGGCCGAAGCGCGCGCCGAGGAGATGGCATCGAAGTTGGATCGCCTCAAGGAACTGTGGAAGCTCGATCACTCGAACGTCGACGACGTGGCGGGCGACCGGAACCTCGTCTCGGTCAAAATCGTCGATCAGTTCACGAAACGCGATATTGAGGCGGTCGACGAGGAAATCGGCCTCTCCAGCGGCGATATCGTCTACTTCCGCGACGCCTCGGGAGCCGGTCGAAGCACCGCCGAACGGCTCGCAGCGACCGATCCGCGGGTCGTGCTGCGAGATGGCGGGCTGTCGGATGCGGCCGACGAGGTGCTTTTTGAATCTGGGATTCCGGTTGGGCCAGCCGACGATGTCTCGATTCAGGAGATCGATGAACTGGCGGTCGTCGACGACGAGGAAATCGAGGCCGTCATCAAGGAGTGGGAGCGCCGGGCCGAGGAACGCAGACGCGAACAGAACGCGAGTATGGTCGACGAACTCATCAGCGAACACCGGGCGGATACGAAAAGCAGCGGGAGCTAGCCGAACCAGTCCGTTCGGGTTGCCTGTCAAAGACCCCAGTAGGGGTGCTAGATGCAGTCCCGTTTCAGCACTGTCGAACTGAGCGCCCTTAGTCGTCTTCGACGATGAACTGCCCAGCGAGTTCCTCGACATCTGCCCGGGAGAGTGGGTAATCGAAGGCGTTGGGGAAGCCACTCTGCCCGCCCAGCACGCGGACGAACGATGCGTGTCGACCTTCGACACTGTGGATACTCAGTGCGGGAGCGATGAGGTCCGCGTTCTCGATTTCGGTGGCCGCGCCTGCGTAGGCTGCGACACCCGTATCTTCGAGCGCTGCGGCGGTCTCGATGAACGCCATCGGCTCTTCGACCGCCTCGCCGAAGTCGAACTCCGGCTCGTCGACCGGGTCGCCACCGAGATCAGTGATGACCGACTCGAGGGTTTCGGCGTGGATCTCTTCGTGTTCCTGAATCGTCTCTATTTCTTCGTACACGTAGTCGAGAATCTCGTCGCCATAGGAGTCGACAGCATCGCCGCCGACGTGTTTGACGACCTTGTTATCGAGCAAGTCATCCTGGTCGATGTTGTCGAGAGCCTGCTCGTAGAACTCGGCTTCGAGGTATTCGAGTGTGAGGGCGTAGTTGAGGATGTCGACGTCGTCATCGAAATCGCTGTCGACGGCTGTTGGGGGTTCGTCATCGCCCGTGGTTGCTGGATCGTCGCCCGCAGCGACTGGCATCGTGAACGCGCCGCCAACGCCGACGACTCCGAGTGCGCCAGCAGCGCCGCCGAGAAACCGCCGTCTGTTGGTTGCTGCATTGGACTGTTGACTGCCGCTATTCGTATTGTCTACCATCCAGATAGATTGTAGCACCCGGTTGACAGTATCGTTTATTACCAGACTACAGTAGAATTACAACTATATCTAAGCCAGATACATACCAAAACTGGCAGGTTATATGACAGATCGTCTCATACATCCCAGCACAGCAGCGACGCCATTCAGAAGTCATTTTACATGGCTGTGCCGAGGGTGACGTATGGACGCCTACGAGCTGATCACCCGGAATGCCGATGAGGTGGTCACCGAAGACGAGGTTCGCACGCTAGCCAACGACCCCGAGGGCAAGCGAGCCTATGTCGGCTACGAACCCTCCGGCGTCCTCCACATCGGCCACATGCTGACGGCGACGAAACTGATCGATCTTCAGGAGGCGGGCTTCGAGGTGACGGTCCTGTTGGCTGATGTCCACGCCTATTTGAATGACAAAGGCTCCTTCGAGGAGATCCGCGAGACCGCCGACCGGATGCAAGCCCAGTTCATCGCCTACGGGCTGGACGAAGACAAAACCGAGTTCGTCCTTGGCTCGGAGTTCCAACTCGACGAGGAGTACACCCTCGACCTGCACGCGGCCGAACTGTCGACGACGCTGTCGCGGGCCAAGCGCTCGATGGCCGAGATCCAGCGCGGCGACCACGCCAAGGTCTCCCAGATGGTCTACCCACTGATGCAGGCACTCGACATCGAATATCTCGATGTCGACCTCGCTGTCGGCGGCCTTGACCAGCGGAAGGTCCACATGCTCGCCCGCGAGACGCTCCCAGACCTCGATTATGAGGTCCGACCCGCGCTCCACACGCCGATTATCGCTGACTTGTCGACCGGTGTCGGCAAGATGTCGTCCAGCGACGGGGTGACGATTTCGATGGACGACACCACCGAGGAAATCAGCGAGAAAGTCAACGACGCCTACTGCCCGCCGACAGCCGATCCGGAGCCAACCGACGACGGTGAGGACCGCGAAAATCCCGTCCTGCAGCTGTTCAAATACCACGTCTTCCCACGGGTGTCGACGGTCGTCGTCGAGCGACCCGACGAGTACGGCGGCGACCTCGAATACGATAGCTACGAGGCTCTTGAAGCCGAGATGGAGTCCGGCGAACTCCACCCGATGGACGCCAAAGGCGCGCTTGCCGACGCCCTCGACGACCTGATCGAGCCCGGTCGACGGAAACTCGACGCCTGAAATCGAATAGAACAATTCGACGCCGGAAGTCGATCAGAACAACTCGACGCCTGAACGGTGGGCGTCGACAGCCACTCTTAATCACCGTATCCTGTGTATCCGAGAGCCGCTTCTGTAGATGCTAAATCATGTAATGATTTTCAACATATTTTTAATCATGTAGGAATCACTCATGTCCTAATGATATTCGGCGCCGACCGACGAGGGCAGTCGCTGCAGGTCGGAGCCATGCTGTTGTTTGGATGCATTGTGCTCGCGTGTACTCGGTATCAGACACAGGGCGTCCCGGCGGAAAACGGACAGGCCGAGTTCGGACACAGCCAAGCGGTCGCCGCCGAGCTGGTGGAATGCCACACCGCTGTCTTCGATACGGTCGTCGACGGGGAGCCGCGGACGGCCACGAACACGTTAGGCACCGACGACACCGACCGACTGTTGTGCAGTTATCCGCCAGCCGAAGATGTCGGACGTACGGAACCGTCCGAACCCATCAACGTGACGAGGGGCTGGTCATGATGGACCGTGGACAAAGCGAGAGTGTCGGCGTTATCCTGCTGACCGCCGTTATCGCGCTCACGGTCACCAGCACGGGGGCCGTCGTACTGAGTGACTGGCAGGCCGATATCGAGCAGGGGCCGATAGCGGATCTCGACTCCGAATTCACGCCGATCAATATGTTGCTTGAACACCGTGGTGGTAATACGTTGAATCCGAACACCACGACGATCCGGCTGGTGGCTGCCGACGAGGCGACGATCCGGCCAGTGGATGCCGAGGCGGTGACGTTCGACGAGCCGTTCCAACCGGGAACTAGCCTCTCACAGGAGTTCGATTTGGTCGACGGCACCGTCGAGTTACTGGTGGTTCACGACCCGACTAACAGCGTCGTTTACAGCGAGACCCACCGAATCAACGCACGCGTCGAGCGACTGTTGTTCGAAATCGCCAATCGGACTGATCCTGCCTATGTCCTAGAGGGAACCCCCGCTACCTATACTGTCGACAAAGACTTCGAAGCCGGTGTTGACCTGAATGTTACCGATGAGGCGAACATAACTGTCGAAGACGAGTCGAAGCTCGATTTCGATGAGCCAGAGACGACGATCACTGGATTGGACCCCGATCCCACTGAAACAACGAACGTGACCGCGGAGGTCGACGGCTATACGGCGGCAACGGAGGTCATCGTTCTCGAATCAGATCCGCCGCTGGAGGTGGCCACGAAAAGTGTGAATATCACTGATGCGACATCGCTCAACGCCGACGGAAAGTTGGTCGATCTCGGTGGTCTTCCGGAGGTTGACCTCTTCTTTCGATATCTCCCGTCGCGTATTTTTAATGGGGATTCACTCAACAACAGTGATGGGCTAGTCGCTGACGGTGAGTTCCACACCGATCCTGACGGCTATGCCCACGATAACGACTGGGTTCACGACAACACCCCGCTGGAGCCGGGCGAAAATCGCAGCTATATCTACGACAAGCGGGAGTCGGGTGCTGACTTCCAATTCGTCTTCCGCGATGACAAGCAGACTATTCCCACGGCTGATGCTCCGGAGTACGTTCATCTGAGCGAGCGGTTCGATCCACCGGACGCCACGTTCCGGGTTGAAGTGAGCCGCAGCACCGATGGCTCGACTGCGGATGTCGTGGTGTACGATGAACCCGAGGGAGGCGATATCGTTGATGACGAACGCGACATCTCGGTCGGGAGTTATACTGATCTCTACTATTCAAGCTTTGAAGTGTCGGGAACATTCGGTGACGACAGTCTTCGACTCACCGCCGTCGAAAACCGTGATGAGTTGAGTCAAGTAAAGACTGCAGATAGTGCTACGGACACTAACACGACATATGAGCAATATATTACTGGAATCCAACCCAACCGGGAGTATGCACTGGAGATCTATGCAGAACAGTCTATTGGCGGTCAGCAGATCAGTTCGACCGGCAACCAAATCACATTCAACATTACTGGCCCAACTGTCGAGACCGTCGACAGCGTGACCCGTACTGGTGCCCGATCAGCGGAAGTCAAGAGTAATATCAAGATGGGTGACTTTCAACAAACGGACCTGTTTTTCGAGTACGTTCCATCGCGGATTTTCAATGGGTATCCAACCAACAACAATGATGGGCTGGTCGCTGACGGCGGATTCTACACCGATCCAGACGGGTACGCCCACGATAACAACTGGGTTCATGATAATACACTGCTGGAACCGGGCGAAAACCGTACGTATGTCTACGACAAACGGGATTCGGGTGCTGACTTCGAAGTTATTCTCCGCACTGACGAACAGCGCCCAACGGGTTCAAGTAGTATTTCAAATAATGTCCACACGAGCAAACGGTTCGATCCGCCGGAGGGTGAGTTCCGGGTCGAAGTGAACCGCAGCAACGATAGCTCGACTCTGGATCTCGTGGTGTACAATGAACCCGAAGGCGGCGAGATCATCGATGAGGAACGTGGTATCTCGGTCGAGAGTTATGATGAGATCTACTATTCGACCATCGAAGTGTTGGGATCGAACGGCGAAGACAGCCTTCGGCTCATCGGTGTCGAAAACCGTGATGGATACGGGCAAACAGCCGGAACTACTGTAACCGAGTCGGGGAGCTACACGGATGAAATCACCGGGCTCCAGTATCAAGAAGCGTACTCGGTCACGGCGTTGACCAAAAACGATGACACCGATCCAGCCGTCACTGCCACCGGCGATCCGATTACCTTTCGGACATCTCCCCCCGTCGTCGAAACCGTCGACACGACTCGTACTGGGAACACATCAGCGGACGTCGAAGCTGAACTCGTTGAGATGGGTGGGCTTCAACTGGTCGACCTCTACGTTCGATATCTCCCATCACGGATTTTCAATGGCAATGCAACCAACAACAGTGATGGGCTGGTTGCTGACGGCGGATTCTACAGCGATCCCGACGGCTACGCCCACGATAACTTCTGGGTCCACGACAACACCCCGCTGAAGGCTAACAAAACTCGCAGCTATGTGTACGATACACGGGAGTCGGGTGCTGACTTCGAAGTGGTTTTCCGCGATGATGAACAGTCGAGTCCGACGGATTCGAGTCGTCTTCCAAACAATGTCTACACGAGCAAGCGGTTCGATCCGCCAGCCGGTCAGTTCCGGGTTGAAGTAAGCCGCAGTACCAATAGCTCGACTGCGGATATCGTGGTGTACGACGAACCCAAAGGTGGCGATATCGTCGATACTGAACGCGAGATCCCTGTTGGGGGGTATCCTGAGCTCTACTATTCGACTATCGAAGTGTTGGGAGCCGACGGCGACGACAGCCTCCGGCTTATCGCCGTCGAAAATCGTGATGAGTTGGCTCAAGTGAGAGCCGACACCTCCAGTACTACCAACCCAACGATGTATACCGGGACACTCTCGGGGCTTGATCAGGGCCGCGACTACGGAGTCACGGCAGTTATCGAAAACGGTGATATCGATTCACCAATAAATGCCTCTGGTGAACAGATCGGCCTGAGGCTCCCGGACTAACAGGGCTGCAGTTCAGGTACGCTAACCGTTCCCCGATCAGTGTCGGTCGCTTGGTTGCCGGTCGCTTTTGTGTCGACGAGACGGTTGTTTGGTAGTGACGAGGTGAAACACAGCAGACCCATCAGAGACCTGCGACACCCGATGGCTGAAAACCCGCGTTTTTACATTGAATGATTCCTAACCGGCATTTATGGGAGAAAACGAGGGGCGAAATGACCTCCGAATGCCCAACGAGGATGAGGTCTTCGCCGAAGTAACGAACATGCTCGGCGCAAACCGGGTCACCGTTCGGTGTGCCGACGGGACGGAGCGAACGGCTCGGATTCCCGGCCGTATGCAGAAACGTGTCTGGATCCGTGAGAACGATATCGTCCTCGTCGAGCCGTGGGACTGGCAGGACGAGAAGGCCGACATCACGTGGCGCTACGAGAACGCCGAAGCCGAACAGCTCCGCGAAGAAGGCCATCTGCAGTAACACTGTCGACAGTTTCTGACGGCGGTCCCGATACCCGAGCCGACTGACTGACGAGACTTTTCCGCGTCGGTTACGTAACTGGGATAATGACCGACGAGTTCGGCCTAGTCGACACCGACGTGACCGCGCCGCCCGGCGACGAGTGGGAACAGATCGACGTCACTGACACTGACGCCGACCGTATCGCCCGTAAGCGCGACCGGGAGTTCGAGGAGTTCCAAGAACGCATCAAGGACGCCGACCAGTTCAAAGTCGAACAGTCGGTGTTTGACGATGCGACGTTCGGTGCCCTCTATAAGCTCGTCGGCGACGGCTACATCGACGCCTTCGGCGGCCCGATCTCGACCGGCAAGGAGGCCAACGTCTACGAAGCACTCGGCGGCGAGGGCGAAGAGGTCGCGGTCAAAGTCTACCGAATCAACGCCTCGGCGTTCAAGCAGATGCGGGATTATCTCGAAGGCGACCCCCGGTTCGAAGGGATCAGCAACGACAAGGGACAGGTCGTCCTCGCGTGGGTGCGCAAGGAGTATGCCAACCTCGAACGCGCTCAGCGTGCAGGTGTCCGGGTCCCCACCCCAATCGCCGTCGAGCGCAATGTACTGGTGATGGAACTCGTCGGCCTCGTCGAGGATCGGGCCCGTCGACTCTCCGAGGTCGAGGTCGAAAACCCCGAGACCGCCTACGAGGTCGTCCGGGAGTATATGCGTCGACTGTACAGTGCAGGCCTGATCCACGGCGATCTCTCGGAGTACAACATGATCATCCACGAGGGCGAACTCGTCATTATCGATCTGGGTCAAGCGGTCACGGTCCATCACCCGAACTCCGACGACTTTCTGGATCGGGACTGCAAAAACGTGGCCTCGTTTTTCCGTCGACAGGGTCTTGAGGTGACCGATGACGAACTCTACGAGTTCGTGACTGCTGTCGAAGCCGATCCGAGTCGGTAGCCCGTTCACTGCGTCGACAGGGAGAGGAACATATTTAAACGGATTCGCGGGGTAGCAGTGGTATGCAACACGTGAAGGTTCCACAGGATCGGATCGGGGTCCTGATCGGCGAGGGTGGCGAGACGATGCGGGCAATCGAGTCCCGCTCGGAGGTGCGGCTCGACATCGACTCCGAATCCGGCTCGGTCGCTATCGAGTCGGTCGGTGATCCGGTGACGGCACTCGTGGCACCTGACATCGTTCGAGCTATCGGTCGCGGCTTCAAACCCGAGGCCGCGCTGTCGCTGCTCGACGGCGAGATGCGGATGTTCGATCTGATCGACATCAGCGACAAAACCCGTAACGATAACGACCTCCGTCGACAGAAGGGTCGACTCATCGGCGAAAACGGGCGGACCCGCCAACTCATGGAGGAGCTTTCGGGTGCCGATGTCGTTATTTATGGGTCGACAATCGGGATGATCGGCGACCCCGAGGAGGTCGAAGCCGTTCGGCGAGCGACGGCAATGATCCTCGACGGTGCGCCACACGGCGCGGTGTACTCCTATCTCGAACGCAAACACCGCGAACTGACTCGCGGCCCGGATATCGCCTGATAGCAGCCCCGAACCGTTTTTCTCGGCGCAGTTGGTACTCTGCCTGTTTGTGTTCGCGGTAGAACTCTCGAAGGAGTGGGGTGGACGGAGTGTGGTGAGTCGGCGCGTGGCCGGTCGGTCGACTACCGACCGAGCGCGTCTTCGGCAGACTGTTCTTCGAAGACGACCTTTTCGAGCGCGTCGAGCAGATACGCAGGATCTTCGTGCTGCCAGACGTTGCGGCCGACTGCGAGGCCGCTCACGCCGGCGTCGACGGCGGTTTCGACCATCGAGAGGAAGGTCAGATCGTCGCTTTTCGAGCCGCCGCTCAGGAGGACATTACAGTTGCCCGCCGCGTCGACCGCGTGGGACATCGCCTCGCCGCTGCGGGGATATTTGACTTTCACGAAGTCAGCGCCGAGTTCGAGGCCGATCCGGGTCGCGTAGGCGATGGTGTCGGGGTTCCGGTGTTCCTTGATCGGCTGGCCGCGCGGGTAGGACCACATCGCCACCGGGAGGTCTCGGTCTTCGGCGGCCTCTTGGACCTGATAGAAGTCCTCGAACATCTTGTGTTCGGTGTTGGTGCCGGGGTAGACGGTGTAGCCAATGGCGTCAGCACCCAGTTCGGCGGCGTGGTCGACCGACCACGTCTGTGGCGAATACGGCTCGCCGGAGCGGAGGCTACTTGAGCCGTTACATTTGGCCAGCAGGTTCACGTCGTCCTCGTAGGAGGGGTAGTACTGTTTTGCCAGCCCTTTCTGGACGGCAAACGCCGTGACGGCGTCGTGGGTCGCCATTTCGAAGACAGTCTCGGGGTCGAGCCGGTCGGGAACCGCCGAAAACGCCGTCGGCCCGTGTTCGAGCCCGTGGTCGTGTGCCAACACAATCGATTTGCCGTCTCGCGTCAGTGGGGAGTCAGTCAGGTCACTCATCGGTAGCTAGATCAATCATATACAGTCACTAAATAATACTGAATAGGTTTGTTTTTGATTGATATTGGTTCTATAGATGTCTTTCCTGAACAATCTATTTGGAAGAACCGCCAGACTGCGGGAAGGTAGATGACGAAACGCAGTACTACTCTTGCTTGGAGCAGCAAACGATAAACAGGCCGTGTTGCTGATTCAACACGAGGAGTACCCGATCAGGAAAACAGTCGCTTGAGCCGGGCCATAATGCCGCCCTCGGACGCGGTCGACTCGGGATCGACCGATGGCGTCGACTCGGCTGCCGTGTCGTCGACAGTACCCGAATCGTCGGTGTCGGCCGTCTCCTCGGTATCTGCCTCAGTGTCTTCGATATTCGTCTCAGTGCCCTCAGCATCCGTCTCACCGCCAGCACGCTCGATGGCCTCGTCGATGAGGCCGTCGGCGTCGTTGACACCGTCTTTGACGCTGGCCTTGACGACGACGTGGTCGCCGAACCGATTCTGCTGGACCGAGGTGTCGGCGGCGATGATCACCGCATCGGCCGCCGCGAGGACGTCATCCGGAATCTCGTTTTCGGTGCCCATCGCGCCCTGGACTTCGACGTGGATCTCGTGGCCACGCTCTTCGGCAGTCGTCTGGAGGTTTTCGGCAGCCATCTGGCTGTGTGCGATCCCGGTCGGACAGGCAGTTACGGCGACGAGTTTCATTGGTTTCCCGTTTCGTTAACCATTGATTTAGTGTTTTTTGTGAGCGCACGGTCACGACGGTCGACAGCTGTCGACCGCTCGATTTCAGTAATGTTTGCTTTGACTGCTGGAATCGTGACCGCACTCATCGAGAGTTCGTCGAGGCCAAGCCCCACCAGCAGTTCGGTCAGTTCAGGATCGCCGGCCATCTCGCCGCACATCCCGATCCACGCGTCGTGAGCATGGGCGGCCTCGACAGCCCGGTTGATCGCCCGCAACACCGCGGGCTGCTGTGGGTCGTGGAGTTCCGCGACGGCCTCGTTTTCGCGGTCGGCGGCCATCACATACTGAGCCAGATCGTTTGTCCCAATCGAGAGGAAGTCGACCCGTTCGGCGAACTCCTCGGCCATCATCACGGCTGCGGGCGTTTCGATCATCACGCCGAGTTCCGGTTTGGCGTAGTCGATGCCCTCATTGTCGAGATCGCTCGCGACGCGGTCGACCGCCTCAAGCGCCGCAGTCAGTTCGTCGAGCGTCGAAACGAGCGGGAACATCACCGATAGCGTCCCCTCGCCTGCGGCGGCCGCACGCAGCAGCGCGCGCAACTGCGTCTCGAAGAGCTCGCTATCTGCGCCAAGCGAGCGACGAATCCCACGGCTCCCGAGGAAGGGGTTTTCCTCTTCAGGGAGATCGAGATACGGAATCGGCTTGTCGCCGCCGATATCGAGCGTCCGGACGACGACCCGGCCCTCCGGAAAGGCGTCGAGAGCGTCGACGTAGCTCTCGAACTGTTCGTCCTCGCTGGGTGGGGTCTCCCGATCCAAAAAGAGGAACTCGGTCCGAAAGAGGCCGACGCCGTCGGCCCCTTGGTCGACCGCGCCGTCGAGTTCGGCGGCCGTCCCGATGTTGGCAGCCACCTCGATCTCCGTTCCGTCTCGGGTTTCGACGCGTTCCTCCTGGACCGTCACGTCGCGTCCGACAGTGACCTGTTCGCGGACCGCGGCGTCAGGATTGGCGACGACGACCTCCCGGTCGGCGTCGATGGCGACGGTGGTCGCCTCGCGGACTTCCCTGAGCTCCTCGCCAGCGCCGACGATGGCCGGAATCCCCAGCGAGCGGGCGAAAATCGAGACGTGGGAGGTCCGCCCGCCGGTCATCGTCACGAAACCAGCGATGGTGTCGGGATCGAGTTGGGCGGTGTCGCTTGGAGTGAGTCGCTCGGCAAGGAGGACCGTCCCCTCCGGAAGATCGGTGAGATCGGTTCGCTCGCCACCCGAGAGCAGTCGAAGCAGTCGGTCCCGGATGTCTCGTAGATCGTCGGCCCGTTCGGCCATCATCCCGTCCATCCCCTCGAACTGCGAGATTGCGTCGCCGAACGCCTCGTCGACGGCCAACTCGGCGGCTGCGCCGTCGGCAATCGCGGCCTCGATTGGATCGGTGAGCTGTGGGTCGGTCAGAAACTGGAGGTGGGCATCGAAGACGGCGGCCTCCTCGCTGCCGACGCGCTCGCGGGTCGACTCCCGTTCGGTTTCGAGTTCTTCGCGGGCGGCCGCTTGGGCGTCGTCGAACCGCTGCTGTTCGGTCTCGGGGTCGGCAGCCGATATCTCGGCCGGATCCGGCTGCTCGCCGGACCGATACCACCGAACTGTCCCGAGTCCCGACAGCGGCGTCGCGCTGATACCGGCAATCGTACGGGTCTTGTGTGGGTTACCGAGCATTATGATTCGGGCGTGGTCAGAATCGTTTCGAGTTCGTCGAGGGCTGCCTGTTCGTCCGGCCCGTCGGCAGTCAGGTCGACTGCGTCGCCGGAGCCGACACCCAAACTGGTGACGCCGAGCATGCTCGATGCGTCGACTGAGTCGCCGCCGGCAGGGCCGACGGTAACGCTGCTGTCGTAGCTGTTTGCGGCTTCGACGACCTGTGAGGCAGGCCGGGCGTGCAACCCGTCTTCGGGGACGACCGTCACGGTGCGTTCGATCATTGTTCGACTGCCTCCAGAATGATCGACTCGACGCGGTCGACCGAATCGGCTTCTAGGAGGGCGGTTCGGGTCTCCTCGTGCATCAGCGACCGCGACAGCGAGCTGAGCATCTGGAGGTGTTCGTCGCCGCTGGACTCCGGAACCAGCAGCATAAACAGGAGCGTTGCGGGCTCGTCGTCCATTGCATCGAAGTCGATCCCATCAGGCGCGCGCATGAAGGCGATTGTCGGCGAGATGACGGCCTCGCTTTTGGCGTGGGGAATACCGATTCCCATGCCGACGCCGGTCGTTGCTTCTTCTTCGCGGGCCTGAAGATCCGCCAACGCCTGCTCGCGGTCGTTGACGCGGCCTGCGTCGACGGCGAGATCAAGCAGCGCTTCGATAGCTTCCTGTTTGGTTTCGGGTTCGTTCGTCAGGTCGATCAGGTCGGGTATCAGTGGTCGTTGGGTTGGATTTGTCATGGGTATGAGTGTATCGAAAGGGAGTGTGGTGGGTCGAAACAGGATGGTGACGACCGGTTTACGCGGTCGACCCCGTTGTCGTCGTCGATTCGGTTTCTTCGGCGTGGTCGGATTTCAGCAGCGTGACCATCGCTGCGGTCACGAGCGAGCCGAGGACGATACAGCCGAGGAAGCCGAGGATGCTGCTCGACAGGATCATCACGAAGACGCCGCCGTGAGGTGCTGGCATCGTGACGCCGAGACCCATCGCGGCGGCTCCGGCGGTTGCACTACCGACGATAATGCTCGGGATGACGCGCAGTGGATCGGCGGCGGCGAACGGAATCGCGCCCTCAGTGATGAACGAGAACCCCATCGGGACGGCGGCGACGGCGCTTTCTCGCATCTCTTCGGGGTACTTCTGTGGCGCGATGAAGTACGAGAGTGCGAGTCCGAGTGGCGGTGTCATGCCGGCGATCATCACCGCGGCCATTGGCCCGTAGATTCCGTCAGCAACAAGCACCGTTCCGAACACGTAGGCGACTTTGTTGACGGGACCGCCCATGTCGAAGGCCATCATTCCGCCGAGGATGAGCCCGAGGACAACGGCGTTTGCCCCGCGCATGCCTTCGAGCGTCGACGTGAGTGCGCTGTCGACCAGTGCGATTGGGACACCGAGTGCGAAGACGACGACCGGGATGAGCAGCGCGGTCGTCAACACCGGGATGACGAGGATCGGCATCATCGGTTTGACGAACGAAGGCACACTCCAGCCTTTCATCCAGCGGGCGACGTAGCCAGCCAGCAGGCCAGCGACAATCGCACCGAGGAAGCCAGCGACCGCGCCGTCGGCAGCAATGCCGACCGTTGCGCCGGCTGCGTCGATGATTCCGGGCTGTTGGATCGTGTACGCGAGGATGAACCCCGGTGCGAGTCCGGGTTTATCCGCGATTGCGTAGGCGATGTACCCACCCAGAATCGGGATCATAATCGTCAGCCCGAGGCTGCCGATCTGGGCGAAGTACCAGCCGAGGGTCCCTGTTTGATCGAATACTTCTTGGGTGTCCCCGATCATGAACCCCAGTGCGAGGAAGATCCCGCCGATTGTCACGAACGGAATCATATACGAGACCCCTGTCATGAGGTCTTCTTTCACCGACGTGAGGTGTGTCTGTAGTCGTTGTTCTGTTTGATCTTTGGTTACCATCGTCTATCGTCTACTATCATGAGAGTATGGAAAAGTATCTTCGAATTTGATTATTTTTGTTCTTAGACTCAAAATTTAAACCTTTACGAATACTATATAAATAAAATGCCACAATGAATATGTGTGATCAGGATGAGTTTGCTCGAAATATCGGTGACTCAGTCGACTAACCTACGTTTCAGCGCGGATCGTTCATGTCGACGGAAGATGTAATCCGACTGTATCGCTATTATGCAGAGTTGAGTGCCTGTTCGTATTCATAATGTGGCCATTGTCGTGGTTTGAACTATATTTCATGCATATTCATTCGATATTTTTCACCACAACTATAATGACACCGCTGGAAGCAGAGACAACTATCAGACAATGTTACCAGAAGCCCGTCAGCGAGAGATCGTCGAACACGTCACCGAGAACAGTGGCTGTTCGGTCGATGAGCTCGCGGAGTTGATGGAGTGTTCGAAGGCGACGATCCGGCGGGATCTCAACGCGCTCGCCGAGAAACAGCTGATCGAGCGCTCTCACGGCGGTGCCGTGCCCGCGACCTCGGTCGGCCAAGAACAGAACTACCGCCAGCGGGAGGTCCAGAACCTCGAAGCCAAGATGGCGATTGCCGAGCGCGCCGTCGAGGAGATCCACGACAATCAGGTCGTCTGTTTCGATGCGGGGTCGACCACCATGCAGATCGCCAAAGGGCTGTCGGCCAACGGGAGCCTCATGGCGGTAACGAACTCGCCGCTGCAGGCGATGGAACTCGACGATACGGGGGTGGAGGTCAAACTCACCGGCGGCTCCCTGCGGAGTCCGACCTACTCGCTTGTCGGGCCGAGCGCCGAGCGATTCATGGAGCGGATGACGTTCGATCTGCTGTTTTTGGGCACGAACGCGATCCACCCGAGCGAGGGGCTGATGACACCGAACGAGGCCGAAGCCAACATCAAATCGCTCATGATCGAGAAATCGAACCGTGTCGTCCTCGTCAGCGATCACTCGAAGTTCAACGAACAGAGCTTCATTAGCTTCGCCGAGTTCAGCGAGATCGACCTGCTGATCACCGATAGCGAACTCCCGTCGGAACTCCAGGACAAATTCGAGGGCGGCAACGTCGAGATCGCCTCGGTGACCGTTGCATGATCGTCACCGTCACACTCAATCCTGCCGTCGACCACACCATTCAGGTCGAGGCGATGCCCGACCCCGAGACGGTGGCCCGTACCGACACCGCACGGTTTGACGCCGGTGGCAAGGGAATCAACGTCGCTCAGTATCTAGTCGGACTCGATGCAGAGACCGTCGCAACCGGGCTCTTGGGTGACTTTTTGGGCGACTACATCCGCCGGGAACTCGACGCCGACGGCCTCGCCACCGAGTTCGTCGAGATCGAGGGCCAGACCCGACTCAACACGACGATCCTTGATCCCGATTCGGAGTACAAGATCAATCACACCGGTCCCACTGTCGACCGGACGGCTGTCGACGCTGTTATCGACGTCATCCAAACATACGAGCCGTCGATGGTACTGGTCGGCGGCAGTCTGCCGCCGGGGCTCGATTATCACGCCATCGACCGGATCGCCGACGCCGGGGACTGGGCGACGAGCGTCGACGTCGGCGGCGAGATTCTCGCCCAACTTGAGGCGGAGTACGCTCTCTGCAAGCCAAACCGAACCGAACTGGCAGCCGCGACCGGAGCGAGCGTCGACTCCCTTGAGGACTGTCTCACGGCTGCCGAGCAGCTCCGAGAAAGCGGCTTCGAGCGCGTCGTCACCTCGCTGGGGAGCGATGGCGCACTCGTCGTCAGCGAAGCCGACTGCCTCCATGCGGCCGCACTCGATGTCGACGTAGCCGACACTGTCGGCGCTGGCGATGCGATGCTGTCGGGCTTTCTGCTCGAACTCTCGCGTGGCAACGACGCCTGGAGCTGCCTCCGCCGTGGGATCGCGGTCGCCTCTCGGATCGTGACAGTTCCCGGAACGCGCATGCCTCCCTTCGACGACCTCGACGAGGCCGCACAGCGCGTCGAGATTACCGAACAGACGGTCCCATCGAGCGACTAACGGCGACGCCGGCGGCTGTTCTGAGAGACTATTTAAAAAAGTCCGACTACGGATCGAACGGTGTTCGGACTGTGGGAAGGCCGAACGTCGCGGGGGCGGTGTTAGGCTTCGGCGCCGGCTTCGAGTCGTGTTTCGAGCTCATTGATGAGCGAGTTCGTCCCGAAGAAGGTGGGCACTCGTTGGTGGCGTCCCTCGGGTTCGACATCCAAGATGGGCTGGCTCCCGGTCGACGCTGCACCGCCGGCACATTCGACGGCGTAGGCAATCGGGTTCGACTCGTACTGGAGCCGGAGTACGCCGTCGGGTTTGGTCGACCGGGCTGGGTAGCCGACGAGACCACCGTGGGCAAGCAGTAGCCAGACGTCGGCGATCATCGCCCCAGTGTACCGATGGGCGTACTGTCGGCCCAACGTGTCGTCGTAGTCTCGAAGGGCCGGGGTCCACTCGGTCGGGCGGCCCGAAAAGCTCCAGATGCCACCGGCTTCGGGGAGCGCAATTGGTTCGCCGTCGACGATAGCTCCGTCCTGGATGGTGTACTCGATGAGTTCGTCGTTGGCGGCGACTGCCAGCGTCGTTACCGGGCCGAACACCAGACAGAGGCTGGCGACCAACTCACGGCCACGCGCCGGCAGTGGAGCGTCGTAGACGCCGATAATCGTGCCCACCGTCGTGTTCGTCTTGATGTTCGACGAGCCGTCGAGGGGGTCAGTTGCGACCGACAGCCCCGAGCCAAGATCGGTGATTCCCTCGCGTTCCTCGCTGAGGTACTGTCCGAACCCGTCGACCGAGCCCACGCAATCGAAGATGATCTCGTCGATCTTCTCGTCCGCAATGCGCTGGGTATCGCCGCTCGGATTCACCTTGCCACTGGCTCCTCGTTCGGATGCGAGTGCGGTCTTGATCTCCGGAATCACCTCGATGAGTGTCTCGATGAGGCGAGTGACTTCGGTTCTCGTGTCTTGTCTGAGTTTGGTGGTCGGACCCATACTCCAATCGTCGTTGATCAGTTACAAACAAGCATTGGATTGGATTGTTTTTGAATGATTTTGAATGAAAATAGAATATGTGGGCAGGCAAACTGGATTCAGCCCCCGTGTACTGTCTTTTTATTGCCATTATGCGCTGCTGTCGACACTCATTATATCGGTCACCACATCGACTTCCGGAACCAACTGTCCAACCGACGGCTGCACGGCGTCGACTCGCCGGTTCGCCGATTTTGCGGACCTACTCGGGAGGAGTGTTCGGTCCGGCTGCCAACCGTTCTTTGACAGTTTCAGCGACGCCCAGCAGATGGGCTTGGCCGAAGATAGCGACAGTGATCCCACCGAGCGTATTGAACATCATATCCCGAACCGTGTCATCAAGCCCGTGTTGGGCCAGCGGCATCGAGATGCCTGTCTCGTCGGCGATGATGTCGAGGCCGAACTCGAACAGTTCCCACGTGACGCCGAAGGCCATCACGACAATGAGGATAAAGACGAAGGCAAACCGGTTGGGAATTCGGATTTCGTCGCTATGGAGGTCGACTGCCCGCGCGAAGGTGTAGCCAATCGCGGCGACAAGCGACGCTGACATGGCGTGGGTGATGTGATCCCAGCCATCGATCTGCTGGTAGAGCCCGGCCGACCCCATCGTGTGGAGGAAGACGGCGAGCGTGATCCAGAGGCCGAGCCACGGGTCCAGCGGGAAGTCGTACTTTCGCTCCATCAGTGCCGGCACGAACGAGACGAAAAGCCCCATGCTGCCGTTGGTGATCGCTTTCGTCTGTCCCGCGATGATGCCGTAGAGAACGATCCCGACCAGCACCAACTGCATTCCACGGGTGAGTCGACGCTGATTTGTCACCGAGGGTCGGGGGAGAATCGTCATCGGCGAACCACCTGCCGGAGTCGACGCCGAAGACTCCGACCACGCCCTCTAAAGTAGGCATCGAACAGCACGCCACCAACAAGGCCAGCCAGCGTCACTACGATAAACTCGTTCATCAGCGCCGCGTTGGCGGCCTCCTGTGACATTCCCGGCTCGATCAAAAACTGGGTGCCGAACTGCTGGTCCATGTTCCAGCGGACAACCGACCACGCCGCCACCGAGGCCAGCGTCGTCAGCACGACCAACAGCACCGCAAACCAGTGTGTGAGCTGAATTTCGGTAAACATGTGGAGTTCGACAGTCACGAGAAGTGCGAGCCCGGCGACCGACAGATAGTAGCCAAAGGTGCCGACCTCGCCGCCGACGAGTGCCCGAACCAAAATCGGCAACAGCGCGATGGTGAGCAGCTCCCACGGCAGCATCATTCGCCAGTCGCGGTAGGCGACCGGCGGAATCAGTACGATTGCGGCCGTCGCACCAACGAACAACATCCAGAGCCAGTCGACGTCGACGACGCTTTCGATGAACACCGCTGCGAGCACCCCAACCAACAGCCACGAGACGATGGCGTTCGCCCGGCTACTTTTAAACAGCCGCGCGAGCACGTCGGGTGGCCCGGCGCTGTGATCGTCTACTGATTGCATAGCCGGAACGTGGTCACTGTTCCTGATAAGTCTTGTAGAGCGGTTCAGTTCGGTCGACTGTCAGATCAGAGCCACAGCCGGCTTAGTTCCGGTATCGCTCGGGGACGTACTGGCTGAGTCGGTCGGGGACGAGTCCGAAGACGACCGGCGCAATCGCCGCCAGTCGTCGACGAAGGCCGACGTAGAGGACGCCGATGAGCAGCGCGAGGCCGACGACGAGTCGAAACGGGCTGTCGAGTACGACCAGCAGTGGGACCGCAACCGTCGACAGCAGTAGCAAATCGTGTGGCGAGCCGTCGTACGGTATCCAGCGCTTGGGTCGACGCCACTCGCCGCGGACGTGGTCGTACACCGCACGTTCGGAGCCACCCTCCCACGGTTTGAGTTCGAGGCCGCCGCCGAACCGATCCATCTGACAGTGGGCGGCCGCGCCACCGACGAAGAAGGCGAACCCAATCGCGGCGGGTTGTGGAATCAGCACCGCCACAGCAGTCGCAGGCAGGACCGCAAACAGGTAGCCAGTCGGGAAATGGAGCGTCTTCCGGTGGCCCGAATACAGATCGAGATCCGGAAAAATCCCACCAGCGAGGCCGCCAGCGAGTGCGGCTGGGGCGAGATCCGGCGCGAGCGCCACCATCGGCGTCGCTATCGCCAGCCCGATGATCGCGTGGGTAGGTAACATCATGAGTCGACTCCCTCTCTATGGACACCAGAGAGCCTCATCCCGTATAAACACTTCAAAAAGAACGTCGACGCAGGTGAAACGAACGCGTCGACGCAGTCTGTCGAGCTATTCGGTGGCGGCACCGGGCGCGTTGCGTTTCACGCTCTCGATCCCATCGCGGGCTTTGCTTCGGTTCGCGTATCCGTCGCCACAGTCGGCGAGGATGTTGCCGTTGCGGTGGCGGAGCCGCCAGCGGAATTTTCCTTCGTTGTCTTCGTATATTTCGAAGGCCGCGACACCGATTTCGAGTGTGTCAGCGTCGGAAGCGTGGTTTTTGACACGGTTGACGGCGTTTTGGGCTTCCCGCTGGGAGCTGTAGCCCTCGCCGCTGTCGCCGAGAATCTCGCCGCCGTCGTTCTGGAGCCGCCAGCGGAACTCGCCGGCGCTGTCCTCGGAGATTGAAAACGTGAGTTCGTCGACCCGCTCGCGAATCCGGTCGACGGCTCGGCTGGCGTCGTGTCGACGGCTGTAGCCCTCGCCACCGTCGGCGAGGATGTTGCCGTTGCGATGGACAAGCCGCCAGCGCCATTCGTTTGCGTTGTCGCGGTAGACCTCGAATCCGGCGGGATCGAACCAGAGGTAGTCGGCCGGACCGACGTACTCTTTGAGCCGGTCGATGGATTTTTTCGCTCCGGATTTCGAGCTGTAGCCCTCACCCGAGTCGGCGATGATATTGCCGTTGTCGTGGCGGAGCCGCCACCGACTCTCTCCGGCCTTGTCGGTGAACTGCTCGAAGGTCGCTTTGCTGTCGACCTCGTCGACGGCCGCCGGAACAGCGACAATCGGTTCGTCGGCGTCCTCGGGGACTGGGTCGTCCTCGCTCTCAGCGTCCGGCTCGGGTTCGATTCGGAGGGTGCCCGCACCGAGTGCGTTCCGTCGGACGCTCTGCATGCCCTTTTGGGCGTTGTGGAGCGCGGTGTACCCCTGACTGGAGTCGGCGATAATGTTGCCGTTGCGGTGGCGGAGCCGCCAGCGGAATTTGCCACCGTTGTCGGCAAACAGCTCGAATCGGGCGGCACTCTGCCGGCTTTCGTCGGCCGCCGTCTGGAGGTCGTCGACCTCGGCTTCAAGCTCCTCGGTTTCGGCTTCGAGGTCCTCGGTGCGCTCGTTGGCTGCCGCGATCTCCCCGGCCGAGTCGGCGGAAGCCTTGGCGTAGGTTGCCTTCTGTGATTCGGTCAACAGTGGTTCGGTGAGTAGCGGAATGATCGTGCCCGCGAGCCCGGTAGCGACGATGCCGACGGCGTAGAGAACGATAACACCCGTCTGCCCCGTCGTCACGGCCCAGCCGCCGGGGAAGATCGCGACGAACCAGACCACCGCAATGGAACTGAGGATCGCTCCACTATACCCAAGCGTGGTCGCGGCTCGTCGGAGCGGAAACCGAATAGTTGCCCCGAGCAGGACGAACGGCGGTGCCAGCGCCACGAGCCCATAGGCGAGGCCACGGCTCTCGGTTGCCGCCGTAGTGCCGAAAAACAGGGCGACCCCCGCCATCCCGAGGACGATCCCCGCAACGAACAGCCAGTAGCCTGTCACCTCGTCGCTCGTAGCGGGCTCGCCGATCCGTCGACTGTACCAGTCCAGCAAGACGTTATCCGATGTCGGTTGTGCCATAAGCGGTAATATTTTCCTAGACGCTTATATGTGTATCATAAATGAATATTGTTTTAGATATGTCTGACGCGAAATACTACCGTCGTCACTGACTGATCCGACTGCTGTACTCATATATAAAATACGTCATTGACACGCAATAACATGGATAAATCCGTCCGACGGGGGCGGTCTCACTGAACCACACGCAAAAGGCTTATATAGAATCACAAACAATCACGAGGTGATTATGTCTCAGCGACAACGCATGGGTAACCAGCCGATGATCGTACTTTCCGAGGACAGTCAGCGAACCTCCGGAAAGGACGCGCAGTCTATGAATATCACAGCCGGCAAGGCAGTCGCCGAGTCCGTGCGAACCACCCTCGGTCCAAAGGGTATGGACAAGATGCTCGTCGACAACGGCGGCTCCGTGGTCGTCACCAACGACGGTGTCACCATCCTCAAAGAGATGGACATCGACCACCCCGCCGCGAATATGATCGTCGAAGTCTCCGAAACACAGGAGACCGAAGTCGGCGACGGCACCACCTCCGCAGTCGTCATCGCCGGTGAGCTCCTCGATCAGGCCGAGGAACTCATCGATCAGGATATCCACGCGACCACCGTCGCGCAGGGATACCGACAGGCCGCCGAAAAAGCCAAAGAGATTCTTGAAGCCGAGGCCATCGAGGTCTCGCCGGACGACCGCGAAACGCTCATCAACATTGCCGAGACCGCAATGACCGGCAAGGGCGCAGAAGGGTCGAAAGACCTGCTCGCCGAACTCGTCGTCGACGCCGTCCTCGCAGTCCAGGACGACGACGGCATCGACCTCGACAACATCAACGTCGAAACCGTCGTCGGTGGCTCCATCGACAACGCAGAGCTCGTCGAGGGTGTCATCGTCGGCAAAGAGCGCGTCGACGAGAACATGCCGTACTTCGCCGAGGACGCCAACATTGCCGTCTTCGACGGCGCCTTCGAGATCGCCGAGACCGAGATCGACGCCGAGGTCAACGTCACTGATCCATCGCAGCTCCAAGAGTTCATAGACGAAGAGGAAAAACAGCTCAAGGAAATGGTCGACCAGCTCGTCGCAGCCGACGTCGACGTCGTCTTCGTTGGCGACGGCATCGACGACATGGCCAAACACTACCTCGCCCAAGAGGGCATCATCGCGGCCCGACGCGTCAAAAGCTCCGAGCTGACCGCCGTTGCTCGCGCAACCGGTGCTCGCGTCGTCGCAAACCTCGATGATCTCTCCGAAGACGATCTCGGCTTCGCTGGCAGTGTCGCCCAGAAGGACATCGGCGGCGACCAGCGAATCTTCGTCGAAGATGTCGAAGACGCCAAAAGCGTCAGCCTGATCGTCCGCGGTGGCACCGAACACGTCGTCGACGAGATCGAGCGCGCCATCGACGACTCGCTCGGTGTCGTCCGGTCGACGCTGCTGGAGGGCCACGTCCTCCCCGGTGGCGGCGCACCCGAAGCAGAGCTGGCACTCCAGCTTCGTGACTTCGCCGATTCGGTCGGAGGCCGCGAGCAGCTCGCAGTCGAAGCCTTCGCTGAGGCACTCGAAGTCATCCCACGCACGCTCGCCGAGAACGCTGGACTCGACACGATTGATTCCCTCGTCGAACTCCGTTCGCAGCACGATAGCGGCGAGTTCGGTGCCGGTCTCGACGCCTACACGGGCGACGTGATCGACATGGAAGCAGAGGGTGTCGTCGAACCGCTGCAGGTCAAAACGCAGGCCATCGAGTCCGCGACCGAGGCCGCAGTGATGATCCTCCGGATCGACGACGTGATCGCCGCTGGCGACCTCGCAGGCGGACAGGTCGGCGACGACGATGACGACGGACCGGACATGCCCGGCGGCGGAATGGGCGGCGGCATGGGCGGCATGGGCGGTATGGGTGGCATGGGCGGCGCAATGTAAACGTCGGCCATTAGCCTACTTACACTCTAATCGACCCACTGCTGATCCACCGCTGTACCGCTGTCGACCATCGATCCCAACGCCTGTTCATCGGCCCACGCCGGATCGATCTCTTCATTTTTCAGTGATCCGACACCGACTGGTACGTAGCTGATTCGCCGATGGTAAACAGTGATTTGAGCGAGTCGACCGTCGCTCTAGTACTATAATGTATTATGATGCAAGACTCTCGCGTCCGGACACCGGCGCGCTCTCGTTGACTACGACTCTCACGACCGAGTACTGGGTTGTCGACGAGGCCGGGCACCTCGCCGATCCGGATCTGATCGCGGGACTGCCGGGAGCCGCGGGGACAGCCTCGCCGTACAGCGTTGCTGTCGAAACCCCACCCTGTGAACGCTGTGTCGAACTGGAGGCGGCACTCGACGCCCGGCTTGCGGCGACCGTCGAGGCCGCCCACGACCGGAGCTGTCGACTGCTCGGACTCGGGCTCCGGCCGGATCTGTTAACTGAGTCGGCCTCCCCGGTGACCGACCAGCCGCCGGTGGCCACGGCCGGCACACGGGTCAGTTTCGAACCCGATCCTGCGGCGTCGACCGACCTGTATAACGTGTTGTTGGCGCTCGATCCAGCCTTCGTGTTGGTGAACACGACCAGTCGGGCCGCCGATGGTCAGCAGTATGCCTGTGGTCGACCCTCGCTGTATCACCGTGGTTCCATCGCTCAGTATCGTTTCGGTGACGTGGCAGTGGGGGGCCCGTCGTCGAACGACACTGCCACAGCAGCCACCGACTCATCGACCGACTGGCAGCCGGTCGCCCTCTTGGATGACGGGTCGCGGGTCGAGTGGCGGTCGCTGGACCCGACGACGCCGACGCTGCTGGTCGACCTGATCGCAGATATCAAAACGATCCTACAGCAGGCCCGTCACCACCGACTCAGTGTCGACTCGTTCGGCAACGGGTTCCATGGCGACCGGCTGGTGTTGCCGAACGAGGAGTGGCGGGCGATCTACGCGCAAGAAGCCGTCGAAAAGGGGCTGTCTTCGCTGCTGGTGCGGGCGTACCTCGAACGGCTCGGCGTCGACACGGGCTGGTATCTGGCTGCCACACCGCCGACAGTCAGTGCTGCGGCCGATATGTCGATGGTCTGTCGACAGCATGCTGCCCATCTCGAAGCCGATATCGGTGCCCGACAGACGAGCTAATCGTCAGCGGCCGCCGTCGACGATTCGATACCGGTTGTCGTCAGTGCACCGATGGTGCCCTCATGGGCGGCAACCCAGCGCAGCAGGAGGAACGCGAAGACGTACTTCGCTCCGATATCCAGCAGGCTGTAGGCCCACGACGTGATCGCCACATCGAGGACCGCAAAGCCCTCCGCGCCGAGGGCCCAGAAGAGCGGATAGCCGAACCACAGCACGACAGTCAGGCTTTTTAACGTGCCGAAGATGTCGGCTGTGCCAGCAATCTCAGCGTCTTTGGGCCACTCCACGAGCAGGACGTAGAGCACAGCCACGAAAAACGCACAGCTAATCAGATACCAGAACCACCGCAGGGCGTACGAGGAGGTGGTCAACGCCGCCGCAAGCCCGGTGATACACATTCCGATGTCCATCACAAGCGCGGTGAAGATTTTCGTCAGGTTCGATCCCGCAAGGAGCCCTAAGGCCAGCAGGATCATCGGCGTCGACAGTGCCCATGTGAGATATCGCCCCCACATAGTCAGGACCTCCTCGCCCGCAAGCGCGTGGCCTGCTGGCATCTCTAGGACGCTGATCGTGAGACCGGATACCAGCCCCAGATAGCTCGACAGCGAGACCAGTGGCACCATCAGCGTCGACACGAAGATCAACTGTGCCCGTGGCTCCTCGACGTTGCGTCCGAGATAGACGAAAAACAGGATCGACAGCCCCGCCAGCGCGATGTTGGCCCAAAACGAGAGGTTCAACAGCAGGTTGTCTTGAACCAGTTGATACACCTCCGGCTGTGTGAGTTCGCCCCCTGTCTGTGCGAGGAGGTCGACTCCTGCAGTTGCTATCATAGTCCGAACAAATAATCGACAGTTGCTGTCAAAAGCACACACCCTGACTAGTAAGCATCGTTGCCAGTAGTACTCCGCAGGCTGTCTAAACAGTACATATATAGTTTTATTTGGCGGAAATATTTTATCCGCCTACGTGCAACCTAGTAGTCATGACAGCCCCGCGAGTTCTGCTGGTGTATCCAGCCGAGGGGGGCAGTCGGCTCAAGGATGCCTTCGAGACCGCCGGCTGTCGGGTACAGCAGGTAGCGACGGCGACGGAGGCTCTCGCAACGCTGTCGACCGAGAGGTGGGACTGCTTGGTCAGCGAGTTCGAGTTGCCGGGTGATGACGGCCTTGCGCTACGGTCGGCTGTCCGCCAACTCGACCCCGAACTCCCGTTCATCCTGTTTACTGCAAGCGACGCTATCGAGGAGTCGGTGGTCGACGCCGAGTACGACAGCTACGTCCGGAAAAACGGCGCGGCGTCGGTCGACCGACTCGTGAGCGAGGTGACGGCGACCCAGCCCACCGCGGCGTTGACAGCCTCCCAACAGGACGTCTCCAGCGCCGAACCTTCTCCCGATGAACTCGTCAGGACGATGGATACGGCCCCGATTGGAATCAGCCTCAGCAATCCATCACTGACCGATTACCCCCTCGTCTACGTCAACGACGCGTGGGAGGAGCTGACAGGGTACGAGGCCGCGGACCTGCTCGGCCGGAACCCGCGGCTGTTGCAGGGTCCGAACACCGACCCCGAGACCGTCGACCGACTCTCCGAGGCGATTGCCAACGAGGAGCCAGTGAGCGTCGAGATCCGCAACTATCGACGGGACGGGAAACCGTTTTGGAACGAACTCACCATTGCGCCGATCTACGACGACGGCGGCGACCTCCTCTACTACGTTGGCTTCCAGATCGATGTCACCGACCGCCGGGAGGCCGAACAGCTCGCGACAGAGCGGGCCGAAACGCTCGAATCGGAACGACGCACGCTCCGGCGGGTGCTCGACCGAGTCAACGGACTGCTCCGGGAGGTGTCGGGCGTGCTCGTCGAGTCGACCGAGCGTCGAGAGATCGAACACCGGGTCTGCGAAACGATTGCGGCCGAAGAGGGCTACCTGGGTGGCTGGATCGGCACGGTCAGCTCCGATGGGACCGATCTCCGGCTGTCGGCCACGAAGGGGCTGCCAACCGAGATTCCGGAGACGGTTCCCATCGCGGCGCTTCCAGCCGCAGTCGGCGACGCCGTCGACACTGACGCCTGCCACCTATGTTCGGTCGACGATGCGGAGGCTGAACCCGAGGGGCAATCCGAGACTGGTCTCGATCCGTCGACTGTCGGTGGGCGTCGACTGCTGGTCGTCCCGCTCTGCGACGATGAACGACGGTATGGCGTGCTCGGGGTGTACGGCATCGACGCTGCGGCCCTCGACACACGGGAACAGGAACTGTTTGACTCACTCGGGAAGATGATCGCAAACGGACTCCACGCGGTCGAAACCACCCGTATTCTGACGACCGACGACGTCACCGAACTCCGGATCGAGATCCGGGACCCGTCGTTTCGGCTCGCCCAGATCGCCGCAGTGATCGGCAGTCCGGTCGAACGCTGTGGGACAACCACCACGGCCAGCGGCGACTACGAGCTGTATCTGACAACCGACGCTGCCGACGCCGTAGACTCCACTGAGGCTGGTGACGCCGTCGACGCCGTGGATACCCCTGAGGCCGCGGCCACCGTGGACGTCGACCCCGAGGCACTCATATCGCTATCGTTTATTCAGGCTGCACGGGTAGTCTCCAAGACCGACAGTGAGCTGACGCTGTCGGTCACGATGGCACAGCTCCCGCCCGACGACGAGTTGGCCGCCTTCGGGGCTGTCGTCACCGACACGACCGCTACAGCCGACGGTGGGACACTAACAGTCGAAGCACCGCCCGAACAGGACGTGCGCCCACTGCTTGAGACGCTTCAGTCGCAGTACGACACCGTCGACCTCCGGGGCAAAACCGAGCGAGAACGGCGGGAGCAGCGACCCACTGAGTTCAGGGCTGTCGTCGACGAGCACCTCACCGAGCGACAGACGGCTGCCCTCGAAGCGGCCCACCTCAACGATTACTTCGAGTCGCCCCGCCCGGTCGACGGCGAAACGATTGCCGAGACGATGGATATTACGCGACAGACGTTCCACCAGCATCTCCGCGCGGCCGAGCGGAAACTGGTCGCGGCCTACGTTGACGCGTAATCCGATCACGCCGTGAACGAGTGGGGCTGTCGGAACGCGGGCGCGCAGTGCTTTTCATTACCCAGTGTGTACGGTCGCTGTGGATAGTCGTTCGGCGGTCGACACCGAGGACATCGGGGTCCGGCAAGCCACGCGTGCGGACCTCCTCGCAATCTCGCGGCTCGAAAAAACAGTGTTCGACGAGCCGTGGTCCTACTCGGCGTTCGAGGGATTTCTCGACGAACCGGCGTTTCTGCTCGCGGAGGTCGACGGCGAACTGTTGGGCTACATCGTCGCCGACTGGATGCCGAACTCCGGCCGGGAGCTGGGCCATGTCAAGGATCTCGCGGTCCATCCCGATGGTCGACGGAACGGCGTGGGTCGACTCCTGTTGCGCCATGCCGTCTCCCGCCTGCTAGTCAGGGGCGTCAGCCGAATCAAACTCGAAGTTCGGGCGGGCAACACCGCTGCCCAACGCCTGTACGCCGACGAAGGGTTCGAAACCGTCCGGCGGGTGCCGCGCTACTACAGCGACGGCGAGGCTGCGCTGATTCTCGTTTATACGCCGGAGTGAACACCACGTTTCGGACCACCGGCGTTTTACTCATCGCGCCCCTATCGCCGGCAATGGGGTATCTGTGTCCGGTCTGTGAGGAGCCGTTCGGTGATGAAGCCCAGTGTGCCAACCATCTCGCAGTGACGGCGATTCTCCACGGCGAGGCCCACGACCAGTGGCTCGCCGAGGCAGTCGACGAGCGAGACGATGGCACTGACGACTGGGAGTCGGTGCCACGCGCCGATCTCGCGGCAATCGTCGCAGAACGCGCCGCGGAGACCACCGACCACGACCATCCCGGCGACCATACCCATCCAGTCGACAATGGTGGTGACCAGCCAGTCGACAACGCTGGTGAGCAGCAGCAACCCGGCCAGCCAGCGATCACAGAATCACCCGGAGAGACCGAGGCCTTGGATGCCGACGCACAATCCATTCTCAACGAGGCCCGGGAGCTGACCCGAAAGATGCAACAGCGTGGTCCCGACGCCGACACCGAGGACGAAAGCAAAGAAACCTAACGGGTCGCCACAGTGTCGACGCCATGCACACCGAAGGCGTCTCCGAACCCGAGACGGTCGAAGCCGCACGGGAAGCCTACGAAACCGCCGGTCCAGCCGCCCAGATCGTCGTCAAGGAGGCCACGAAGGCCATGGAGTTCGACAACGCGGAGTACGACGAGCGCGTCACCGGCGCGGTGATCGAAACCGCCCGGGATGCGCTGTCTGCCTCTCTTTTAAAAGTCTACCACGGCTCTCAGGCCGAGTTCGAGGAGTGGTGCGAAAATCGGCAGGACAGCGTCGACCTTGTCGGGAGTGACGACGTAGAGTCGGTCGTCTGGCATCCAGTCGCGATAGACAAAACAGTTGTCGCCGCCAGCTATCAGGCCGAGCCGGAGGCGGCCGCCGCAACCGTCCGCCGCCGAGCGTTCGGTCGACACTACCGCGAGCAGTTCTGAGCGTCGGATCGCTACGCTTCGTAAAACGTTTTTCCGACTGTTTCCGATTCGATAGCCCAGCCGTCGGCCGGCTCGTCGGCCTCCGGCTTGTAGTAGCGCGTCGACTCGTGGCCGTCGGGAGCGGCATCACTCATATAGGCGAGTTCCGTGATCTCGATCCAGTTGCTCCCGTCGGCTGGCTCGGCGTCGACTATCTCCGTAATCTCCCCGTCGTCGGCTGTCTGAATCCATCGTGCCATCTTCGTCCACAGTATCGAAGTCATGACCTATTAGTGAATCGCGGTATTGCGCGAACGCCTCACAGTCGCTACAGAATATTGACCAGTCGACACGCCTATTGATTGTCAGCCCGCAGTCGACACCGATCACGTCACGGTGTGACGAGACGCCGGGAGAACAGCAACTTTATCAGTCGTTCGGGGCGAATTTTTCACAAGATTACTCTGAGGAGGTCAAAGGTGACACAAGAGACAACACAACCGGAGGTGAACATCGGACTCGTCGGCCACGTCGACCACGGAAAGACGACGCTCGTCCAAGCGTTGAGCGGTTCGTGGACCGATCAGCACTCTGAGGAGATGAAGCGCGGTATCTCCATCAGGCTGGGGTATGCGGACGCAACGTTCCGCCAATGCCCGGGCGTCGAGGAGCCCGACTGTTACACCGTCGAGGAGGAATGTGAAGATGGAACACCGAGCGAGCGACTTCGAACGGTCTCGTTCGTCGACGCGCCCGGCCACGAAACGCTGATGGCAACGATGCTGGCGGGGGCCTCGCTGATGGACGGCGCGGTGCTCGTGATCTCTGCGACCGAGGACGTCCCCCAGTCGCAGACCGAAGAGCATCTGATGGCGCTCGACATCATCGGCATCGAGAACATCGTCATCGCCCAGAACAAAGTCGACCTCGTGGATCGCGACCGCGCGGTCGACAACTACGAGCAGATCCAGGAGTTCGTCGAGGGCACCGTCGCCGAGGACGCCCCAATCGTCCCGATCAGCGCTCAGCAGGAGGTCAACATGGATCTCCTGATCGGCGCCATCGAGGAGACGATTCCGACGCCCGAACGAACCGAAGGCGAGGACGCCCGGATGTACGTCGCGCGGAGTTTCGACATCAACCGTCCCGGCACCACGTGGGAGAACCTCTCAGGTGGCGTCATTGGCGGCAGTCTCGTCGACGGCGAGTTCGAGAACGGCGACGACATCCAACTCCGACCCGGCCGCGAGGTCGACGAGGAGGGCCAAACCGAGTGGCGGTCGATTGAAACGTCGATCCGGTCGCTACAGGCCGGCAGCGAGAACGTCGACTCGGTGACGCCCGGCGGACTGATCGGTGTCGGTACCGGTCTTGACCCAAGCTTCGCAAAGGGCGATGCGCTCGGCGGACAGGTCGCCGGGACGCCCGGCAGTCTGCCACCGACGCGGGAAGCCTTCGAGATGGACGTTGAACTGCTGGACCGCGTCGTTGGCGAAAACGACGAAGTCGAAGAGATCTCGACCGGTGAGCCGCTGATGCTCACCGTCGGCACCGCGACGACAGTCGGTGCGGTGACGAGTGCGCGCTCCGGCGAGTGTGAGGTCAAACTCAAACGACCAGTGTGTGCGCCAGCCGGAGCCAAAATTGCCATCAACCGCCGAGTCGGCGCGCGATGGCGACTGATCGGCGTTGGCACGCTGACGGAGTAAGATGACACGCGTTGGCATGGATACGAACGCGCTGATGATGCCGGTCGAACTCGGGATTCGCGTCTTCGAGGAGGTCGACCGGCTGTTCGACGAGACCGAATGTCTCGTTCCAGAGGCTGTCGTCGACGAACTCGACGACCTTTCGTCGGGCCACGGTGAGGCCGCAACCGCCGCCAGCGTGGGAAAAGATCTTGCCAATCGATGTCGTGTAGTCGAAACGAATGCGTCGTACGCTGACGATGCGATTGTCGAACTCGCCACGGAGGGCGAGTTCGACGCCGTCGTCACGAATGACCGCCCCTTGCGCGACCGCCTGCTGTCCCGCGGTGTTCGCGTCGTCGGTGTCCGGGGAAACAGACTCGGGATAACAGAACCATAATATGTACAAACGGGTACGACTCAAAGATACGGTTGAAGTGCCGCCACGTCAGTTGGCGGATGTAAGTCCACAGCGGGTCAAACACCTGCTGCAGGACAAACTAGAAGGACGGATGGACGAGGATGTCGGCAGTGTCGTCAGTATCGCCGAGGTACACGACATCGGGGAGGGCACGGTGCTCCCCAATCGGCCCGGCGTCTACTACGAAGCGGAGTTCGACGCGATCACGTTCGACCCCGACATGCAGGAGGTCGTCGACGGCACGGTCGTCGAGGTCGTCGAATTCGGTGCCTTCGTCGGGATTGGTCCGGTCGACGGACTGCTCCACGTCTCCCAGATTTCGGACGAATACCTCGCCTTCGATGGCGAGAACCAGCAGCTCGCCTCGACGGAGTCCAACCAGACGCTCGGCGTCGACGATCCCGTCCGCGTGCGGGTCGTCACAAAGAGCATCGACGAACGGAATCCCCGAGATTCAAAAATCGGCCTGACGGCCAAACAGCCGGGGCTGGGCAAACACGAGTGGCTCGAATCTGACCGCAGTAAACGCACCCAAGAAGCCACTTCGGAGGGAACCTAGATGGCCAAATCGCGACTCGCCTGCCGGGAGTGTCACTACGTCAACGAGGCTGACCTCCAGAACTGTCAGAGCTGTGGATCCTCGAGCCTGACCGAAGACTGGGCGGGCTACGTTATCATTCCACATCCCGAACAGAGCGAGATCGCAACCGAAATGAACGTCACCGAACCCGGTAGCTACGCGCTGAAGGTCCGGTAGTTTGTGATTACCCTCCCCGACTCGCTCCGCAGTGCGTTCAAAGAGCCGTTCGGTCCCGTCTACACGGACACCGAGCAGCTACTGGCGGCAGTTCGGGAGGCCGGTGTTGAGGCTGATACGACAGACGATTCTGCGGCCCCACTCATTGCTGTCGGCGATGTCGTTACCTACCACCTACTGGAGGCTGGTCGACAGCCCGACGTGGCGGTGATCGACGGGAAAACCGAACGCGAGGCAGTCGACGCGGAGATCGAAGCCGCCCTTGCCGATCCCGACACCGAGACGTGCCGGGTGACAAACCCACCGGCCGAACTCTCCAAAGCGATGCTACTCGCGCTCCGGGAGGCGATCAGGAATCCCGAGCCGGTGACAATTATCGTCGACGGCGAGGAGGATCTGGCGACGCTCCCGGCGATTGTGCTCGCTCCGGTGGGCGCAAGCGTGATCTACGGCCAACCCGGTACAGGGATGGTCCACGTTACGGTCACCGAGTCCGAGATCGACAACGCGCGTCGACTGCTCGAACAGTTCGATGGCGACACCGACGGCGCGATGGAGTTACTGATCACGTGAGCCCCATACGACCCCATTGAGTCGCCGTGAGACCCCCTGCCGTCGACGCAGGGCTTCGAAATCCTTTTACAGCGTTCCCGAGGAGTTATGAGCAACTGACCATGGACGTCACTATCATCTCCGAGGAGGAGAACCCGATGCTGCACCGCACCGACATCCGATTCGAAACGGTCCACAACGAGACCACACCGTCACGCCTGTCGGTCCGCGACAGCCTCGCGGCCAAACTCGACAAGGGCTCCGACGAGGTCGTCGTCCACGAACTCGACACCGCCTTCGGCATGCGGAAAACCGTCGGCTACGCCAAGGTCTACGATTCGGCCGAGTTCGCCCGTGACGTCGAGCAGGACCACATGCTCGACCGCAACAAGATCGACGAGACCGAAGCCGAAGCAGAGGAAGCCTAACGCGACGCAATGCGCGTTCTCGGCATCGAGGGGACCGCGTGGGCCGCAAGCGCCGCCCTCTACGACGATGCCGAGGATACTGTTTTCATCGAGAGCGATCCCTACCAACCCGACAGCGGCGGCATTCACCCGCGTGAGGCCGCCGAACACATGGGCGAGGCGATCCCACAGGTCATCCAGCGAGTGCTGAACCACGCCGCCGAGACGGCCGACGGCGAGGGACGGGCGGTCGACGCCGCGCCCAATGAGTACGGAATCGACGCCGTCGCCTTTTCGCGTGGGCCGGGACTCGGTCCCTGCCTCCGGACGGTCGGCACTGCCGCCCGCGCGGCGGCCCAGAGCCTCGGCGTCCCGCTTGTCGGCGTCAACCATATGGTCGCCCATTTGGAGATCGGTCGACACCAATCGGGCTTCGACTCGCCGGTCTGCCTCAACGCCTCGGGCGCGAACGCCCACCTGCTGGGCTTCCACAACGGTCGGTACCGCGTGCTCGGCGAAACGATGGATACCGGCGTCGGCAACGCCTTAGACAAGTTCACGCGGCATATCGGCTGGAGCCATCCCGGCGGCCCAAAGGTCGAAGAAGCCGCCGATGACGGCGAGTTCATCGATCTCCCGTACGTCGTCAAGGGGATGGATTTCTCCTTTTCTGGAATTATGAGCGCGGCCAAACAGGCCGCCGATGACGGCGAAGCTATCGAGGACATCTGTTTCTCGCTTCAGGAACACGTCTTCGGAATGCTAACCGAAGTTGCCGAGCGCGCGCTGTCGCTGACAGCCACCGACGAACTCGTGCTCGGCGGTGGAGTTGGGCAAAACGAGCGGCTCCAAGAGATGCTCCGAACGATGTGCGCCGAGCGTGGTGCCGACTTTCACGTGCCTGAGCCGCGATTCCTCCGGGACAACGCCGGGATGATCGCCGTATTGGGGGCCAAACAGTTCGCCGTCGGTGATACCCTCGCCATCGAGGCGTCGACGGTCGACCCTAACTTCCGACCAGATCAAGTGCCAGTGACGTGGCGGGTCGACGAGCAGTCGGTGGCTCGTGGGCTTGGCGCGACAACCGCGAGTGACGGGACGACCACCACCGCGAGTGACGAGACCACGACCCAGCGCGGCGCGGAGGCAGTCGTCGACGTTCTCGACCCTGCCGAAGCGGGGCTGAGCCTGCCGGCTCGCTGTGTCCGCAAGCGCCGAGTGCCGAAAGCCTATCGCCATCCCCTGTTGGACGAGACGCTGCGGGCCGAGCGCACGACCGCCGAGGCGCGGCTCACTTCGCAGGCCCGGCGGGCAGGGGTACCGACACCGCTCGTCTGGGATGTCGACCCCGAGGAGTCGACGATCTGGTTCCAACACGTCGGCACGAGCGACCTTGCGGCCGATCTCACCATCGAGCCAGTGCGAGCGGTCGGCCAATCGCTGGCCACGATTCACGAGGCCGGATTCGTTCACGGCGATCCGACGACCCGGAACGTCAGAATCGGCGACCGGACGTGGCTCATCGATTTCGGTCTCGGCTTTTATACCGGCCACGTCGAGGACCACGCGATGGATCTCCACGTCTTCCGGCAGAGCCTCGAAGCCACTGCCGACGATCCAGCACCGCTCTGTGAGGCGGTGATGGCGGGCTACAGCGAGGTTGGCCGTAGCGAGGTCGTCGACCGACTCGCAACCATCGAAGACCGCGGCCGATACCAGTAGCTGTCTGTGGCTCGAAACCAGTATCAGATCCGATTCTTAGTAGCCGACGCTTAAGCCAGTCGACCACACTCGTCCCCTATGGTCCGCCATCCGATTTCCCGCCGGTCGCTGTTGGCCACAACCGCGGCCGGTGTCGCGGGGCTGGCTGGCTGCACCAGCGCCGGCGAGGGAGACTGTCGGACTGCGTTCGACGGGATCGCAACGGTCGACATCAGCAGTATGGAGATCTACGATATCGAGGCCGCGGCGGGCCAGCGACTGTATCTCAACTTTCGACGACTCGACGGGCCGCGAGCCAGTCTCAGTGTATTCGGACCGAACGAGGAGTCGCTACTGCGTCTCCAGAACGTCGACCGGCTCGAACGCGTCTTCGAGGTCAGCGAGCCGGGAACGTACTCGGTGGTAACGCGCAACGAGTCGACCGACGGCAGCGGTCGGTGGGAGACGACAGTCACAGTCTACCGTGGCTGGTGTGGAGACGTTTTTTGACACCATGAGCAGGCTCCTCGACGGACTGATCTGGGCGCTCGTCGGCCTCATCACCGCCGGGCTTGTTCGGCTGACGATGCCACGAAACACGGTTTTCGTGCTCGGCCTCCTTGCCGGCGTCGCAGTTGGCAGCCTCTATGCGGCCAACACGCGGCTCTCGCGGCCGACGCTGTCGACGCTCGTCGTCACGCTGTCGACGGGTCTCATCATCGCCACCGTCTCGGTCGTCATTGTGTCGACGCGATGGCTCCCATCGATCTGGACGGTAACCCTCGGTTACGCCATCGGGATCGTCGCCACGTGGCTGTTGGTGAGCGGGCTTGCGCTCGATGATCTGGGCGGGTTCGCCGCCATCGCCGGACTCCTGCTGGCGGTGATCGGCGGCGCGGCCGGACTGCTGGTGGTCGACGATTCACTGCTGTTTCTCGCCGTGCTGTTCGGCGGGCTGGTGGCTGGCCTGCTCGTCCCGCTCAGCGGGCTCGTCTTCGGTTTCGTTCGGTCGACATCGGGCGGTCCGCAGCGATCAAAAGACGCCGAACGCATCGAGCCAGCCACGCGGTTCGGCATCGAGGCCACGGCGATTGCGGGGTTAGCGGTGGGAGTCCCGTTCGGTTCGCGGGCGGTCGCGCTGTTCGGCTCCGGCGGACTCGACGCGTTCCCGATTGGGGTCGGCTGTGGCGCACTGTACAGTCTCGGACTCTGGGCGGTCAGTGGCGGCCGCTCCGAGCGGGTCAGTCGACTCCGTGATCGGTTCGTCGAGCGCGTCTATCGGCTGCTCAATCGGATCGAGGACTGGCTCGACCGCCGTCGACCCGATGGCCCACAACAGGACTCCGAGTCGGGCGACGGCGAAGGCCAAAGCGAGGAGACCGCCGCCGCAGACGACGCCGACTCGGTCGCGGCGGCCAGTCGACTCATCGAGGGAGTCGCCACCGATTTCGCTGACCGCGAGTTGGTGATCAAAGCCGCCGAAGAGTTAGAGAATCTCACCGCGACCAATAGCGGACTGCGCGACCGGATTTCCACGCTCTGGATCCGGTTCAGCGGCACGCTCTCCCGGGAGACGCTCAACGCCGGGATGGCACTCCAGCTTTCGGCGGCCGAAGAGGCTCGCCAGCGCGGCGACACCGAGCGCGCCGAATCGTTGACCGACACCGCCTTGCAACTGGCTGCACCGACAATCGGCTCGGTGGCCTCGGCCATCCTCCGCGGTCGACGCAACGGAGTTGATACCATCTTCGACACACTGGCACCGCTGTTCGCACGAATCGACAGCCTGCTCGGCGAGGAGCGGCGTCCGGTCGACGACGATGATCCCGAAGGGTTTCAGCTGATCCAGCAGCTACTCGAACGGCTCATCGACGAGGAATCCGGTGAGGGGTTCGACACCGCCTTATCGCGGATTCGGGCCGCGGCCGCCGACGGCTGGTACTCGGTGCAGGCGGGCGATCAGGCCCTCTCAGCCGGCAACTACCAGCGCGCGCTGGTCGCCTATCTCGCCGCGATCAAAGCCTACCGTCAGGCCTACGACATCGCCGACGACTCCGCCAAGACCGCGACGAGCAAGCACGCCCAGCCCGACGACGCCAGCGATACCGACAGTTCGACCAACGAGGAGGGAGGTGTCACGGCGAGCGCCGAGACATACGCTTCGGAGACCAGTCGACTCGGGACGGCCATCGAGGCGATCTGCCACGATACAGCCGCCGCAGTGATCGCGGCCACCAACGACCTCTACGGCGAACAACCGCCGCCGACCGTCGACACCGATGCCCGCCGAACCATCGTCCGGAGCCTGCGCACGCTCCGGCAGACTCGCACCCGGATCGATGCAGCCGTCCCGCCGGTCGACCTCGCCGACGACCGCTACCAGCAGGCCGAGATCGCCCGGTCGATTGCCCGGCTTCGTCGACACCTTGAGACGGCCGACGAGGCCGCGACCGCCGGCAACGTCGACGCAGCCGTCGACCAGTACGAACGGGTCGCCGACCGCCTCGACGTACTCAGCAACCGAGCTGGAACCAATGGGCTGACCGACCTCGCACGGTCGCTGACTAAGACCGCGGTCGACATCGCCGGGCTTGCCAAGGAGCCAACGCCGGAGGCGGTTACCAACCGACCGGAGCTAACGGTGCCATTACCGAATGACCGGCGAGCACCCGAGGTTGCCCCGGCCGGGCGGCGGCTCCGGCGGACGTTCTGTGCGCCCGCGTTCGTCGACCTCTGGGCGTTCACCGAGGCGGCGGCTGACCACGCGCTGCTGGACATCGCTGGCCCGCCGTATCCGGATCTGATTGGTTCGGTCGGGATCGCGATCTCGGGACTCGACCCACTGTACACCGAGCCGGACGTCGACTCGCTGCTCCAGTGGGTCTCGGAAATCTCGCTTGAGGCGCTGTCGACAGCCGTCGAGACCGCCTCGAAGAGTCACAGCAGGATGGTCGAGACCGACCCCTCGCCTCCACCGGTATTCCGGGAGCCACCGACAGTGCTTCGTGAGGAGTCGGCCGCCTCGGTGTCGACCGCCGAGGGTGTCGCGGCGTTCAGCGAGGCGTGGCTCTCGCGGGCGACCGCGCTGGTCGAAGCCAAAGAAACTATTGAGCGACAGCAGTCGGCGGTCGACGGGTTTGCCGCACTCGAACCAAACGTGCGAAAGACGCTTCAGCGGGACGGCCAACTCGACTCCTCGCAGGTCAACGCTGAACTGCTCGTGGTTGCGGCTCACCATCTCTCGGGTGTCGAGTACGATCCCGACGCGGAGACCCTAATAAAAACGGGGACGATATCGCGGCGCACACCGGCGTCCCCGGATGAGGAGCCACGGACTCCGAACTGAGTCTTCGATTGGAGTGAGGCTGTGATTGACCCGATTTCGCAGAGCGACATCGACACGTGACTGTCTGAAGGCGAATTTTCATTACGGCGAAGCCTGTAGAGACGTGTATGGTAGACAAACCAGACTCCGGTGAGATCTTCGGGATTCCGTACAACTTCGAACGGCCCTCGATTGGGCGGATGTTGTCGTCGTACTTCCAGCCCGGCGAGGGCATGTTGGTCAAAAAGCCGTTCGGCATCGGCTACACGATCAACCTCGCCAGCTGGCGGTCGTGGGTCGTCCTCGGCGTCGCGGGCGCGCTGCTCTATCAGGAACGACGCTCCGGCTCGGCCGACGAGGCCGACGCGGAGACCGACGTCGACGAGCCCGTCGAAGTCATCGTCGAAGACTGAACTGACCTGTTTTCACCGTTCTCAGCCGAACCGACGACACTTTGGCCCGTCGACCGAACCGACGACTATGCTTCACTACGTGACGACCAACCCCGGCAAACTCCACGAGGCCCGGGCGTATTTGGGCGACGACACGGTCGACGGCTACGACTACGACTACACCGAGATCCAAAGCGAATCGCTGGAAACCATCGCCGCTGAGGGAGCACGGGAAGCCTACCGCGAGGTCGGCGGCCCGGTGATCGTCGACGACTCGGGCCTGTTTATCAACGCCTTCGACGGGTTCCCGGGTCCCTACTCCTCGTATGTCGAGTCGAAACTCGGCATCGAGAACGTGTGGGAACTGGGGAAGACGGTCGACGACCGCGCGGCGTCGTTCCGGTGTATCCTCGCTTACTGCGACGGCGAGCCGGTTGCGGCTTCGCCCGATCCAGTCGACCGGGATGACCGCGCGGCCGCTGCTGCCGCTGGTGCTGGCGAAAGATATCAGGACGACGAACCACTACCCGTAAAACTGTTCGTCGGCTCGGTTCGCGGTACGCTGGTCGCCCCACGCGGCGACGGCGGCTTCGGCTACGACCCGATCTTCGAACACGACGGCTCAACGTTCGCCGAACGCAGCTCCGAGGAGAAAAACGCCCTCTCACACCGCGGCCGGGCGCTGGCGAAGTTCGCCGACTGGTTCGACCAGCGGTAGGTCGACGCCATGGCGTTCGACCAACGATAGTCGACACCATGGGTGGGTGACACAGGTGTTACTAGGTTACCTTTGTGTCCAATAAATGATATATGGGCATAGCGTGTAGGAACCACCGTGATGCAACGACGTTCATTTGCCGGGCAGTATCGTTCACAAGCAACCGCGGTCGTTGAGGTGGGTGCCTAATGGTGTTCGACGCAGCGGGCGCAGGCGAGCTGTTCCTGATTGCACGGCTGCTGTTCGGTGGCGTCATGGCCTTTACCGGACTGAACCACTTCTCGGACGTCGACGGGATGGCGGGCTACGCCGAGTTCAAGGGCCTGCCAGCCCCGCGTGCCTCGGTGCTGCTGAGCGGCGGGCTGCTGATCTTCGGCGGGCTCTCGCTCATCGCGGGCGTGTACGCCGTGATCGGTGCGGGCGCACTCGCCGTCTTCCTCGTCGCCTCCGGGGTCGCGATGCACGACTTCTGGGCCGTCGACGAAGACGAAAAGCAGAGTGAGATGAACAGCTTCCTGAAAAATATCTACGGTGCCGGTGCTGCAGTCGCCTTCCTCGTCGTCGCCACCGTGCCGTGGCCCTACGCAGTCAACATCGGCCTCGGCCTGTAGACTGACGCCGATTTCCCCGACGTTCACACACTCCTTGCTTTTCGAGCGCTCCAAACTCGACAGCTCTAGGCTCGCGGATCGCGGTCGGGACCGGGATACTCGCCCGACAGTTCGGCCTCATAGAGGCTCTCGGGATCGAACAGCAGTCCAAAGGCGTCCGGCTGGCGGACGCTGACCGGAAACCGGTTGTGGAGGGCTGCGCCCGTCGACGAATCGGTCAACGACTCATCAAACGACAGCAGATGCATCGCCCCGCCGCGGTAGGCCGAGGCGAGGGCGGGATGATCTCCCGGAGGTTGGTCGACCGGGTCGCGCCACCGTTCGATACACGCCCGCCAGTCGACGGCCAGCGACTCGTCGGCGATCGCCTCGATGATGGCCTCGGTGTCGTCAAGAAGCTGATCGCTGGCGACCAGTGTCGTCCACGAATGCTGGCGAAGGGAATCGAGCGCCCGTCTGGCGTCGCCGTCTATACAGCAGTCGGCGGCCAACACGTCGGCATCGGCGACGACGCGTGCCGGACTCGGCTCGGGTGGCTCGCTCGCGGTCGACTCGCTGTCGCCGCTTTCGGCGGCTTTGCTACTGCGATGGGCCGCGAGTGCCGACCGAATCTCGTCGACCGTCACATCGTCGGGAGCTTGAGCGAAGCAGTCGACCCAACTCATTCGTCACCGAGCAGAATGGATTCAACCTCGTCGATTGACTCCTGTTCGGTGACGAGCGCCAGCCGGTCGCCAGCACTGACTGTCGTTGTGGGGAGGGGAATCGTCATGGGCTTGGAGTCCGCACCGTGGGCATAGAGGCGTGCAGTCGCCGGGAGTTCGATCTCCGAGATGCGGCTTCCGATCACCGGCGACTCGTGGTCGACCGTAAACACGGTCAGCTGGAGCTGTTCGGTCAGGTCACCGATAGCGTTGAGGCTCCCGCCAAGGAGGGCAGTTTTGGCACCCGCTGCGCCGAGCCGCTGGGGATAGATTACCTCGTCGCAGTCGGTGACGTAAGTCTCGTAGACGTCGGTGCTCACGTCCTCACTGATTCGCATCACGGTCCGGCAGCCGTACTCCTTCCCGATGAGACAGATTTTGTGATTGATGTCGACGTCGCCCGTGATCCCGCCGAGGGCGTCGGCGGTCTCGATGCCTGCCTCGATGAGAACGTCCTCGTCGGTGCCGTCGCCCTCGACGACGGTGAGTCCCTGCTCACGGGCCCGTTCGACTTTGAGGTGATTGTTGTCGACCACCATGACGTCGTACCCCTCTTCGGCGAGCACACGGGCGGTGCGGGACCCAACACGACCGTAACCTACGACAATGATTTGCATACCACACCGTACAACCGTCGAGCGCAAAAAGGTGTGTCCTCGTTTCTCCAGCCGTGGATTCGTCCCGAACTGGCGGTTCGGTCCCTGATTTTATATTACTCGCCGACATGTGTTCGGTGTATGCACTCGGCGCTCGGTCCCCTGATCAGACAGCGTCTCTCGGTCAGTGGCATACTCAAATGGACACTGGTTCTCGGCGGGATCTTCGCCGTCACGCGCAACGCAGCACTCGTCGTGGGCCTTCTGACTGCCGCAGTGATTACCGAGACAGTCGAGGTTCTCAACGCCGTTCCGGGCGTCGACGAGCGATGGGTGAAGGCAGGCTTTTCGGTCGTCTTTCTGGGGTTGAGTTGCTTCTGGCTCTGGGCCGACCTCCAGACACCGACGCGTGACTACACCGTGTGGTTCCCCATACTGGCGGTTGTCGGTGGGTTGTGGCTGCTGTTGGATACCCGTGCGGACTTCGTTCAGGGCCACCAGTTTGGCGTCGCTGAGACAGTCGACGCCGCCGACGATCTGAGCAGTCGCGAGGCTATGCTGCTCATCCAACACACGAGTCTCGTTGCCGACCATCTCGGTGACCGGCCGAAAACCATCCCCGAACTCGCTACGGAGTGCGATCTGACCGAGTCGCGGGTTCGGGAGGCCATCGAGATCGCAGGTGACGATGGAACCATCTACCCGACTGGGGAGTCGACCGACAACGGCCAGCCGCGGTACACGTTGGATGATCGGAAGATGGGAGTCAGCGGCTTTGGTCGATTGGCTGCCGGTGGCCTCTCCGGGATCGTTCGCCGAGCGGTCCGCCCCTTCGTCAGCCAGTTCTCATAATCGCTGATTGCTGGTGTCTCGGCTCGGCTACAGACTCTCCTGCGGTTGGTTGTCAGGTCGATGCAGTTGCTCCGAAAGCGTCTGATTGACCTGCGAAGGATTCGGCACGTCCTTGAGTTCGATATTCAGCGTGTCCGAGCCTGCAGTAAAGGCAACCACGTCACCGTACCCCAGTAATCGTTCGCGGACCGACTGGCTGAGCGTCGTGTTCTGAACCCGCGCGAGCCGGATTTGGTCGACATCCAGCGAGACGAACCCCCGTTTGATGTAGATCACCTCCGAGGTGATGACATACACTACCCGATACCAGTTCGCCAGGACAACGGCGAAGATAGACAGCGCCGCCAGCAGTGGCAGGACACGGACAACCGGTGGCAACGGCTGACTCAGTACAGACCCGAGCAGTGACACACCGAAGGCAGCGAGACCGCCGACGAGGGCCGCCCCGAGTAGCTGTGGCGCAACCGTAAACAGGGATGGTCGACCGGTCCACTCGATGGTTTCGCCCTCGGTCAGTGTGAGCCAGTTGGTCGACTGGAGGCGGTGGGATGCGGCCATCTAATCTCGGTTTGGTCTCACTGGTCTTCCGTGTTCGTACCGTCCGGATCGCTAACTGATCGTGTCCGTCTACACCGGATCGGCTGCTGCAATCTCACCGATTGCGGCCGACAGCACGTCGACCGCGATGCCAATATCCCGTTCGTCGACGTCGAACGTCGGCGTATGATGGCCGCCGGGGTGGTCGGTGCCGACACCGACGTAGGTTGCCAGCCCGCCCTGATTTTGGACGTGTTGCATGAGGAAGGTGGCGTCCTCACTGCCGCCGAGACTGTCGCGTTCGAGCACGTCGTCGACACCTGCGGTTTGCCGAGCCACGTCGCCAACGATGTCGACCAACTGCTGGTCGCTTTCGGCGCTCGGAGCCTCACCCAACATCTGGATATCGGCCGTACAGTCGTGCATCTCGGCGGCCGAATCCAGGATACGCTGGGCGTGATCCCACATATAACTCATCAGCTCGGTGGTTTCGCCGCGGACTTCGCCCTTTATAAATGCGTGTTCGGGGACGATGTTGTCGGCGGTCCCCCCGCCGACGTGGCCCGCGTTGACGCGGGTTTCGCCCGCGGAGTGTCGGGGGATACCATAGAGGTTCTGGACTGCTGCGGCCATCGCTTGGACCGCGTTCGCACCGGATTCGGGACGGGCTCCGGCGTGGGCCGACTCGCCGGAGAAGTCGACGCGGAACTGCGTGACCGCCAGAAAGTCATCGATACCGGCGACGACCTGTCCGGAGGGATGGTCGAGCCCGATGTGGAGCGCGAGCAGGTGGTCGACGTCGTCGATGATCCCCGATTCGGCCATCGGTTTCGCGCCGGAGATCTGTTCTTCGCTCGGCTGGAAGATGATTTTAAACGTGCCCGAAAAGTCGCTGTCGAGGATTTGATCGAGGACGCCGAGGCCGATGGTTGCGTGGGCGTCGTGGCCGCAGGCGTGCATGTAGCCCTCGTTTTCGGATCTGAATCCCTCATCGACAGGCACGTGGCCCGCGTCGTCGGCTTCGAGGATTGGAAGCGCGTCGATGTCGACCCGGAGGGCGATGGTCGGCCCGGGGCCGCGGTCGACGACCGCGACTGCGCCGGTGAAACTCTCGCTGATCTCATCGAGGATCGTGCCGTTGGCTCCGGCTTCGCGGGCGCGGTTCAGCCACTTAGTCCGGGTCGATTCGTCGGGGACGTTGAGTCGCTGGTCGGCGGCGTGGATCTCCCGACCGTAGTGGAGTTCGTCAATCGGGCGGGTGCGTAGCTCCTCAATCAGCCGGGCAGTGGTATAAAATTCACACCACGCTGGCTCGGGGTGGCGGTGGAGATCGCGGCGCAGCGACCGGAGATCATCGTCAGTTTGGACTGCAGAATCGGTCATAGCCGATGGAGACGACCGAAGAAAATAAAGCTAGATGTACGCAGTCGACGTTCGACTCGATTTGGTTCGATCAGTTCTTGTGGCCGAGTGGTTTCTTCTGTTCGACTTCGATTTCAACGTGGATCGAGTCAGGGAACTCCATATGGCCGACTTTGTTGGCGATGTGGTCTGCGCCGTGGATGTCGACCCGCCGCTCGTAGACGGCATAGGTCCAGTTGGAGAACGTATCTCCGGGCTGAAGGGTCTGATACTGGGGGACGTTGTGCTGTTCGACTGGGGAGGTGTGGGGGCCTTTACATTGGCCGCCCTTCCGCTCGACCATCTCTTTGAGCGAGGAGACGGTATCTTCAAGCACTGCCCGGTCGCCCGACTGAAACGTGAGTTTTGTGACGAACGTCATGGTGACTACAGCCCAGTGTGGCCGCGAACACTAAAAACGCATCTACCGCTTGCCGGACTGTGAGACTCTCCCACGAGCGACGGTGTCGACCACCAGTAATGGGTGACTGACTGGCAGTAATACGTGACTACCAGTCCGTAGTGGTCGACTACTGACAGTGGTTTCGGGAGAATCGTGGTACTCACGGGTGTCGACTGGTATATCCTCCGACACCCTCTTAACATGCGGTCGCATACCGGTTGCTAATGACGGTTGAGGCAACCAGTGCTGGTGCAATCCTCTTCCGCGACACCCGCGGCCGACGGGAGTATTTGCTCCTCAAAAGCCGTCCGGGGGACTGGGAGTTCCCCAAAGGCGGGGTCGAAGGGAAAGAGGAGCTCCAGCAGACGGCGATTCGAGAGGTATCAGAGGAGGCCGGTATCGAGGAGTTTCGACTCATCAACGGCTTTCGCAAGGACTACGACTACGTGTTTCAGGCCAACGGGAAGACCATCCACAAGACGGTCCACCTGTTTATCGCCCACTCCTTCGAGGCAAGCGCCGAGCTCTCGAAGGAACACCGCGATCTCCAGTGGCGTGACTACGAGCAGGCGCTCAACACGATCACCCAAGACGGTCCCCGTGAGATCCTCGAAGACGCCCACGAGTACTTAGAGGAACTCAAAGACGACGACGGCGAGTACATCTGAGCGAGGCGACCGTGTCGACTGGTCGCTCGGAGTTCGTCTACGAACTACAGGTCTGTCGGTGGGCCGAACTCGCATGGCCACCCGAAGAGCCAACGCCACCGGCCTACCTCGTCGCCCGCCAACTCGGCACGAAGCAGCGACGCTGGGATACGGTCGTCATCGAAGCCGACCCTGAGGGGTTGGCCGCCCGTCGACAGTTCGGTGAACAGGAACTCGATGCTGACCTGCTTCACGTCGTCCGCCACGCTCCCGCCGACTGGGCGTTTTATCGCGACGCACTACCCAAACCTGACTACCCGTGGCGCTACGTCCGAGAGTCGATTCACCGGGCCGACGACCGCGGCATCGTCCAGACGCGCCGCAACGGCAATCGAATCGAGATCAAGCAAATTGCGCCGTATCCCGACTGGCTCGGTCGACTCATCGCCATCGAAAACAAGCCGGATCTCGACGCCAGCGCGGCCCGCCAACTGGCCGATCAACTTGAGCACGACGTAGCGGCTGGACTGGCCGACGAGGTCTGGGTCGCCACCGCAAAAACGGGTCGACGGGTCGAACCAGCCCTGCTCGAATCGCTCCCGGTCGAAGCCGGGATTCTGACCACCGATTTCGAGGGTGGTGTCGACGCCGAGTCGGCCAGCATCGAATGGTATCCAACGCGGCTTCAGGCTGATGAGGACCGCCACGACCGGCGGCTCGAACTCGCCGAACGGGCCTACGGCCGGGGGTGGCGTAACTACGAGCGAACGATGCGACCTGACTGTCGACACTTCCAGCTTCGCCCCGCCGGACGCGCTCTTCTCCCGTGGTGCGAAGCCAAACAGTGCCATCAGTCGTCGACGGTCTGTGGGAGTTCCTGCGACGAGTTCGAACCGGAGCCACCCACATGGCGGACCCGCGGCTGGCCAATCGAAGGCGGTCCCGGTAAGGGACTCAAACGGCTTCTTAAAAGTCGGGCTGAGCAGTATAATCACGTCGGTGCGTCGGGCCTCAACGCTGAGGAGTAACTGCCTCTATTCGTCGTCTGTGGTTTCGACGTCGACCGCATCTCGGTCGACACAGAGCCGGAAGGTTGGGACCGTTCGGTAGATCACTTCGACCACGCCTTTTCGTTTGAGGCTCTGAAGGGCGCGTCGCACCTCGCCAGCCTCGGGTTCGACATCGTAGGCCTCCCGGAGGGCGTTGAGCACGCTAACGACACTCTGTGAGCGGTCGTCAGGACCGGCGACGGTGTCGAACACCTTGGCCTCTAGGGGGGAGACGCGGATCGAACTCGGCGGCTCGTCGGTGCCTTGGCCCTCGGTTGGGGGTTCGACACCGGGTTCGACGCCCGTGAGGTCGACGGCCTCGGCCGTAGAGCGGATGAGGCTGTTGTCGTCCCGGAAGTAGTACTCCTTGAGGTGGCCTTCGAGATACTGGTGGACCTCACTGCCGCTGTCGAGCCCCCAGCGGTCCTGTAGCTCCTTGTTCTTCGTTGGCTGGAGTTCGACGATGTCTCCCAGCCGATCTAACTCGTCGTCCGTGAGGCTCATCGACCGATTGTTATTCCTCGCCATATATCGGGGTTCCGGGTTCGACTCGCTGTCGGACCTGTCAGGAAACCCTCCAGAGCGGCTAAGTCGTGTGGAACCGTTATAGATGCTGTGACAGACCGTATCAAAATCAATCGCGTCAAAAACGTGCTCGGACGAATCGACTACCCCACAGGGAGGGATGAGGCCGCCAGCGCGTTCGCTGACGTGACGCTGGTATTTGCCGACGGCCAGACGAACCTCGGCGAGTTGATCGCCCAAGCCGACCGAAATCGGTTCGACTCGGTCGACGACCTCGATACCGAACTCAACAACGTGATGCCCATCGAAGCAGTCGGCGAGCCCGGCCAGTCCGATGGCGACGCCTGACTGCTGGGAATCCCGGCGTTTAAGTGTGCCAGCCGTCTTTCGATTCGCTAATGGAGTTTTGTGACGACTGCGGTTCGATGATGAAGACGGAGGGCGACCACTGGGTTTGTGGGTCCTGTGAGTTCGAAAAGCCACGCGACGAAAAACAGGAACAGGCGATGACGACCACACAGGGCCAGGTCAGCACCGAGATCGTCGACGTCAGTGACGCCGAGGATCAGGGGCTGCCAAGCACGAAAGCCCAATGCCCGAAATGTGACAACGACAAGGCTTACTGGTATATGCAGCAGATCCGGGCGGCCGACGAGAGCGAAACGCGATTCTTCATCTGTACAGAGTGCGAACACAAGTGGCGTGAGGACGACCACTAGGCATGACAATCCCGCCGCCGTCGGTTCCGGAGTCGCAGTTGGTCGACTGGCGGCAGACCGAGCAGATCGTGCAGACCCCGTTTTCGACACCGATTGTGTCCGTGGTGGCCCATACCTGTGTGTACGATGCCGACCACCAGGAGCTTCGGGCGTCGACCGGGATCGACGAGCCATGGCGGTTCTTTTTCGCCAGTCGAATCCGACTTGATCCACCGAAGCGACCCTCCTCACTTTTGACCGCGCTTGTTCGACGAAAAGTCAGCGCCACGTTCGTCGACCGGCTCTCCGAACGCGGCTTCGAGCAGATACGCAAATCTGGCACGGAGCAGGTCACAATCGGCGACAATGAGGGAGTTCGGTATCGGTATCGAGCGCGCTGTCGACTGATGGTCGAGTCCACCACGCTCGAACTCCCGGTCGAGGGCTATCTCGCGGTCTGGGCCGACGAGGAGTACCACGTTGCCGGTGGCGCATTTCCGGCCGGTCGACCGACGCGTGGCTCGCCGGAACTCGCCTCGAAGCTCGCTGAACACATCGATCCGGCCGCCGCCCGCGAGGAACTGTTGGCGTTGATCGAGGGCTGTGGCGAGCAGTAAACGGAGTCGCTTACTCTTCAGTACTGCTGTCGGTCGACTCGGTCGAACAGGACCCACCGCTTACGTCGGTGAGGATCGAGAGGTCGCCCTCACGAGTGACCATCACGACGAGGTCGATACAGTCACGCTCCGGGAGTTGTGTTGAGGAGAACTGGGCCCGCGTGTCGTTGTCGAGACGGACGATCAACTGAAAAGAGCCTGGGTCGGTCGGCCAGTCGCCACTGAGCGTGAGACTGCTGTCGTTCCCGCCGTTTGCGGCCAGTTCGTGTGTCCGCCAGTACTCGTTTTCACCGTCCCACTCGATGAATATGTCGAGCGTATGGGACTGGTCGTTGAGGTTCTCCAGCGAAATCGACTCCAACACCGGTCCAGTCGCCTGCGATGAATCACCCTCGGCGTCAGCCGTGTTCTCCGCTCCCGAACAGCCCGCAATCCCGGCCACCGTGGTCGCCCCGCCAATCGCAAGCAGTTGACGGCGTGTGTATGCAGTCATTACTACTGGTTCACAAACGAGACGGTATAACGTTTCGTCACACGCCGCGACGTTAGCCGCGGCGTCGACGTATGCCGGCCTGCACAACGCCGCTGAGATCGATCCGAAACGGACTGATCCCGAACAGGTCGGCGAGTCGACCCGGTGGCTGGGAGGGGTCGTAGCGGGCAACTGGGACACCCTGAACGCGGACGAGTACTGGCGTCTCGATCCGGAGGGGGCTGCCGAGACCCAACTGGCGGAGCCAGTCGACGGCCTCACTCTGGGCTGTCGCGCGGAGCTTACGCAGGGCGGCGAAGCTCTTTGCCTCGACGTACAGGGTGTCGTGTTCGGTGTGGAGTTCGAGGACCGAGTTCGGGAGGTCGACAGTCAGCTCGGCCTCAATCAGGAGCCCACGATGCTTGTCAGCGACACCGCGCTGCTCGTCGGATGCCTCGCGAGGCTCGTCGGTTGTGGTCACTTGTCGCTGTTGCGTTCGCGGGCCCGGATTTTGACGGTGCCGTTGAGCCGCCACTGGGCGTGGTCGGCGTCCTCGCCGATCCGGTCGGGGACGTCGACCTCCATATCCTCGAACTCGTAGGTGATCTCGGCTCCCCGGCCCGTCAGTCGCTCGTAGAGGCCAATCGCCAGCTCCGGCCACGTTTCAGTCTCGTTGAATTGACCGCTGGAATCGTCTGTCGACATCGTAGTTGTACTCAGGCGGGCCGATACAAAGAGTCTGGTGTCGTCCGGCCGCCAGCGACACCGATCCTAACTGTTGCGAGCGAAGGTCAGATAGCCGGTGTGGCCGACGCCAGCCGTCGACGGCCGCGAGCCGCGGTCGTCGAACATCATCTCTCGCTGGATGGTCTCAATCGTCACAATTCCGCTGAGTCCGGCTTCCTCGGCCGCAGCTACTGTCTTCCGGGAGTTCTCGATAAACGGCGAGTAGACCGCAACGTAGCCGCCGTACGTGAGGAGATCGGGAGCCGAGTCGACGATCTCGGGGGCGTCTTCGGTGTCGAGCGTGAGGAGATCGAACGGCTCACTCTCGGTGAGGCTGTCGAGATCCGCTTTGATGTCGCCGGTTCGGACGTCGACGTGATCCTCGACACCGGCGGTCTCCATGTTCTCGCGGGCGACTTCAGCGAAGTCGGCCGACTGCTCATAGGTGGTGACCGAGGCACCGAGTCGACCCAGATACGCCGATAGCACGCCAGTTCCAGTCCCGGCGTCGAGAACGCTGTCGTCGGCTGCCGCACCGGTGTGGCCGATTACGAGCCCGATATCGCGGGGCATCATCGGCGCGCCGGTTCGTTCGAGGTGATTAAACAGATCCGGCCCGCGGAGTTCGCGGGCGACGAACTCGTCGCCGAGATGCGTCTCAAGGACGTCCCCGCTTTCGACGTCTTCGGGGACGGTCAGCATGCCGAGATCGGTGTGAAGCTCCGCACCGGGTGCGCGGAGGTACTCCCTGTCACCGTGTGTGAGGAGGATCACCCGAGGCGAGAGATCGCCGCGGCGAGATCGCCGTCTTCGGCTTCGAGCGCTTCACGCGCGTCGCTTTTCGACGCACCAGCCTGCGAGGCGACGAGTTTGACGTCGTCTTCCGGGATGGCTTCCTCGTCGGTTCCGGCGTCCTCACCGCTGCTGTCCTCGATAGCGCCTGCGGCGTCCTTCGTTTCGGCCTCGCCGACGATCTGGTAGGTCTGGCTGCCCTGAGCGTCCATTCGGGTGACCTCCGGCGCGTCGAAGACGAGCTGCTCGCCGTCGGTGGTCGTGATGGTCACGGTCTCGGCATCGATATCCGTGACATCGATTCCCATCTGTTCCATCATCTGTTGCATCTTCCGTGGGTTCATACCGCCGCCTCCAAACATAGGTAGATCTTCTCGGGGAACGACGAAAAACGTGGCGAAGCCAGCCGCCTCCCCACTGCCCTCCAGCCGCCCGTGATCTCAGCACTGTGTCGACCGAATTCCCCCCGAATGTCGACCGAATCGTGACACACGCGCCTGACTGAGAGTCTCGGATACTATAAAAATGACTACACTTCTGCCGGCCGAAATTTGGGTGGTTGCACATGACACAGACACCACGCAGAGACGTACTGAAAGCCGCGGGAACGGTCGCCATTGTCGGCGGCTTGGCAGGCTGTGCCGGAGGCGAGGGACAATCGACAGGGCAGCAAAACGAGACGGACGGCACCCAACAGGATGGCGGACAGATGGGTGCGTTCCGGGTTGCTCACATGTCGACGGATGCGCCGAACGTCGACGTCTTGGTCGACGAGGAGCCTGTGATCGAGGATCTCGGCTTCCGTGAGGTAAGTCCCTATCAGGAACTCGAACCGGGACCCTATCAGGTACAGGTCGCGGCGACCGGCGATCCGGAGACGCTCGTCTTCGACGAGGAAATCGAGGCCCAAGCGGGAGTCACAAACACCGCCGTCGCCTACGGTGAGGCTTCCGGCGGTCCTGACACCGCCTTTACCGTCGACGTTCTCGAAGACGATCCGAGTGATCCGGGCGAAGGGATGAGTCGTGTCCGGCTGTTCCACGCTTCGCCGGACGCCGGTGACGTGAATATCATCGTTACCGAGGCTCCCGAAGGCGGACAACAGCCGGAAGAAAATCAGACCGAAGAGGGAACAGAGGAAAATCAGACCCAAGACGGACAGCCAACCGACCTGCCACAGCAGGGAGCCGTGCTGTTCGAAGCCGTTGGCTTCGGCGAGTCGACCGCCCAAGAGGTTCCAGCAGGCGACTACTCGCTGGGGGTTGTTCCGGCCGATGACGACGATCAGCAGGCCCAAAACGAGACGAACCAGACTCAACAGGAGCCTGAACCCGAAGACGCCCAGTCGACACAGGAACCGGTCGCGGAGTTCGATCTCGCCGCCGAAGGCCAAACCGTCTACTCGGCGTTCGCCACGGGCTATGTCAGTCCCGAAGACGCGCCCGTCGACGAGGCCTTCGAGGTCATCACGGTCGTCGACGCAGAGGCAGGCGAACGCGCAGATGGCGGCACCGACAGCGGTGGAATGATGACGCTGACACGATAGCCAACTCGCCAACGACATTTAACAGGCCACACCGCGTCAGCGTCGACAATGTTCGATGACGAGGACCTCGCGACGATCCGCGAGGCCAAAGCCGAGTGGGAAGCCGAGACGCTCGAACCGACCGTAGACCGGTTCGGCGAGCGCGCCGAGCAGTTCGACACCGACACCGGCGGTCAGGACGTCGACCGGCTCTACACGCCCGACGACGTTGCCGACCTCGACTACACCGAGGATCTCGGCTTCCCCGGCGAGGAACCCTACACACGGGGCGTCTACCCCACGATGCACCG
>Ga0306895_100080_pt1 | contig 39487 bp, 32 predicted proteins | sample AntDeeMetagen401_FD_190451 | JGI IMG/M metagenome (GOLD analysis project Ga0306895, IMG submission 190451) | Saline lake microbial communities from Deep lake, Antarctica - Metagenome #401 (v2) (version 2) | ecosystem: Environmental > Aquatic > Non-marine Saline and Alkaline > Saline | place...
CGGCACTGAGCTCTCGGGCACTCCGACCGAGGGTCTCGTGGCTCGACTGTGCGGGCACCCAGCCGAGGCTTGCGAGTTTCTCAATCGAGAGGCGCATCTTCGGGACATCACCGGTCCAGCCGCGGTCACCACGCAGTTGTATGCCGGATTGAGGTCCATCTCCTCGCTGATGATATCCGCAATGGCGATGACAGAGGTCGTCGTCCGGGTACCGGGGTTGTAGGTGTTGAGGTCCTTGTCTGCGTGTTCGACGACGTGGCAGATTGCGTCGACGCACTCTTCGAGTGTGATTCGAAATCAATGACGAGTACTACCAAGTCAATCCATCATATATGATCCCCTCGCGCCGCTCGATACACCGTCGACCATCCACCACAACTGGTGTCGACATGGAATCGAACTCTGCGTCGAGCTTGCTGAACTCGTCCCAGTCGGTAACGACAGCAACGCCATCAGCTCCCGTGAGTGCCTCGGCGGCCGTCTCAGCATACTCGATCTCGGGGAACTGCTCGGCCATCTGCTCGGCTGCAACGGGATCATAGGCGACGACATCAGCACCCTCTGCCTGCAGTGCTTCGATCACTGGAATCGCCCGCGAGTTCCGAATATCGTCGGTGTTCGGTTTGAACGCAAGGCCGAGCACGGCGATTCGGGCTCCCTCAAGGTCGACATGTGTTTCGAGGGCAGCCACCAGCCGGTTGGGTTGGAGGTCGTTGACCGTCACGGCGGCTTCGAGCATCGCTGGTTCGTACCCCTCGGTTTTGGCGGCGGCGATGATCGCGTTGACGTCTTTCGGGAAACACGAGCCACCCCAGCCAACACCGCTGCGGAGGAACTGCTCGGAGATCCGATCATCGAGGCCGATCGCGTCGGCAACCTCGTAGGAATCGAGGCCGAACTCCTTGCAGATGTTCCCGAGATCGTTGATCAGGCTGATTTTCGAGGCGAGAAACGCGTTGTTTGCGTACTTGATCATCGCTGCGGTCTCGGGGTCGGTGTCGACGATCGGCTTCTCGGCCTCCAAGAGTGGTTCGTAGACGGCTGTGAGCTGGTTGGTCGCCCACTCGGAGTCCGTCCCGACGACGAGCTTGTCGGGGTCCTGAAAGTCTGAGACCGCTGTCCCTTCTCTGAGGAACTCGGGGTTCGCTGCGACTTCGATGGCTACGTTGTTGTTGGAGCCTGTACGGATCGCCGGTTCGAGGACCTCTTGAATGCTCGGTGGGGTAACGGTACTTTTGATAACAACCAAATGCCGGTTGTCTTTATCAGCGAGTGCTTGGCCAGTCGCTTTGGCCGCCGCTTCGAGGCCTGCAAGGTCGATACTGCTGTCATCGTTGGAGGGGGTGCCGATCGCCAAGAAAGTGACATCCGATTCGGGGACTGCGTCGTAGCTTGTTGAGGCGGTGAGTCGACCTCCTGCGTGGGTGGCGATCAGCTCGTCTAATTCGGGTTCGCTGATCGGTGCCTTACCAGCGTTGAGCGTGTCGACGATCTCTTGGTCGATATCAATCGCGGTTACTGTATGACCCATCTCGGCGAAACACGCTGCGATCGTTGTCCCCACATACCCACTGCCGATAACTGTGATGTGCATTGTATGGTGACTTCGACCTAATGGGCATGAATATACTGATACACTAGCGAACTATAGCAAAAATAAGAAGTTCTTTGTGATCTGAAACAGTGTCTGATAGGTATGCAAGCAGTTGTACTCGCAGGCGGGTAGGGAACGCGACTTCGCCCGCTCACCGATGACAAACCAAAGGGGATGGTTGAGGTCGACGACGAACCGATCCTCACCCACTGTTTTGACCAACTCGTTGGGTTGGGTGCCGGTGAGCTCATTGTTGTTGTTGGCTATCTCAAAGAGAAGATTATTGACTACTATGGTGACGAATACGAGGGCTTGCCGATCACCTACGCCCATCAGCGCGAACAGAAAGGATTGGCCCACGCACTGCTGACTGTCGAAGACCACATCGACGACGACTTCATGTTGATTCTGGGCGACAACGTCTTCGAGGCTAACTTAGCCGACGTTGTTCGGCGACAGCGCGAAGACCGTGCAGATGCAGCGTTCTTGGTCGAGGAAGTCGACTGGGAGGAGGCCTCACGGTACGGAGTCTGTGATACGAACAAATACGGTGAGGTTACTGACGTCATCGAGAAACCCGAAGACCCACCATCGAATCTGGTGATGACTGGCTTCTATACGTTTTCGCCAGCGATCTTCCATGCGTGTCATCTGGTCCAGCCCTCGAACCGCGGCGAGTACGAGATCAGTGAAGCAATCGACCTGCTGATTCGTTCAGGGCGGACCATCGATGCGATTGGGCTTGAAGGATGGCGGCTGGATATCGGGTATCCGGAGGATCGGGACGAGGCCGAACGGCGGTTACAGGAAGGGTATGAGTCAGAAGCAGTCGCGCCAGCTGAATAGCTCCGGGACGTGAAAAAACTGACCACAATTCTTTGACTGAAATGATTCAGTCGACAGCTATAGATGACGGTCGACGATCAGGAGCTGACAACCAATGGTTCGTACCAGTCGCGATTCTGTTCGTACCATTCGATGAACTCGCTAACACCCTCACGGATGTCGCGGCTTGGTTCGTAGCCGATCAATTCATTTGCTTTTGAAATATCTGCATGGGTATGCTCGGCATCACCTTCCCTGGCTTCGGTGTATTTGATTTCTAAGCTCGGATCGATCTTATCTCGAATGACTTCTGCAAGGATGGCGATGTCGATATTGTCGGTGGAGCCGATATTCATCGTTTCGCCGTCAGCGCTGTCGTCGGTCAGGAGCATGTGATTAGCTTCGACGATGTCGTCGACGTACGTGAAGTCGCGTGTCTGTTTCCCGTTGCCATATATTTCTGGAGACTCGCTGCGCATACACCGGGAGACAAAGTTGCTAATTGCCATATTGGGGCGCATTCGGGGACCGTAGACAGTGAAGTAACGCAGTGAGACAGTGGGTAGGCCATAGACTTCGTTGTATACACGCATATAGTGTTCAACAGCGAGTTTGGATGCGCCGTAGGGTGAGACTGGCTCGTTGGGGTGGGCCTCGTCGTATGGGAGATATTCCGGTTTTCCGTAGACACTTGAGGAGGAGGCGTTGACAACGCGGTCGACATCGTGTTTGCGGGCGGCCTCTAAGATTGTCTGGGAGCCATTGATGTTGTATTCAGTGACTTTTGTTGGGTCCTCAACGCTTGCGCGGACCCCAGCTTGGGCTGCTTGGTGGTAGATGATGTCGGTGTCTTCGACGATATCGTCGACGAGGGCTTTGTCTGTAGTCGAGCCTTCGATGAATTCGTAGCTGCCATTGGTTTGGGCGGCCTCGCGGGCCACGTCGATGTTGTGTTCTTTGAGTCCGAGATCGTAGAACGGTTCCAGGATGTCGAGGGTGGTGACATCGTGACCAGCGTCGACGAATGATTCGGAAAGGTGACCTCCGATGAAGCCAGCGCCACCTGTGACGAGTATATTCATACACAAAGATACGAATAGGGGTAAATACCAGTTATGATGGACCCTTGCTCAATTCAACATGTACTGTTTTTTGAGCTAAATGTAATAAAAATGAATAGTGGAACTCTTGAGATAGGCAACGATATCAGTAGTTGAATCACAGGGTACAGTCTAAGTAGCGACCTCCTCAAGATATCGCTGTACGTAGGGATGGAGATCATCAAATGGTGGTTCAGCTACTCGGAGTTGACTATGTTGGCTATCGCTGATCTCTATGTGCTGTTCTTCGAGTGGTTCGACAACAAACCCATTGGCGACGTAATGTTTACTGTCGATACCGTCGACATCAGATGCGTCGTAGAAGTGTTCGAATACACCGAGCTGTTCTTGGATTTCGACGTCACAGCCGACTTCCATTTCGGCAACTCGGTGGACCGCTTCAATTAACTGCTCATTTTTAAGTACAGTGCCCCCTGGGACGAACCATTCTCCTTTCGCGGGCTCGTTTTCACGTAATCCAAGAACCACGCCATCCTCGTATTTGATGATTAGATCGACCGATACAATCGGTACGCTGTCGACAACGGTTTTCCATGCTTCAGGGCGAACCCACCGATCATCTTTGGACATTTGTGGCTAGAGGTAGTAGTCGACTGCCTGCTCTAATCCTTCTTCGAAGGACCACGACGGTTCCCAGCCGAGTTGAGTGAGTTTGTCGTACTCCAGTGCATATCGTTGATCGTGGCCTGCCCGATCATCCACGAATGTAATCTGGTCTTCCGACCCGCCGACAGCCTCAAGAATTGCTTCGGTTACTTCGAGATTCGTCCGTTCTTCGCCGGATCCAATATTGTATATCTCTCCTGGCGTACCCTCGCGGAGGACGACATCAAGCGCACGGCAGTTATCCTCCACGTAGATCCATTCCCGGACGTTGGATCCATCACCATACACAGGAAGCTCTTTGCCCGCAGCAGCGTTCTGGATGAACTTCGGAATGAGTTTCTCAGAATGTTGTCGCGGGCCGAAGTTGTTACAGGTGCGAGTGATGAGTACGGGGAGATCGTGTGTCGTCTGATAGCTTTTCGCCAGCAGATCAGCGCTTGCTTTCGTTGCGGCGTACGGATTCCGTGGGTTCAGCTTGTCGTCCTCACTGAAGGTACCATCGAGGATCTGTCCGTACACTTCGTCGGTCGAGATCTGGAGGAACCGATCGATGTCTGCCTCTAGTGCTGCATCAAGGAGTACCTGTGTCCCCTGTACATTTGTTGTGACAAACGATTTTGCTCCCTCAATCGAGCGGTCGACGTGAGACTCGGCAGCGAAGTTCACGACGGCGTCAACATCCACCATGAGCTCTTTGACGAGTTCTTCATCTCGGATATCTCCCTCGACAAATTTATGTCGTGGATGATCCTCATATCCAGCTAGGTTGTTCAGAGAACCAGCATAAGTCAACGCATCCAGCGTCACTACGGAATTATCTCGGTTCTCAAGGACGTGCCGCACAAAGTTTGAGCCAATAAACCCTGCCCCACCAGTAACAAGCAATCGCATAGGTCGGATTATAGCGCAGGCTATATTTACATTTTTATCTAAGAGCTCATGTATGACCGTTCTTGTAGTCGGAGCTGGAGGATTACTTGGAAGTGCGCTGACTCGAACGTGCCTCGATCGCTCACGTACTGTCGTTGGGACCTACCATTCAACTCAACCATCATTCGACATTCCACTTATCCAACATGATATTAGAGATTCTGCAAAATTTGAGTCTATCCTTGCAGATCACCACCCGGATGCGGTTGTAAACTGTGCTGCGCTGACCGATGTCGACGGCTGTGAGGCACAAACCGATGCGGCAGCTGAAATCAACGGAACTGCTCCGGGTGAGCTTGCGACTGTCTGTGCTGAGCAGGATATCCCATTCGTACATATTTCAACTGATTACGTATTTGATGGGAACTCAGAAACACCATACGATGAGACGGCAACGCCGAATCCCATTCAGGAGTATGGCAGATCCAAACTCGATGGCGAAGAGCGTGTACAGGCGGTCGACGGTGTGACAATAGTTATCAGACTCTCGTTTGTGTATGGAGTTCGTGGTGATACAGACGAACTCGTTGGTTTTCCGGCGTGGGTTCGTGACACGCTCGCTGATGGCGATGACGTCCCATTATTCGTTGATCAAAACATCACCCCAAGTCGAGCGGGACAGGCAGCAGAAACAATTCTTGAGCTGCTTGATTCAGAGGAAGGTGGGTTGTATCACGTTGCGAGTCGTTCCTGTATAACACCCTACGATTTTGGACATCAGATCGCTGAGATCCAGTCTGCAGACGAGACGTTGCTCACTGAGAGTCACCAATCAGACATCTCGCGTGCGGCAGCACGACCGACCTACACCTGTCTTGATGTGTCTACTGTTGAAGATGCCTTGGATCGACCACAACCGACGATTGAAGCAGATATCGAAGCAATAGCAGCGTATTTTGACGTCTAAAGTTCGTACTGGTCGACGTGCTCAACGAAAAACTCCCGTTCGTCATTCGGTAGATCGCCAAACCTGAGGACCGTATCACAGTCGAGTCCTGGACATTTCATCACGCGGTTGGACTCTAATTCGTTTGCCGAGACGATGGTTCCACAAGCATCGCAGGTGTGTGTAATAATACGCATTGTTAGAGTTTGAGTTGTGAATTTTCGCCGACGACGAGTCGTCGACCCTCTGGTAGACAGTCTGCAGCACTCTCGATGTTTGCACCGCGTCCAAGCAGGCTGTCGATGATCTTTCCACTAGTTGTGATCGTTGAGTCGCCGATGACAACGCTATTTTCTATGTGGACTCCCTCAAGCGTTGAGTTTGGACCTACCGAAGTATATGGGCCAACGTATGTGCCAGGTCCGATCACGCTGTTTTCAGCGATCGAGACTGGACCGCGAACAGTTGCACCCTCTTTGATTGTTGCTGTCTCGTGGAGGTCGATACGTCCCTCCATTGTGGCTCCTGATTCGACCTGTCCTTCTTCATCAAGTATCGTGTCTTCAAGAACCAAGCGATTGGCTTCGAGGATGTCTTCGGGCTTTCCTGTGTCTTTCCACCAACCGTGGACTACATGTGAGTCGATTGCGTGCCCGTCCTCTAAGAGCGTCTGGATAGCATCTGTGATTTCGAGTTCACCGCGCCACGATGGTTCAAGTTGTTCGATGACGTCGAAGACTTCGTTCGAGAATACGTATATCCCAATGAGTGCGAGATTCGTTGGTGGCTCGTCGGGTTTTTCGATAAGTTCGGTGACGTTCCCGTTGTCGTCGACATCCGCAATTCCAAACGCTTGGGGGTGGTCGACCTCTTGTAGCGCGATTCCTGCGCCGTAGTCGCCCTCTGTGAAGCTCTCGACGAGATCGGTGATGCCTGCCTTGAGGATGTTATCGCCGAGATACATCACGAAATCGTCGTCGCCGACGAAGTCACGTGCGCAGCCTGCGGCATGGGCGAGACCCAGTGGATTGCCCTGGATGATGTAGGTAATGTCGACGCCATACTGTGAGCCATCGCCGAGGGCCTCCTGAATTTCTTCACGGCCTTTGTTGCCCAGAATGACACCGATTTCGGTGATGCCCGCCTCTCTGAGATCCTCGATGGCGTATTCCAGGACTGGCTTGTTCGCGACCGGAACGAGCTGCTTCGGTCCGGTGTGAGTGATTGGGCGGAGTCGTGAACCGGTGCCGCCCGAGAGAAGTACACCTTTCATTGGTTATTCGTCCGGTAGCTCATCCCAGTCTAAAGGTATTTCGTCTGTATCATAAGGAAGTCGCTCCTCGTCAGGATCCTCGTAGTCGTAGAGGTTTGTTGGCATGTTGACGAGGAATGCAGGCTCATCGCCAATTGCTTTAAATCCGTGCCAGCAGTCGCCTGGGATGCGAATTACTTGCTGGTTGTGCTCGCCGATCACGAAGGTGTCGACCTCTCCTTGTGTGGGAGAGTCGTCACGGTCATCGTAGATGCCGACTTTGATTCGGCCTTTCGGACAGACGAAGTGGTCGACTTGGCCACGGTTGTGTCGATGCCAAGCGCGTGTGATGCCTGGGTAGGTCATTGAGTAATAGCTCATTGCGGGCTTTGGGTCATAGAGCTCCCAGTCATCTCGAAAGAGTTCAACGAGATGGCCGCGTTCATCTACATTGACTTGGAGATTACGACACTCAACATCATGGATCAAAGTCATAGTGTACCCATATGTTACTGGGATAAGATACTTTTGGAATCAATACATCTGAATATCAGGATTAGATTTGGTCCAATCTCTTCTGTTGTGACGTGATTGGTTATACTGCAGTGTCTAATTAGCTATTTTGAGAAGTGAACAGTTCATAATTCGAGTTATTGATCCTATCCCCAGAACTGCTCAGAAAGACGTTGGATACGGCAAATATCGAACGCTGGGAGCGAGGGCGGACGGCTACGCCCGTCAGAGCATTGGCCGTCCGACCCCACGCGGCCGGTTGTTCGCATAGAGAGACAAAATCAATTCTTCGACAATTATTTAGCCGCCAAGGACTCCGTCAATCGTTAAGTGATCGGACGCCAGCTGAGGACGTTTCTAACTAAACACTGGTGATTGCCGTCAGACGTCTCTTTCGTGATATAAAACGTCGAACGGTTAGTTTTCAAACTGTTCCATCAACGCCGCAACAGACGCTGCCGATGACTGGCTTAAATCGTTCAAATTCACATGAAATCAGCTTGTTTGAACACTACCGTCACAACAAATCAAACGTGCTTTTAATTATTTATATTACATTAAAAATTTATACATATTCACCATATGAATTTGATCAGATGTTATTTAATCCTCTCTATTATCGTATTCATATATCGCCGGAAAATGTCAAATCGATCTTCCTGAAACTGGTTATCCGTTTCGGCTAAAAGTTTTTGTACTTCAGACCGAATTTCAGGTGACCGATAATCAGTTATTGCGCCTGAATTCAACCCAAGTGCAGTCTGAATAACATCCCTATGCGATTCGTTTTTGATGAAATGATAAAATATTCGTTCTTGTTCTTCAACCATCTTATTTTGATTAAGAACACCTCTAGTTAGACGATCAATTTCTCTGATCGGAGTTGTACCGAGCGCAGTGAAGTGACCGTTACCGTAATCTTCTAAACTGGGACGGTATCTTTGGTCAAAAATCTGAGCACAGATCTCCTGCCAGTAACCCCTATTCGACGGTGAATTTGACGTTATATCAGACACCTTCAGCAAATGATTCCTTTTTTTTGTTCTGTTCCTGTCAGAGGTAATTTCTCTCACGGTCAAATCATCTTCTTCTGTTAGGACTATCCTGCATTTGTCAATACCACTGTCTTTAAGATAGATTTCAACCCCGTATCCCCACCGCGTACTGGGTCGGGTGGGCATATGAAATAAAAAATTACCGAGGCTATAAAATATAGGGACACCTTGGTGAATCTCCCAGCCTTGCGCAACATGTGGATGATGGCCGATAATCGCATCCATGCCAGACTCAGCAAGCTCTCTTAGCCGTTCCTGCCACGAAATAGGTGGTATCGGAGTAAACTCTGTACCACCATGGGCTACAAGAAAAGTCAAATCTACAGTCTCAGCAACCTCTTCTATTTTATTCGGAAGCCTTCGGTCACCAATCCACGCAGTGCCAGATTTGTCAGAAGTAGCGATCCCGAACTCTTCATGACACGCATTGAACAGTGCGATAGAACTATTTTTCACTTGTTTATAAATAGGTTCTATTGCGGAGCGTTGGTTTGCACCAGTCCCGACAGTGTCTAACTCTACATTAGCACACGTTTTTTTAGCACTCTGCAATCCAGCATTCCCGTAGTCCATTGCGTGGTTGTTAGCTAGAGTGACAGTATCGAAACCCATACTGGCTAGTGACTCAATTCCTTTTTCGGATGTTGATTTGACTGGCCCAACTTTTTTAATTCGACTATTGCTCTCAATCGGAGCCTCTAAGTTGGCCACTGCTAATCTTGAGTCACGAATTATGTTTGCAAGTGAATCCGAAATTGGATTTGATAAAAAATGAGGATCAAGAATACAGTCACCGACAAAAAAAAGATCACCACGCTCCGAAAATTGAGTTCGTTCGAAAGTTACAGCCATTATAGTATGTTAGGGTTACATTCGGAGTTAACGTTTTGGGAGTTAGATCGTCTCTTTGAGATTGTGGATATTGTATGAAAGTATTATTCCTCGCGCATGATACAAGAGAAGGACAGGCAACTAAGCACCGCATTCAGTTCCCTTCAAGAGAACTGAGCTCTCGAGGCTATGAGTGTGATATTATATACGGGACAAGAATATCTATAGGCGACCGAACAATGCCTTACATCTCGCCGTCGTCTATCCGATATATCATGAAAAACAAAGATTATGATTGTGTAATCATGAGCCGAGAGGCCAGCCCTCTTGGACTCCTAATTTTATATGAGTGTAAATATTTAGACATCCCGGTAATTTTCGATATGGATGACGCTTTATATAAACTGCGGAAAATTATTGGGACCCCACTCCCAAATCCGGCGACGTTACATCTCAATAGAATCCTGAAGGAATCAAGCCATGTCACCGTGGGATCTGAAGCTTTATCGGACCATGTTCGATCAATACACAAAGAGTGCACAGTTATTCCTACGCCTGTAAATACCTCTATTTTTAATACAGAGGTAGAGACAGCACAAAAATATGATAAACCAGTTGTTGGATGGATGGGAAGTGGCCCAGATCATATAAATAATCTGGAATTACTCGTACAACCTCTCCTTAGATTAGCTCAAGAGAAGGATTTCGTATTCAGAATAATTAGTGCTCTAGATGATCAAATTCGCGAGATATTCAGTCCATTAGAAGAGTACATCACGGTGGATTACGGTTTCAATGACTGGGTTTCGATGGAGGATATCGCATCAGAGATGCAAACGTTCGATGTCGCTGTCTTACCGTTGAATTTAGATAACGAATTTATGATCGGTAAGAATTCAACGAAAGTAGTAGAACATATGGCGATGAAGATACCAGTTGTTGCCAGCAATGAGGTTTCTTATGCTAATACAATAACACATGGCCATACTGGATACTTAGCAGATGGATCTGATGATTGGTATGAATACATTAATCGACTAATCGAATCAAGCGAACTCAGATCGAGCATCGGTGAGAACGGTTTTGAGCTAGCATGTGAAGAATACACAGTTTCGAGCTACGCTGACTCACTGGAAGAGATTGTAGAACGGTTATCCCAATAACTCGCAACTCAAGATTTTACGGAACCAGTTGGCATACTCATCCAGCAGGAAGTTGGGGTCGTTGAACATAGCGCGCAAGAAAGCTCTAAACTTCGCCAGTGTCTGGCGAAGGAAGCTATAGCGGTTCAGTAGTGTACACCTCTACCAAGTGCTGTTGATCAACGGCAACCAACACATATCTTGCTAATAGAAATTATGGCTGACTGGAAAGTGCGGTTTTAACAACAATACAAAATATTTCTAAATATTTCTCGCGATTAGTACGCAAGAGCCGACAAATTATTCATATTGAGTCATGAAATTTCACGAGAGCCATACAATGGAACTCTATCTATAGATACTTGTTTTATTAGTCGTGTAAATAACTGAGTTTCGCCTGTTAAGATTTACTTCTAAATTATCAGTCAAAAGATTTGTTGATCCGTATTTTGTTTGACCGAAATATAGCCTATTGTTGCGGTCATGATGTATCATATGATAACCTGCCCGGATATTTGACGAAAGAACTTGTCTAGGACCCATTGCTACCCACATACCCGTTTTGGACGTTACCACTTCTTGTGTATTCATATCTCCTAATAGTTGATGATTATTATAACTATTTATCCACTCAGCAGTCGCATACATCTCAGCATCAAATTGCTCAGTCTTAATTCCCTCCTCATACCGCACGTCACCACCCAAAACATGCGGCTGCACCCCAGAAATTGCAACCAAAATTAACAAAATTACGAACACACCGGATACATATTTACGAGTCCATTGAATTGTCTTGATATTTGTAAGTTTGAGTGGTGCAAGCCATCCCGCTGCAACTACGAAGTATGTGAGGATACGGTCATAATTGAGAGCAAATGCTCCAGTTGATATAATTGCAAATCCTGCAACAAACACTCCAAAAAGGAGGCCAACAGCATCCCACCGGCGAATACGTTCCCCTTTTTTCAGTTCCAATACAATGGCGGCAAATATTGGAAGGCCCAAAATTGCATTGTACAGCCATCCAGAGAGCTTCAACTGGTAAGAACTATATAATGATCGTGATACGATCGGCCACGAGTCTGGTGTAGGTGGACTCACGGATTGCCCAATCGAGAATGCATTCCGGACCACAAATGCTCCACCCAGACTCACGATGAACTGCCACATAAAAAACAAAGTACAGAAAATGATTATTCCATTTGCTGATAGAGGGCTTCGCCGTGTTTTCCTTACTCGTGGCGCATAGTTGTCGACGATTTTTGTCACAATAGCTAACCCAAGTGCCATAACGGAGGCAAAATGATGACTGACGACAATTACAAAAAAAGACAGGATCCGAATCCAACGCCACCCACGTTGATTAGTCCCACGGTAGAGACAGTACGTGAAAACCGCAAAAACAGCCATTGCAAGCGAAACTCTGTGGAATGCCGAATTAAACCTAAGTAGTTTTGACCAGAGGCCGATCACCAAAATAGCGGTCATTGCAGAAGCAGTCCATGACTTATTGGTGTAGTCCCGAATTAGCACCCACCCAAACAAGACGGTGATACCAAGATACACGATCGGTAAAATTGCGGTGACCAAGAGGGTCTCGGAGGATTTCGGTATAATTGGTAGCCCTGTGATTCGGGATAGTATTGCGGACGAAAAGTGGATCCCTGGTGTTTGAATAAAACCTCGTTGGATTTCTCCGGGACTGATCGGCCACGTTGCTGTAAGTAAATGGTGACTAAGCTGTGCTGCAAAGTGGGTGTCTCGGCCGATCAACCAGCCCCAGCTCGGCAACGGATAGAGTAGAAGTAGAGAAACGACTAATCCGAGGGTGCTACTGCGGCTTTGTCTGGTAATCGCTATACCTCCGAGCAGGAGGAAGCTAAGAATAAGCGGAACAGTATAAAGATGTCTGATAGAAAAAACACAAACTAAGAACAGAACCGCAGAGAGGATTATACTTTGTTTAGATGTTCGTTTCATCTATGGCCTTATAGAGTCTATATTACTCTGTGATATGGTTTACTATCGATATTCTGTGATGTGATAATATAAATTGTCATCTATGGCGACGGCGAATATGTTGATGAAGACGTTCACGTCGACACCTATCGAGGTATTTCCTAAGCTCGACTCACACCGTATCTCCGAGGGTTTCAGCTCCGGCGTGAAGTCTTCCGAAAACCGGGAGAGAAAACATCTAAGCTTTTCTCAAAATTGCACTATACTTACCTGAAGTTTCGGGGGCTATTTAATTGATATATGGTGTCTTTGCGAGGGTTAAAATCCGATAGATCTCTTCTTGATTATTCTCATCTCCAGAAGTATGTTTAGTGTATGCATCAATCACGGCACTCTTGTCTACTGTCTTCAAATTTTCATAAATGTTTTCTTCATCAATCAGGACATCCCCAAATCGATCATCGTATCTTAATATTGACCTGTGATCGGGCCATGGATGATGAGAATAGTACTCAGACGGCGGCTCCTCTTCATTCCACCAGAGTCCCAGCCGCCAACGAGCGGCGTTAAATCGATCAAGACAGTGATGCACCGTCTGTGGCCAATGAAGTGGAACACCGCTTGTTGCGTGACTGATCTCAGAAAGATCTGGAGAAAGTCTCTGGACCGCTGAATTGATTATATTCTTTCGGAGAAGATATTTTTTTGGTATACTAAGAGAAAAATCAATTAATCTGTTGTCAATGAATGGACTGTAATGTGGAATCATCTCAAAGAGACTACGATAAAAGAAGAAGTCTTCTTGATTCGTTAACGGCCAAAAATTCGACGAGATTACCATACTTTCCATCGATGGATACTCAATACCATGATTCTGTACAGAACCCTCATTTTGTATGTCTATTTCTGAGAGGATTGTCTCACGGACTGACTGAATGTCGAGATAGCTATTGGCATCAATACCGAGTGAGTCAATATAGTCAACAATTGTGTCGACTTTACGTTCAACTGGTAAATCAAGAGTACCTAAGGTTCCAAATTTGATTTTCCTTTTTGGAAGAAAATGTCCCTTGAAAAAAGTGTCTGCAAACTGCCCAGTTAGGAGTCGGTCACAATTTTTGTTTATTTCTTTGTGGAACCCGGTTGCATGGCCTTGATTGAACAGGCTGATACAGTTCATACTGGGTGGGTTTCTGGAGAGGGCTTCAAATTGATAATCGTCGTCTCTCCGAAGGAGATCGTGGGAATCAACGTTAGCTGTCGAGGCGATTTTTTTAGCGGTTTTTGCCTCTTTGTTTTCCCAATCTGACATATGAAAAGTGTTAATCAGGTAGTCCGATGAAAGAGAGTTTGCTGCAGCTAATATTAGACGTGAATCACTTCCTGCACTTAAGAGAACACCATTTCTGTCATCCGGAGAGAGACGCTCTGCTAATACTTTTTTGAATATACTAACGAATTCAGACACCACCGCAGAATACGATTGATTTGACGGCATATATTCTGGTCGCCAATAACACCGTGAATTCGAAGTCTTCTCTTCAATGTCAATAGAAAATATAGTAGCGGGAGGAATCTTTTTTATATTCTCAAAGGGAGTTTGACATCCCAGAACCGTCCCAATCGATAGATATTCTTCAAGATACTCTGGAGATAATGTTGGTTTATTGGGAACATTTTCCACCACAGACCGCAGATCTGAAGCAATAACATACTTATCTTTGTTTTGCCAACAATACAAAGGTCTAGATCCTAGCCGGTCAGTGGCTATGTGAATTTTTTTACCATTACTCACAACCATACAAAATTCCCCATTCAGACATTCTATACCGTATAGCCCGTTCTTTTCTAATATATCTGCAGCAACCTTAGCCGAGCTGGAAGAAGTAACATCGTGATATTGGGAGTTACTTTGGTACCCGTATATTGTTCCATGCGTCCAAATGTCGCCAAGACTTGATTTTTTTCTATTGTCTGTTTGGTTTTTATATGGCTCTTGATGAATAAGCACATTATTACTTCTTTTGCTAAAGCTTTCTGTATTATAGAACCAATTAGGGCGATCCGGAAGCGACAATGATTGATCAATACCTACCGAAATTATTATACCGGTCATATTATCTGGACATTTCGATCTTAGTTTTTAGATGATACATTTCTGCTAACCCTTACTGCGTTGAGATTATAGCAAGTTAACTACTTGTTGAAATTGGTTTTTAATAAAATCATCCTTATATGGTAGATTTATGTATGAACAATCGTGACGCTGTAAGCAACCAAGATAAAGTCATAGATACCCTAAATGTTTAAGCTCTTCTGTACGCACCTCTCCAGCGTTGGATTCGGCAAATTGCTCTGTATTTCTTGCTGACTTGATTGTTGAAAGAGCCTCATCTGTCTCAAAGGATGGAAGTCCACAAATCCATTGGTTTTTCATGAAGTTTGAGAATGCTTTATATGGTTCACGACGGTACTGTGGTGCTAGTGAAGAGAAAAAGAGATTACCTAATGCAATCCCTAGCTGTTCGGAATCAGAGCTAAACCGCTTGACATAGCCACCAGTTTTATCGAATAAAGCGTGTTGGTCAAAAGTCGGATTAATAATATCATCAAGTATGCCAATCCGAGAACTGTAGTTACGGGTGATATCGAACCCCTGGGAGTAGTGTACTGTTCCACGAACTGGTTCCCTCAAGTTCCAGATTTTTTCGCCGTCGACATGAGACTGCTCAGAATACCCGAGCAATGACCGGATTGTCGGATACAGATCCATGTTTCTGATGACGCCACCGTGAGAGTCGTCAAGCTCGGGATGTATGAAAACAGTTGGTGTATAGACTACTTCCGGCCTAATTGGACCGTTGTGACCAATAATCCCATGCTCGGTGAGCGCCTCTCCGTGATCGCTCGCGTAAATTACCAGTGTCTCCTCAAGCAGACCGCGTTCCTCAAGGGTGTCCAAGCGGTCAGTGAACACCTCGTAGTCTCGATGTATTCCCCCACGATACTCAGACTTCAATCGTTCCTCAGACGCTGGGAGTGTCTGATCCCAGTACTCTTGAGCACTCTTCATCGGCTCACGGCCATACGGTGCGTGACCGCCGGGACCACGTTCAACCCACACGAATGGCGTCTCATAATCAGCCAGCGGCTCCTTGGTAGCTGTATCGACTTTAAGAAGTTTGGCTAAGCTTCCCCCGTGTGTCCTTTGGAGAGCTGAATCTGTGTGGACGAAGTCGCAATTGTGATTTGGCAAATCAAACATCGTATCGAGTGCATCGGGTAGTCGATCACGAAACCAGTATACACCCGTTTTTGGAGGAATACAGCCGGTTAGCATACTGCCAAATGATGTTGGAGTATGGATAGATTGAGAAATGGTCTTGAATGTTATACCCATTTCGTCGACGCGTTTATTCAGTGAGTCGTACCGGACAGCATCCCCAACGTAGAGAAGCACATTCGAGATATCCAGTTCCTCGATTCTCATACGCCATCTGATTGCCGACAGGAATTAAAACCATCTGTTAGTAGTCGCAACCACGTCTTGATAGGAAGCGGTCCGTTTTTATACAAACCGATATATCAATTTCACATGAAAGTTTGCCTTTTGAAATTCTATGGTTGGCCGGAATCCTTCAATGAGCGGGTGAGCCAGCTCGCCAAACACGTTGAGGAAATTGTGATTATTAAACCAAGAAATGTCGACCCAAGTCGAGAACCGACTGGGGTCGCAGACAACGTCTCTGTGATTTCTATGTACCCGAGCCGTCGTCCAGTAATGAAACCACGTTACAAAACAGCAGTCCTTCCGCTATACACATTTCAAGCGATTGTATTCTATCTTTGGTTTGCCATGATTCGTGGTCACTGTGATGTATTTCATTCTTTTGACCGTCCATTCGCGTCCTTGGCTGCGAGTGCACTTTCCACAATCACCGGTCGACCGCATGTAGCATCAGTACGGGGTATGATTCTTCCCCGCTACGAGTCTCAGGGGTCTCTTGCTAAGCGCGTACAGAATCGACTACGGCGGTTATGCTTGAGACCACTGATCAAGCTCTCTCTTTACGGGTGTGACCATATAGTGACCAAAGCAAAATTCCAGCAGTCTGTTATTTCCGAACTTGCAAACGTCCGTTCTGAAAATATATCAACCATACCTACTGGCGTCGATTATGAGACATTTACACCAAGTGCTACCGAATCAGACTGCCGAATATTATCTGATCTCATCAAAGATATGTCACAAAGTAATCACGTTGTCCTATTTCTGGGCAAACTTGTACCTGGTAAAGGTGCTGACGTGTTCGTTGAACACGCTCTTAACGGTGACTACCCTGATGACATACAGTTCCTCATGGTTGGCGACTGTCTCGATCGAAACTTTGAGCGAGAACTGAACAACACCGTAGCTGAGAGTGAGTCGGGATCACGCACAACAATCCATGCTAACCGGATCCCGTTTGAGGATATTCCGGGCTTGATCAGGGAAGTCGGCGCGGTCGCATTGCTTTCACGCTCTAGAGTTGAAGGTGTACCACGGGTATTACAAGAAGCATGTGTGTCAGAAACACCTATCATTGCCGCCGATGTGGACGGTATTGCTGGCGCGTTTAAAAATAAGGACGGTTGTTATTTAGTGGATCGTAACAGTACCGAGGAGTTTCAAGAGGCAGTGCTAGCTTCTCGGGGATCGAATCCAGACAGAAACGCATTCCGGGATATTCTTGATATCAACCGGAACTATGCGAAATATTCAGATATTTATGAATCAGTATCTGTCCACTGAGTGATCACCCGCATACTGCCACACTAAATGATAAATTAAAATGACGGATGATAACCAGACAACGAGGGCTATTCGGGGTTCGACTGCTGTCCTGCTGTTCACTGCCGCAGGTATGGTCGGAAAATATCTACTCCTGACGTTCGCTACGAAAGCGTTTCCACAGTCCATTGTCGGACAGTATAGTCAGGCAGTTTCTCTTGTTACAGTGGTTGGCATTACTGGAATACTTGGAATACAAGTCGCACAAGACCGGTTCATCCCAATCTATCTGACGAATAATGAACACGGCAAAGTTCGATCGTTTATTAAATGGACATTTGTATTTGTGTTCACTGTCACAGTACTGCTGTCGATTACAGTTTATCTACTTTCGGACAGTCTCGGTTCATTATTCTCGGGAGAATCGTTTGGTGCTACACTTGGAACATTCTCGACCGCAATCGTTTCTCTCGCAATGCTAGAGATCACTGTCTGCGCTTACAGGGGGTTTGATCGCCCGGTTTATCAAGCGATATTTAGGCGATTTGGAATTCCCGTGCTCACATTGATAATTGGTGGGGTTTTGTACTTATTTGGCTTTGATGAAGCCGCGCTATTCATTGCTTATCCAACCGCGGTCGCTTTTTTGTGTGTTGTTGTATTTTTGTTGTTCTACAAATCGATATATATTGAACTCCCTGAGGCAAACTCATTTGATATTAGTCAAGTAGTTAAGTATTCTTGGCCATATACATTTTCCAAATTAGCAACTGTTTTTTTGGCTTTTTCGGATATTCTGTTCATAGGTTATTTTATGGCTGATAGTGATGTTGCGGTTTATCAAATTGCAATAGCATTATCTGCGCTCGTTCTTCTTCCTGCTCGATCATTCGGTCCGGTTTACAAACCGATGTGTTCAAGAATGGTAGAAAATGGTTCAAATAATATTGACCAAATATACAATATTATTATACGAATATCTATAGCATTTAGTGGAATAATTGTATTAGGATATATGATTCTTGGAGATGGTATTCTTTCATTGATGGCTCGCCCTTCTTACAGAGTCGGACATGAGGCTTTAATTATACTTGGTGGGGGAAATCTCATTGTACTTTTGTTCGGTCCCACTGGACTAACCTTGCAAGCAACCGACCACAGTGGTGAATTTTTAAAAGCTAGTATAGTCAGACTTGTGACGAATGCTGGACTAAACGTCCTACTTATTCCAATATTTGGTCTTGTTGGGGCTGCATTTGCCACATCTTTTTCAAAATTGATCGGCGAGACACTCATATATTATCGAATTAGACGTGCTGTCGGAGTACGGGTTTATTTGAAACAATTATCGCAGTTGGGAGCGGTGTTGTTTGTAACAGGAGTCGTGGGTTTTTTCATTGACCAAACATTGCCCTTCTTTGGCGACGCACACACGATTGTCGGAGTCGTGTTAATAGGCATTGTATATCTCACACTTGCGTACAGATTTGTACTGACCAAAGAGGATAATGAATTAGTTTCCGACCTCCTTCCTGATCAAATCACTTCAATGTTGGATCGTTGATTCGGCAGTAGTCAGTCTATTAAATATCCGAGTTCTCGAAGCCGCTCTTTCGAACGTTCATCCATCTCAGCGTGATTCGGGTTGAACTGGAACTGTTCTACATCTGTCTGCCAACGCTTGAACGCAGACGTTAATTGGCTCCTATGATCAGCTGAGATATTACAATATTCTCCAGCATCTAAATCAAACCATTCAACAGCCTCACCATCTTCAAAGACTCCGTACTTATTCGCAGCTGCGACGCCGTACAGATGTTCTGAGAAGAATTCTTTTCGAAGAAGATCAGTATCGAGTGGAATCGAATCAAAATTAAGTGGACCACGCTCCACGATTGCCCGGTTAGGAATCTCCGTTCGTAGATCAACTCCCTGGACGTCGCCACGTGTCCCAAGACTATCCTCCAGTATGGTTCGAACGACATCCGTGTGTTGGACAGGTGTTGTCGTTGCCTGATCCAAGATGTCTATACCACGAGTAACAAGTGGGACGTTCGTTAATTTGGGGTGAACCGACAGTCGGTGTCCAAAGACATTATCTTCACCAAATAGTTCGCCGTGATCGGCAGTCACGATTACAATTGTGTCGTCTTCTAGTGTGTCAATGAGCTCACCAACCATTTTATCGATAAACCGGATTTCCGCAGAGTATAAGGCTTCAATCAGATCAACATCGCTTTTATTATAATTATTTGTCCACTGTAGACCATTCTCATGTCGATCTCTGAGAACAGACCGAGCTTTTTCAGGGGTACAGCCAACATCTTCACAGATCTGGTTGAAAACTTTTGCTGGCGGCCGATATGGAGAGTGAGGATCCAAGTAATGAATATATGCAAAGACTGGTTGCGATTCTGATGAGAGGCTACGTTTCGCGATGCAGTTAGTAAGATAAGAAAGCGAATGGTTTGTCTTCTCTAGATCTAACCCTGCCGAATACTTTCGAATTCCCGATAAAAATTTCGCAATATCTCCGATGCTTGATGAAGAGAGGATTGACTTTGCTTCCGTCAATAAGTGGAACTCATCGAATCCCCTATCAAGATTGGTAGCGTTACTGAAATGTACGTTCGGTGAAATACCTACCGTTCGATACCCGTTTCGAGAGAACAGTTCAGGAACGGTCTCCAATTCATCGGGAATTGCGCCGGTATTGCCGTATACCTTGTGTGTGGAGGGGTAAGTTCCGGTGAGAATTGAGGATGAAGAAGTTCGAGTACCAATACCATGAGAGAAACAGCGGGAGAACGTCTGTCCGCTGGACTGATCGGCAATAGCATCGATATTCGGTGTGAGATCCCGTTCACCCGACATTGATGTATAGTCGTATCTGAGAGCATCAATAGTCAACCAGACAATATTCGGCGGCATCAATCGTAGTTGAGAAGGCGTTGTAAAGAGGCTATTGGTTCACAAGAACCTCAATTAAAAGAATCATAAAATTTTGTGTTAGTTTTCATACATGACTAGATACCATGACACAAGTCGCTTAATCGTATGGTCTCCAATCGAAAAATATATATGCCATAGCATATACCACAACATATATCAAATCTCTCTACAATAAGCAACAAATGACTGTTTGCTCTGTAGTGGTCTTAACGTATAATTCGCAGGATGATATCTCTGCCTGCTTAGATTCAGTATTGGATCAATCATTTGGAGAGGACTACGAAGTAATAGTCGCAGATAACAACTCAACAGATAGAACTACACAGATAGTCGAAACGGAGTTCCCGATGGTAAGGCTAGCTGAGTTCGATCAAAATTGGGGGACAGCAGAAGGATACAACAAAGCATTTGAACGAACTACCGGAGAGTATGTTATTTATCTAAATCCAGACACTGTCGTTCATTATCAGTGGCTAGAGGAGCTTCATCAAACAGTTACTAAAACGGGAGCAGTAGCAGCTCACTCCTGTGTATTTGAACCGTATCATGAGGAATTCTCGGGGTTAGATCGGCACGCAGATCCAGATAACCGGGTTATGTTTGAACTGACGCCATTGGGTTTTGTTACTGATCAATATACCGGAAAAGAAGCAAAAGAGACACTATTTTTGTCTGCAACATCGATGATAATCCGGCGTGACGTAGTAATGGAAATGGATGAATTCTTTGATAAAGATCTCCCGATGTATGGTGACGACCTCGATCTTTCGCTACGTTTGGCACTTAGTGAGTACAAAACAGTACATGCACCGGGGTCGATTGTCTACCATCGGCAATATCAAAAAAACAATATCAGTAGCCCGTACTGGCTCTTGAAAAAATATGTGTGGGTTACAACAAGTCGATCACATGCTTTTTATAAAGCAATGAGTGACAAAGAATATTTATTTATGCTTCCACGACTTTTCGTTGCTGGAATTGCAAATGTAAGGGTATTACGAGTTTCTCCATGGAAGAAATTCCTCGTATTCCTCGCGAGTGTTTTTCTAAGTGCATTTTCGCTCTTATACTCATTGCTGAAAAATAGGAGGTACACACGAAAGCGTCAACGTCTATCGGAGAAACAAAAAGACAGTCTTTATACTCGTCTTATAGAGAGGTGAATTATGTTAGGTGTAACCGATAGCGCCTTATCGGAGTATCAAAACGCCGATGTCGTAATAACGGGTGGTCTCGGGTTCATCGGAAGCAATCTTGCTCGGGCGCTTGTTGAGTCGAACGCTGAAGTAACGATTCTCGACGCAGAGTTGGAGGGGTACGGGGCAAATCACTTCAATATTGACGATATTGTTGACGATGTTGAGGTAGTCACAGGAGACATTCGAGACCCCGACACAGTTTCGAAGGTGGTTGACGGCGCTGATTTTGTTTTCCATCTCGCTGCACAATTAAGTAGGACTGTCTCAATGCGTGATCCTGCAACTGATATAGAAATTAACTGTACTGGATCAGTAAATGTTCTGGAGGGCGTAAGAGAACACGCCCCCGACGCGACCGTTTTGTATACAGGATCACAAGCGTCTTTTGGCATTACAGACGATGAACCAATCACAGAAGAATCAGATACTGCGCCGGTTGATATATATGGTGCCAATAAATTAGCCGCCGAAAACTACTTTAAAGTCTACAATCGTACTTATGGGATTTCAACACGATCAGTACGATTAACAAACGTATACGGGCCACGAGCCCAGCTTGCAAATGCAAACTATGGGGTGATTAACAAATTTATTAGACTTGCGTTGGACGACGAGACATTAACCGTGTACGAACCGGGCACAATGAAACGAGACCCAGTATTCGTCGGTGATGTCATTGACGCCCTTTTACGTGTAGGTCCTTCAGGAGATGCCGAAGTACCCTACGTAATCGGTAGCGGATCCTCAGTGTCAGTAAAACAGCTCGCAGATACAATAGTAGATGCTGCAGAAAGTGGTAAGGTAAAATTGACCGAATGGCCGGACGATTGGAGCGAAATTCAAGTCGGCGATATAAGTGTTGAAATAGAGCGAGCTAAGACAGATCTTGGATGGACACCGTCGGTTGAATTAAGACAGGGGATTAAAGAAACTGTATCATTCTACCAAGAAGAACGTGAAGAGTACCTCTAAAATAATATAGATCGCATATTTATCTTACATTCTGTATTTCTCGTTTTAATTTGTTTGAGTGTCAGAGAAACATCCAACGGTGGTCGACGGCCAACGAGACGATATTACTGCCTGCAACAACGTTAAACTGACTTGACGTCTATATGTTTTCTTATATGCAATGTTATTTTCGGACATTCCTAATCTTATTCGTTGATTTTCACAACCATGTTCCGGATCTGACTCAATACGAGGGCACAAAAGAGGCAAAGCGTCCCAAGCAGGATCCCGAATCCACCGCTGATCGCTCGCCACTGATGAAACGCCCCTGTCGTCTGATACAGGAAGGCAGACTGAAGCCCGAGTGCCCCACCAAACAATAATAACATGACCCCAGGAACCCCGAAAAACAACAGCGGATGTCGGTCACGAATCAACTGCAACATGAACACAACGACTGTCAGTCCATGTTGGAGTGGATTGTACGTCTGACCGTCGACGCCCTCATATCGGACATCGATCGGAACTTCGTCCATCTCCAGATCTTTCTCCGTTGCCTCGCTGATCATCTCGCTTTCGACACCGATCCCATCGGTCGAGAGTGTCAACTCCTCGACAGCCTCCGGCGAAAACGCCCGAAATCCACTTTGGGTATCTGTAAGTTCCGAGTTCGTCGAACCAGTCGTCAGAACATCAAGAACACGCTGGCCAAAGCGACGATACAATGGGGTTTCGGTCTGTTCATGTTCGATATACCGACTCCCAATGGCCATATCCACGCTCTCTTCGAGAACCGGTGTTGCCACCGCTGGGATTTCTTCAGGGACGTGTTGGCCATCACCGTCGATCAACACAAGGGCATCAAAATCGTGGCCATGCGCATACTCGAAGATCGTCTGTACGGCACCACCTTTCCCAACGTTTTCGTGATGCTCCAAGACAATCGCATCAGTCTGGGCAGCAATCGAGACTGTGTTGTCGGCACTCCCATCGTCGACGACAACAACAGTGCTACTGTACTGTTGGGCCGCAAGAATCGTACTCCCGATCCCGATTTCTTCGTTATACGCCGGTATTCCAACAAGGATTTGATCAGAGACTGGACGCTGTGTTTCAGCCGTCGAGTTCTCACTTGATTCAGCCTCTGGGTCGGCCTCTATGGCCTGACTAAGTTGTTCGGTTGCCATTACACCCTCCACTCAATTTTGGTATAGAGCCCCACCATAGGCACCCACAATATTCAGTTATCGATACAATCAACTTACTCAACTGGTAATCATTAAGCAGTAAATAACTAACTATTCCCACAGGGGCCGACAACAGACATCATCGAGAATCTCCATAATGTATTGGAAAAATAACACTTTCTCAAACACAATGATCGAAACACGATGGACTAGACTGCTCGTTCTTGGGTTGCTAATTGGTCTCCTTTGTAGCTTGTTACTGTGGGCAGGCACACTCGAAGCGGATCCAACCCGCAATGTGTTTCCTGATGAGGATGACTTCGCTGTCGATTACGACGCCTACATAGGAGCCGATGTCGAAACCGACGGGACAATACTGGCCACCAATCCCGTCGTTGTCGAAGTCACTCCTGATGGTCACGAGCCACTCGAACTCACGCTTACTAACGTTGACCCACCCACGGTACAGGAAGACGATCAGATTTCGGTATTCGGTACTCTTGAAACAGACGCTACAATCTCGGTCACTACCATTACAGTCCGCAGCCCGTGGGAGTTCCAGTATATGTATCTCGTCTCGTTTCTCGCCGGGCTCTGGACGCTCGGCCGCTTCCGTCGCCACTGGACCCTCAACACCGACACACTATCGTTCAGCCCACGGGAGGAGCCGTAATGCCGGATCTTCTTACCCACGCCCTTGTCGGCTACATCATTGCAACAGCCCTCTCGTTTAGATACGGCTGGTTGACCCCGCCGTGGGTCACCGTCTGCATGATGGGGACGTTCATCCCTGACCTCACCAAAATCCAGCTCCTCGTTCCGAGCTACCGAATAGAACAACTGCTGGGCGTTCCGTTTGACTGGTTCGGGCTCCACACCGTCGGTGGGGCAGCCGTCTCAGTGCTGATCGGCACAATACTTGTCCCACGCGGACACCGGCGGCGCGTTCTCGCCCTGCTGGCGATCGCCGCGGGATCGCATCTCGTCTTGGATTCGCTGCTTGTTTCACCCACCGGCTACGCCGCGCCGATGGGGTGGCCGCTCCTCGACAGCGGACTTCCAACGCCTGGCATCTACCTCTCCAGTGATCGGTGGCCGGCACTCCTTTCGGGCCTCCTCGCAGCACTACTGTGGGCGAGTACCCGGAGAGACCACACTCGATCGTGAATACACTCCCAACCGTTCGAGACACTCAGACCCGATTCGTTGGATGAGTAGGGTAATTCACTCACTGTCGTCGTCGGGTTGGTGATCCCCACTCTCAAGCCGCACATTAGAAGGCACGGACAGCCGTGAGTTGTCCTCCCGCTGTTGTAGTGTTTCGACGGCATCGATTACATTTCCAAGTGCAATCTGTTTTGCTTCTGACGGCATATATTTATCAGACTCATACAGCCGTTCTCCCGTCTCGGGGTCTCTCCACTGGCCGTATGCTTTCCACTGATCAAATATTTCTTCGGCACTAATCAGTTCAGTCGGTGGAAGTTCGTACAATCGTCCGTCCGGCGACACCGCAGGGTCCTCTGATGGCGATGTGTACCAATCGGTCTGCCGACGGGCCGTTGCAATGCCTTCATTAAGTGTATTCTCGAAGGTACGTAAGCGGTGGGCACCTCCCTCATCACCCATGAGCAAAGCGTTTGCGAGATACGTTTTTTCATTTGCAAGCAGATACAAGAACGCGATTGCGCTTGACAACCCTGTTGTATAGGCCTGTTGGCGGCGCAACTCTGAGACCACGTCCTCAAGCAACATCTCAGGGAGTTCCTCAGTGAGTATCTCAAAGTCTTCGAGAGCATTCACGACCCGATTAGAAATCGCCTTGCGGCGTTGAGAGTCGCCCTGGTGGGAAGAACTGTCGGTCGAGCCGTCGGTTTGTTTACGGAGCCAATCTCGATCAGTGGCGGTGAGAATACCACGATCTCGGTCATCTCGATCCATCACCCAATCGATCCTATTGATCCCACATATAAACACTGGAACAAAAGCCGATTACACCCATTTATTCAATAGTTTCTAAATGGAAGAATGTAGAAGGAAGTGACCCTCTAGAGCCCGTTTGTTCATACCCTCCGGGGAGACACTCGGAGGACCCAACAGTATGTCGATCCACCCAACATCGAACGACACATCCAACACCGGACCGAACGCACAGACCACCAGCGACCAAGACGACACACTCCCAGCCCCCGACCACGTCTCGGACCAACAGACGGTCGTCCCAGACTTGACTGGCGGGCCAACCCAACGCCCAAAGGCATTCCGGATCCAGCTCCCACGCGATCCAAAGCAGTTCGACGAGTTGCCGAACGAAATCAACGGATTGATTTTGTGGATCCTGACCGACGTCTATGGCGAAAACTGCATCGAGAGTGTCGAAGTGCTGTTCTATGTCGGCCCAACAGGTCTCGATATCATCCTGCATCCGCGACCGACATATCTCAGCGGCAACAGTGGGACCCAAAGCAAACTCACCAATTTCTCCGAGAAACTGTATCGGCCTGCAGTCTCCAAAATGAAAGCCGCCATCAAGCGGCGGGCACCACCGACAGTTACTGCCGAAGTAGGCTATCTAGATATGAGCACCCTGGGGATGACAGACGTCACAACCACCCGGCTGTATGGCTCCGAAAACGCCCAGCAGCTACCGCCAGGAAATAGCTCTGATGAGCCCCTAGAGGAGTTGTTCAAGAAACTCCGAGAAAACGACGATCCCTTTATTTACCAAGTGATCGTCGAAGAAGACGGCGGGAAACTAAACACCGTTGTCCGATTGGCCCTGTATCATCCTCGGGACAACTACTCCGGTGACCGTGGCTTTGCACGGCTTGCGACACAGGGAAAACCCAACGACCTCGCGCGGGTGTTCAGAAAGCACAACGTCGTCTCGAATCACGAGGACCTCGCACATCGATACCACGACATCAGATACAAACAACTCGCCGACGGCACCGAGTCGTATCACGTCGGCTACTCCTATGAGCGTGCGACCTACTATACTGTCAAATCAGACATCCGTCGCAAAGCAGACAAAATAAAAGAAGTTGTCCTCGGCAAAGAAGAACACCGAAGAATGAAGAATGGTGATACAACTGGAGATCTGATCTGTGAGGATGATTTCCCGCGGAAAAAACGCCTCAATCTCTTCCCCGCAGAGCTGTATTCGTTCGTGCGCCTTGTCGACCAGCAGTGGGAGACAAACCCGTGGTTGGCAATCTCGGGTCGGTCTGCACCGCAGTTCCACGCCACCGACGAGATCGAAATCGAAACACCCGCCCACACTGGCTCGAACACAAAAACAGACAGTAGCCTCCCAGAGGGCGTCGACTTCGCGAATGAGGGCACGACAGGCCACATCACAACCGGCGAGTCCGCACGTAAAATCCTGACCGAAGGTGGCGACGAGATCAGAGAGGTCGACCAAGACAGCCGAACACTCCCAGACAATCGGGCAGACACCCCTGAAGGAAAAGTACACACATTAGAGTTGCCAGTGTCCTCCGAGATTACTCCCATCGAAATCGAGACCAAAAACGTCACCAAGGGCTCCAACACGCTCAAAAACGCCGAGCGTGCATACGCCGCAGACCGCGATGTCATCTTCGTCTATAAAAAAGGAGACGTCGAGACAGGGTACGAACACCTTGCGACGACCTACAAGCGTGATGTCACCGACAAAGACGACAACAAGGTGGGTGTCATCCTGTATAACAAAACGGATCTCGTCAAAACGCTCGATGGATGGACACTCGTCCGACGAGGGTTGGAGTCGACGACCTACATTTTGCGAGGCTCGACGCTCACCGCTCTCGATGACGGAGAGGTATTCGGACACGGTGATGCAAACGACCATCTCAATACCTTCGAGTGGGAGTGTCATCGCCACAAAGAGGTCGACGGCAAGTATCGCGTCGAAACCCTCGATGGGGAGCTCGTAGAGGAGTATGCTTCCAAAGAGGCGTTCAAGGCCGATTGGACGAAAGTCCACGAGCCACACATCCCGGTTGGAATCTGTTATCTCGACTTTGCGACGGTAACCTACCATGACGAACAGACCAACGAACTTCGGGTTTGGGAGCCGACTCCAGAGTGGGTCACCAGCGACAAATCCGAGACGTGGAAAGGCGGTGTCGAAGCGTTTGAAGACAATTATATCGTCGAACGAGAGGGAGACCGTGAACTAACCTACGATGAGTTCGAAGCGGTCTTCGCAGCATGGTTTGAGGGACACTGTGGATACGATGCCCCACCACGCTCGGTCATCGGTGGGCCCCTCTCAGACGAACTCAGCGAAGCCAACACAGGAGCCAGCGGGAACGCATACCGGTATTTCAAGGGGTACAGCTGGAAGATAGACCCCAATATCGATTCGCCGCACCAACAGGGCCCGCCTGCAGACTACGAGCCCGAAGCCAAAACCGAAAACGAAAACGAAAACGAAGCAGACTCCACCACCAACGAAGACACCAACGAAGACATCGACGAAGACATCGACGAAGACATCGACGAAACAGAATCTGAAGACGACACGAACAACTCGTCGTAGCGACCCGCCACTCCATTCGAACTCCAACTGATTCTATGAGCCCATCTTCATCAGACCGAACATGGCAGGCCCTCGAGATCGTCTGTCCACAAGACCTCAGTCTCGATACCCATGAACAGCCACCACACGAGGCCCTCGCACGCGTCGTCTATGATGCACTCTGGAGAGCCGACTGTGGACCCCTAACATTCCTGTCGCTGCCGGGAATACAACGGCAACGGACACTATTGCGTGGAGGATCGCCACCACAGAACGCAACCCACACAGCCTTCCCAGACGACATCCCCGACACTGCCACAGCCACAACAAAACGACTCGCCGAGCAGGCAACCAAAGAGATGCCTGCCGACGTCGGCATTGGCATCGTCAACGTTGATACAACACCACTGGGAAGAGCCACCGCACACACCCACCGACTGCTTGGGAAATACCAGACACCAATCAACGGATTGCAAACAAACCCACCCTTGCTCGAAGGTGTCATCGCAAGCCTCTGTGACCAGCCACACGCACTCGCTGTTGGATTCCACCGTGGTCCGAACAAGACCATCGAAATTGCGATCCGACTCGTTGAGTTCGAGCCCACAACCCAGATAGAGAGTCGCGACGAGTTTGCGGCCGCACACGCCTCCGGTAGTGTGACCGCCGACGCCCTTACCAGCGCCTTCGAACAGGCAGGGTATTCGACGATGACAAACTGGGAGCTTCCCGAACACACTGGCTGGCAGCTCGAGACACTGCTCGAAGACAGACAGCAAGACACAGCCTTGTGGCGAAAAAAACACCGCCGCACTCGCAACGACACAGATGCGAGCCTCGGGATGGCACTCGCGACCGCTCCCCATGAGTATGCTGAGGTCTTCAAGCAAACACCAGCCGACCCACTGGCCGAGCACTACGATTCGGTGGGCCTGTATTCGCGACTCGAAGTGAGTAGTGGCTCGCTGAGTGCGTTGTTGCCGCTCAAACCACGCAACTACAACACCTCACTCTGGGAGCACGTACCCGGACGCACAACACCTCGCATTACACCCGTGGCTCCGATACAGGTGCCCGCAGGGATGACCGCCGCCAACACGGATCCAACAGTCGACAGCCACAATCAACCCACTGCTGACCTTGACGGTGAGTATACCTCATTTGGACGGACTGTCTGTCGGTGGCTCCGCCAACGAGGACACACACTCGAACCCATCGAGTCCGATATTGAGGGCCTACAGTTTCGTCGAGTCGACCCTGATGGAAGTCGGAGGTTGGTGTTATGTCTCGAAGCCTCCCCACCAACAGATTCAACAAGCACTCCCAGCGATCCACTATCTGCGCTCAGTTCCACCGGCCCTACAGCAAGTGATTTGCAGCCAGGAGATCTCATTGCGGCCTCACGGCTGGCAATCGACCAACAATATGATGGACTCGACGTCTTTTGTCAGACAGAAGCGATCGCCGAAGACGCATTCAGCGTTGTTGTCGCTCCAGTCCAAGCAACCAGTCCCACCGAAACACACCTGTATTCGGACTCCCGCCTCCTTCGGTCTACAGGGGCTGTTGGACTCAGGCCGATCGAGACCCCACCAGAACAGTGGACGATTACGAACGACCACAGCCTAGAGTGTCGACTCGACGGTGGAGATCCGCGGGCGGCCTGTCGGTATGGCGAGCCACTCGCAGGGCTTGTCGACCAACTGCCACGGGTTCGCTACGACGCTCGAACAGAGACCTACACCGTGAGTTATCCGACCGAGAGGCGACCGCGGGACTTCGAGACGCAATCCGAATTGTTGAGAGCGTACAGACCAGTTCGGCGGCCCGCACGCCCTGGGACAGTTGGGTCGTTGTTGGATACGACAAGGGTGTTTTCGAAAACGAAAGACAGTCTCCATTTTAGCCCAACACGCATCACTGCATCCTGGGACCGCCCACTGACTGCCAAACGGACGGCTGAGGCCGCCGCCGTGTTTCTCGAAAGATACACCATCAAAAAGCCGAACGCAACCCTCGCCGTTTCGGCTGTCCTCGCGGAGTTCGTTCCATTCGTCCGCTATCAGAGCGACAAACCACTCGGTGGATCGTACCGTAATGTGTTTTCGGAGTACGCTCGCGATGGGAAAATTCATGGGCGAGCCTGGCGGTACAACCCAGAATATCGACATATAATATAGCTAGTATTTTGTCGACGAATCGTCGATGTGGGTTTCGAAATCAACGGAGTGTGTTGTAGATCTACGATCAGGTTTTTCGTTGAGAAGTGAGCTTATCAACTATCGAAGGCTCGTAATAACCATACATATTCTGGTATATAGTACATTCAACTGAGTATTGTAGTGGCTATGTATCGAAACCGACGGTGGGAGATCGATGCTCATGTGGGTACAACACCGACTCGAAAATGGGCCGCAAATCGAGATTGATCGACCATCGGACTGTTAGTAGAGGGGTGTGAGGTGCCCCTACAACGGGTTAGTGGAGTTAGGGGCGTTTGGATCCAAAATCACTAGACGGTAGGTTGTTACAGGGGGTCGAACCCCGACTGATTAGAAGAAGAAACATCCACTAACACTATCGGTAGAAAAGGATCCCAGACTGCGTCGACTCAGGGCGGAGCCAAAGCAAACAGAAAAGAGAAGAACGGTATGAACCTCCCAGCCTCAAGCGGCAACCAGACCGGTCTCAAAATTATATGCTAAGTTATGATTGTTAGATCAACTGTCTATTTTTGGAGAGCCACCCGACTTCCAGGAGAGTCGACCTACTGCATCCAACAGTCATCTGTACTATCATTCATTGAGGGTGTTTCTGATTTTCCATCAGATTGGTTTTGCTATATGTTTGATTAGTTAGTATGTGGGGTTGAGATATTAGGCCTCGAACAACAACCTCCTGGACTCAAAAAAACGAGTCGTTTTGAATCCGCCATCGTCTGTACTCTAGGCCAGCGGGCAGGCAAACCCCTACCGCAGTTTGGGTGTTGAATCTACTGTCGTCAGCAGTTGGAAGCCTCCTGGAGTGGGCGTCGATGCTCCCTCTCCCCACTTGTTGGGTGAGTCTTGCCTCCGTGCTGTAGTGGCCTCGCCTTTGTCACAGTATCGTGTTTGTACGTAGTCTTTCTTCTTCTAATCAGTCGTACTCTGAAGCATCTAACCCTCCCACGTATGGGGGTTTTGTGTTGTAACCCTCTCACCACAAACGTACGAATATCAGATGCCACCTAACATACCCTCTAACCCTCGATCACAGCAAATTCAGACATTTTCTGGTATCATGTATAAAAGAAGTCCAACAGCTAGTTTGATCCTACCAAATCAACGCTGTGAGTTACCGCGGCAGAGATTCCTGTGAATTAAGGCTGTATCGATTTATGAACTATCTAGTAAAAAATATTGTATAAAAAACTGTTAAGACATCCGTTCTCAAATACCAGCATATGTCAGACCAGACTCCCGAGGACTCTACGCGCCCGTCGACGGCGGTCGTCTTGGCGGCTGGCGAGGGGACCAGACTTCGCCCGCTGACCGCAAATCGGCCCAAACCGATGCTTCCGGCCGGAACCAGACCCATTCTCGAACACGTGCTTAATGCCCTCATCGAAGCCGGAATCGATAAGTTCCATCTCGTGGTGGGCTACCACGCAAATCGCGTTCGGTCGCATTTCGGATCTACTTACCGGGGCGTCCCGATCGAATACCATACCCAAACAAACCAACTTGGCAGCGGCCACGCCCTCTTGCAGGCCCGAGACGGACCATCCGACCCATTTCTCCTCGTTAACGGCGATCAAGTCATCGACCACCGGATCGTCGAAGCCGTTCTCGAAGCCCACACCGACACACCGGCGACGCTGGCCGTTGTCGAAGGGCCACAAGCCGCAGAGTACGGCGCGGTCGACCTCGATGATGATGAAATAACAGCCCTCATCGAACAACCACGAGATGGAGCCTATCGGCTATTCAATGCTGGTGTCTATGTATTCAGTCAACAGGTCTTCGAAACACTGGCGACACTCTCGGAAACACAAGGCGAGCTCCCACTGACTGATGCCATCGGACATCTGCTTTCGAACGACCGGACCGTACGTGGAGTTCGAACCGACCACTTCTGGATGGATGCGACCCATCCATGGGATCTGATCGACCTGTCGACAGAACTTCTGGCCCGCGGGTGGGTCGACGCAACACCAGTGGACTCCAACTGCTATGTCGACGAGTCGGCTCATATCCATCCCGATGCAAGCCTTGTTGGCCCCGTCGTCGTCGATCGTGATGCGGTCATTGAGGCTGGTGCCGTCGTCGGTCCGTATGCTGCCATCGGCGCAAATGTCACGGTCGGTGCTGGGACGATACTGAAAGACGCTGTCGTCGACTCCGGGACGACGATCGGCCCCAACACGACGGCCATCGAGTTCGTTACTGGCCAAGACTGTACGATCGGTGCTGGATTCACAGTTGCCGGTGGCCCCGCGGACATCGTCGTCGACGACCAGGTACACCACGATATCGATCTTGGTGGTGTCCTTGCGGACCGTGTCACAGTCGGCGGTGCAGCAACACTCGAAGCTGGCACACTGATCGGCCCCGGTGCAGTTGTCGGCGACGGTGTGGTCGTTCGTGATCGGATCGACGCCGACAGCGAGGTGGTCCGCTGATGTGTGGGATCGTCGGTTGTGTCGGCCGCGACGACGACACGGTGGATGTCCTCATGGGCGGACTCAGAAGTCTCGAATACCGAGGCTATGATTCGGCAGGGATCGCGGTCGGTCCATCGATGACGGTCATGCGTCGGTCGGGCGAACTCGACGAACTCCAGGCTGCCGTCGACGCAGATCGACCCACTGGAACGCTTGGCATCGGTCACACTCGCTGGAGTACCCACGGCCCGCCAACCGACGCCAACGCTCACCCCCATACCGACGAAAACGGGCGGGTTGCGGTGGTTCACAATGGAATCATTGAGAATTACGGCGAGCTGAAAGCCGAACTTCAAGCCGACGGCGTCGAGTTCACAAGCGAGACCGATACAGAAGTCGTCCCGCATCTGATTGCTGCCGAACTACAGGCCGGAACAGCCCCCGAAACCGCCTTCCACGACACCGTCGACCGCCTCGAAGGGAGCTATGCGATCGCCGTGCTGATCGATGGTGGAGAGACGATCTATGCGGCCCGACAGGGTTCGCCACTCGTTGTTGGTGTCGGCAAAGACAGTACGTATCTCGCCAGTGATGTTCCAGCCTTTATTGAACACACGCGGGATGTCGTCTTTTTAGAGGATGGCCACCGAGTGATCGCCAACAAGGACGGCTATACGGTCCTCGACGAGACCCGCACGCCCGTCGACGTAGCAGTTGAGACCGTCTCGTATACGGCCGACGAAACGGGCAAGAGCGGCTACGATCACTATATGCTCAAAGAGATCTACGAGCAGCCGACCTCGCTTCGACAGTCCTTTTCGGGGCGAATCGACGCCCTAGAGGGAACGATCACCCTCGAAGAAGTCGATGAGATTCCCCAGCCGGATGCCGTCCAGTTCGTCGCCTGCGGGACGTCGTACCACGCAGCACTGTATGGTGCGGCCCTCCTTCGGGAGCGGGGTATCCCTGCAGAGGCGTATCTCGCCAGCGAGTACGCGCTGTCGCCGCCGCCGCTTTCGTTGGGAACGCTCGTCGTCGGGATTACCCAGAGTGGCGAAACCGCCGATACGCTGGCCGCACTCAGGGATGCAAACGGTCGTGGGGTCAACACGCTTGCGCTCACAAACACTGTCAACTCGACGGCCGCCCGCGAGTGTGACCACGCCGTCTACATTCGTGCGGGCCCCGAAATTGGGGTTGCGGCGACCAAGACGTTTTCCTCACAGCTTGTGGGGTGTAATCTCTTGGTCGAAGAGTTGGTCGACAGTTCGCCGGATCTCCGGCCGCTTATTGAATCACTTCGGGATCTTCCAGGAGATGTCCAGGAGATTCTGGATACCTCTCGTGCCGAGGCGCTCGTCGAGGAATACGCCGACAGTGAGGCCTACTTCTTCATCGGCCGTGGGACCAATGTCTCGGTCGCGCTTGAAGGCGCACTCAAATGCAAAGAGATCAGCTACGAACACGCCGAGGGCTTTCCGGCGGGGGAGCTCAAACACGGTCCTCTCGCGCTCGTAACCCCTGAGACACCGGTGTTTGCTATTGTTACCGGTGACGACGAACGTGCCCGGAAGACACTGGGGAATATCAAGGAAGTCCAAGCCCGCGGTGCGCCCGTGATCGCAGTGACTGATGGGGAGTCGGATGCCGCCGAGATCGCCGACGAGACGCTCATGATCCCTGAAACCAACGAGCGTGTGGCACCCATTTTAGCCAACGTCCAACTCCAGTTATTCTCGTATTATTTGGCTGACACACTCGGTCGACCGATCGACAAGCCACGTAATCTCGCCAAAAGCGTCACTGTTGAGTAAGCGTCTCCAATTGTGGTGTGTGGTGACTCGGCCTACCGAGTATGCAGTCGACGTGGGTAGCCCGAACTCACCAACCCTCTCACAAGCCCATACATGACACCGAATACAGTGCCAAAGACGCCACAGATCACAAGGCTCCCCCAGTGGAGCATCGGCACCGCAACTGCGGTATCACTAACCAACCGAAGCCACAGTGGGACGACAAACGCAACACCGACGAGCCAGTATCCGACCCCGACTCCGAAGCCAAGGCCCGTTGCAGTCAGTGGGTCACAGACGAGGGCTTCGTCGACAAACAATTCCATTCCCACGGCAGCCATCACACCAAGGCCCAATCCAAGCGGCACAAGCAGCAGGCCCCCCACAAGCGAATTGTCACTCCCCACGAGGACCGCGACAGTACCGAAGGAGTCCTGAATGCTGATCACAGTAGCCATCCCCACTGTCGCATACCCAGCCGACACAGCAGTCGACACAAGTGAGACGGCCACCGAGTCTACCTCCCAGCGACCAGTGGTAATTCTACTATATACTGTAAACCCGATCCAGAAGACGCCAACGGCGGTCAAAAACAGGGCAATAGCACCGAAAACACTCAGCAGGTACTGCTCACGAACGAGCGTCCGGTCGAGTGTATAATGCAGTCCAAACAGATCGACCCATGGAGAGTTGTGGAACCGATATAGGGCGGCCGTCCCCATTGGCGCGATATTATGAAAATCTGGAATGATCCCCCAGAGACCACCAAGTGGTATCAATACGAGACCATACTCACGATTAATCCCATATCGGAGACAGATCGGAGCTGCGACCAACAAGAAAACAGAGGCACCGACGAGAAAATGAGCGATTGCAGGGGCCATATATGCTCACCCTAACGCTTCGAGCGTCTCAAGCCGCGAGATACGCCACGCCACTACCGAAGCCGAAACGGTTCCAACGACCGTAGCGATCCCAAAGCCGATGAACAGCATCTCGGTTGGGACCTGTACAAGCCCTTCGAACCCAACGAGCCGCTCAGCAATTCGGTTGAGCAGTTCAGCCAGCGGTGGGGTGAGCCCAACGCCGAACAGACCACCAATGACACCAAGAACTAGTCCTTGGCCAGCAATGAGTCCGACGAGTGTTGACTGTGACAGTCCAGTAGCTTGCAACGCAGCCAATGTTTCACGCTGTTGGTAGACAACAAGTCCCAGCAAGTTCGTCGTCAGCGCCAACCCTGCAATAAACGCAAGGACAACTAGCGTCACCCCACCCGCCAACACGAGTGCCTGGTTCTGCAATACGGCCTCCAACTGTTCTTGATTGTTCCGGATCGTAAACTCCGGATAGTCGGCTTGAACCCGTTGTTGGACGGCCTCGACATCCGCGCCATCCTCCACCGAGACCGTGATGAACGTCGCCGAATCCGTGCTTGTCGTCCCGGTTACCGTCTGTAGCTCACTAAGTGGCATCGTCACTGTCGGTGTGCCAAGGAACCGTGAGAACGTATCGGAGATCCCGACAACAGTGAATTCGTTCGACCGCGCACTCGAAAGGGTCCCGCCGATGTAGAGCGTGTCACCGACCCCGACATCAAACTGCTCGGCAGTCTGGGTATCGATCATCACCTCGTGGCTCATCGGCCCACTGTAGTTGCCACCAGCGTAGTGGCCAGCAGACGGTGGAAACGCTTCCCCTTCGGAGATCGATACCGAATCGCCCGACCCCGTCACACCAGTTCCAATGATTGTCGAAAACTCATCGCCGGTGTCGCTCACATACAGCGTCTGAAACCCAAGTGGGACCGTATTTCTCACACCTTCGATTCCTTCGATTTCATTACCCACCACATGCGCATCATACAGCGTGTTTTCGAAGCCACCACTCGATGCCGAAATCCCAACGGGGCCACTGCTGACCCACAGGTCACGGTCGGCAGCATCGAGCTGGGTTTGCCCGGTCTCGAAGACGCCAGCCCCCACGCCTGCCAACAACGTCGTCGACAACACCGCCAGTACGATCCCGATGATCGCAAACGTGGTCCGTAACCGATTGCGGGTGAGCTGTGCGAAGACGATTCCTGTCGTCCCTCGGGCCCGTCGAGCCCACCGCATAAGACTCATTGACCCACCTCCGAGGCCCGGCCGACACGAGACAGCAACACGGCCAGATACGGCAACGCGAGCAGGCCGATCACACCCGAAATCACGAATCCAAAAGCGATCACGAACGGTTCAGTCGATGCAACCTCACCACTCGTAAATGTCCGTTGGGCGACGATGTTGGTGAGTCGAATCCCACCCAGACCCAACAGGACTCCAACGAGCCCACCGATGGCCGTAATCGTGAGCGTTTCACTAGCCAACAGCCCAAATCGGGTCCGTCGAGAGACGCCGATCGCCGCAAGCGTGGCGAGTTTCCCCCGGTCGGCGGCTACCGACAACCCGGTCGTCGTCATCACAAATAGCGTCCCGATGACGATCGCGATGATCGCTGCGGTCACCGACAGTGCCAATGGGAGTTGCTCATCGAAGACGGCCTTAGCATTGAGCCCGGCCCGCGTTGAGACACTCGATTGTGGATAAATGTCGGCCAACATCGACTCGACGTTTGGATCGGTCGAACTCACGACGATCTGTCCGGCCTCGTCGTTCACGTCACCGCCGGTAATCGCTTGCAGTTCACTCAACTGCATCACGGCGATGGGAAACTGGCTGCCTGACTGGGTTCCAGGGTCGACCGTAGCCACCGAAAAGTTTCGCTCAGATCCTGCCTGTGGCCGTGTCACATTCACCCGGTCGCCCTCGCTCGCCGACAACAGCTCTGCGGCGCCCGCCGAAAGCACGACTTCCCCGGTCCAGGTTCCATTTGCATAGTATGGGTCTCCCGGTGTTAGTCCTGCTGTCGTTGTGTCAGCGATCTCGGTGAACTCCGGATGGCCGACGATTCCAACCGCCAAGACGTATTCACCACCCCCTTGGTCTGTTTCGAGACGGATGGGCTGTTGGAACACTGGCGAGGCATACTCGATCGAGTCTGTCGCAGTGAGGTCTGCGGCTGTCGGATGCACAGAGCCGAACTGTGGGCTATCAGCATCAACAAGCGCAGATGAACTGCCATCGGTTTCTGGTGTAATCCAGTAGTCGACGTTCTCGCTGTAAACTGTCGACTGGGTTGCGATCCCGACACCGATACCGGTGACGACAACCATCAGGCCGACCGCAAGGGCAACACCACCAACGCTCAGCCACGTCCTCCCGGGAGCCGTTTGTGTCGCACGGACGTACGTGCGACGGAAGCTAACCCCTACCAGTCCCAGAATCCGCCGCAAAAGGCTGGCCAGACCCATGTATCATCGCCCCTGTTCCGTCTGTACGGACTTTTGAGGTGGGCTATCGTCCTGCGGCCCATCGGACCCAGAAAGTACCTCTACGTCCTCGATCTGGCCGTCGCGCATCCGAACGAGTCGATCAGCAATCGCTAGCGTCGGCTCGTCGTGTGAGGCAATCACGACGGCGGCATCGAGTTCGGTTGCGACTTCCCGAAACCGCGTGAGGACACGCTCGCCGGTTTCGGTATCGAGTTCCCCGGTGGGTTCGTCGGCAATCACGAGATCCGGCTCAGTCACCAACGCCCGTGCAATCGCAACGCGCTGTTGTTCGCCCCCACTGAGCTGTGTCGGGCGGTGTGTGATGCGGTCGCCCAGCCCCATCGCCTCCAAGAGTTCAGTCGCCCGCTCGCGACGCTCGGCTTTCGGTCGACCGAGTTCGACAAGCGGGAGAGCGACGTTGGCGCGGGCCGACAGCGACTCCAGTAGGTGGAAATGCTGAAAGACGATCCCAACGTGGTCGAGTCGGTGGCGGGTTCGGGCCCGATCGGAAAGCGAACTCAGGTCAGTCCCGTCGAATGATACCGATCCCGTGGTCGGCGTATCGAGGCCAGCTAATAGATGCAATAGTGTTGATTTCCCACTCCCACTCGGTCCTGCACAGCCGATAATCTCGCCGCGTTCAATTTGGAGATCGACATTCGAAAGAGCAGTAACAGTTGGCGTTTCAGTATCGTCACTCCCGAGCCACCGACTTCGACTACCACCCCGTCCGTAGGACCGACTCAAGTTCACACAGTCAATAAGTGGATAGCGTGTCATACGAATTCAGTCAGTTACCTGTTATAGAGGATATCTTAGATGAAAGTGTTTCGACACTGAGGCACCCTGGCGCGAACGGGAAAGTCGACTGAATCAATGTTAATCCGCAGGCTCTGTCTGTGTGGCATCCGTCTCGGTGGTCGTTTCGTCGGCTGCGTGCTGAGTGCTGAGTTCGTCGGTGACTTTTTCCAGGCCGTGATCCGGCAACCGCTTGCGAAGTCGACGCCAAATTCCGTGAGTCTCGGCGAGTTCAACGTCACTGAGCGCTTGGATGAGTGTAACTGCGCGGTCGACTTTCGTCTGTTGCCAGGACTGCTCGCGGGCTTCGTAGGTCCGAATCCCACGGAGGAAATCAATTTTCGAGAACTCCGGCCAGTAGGGCGCACAGAAGTAAACGGCAGCCTCATTGCCGTTAGCGTGCCACGGCAGGAAGTTCGAGGTCCGCTCGTCGCCGCCGGTCCGAATGATAAGGTCGACGTTCCGAATCGGCTGGCGGTAGAGGTGAGACTCGACGGTCTCGACGTCAATCTCTGTGGGCGCAAGCTTGCCCGCCTCAACGGCAGCGGTCACATCGCGGGCCGCGCGCAGCAGTTCGTTCCG
>Ga0306895_100083_pt1 | contig 38511 bp, 33 predicted proteins | sample AntDeeMetagen401_FD_190451 | JGI IMG/M metagenome (GOLD analysis project Ga0306895, IMG submission 190451) | Saline lake microbial communities from Deep lake, Antarctica - Metagenome #401 (v2) (version 2) | ecosystem: Environmental > Aquatic > Non-marine Saline and Alkaline > Saline | place...
CGACAGCGACAGCTCTCCGTCGATCCGTCCGTAATTCTCTCGTCGAGACCGTCAGTACAACCGCTTCGACACAGAACTCAGGCCGCAGAAACAGCTAGCCGAGGATGCTTTGTGAGGTACTGAATATAGGTTCCCGTTCGCTACTACGAAGAGTGCCTATCGGAAGGCTATAACTTAAGACGCCGAATTGTACACGTAGAGAGCTAATGGTACAGATCGTCAATGTCGTCGCTTCTGGGTCACTGAACGTGGAACAAGATCTAAAAGCGGTCGCGGAGGAATTAGACGACGTTGTCGATTACGACCCAAACAAATATCCCGGTGCGTACTTTCGATTTAGCGATGCTACATCGCTTATAACGCTCTATCGGACTGGAAAGTACATTATTACTGGCGCAGATTCGGAAGGTGACGCATCAGCTATTCGTGCAAGATTTCTAGAACTGCTCGCAGAGCGAGGAATTCTTGACTCACCAGATGATGACTGGTTTACGGTTCAGAACTTCGTCTGTACTGCTGACCTCGATCGCTCGCTAAACCTGAACGCGCTCGCAATCGGGCTTGGTCTCGAATGGACCGAATACGAACCCGAGCAGTTCCCGGGCCTAATTTTTCGCCCACCTGACGCACCCTGTGTCGCATTACTGTTTGCGTCCGGGAAAATTGTCCTCACAGGTTGTCCAGATATCGAAACGGCCGAAACAACATTCGAAGACGTACAGTCGCAGATCCATAGCTTGCTTCCAGCCGACTAATCCGACACATCTAGCTTGAGTCAGCGCTTCAGAGAAGTTTTTATGGCCCCCGGTGGGTGCGGGGCCAATCGTCCCCCGTGGAATTCAACAATGGGACACAGAGCACTGATTGCGTACGAACGGTCGAACGGGAAGTACAATCTTCACTACAGCCACAGAGGTGCACTCCATCTTCGGTTGAAAAGTGAACTCACACCAGAAACTCCCTTTGGGGGAGACACGGTCTCAAAGGACGTCTGCGATCATTTCGAGGAGTTAATTGATAGAGAGCAGGAAGACGTCTCTGACATCGATCTGGCTACCGACAAACGAGTTGGAACGGTGGTAGAAATTGATCCTCTCGCCTGCAATCTCTCCTTTGACGGTATCCTTACTGAACACCTCGACTTCCTACACTACGAAGCACTCTACATCGTGACCTCTGATTTCGACATCTCCGCCTACCGGACTCTCTGGCTTGGGCTCGAATACGACTGTGAATCAATCACTGAGAGTCAGACTGTCAGCAACGGTGCGCTCCGAACAGTGAGCTGGCATGACGGTGAACCAATCAATGATGGCTATATCCAGGGTGAGTTCCATGCACTGAAATCGGTCGTTGGGGATCTGGTCGACCGCGATGTGTTCGGCTCCGAGGAGGCTATCGAATTCATGAAAGAGAAATTGGCTCAGTGGACCAGCCAACGAGAGGATCTAATTATTCAGACGCCCGAATAATCGCTCCGACCGGGGATTCAACGTATTTCTATCGTCACAAATGATGGTGACGTGAACTAATCTGTTCTATTATCGTTTCACAGATTCTTTTCGCTATGCCTGGGTTCTCGTTATTCCTGGAGTTGTTGTATCTGCTGTACGTCTTCAAACGAGGCCCGTTCTTTGCGCCATCGCCGAGCACCTTCTAGTTCTTCAAGAGAACTCTCTAACTCTAAATAGTCCTCCTGATGACTGTCCTCTTTCTGTTCCAAGCTGCCTGTTTCATGCAGTCCATAGTCTAAGACACCAATAATCTCATTCTTTGAATAGTCATTTTCCCGCAAAGCGAATACCTCATTAAGTGAATTATACAACATTTGCCGAAGCAAGATCACGTCTCGATCATAGACTGGCGATTCGATTCCGCTGTGGACTATGTCGTTCCGTTTGTCGGCTAAACTCTCCAGTACAGACTTCAAAATCGTGAGATCGAACGAGTCATGTACAAGAGGAAGACTACGTTCCAGGGCGTTTTTCGAACTGTCACCGCGGTCATGGAACGTAATTTCCTCAATACCCCGCCAATAATAGAGAAAAGCACTCTCATTTCGTTCAGCCGTTAGCCCTGCCTGCAGTGCTCGGAAGCCACGACTAAGTTCACCGTCACACGATTCACCGACACCTGCGGGCGGAAATCGTCGAACTAGCTTAAAATCGGCATTGAATCCCCGCGGCAACCTGAACCCAGTCCCTGAAGGGTCAACTTGCGTTGCTTGGAATGTATCGTACTCTTCCTCCTTAAATAATAGATATACTGGGGGACGATTTATTGCATCCGGGAGTGTCCGATTAAGCGACCGCAGTTCATCCATCGTATCTTTCTCTAATTGCCAATCGACGGCTGTGAAATTGAGCTTCCCCAGAATGATGTCCAAGTCCCGTTGTAATTTTGAGCGCGCTAGCGCCGCCTCCCTCGCTTCCGTTTCGAAAACATAGAATGAATAGTGTCGGGTGGAGAGTCTCGTATCCGACTCCTCCTGGAGTATTTTCGGGAGACTATCTGGAGCTGCAGACGTACCCTCCGCTGTTCGAGTGGCCTCCACAGCGTCTTCCCACTGTTCATTCTCTACCCTTCGAATCGTTGTACTATTAGCTTCAATTGTTTCTGGCGGGTCTTCACCACGCCCTGTGCGCATATTCAGTGGAAAGAAAATACGGAAATGATACTGTTCACTCGAGTTTGATAACCGTCCGAACTCTCGTTGGAAGGCCCCAAATACGTCTTCTTCGTCTTGGGCCCGACTGAGTGCTTGATCGACGACGTCTGCGATGTGCCGTTCTTCGACTGCCTCGTCGTACTCTGGCGATTGTTTTTCAACACAAATCCGTCGTACGAGGAGCGCGTATTCATCGGCTCCAGTGCTCACCATTGGCTCATCGTCCTCCGGCAACAACTCGACCGCCCGCTTTACGCATTCTGAGAGAGTAAGATCATCACTCATCAGAACTCACCTCGAAACTGCTCAAATCGATTGATGACCGTGTCAAAATATGCTTCATCGAGGACACGCGGGCTTCGCACCCGCGGTAAGGAGTCAAGAACCGACCATACTATCTCTGGATCTTCGAATCCATACGCGTGGAAAACGGTAGCATCAATACTTGCCTGTGTCTCTGCCCGTGCTTCAACTTCCTCAATTACGTCAATATCAAGTTCGTCACGAAGTGGTTGGAACCGTTCCCCGTAACAATTTAGCCGTGCCGCAGGTTTCCAAATGTTCTCGACGATGTCGCTCTCGATGGGTGGCTTTGGCGCTTGGGATTCTGTAATCAGGTAGTCGGACAGGTGTGTCTCGATTTTAGACCGGAGCAGGTAGTCGAAGGGTGTGCTATTGAGGATTCCGAGTAAACAGAAGAGTTCCTTTGGGGTGTACCGTGGCTCGAAGAGTGCTGCTTTCGTCGCAGTGTTTGGCAGAGTCCCCGGTTCCCGCCAGCTATGCGGGTGGACCGTGTGGATCGTATTGACACTGAGAACATTCGGGGGGAGAACGGTAGCAATGACTGTCCGCTCATTCGACGACGTCGCGATATCCCGATACGCAATTCGGTATTCCTCATATGGCATCGGGATATCTGAAGCAGGTATTGTCTCCCCATCCTCGAAGGTGACTGTATTTCCGTCTGTGTTTACAGGATATTGGTGGGTGAGTGTCCGAATCTCCCGATCTCGGATTACGCCTTTGGCACTCGCTTGGTTACCTCCCTCATTGACGCCCCAATATTTTGGCGGATCTACGTCATAATAGGCTGCATCGTGGGTATATTGGTAGATATTCCGTCCTCGATAAATTGGATAATCACCTGGCTCCTCCAGTAGTGTATCACCTTGTCGAGTTTGATGGATGCCTCGGGAAGGAGCGACCTGCCAGCCATCTTCGGAGTCAAGGCGCTGGTGCTGGACAATAGTTTCGTACGCCTCAACATCGTCTTGTGATTCTATAGGCGGGAATGCTAGAAGTGACGGTGAATACGAGTCGAGTAGGTTTCGGGATACTGCTGGAAATGACAACTCATCTTCGCTGAGGATGTCGAGAGACGGTTGACGGAATTTCGCTCGAAGTGTATGTGTCGTGCCAGAATTAATGAATTGGACGAGCCCGAACTCGTACTGTCTGTGGATATCTGGGAAAATACCGTGGTTTTCAAACCCGATTATTCGCTGTAGTTCTTTCTCACGAACGAGCGATCGACGAATCGATTCGAACGAACGCTCTCGGAATAGCGCCCCAGGAGTTAACATCGAAACGACTGCGGTCGGTGCCGCAATCTCCATTGCACGCTCGATAAAGAGACCGCTAAGGTTCAGTCTGCGGTTGCCTCCAAACTCATACGTGTTTTCGAAATACGTTCGCTGGTGGTCGATCCCTATTTCGTCTTCTGTGGAGGCATCAGACTCTCCTCTAAAATGTCTACCAGAGATTCCTTTCGGGGTCTCACTACCAACGTCTTTGAGACTCTGCCACGGTGGGTTACTGATGACCGCATCGAACCCCCCATCGGCCATGATATTGGGGAATCCGACCCACCAGTGAAACGGCGCCATCTTGTCAGCTATCTGAGCAGCGCTGGTTTCTTCTTCGAGCAAGGAAGCATATTGTTCCGAGAACGTCTCTGTCAGTTCATTATTCAACTCAGAGACTTTCTCGTTGATGCGCTGCTTGGTATCTGTAATATCATCTCCAACAGCCTGTCGATATTCCCAGACCAATTCTTTGTATTCTTCATACGCACTCGTATAATCAGAGAGGGTAATTGAAGCGCCCTCTGGCTGATTACTGAAACTATCTGTATATCCGATCAGGCTGTTTCCAGTGAAGAAGTTATATTCCGAGTGGTATTCGAGTACGCGAAGCTCACGAAGCGGTTCCTCACTAGCGCTATCGAAAACTGACAACTGCAGTCGAAACCGTGTCAACTCGATCGCCTCTGGATTCAAATCTACGCCGAATAAATTTCGTCGGACTGCAAGTAGACGAGCAAACTGTATGCGCTCACTAGTAGTCTCAAATTCTGGTAAATCACCTCGGGTGCCTGTTTGAGCAGAGGCGAGATGTTGGAGGCATTCGGTGTAAACGTCGATTAGATAGACTTGCGCTTCTTGGATGAATGAACCGCTGCCCACCGCCGGATCGACGACGTGGAACTCTGGGAGAACATCAAAGTAGAGTTGGTTGATAGCTTCCAGATTCGGATTGCGCTCGGGGGTATCTGGATCTGGTTCGAAGAGTTGACTTAGTGACTCATACTCACTGTCCGTCTGTTGGTTGAGTGTCCCAAGTAGTGACTCACGAAGTGTCTTTGAGACGAGAGAGTGTCTGAGGCGGTCTGGTGTGTGATATGCTCCGGTATGTTGTTTGTTAATATAACGTTCAAGAGCGAGTCCAATCACGCGAGGAGTCACGCTTGTTGCGTGCCGGATATCGTGGGAGCTACCAACTTGCCAATTCCAGTCTGCCAAGAATTCGAGAATGTCAGAGAACAGTTTATTTACTACAGATGTTGATGTCGGGAGCCGCACTTGACCAGCAGCCTCGCTGGAAGTCTCCTCAAAAAGGAAGGTTTGCAGGTACGGACGCAGATTATTGTGAGTCTCTTCTGGGACTTCCCCATCAAAAAGGGGTGAGTAGAACTCCTCATAGACATTTTGCCCTGCCACAGACGCTGGTCCCTGCTGTTGTTCCAGATAGGCCTCCGGAATCACGCCAGTGTGCTGGAGGAGGTAAAGGTATACGAGTCGATTGGTGAGCCGTTGTCCATATCGACGACGCGCTTGCACGTTGACGTCAGGATCAGCATCAATAGCTTCAGCTACAGTGTCCACCATCTCTTGGTAACCGGTTGCGAAGCTCTCGATGACGTATTCATCATCAAACACCTCAGAAAGAGAGTCAGCGTCATATCCATCGATTTGATTCAATCGTTCTACTAGGCGTCGGGAAGTCCCGGTTTCTGTATTGATGTCACCTTTCTCGAATCCGAGGTGAACTATCGTAGTCTGACCAAGTCCTGTTGCCGAAACTGGCTTAGAGTAGAGATCAAATCTCCCCGCCTTCCATGTGGCTACAACAATGAGATCAAACTGTTGGGTGAGGTCCTCTATCGGAAGCACTGATTCGGGTGATTGGCCCTCCTCAATGGCCGTTATACAGGCTGTCGCATCTCCGGTAAACGCAAGTTCAATCTGCTCGTCGGAGCGAGAAATTACTTCCAACCCTCGGCCAACTAATGAATCTGCAACTGCGTCGAGTGAATTCCAAGCCTGAATATCTGCCGCTGAAATCTGTTCCGTAACCACGTTGTCTCACGCTTCACGTCCGACCGCTATCAAATTTCCCCACCGCTCTATTATCACGTACAGTGAGCGAGTATTCTAGCTGGTGAAAATCAGCAAATTACTGAGTGACTGCGTATCTTCGAGTAGTCCTTAACCAACGCGATTGCTGCCCCCGGTGATATGTTGGTTAACCTCCGAACACTGCTCATTCATCCGTTTCATTGAGCTCTTCGTACTCTGCTTCACCGTTGAGGATTTGCTCGCCGAACTCAGTGAGGCGGTATGCGGGCTCCTCTTCGTGGCGCTCAGCGAGTTCATGATCAACAAATACCGGACAGCGCTGAGAGATCCATTGGCGACTAAAGTCCGTATTGATCTCGAGGTTCTTTGCCGTGTGCCAGCCATCGTACTCGCCTAGTTCTTCGAGAATGTATGGGTCGGCAGGTACTGCCCAATTAACTTCCCGATACATGTGGATACCTGCACTGTCGTCCGAAAAGATGTATATAACCCCCGATGCGTTTCTTACCTATCCTATCAGATGCTAGAAGATACAAAACGCTTCTCAAGAATACGTTCGGATGTTCAGATTCATATACCCGGTCTGTTTGTGATAGAACTGAACGCTGATTCCACGCATCCGCTACGAGCTCGTGATCTATCGGACGATGGAACAGCTAACTATAGACACGCATGCAAGGATCAGATACTGACACCCCACAAGAAAAGCCGAAAACCACTGCACGGAGTACTGTTGGACTGAAGCTCCCCCTCACCATCGCAGCCCTCTCCCTCATCGCAGTTGAACCAGCGCTCGCTCAAGAAACGTCACAGAGCGCGGTATGCAGCGCTGACAATCTCCCCGGAATGATTGAGGGCTTCTTTCAGCTAACCACTGGGCTGGGCATTGTCGGTCTCGCTGTCGTCTGGCAAGCTGACTCCCTCATTGAGATGTTCACGCTCAATCCAGACCAGAAGAAGGGACTCAAGCGCCACAAGCGCTCGGCAATGAAGTCTGCTGTGGTTCTCGTTATCCTCGGCCCGCTGTACACCGTCGCCGGATCGATGATGGGGCTCCCACTGGCGCAGTGTGTTGACCTCGTCCCCTGGTAAGCCATTCACTCCCCTCTCATCGTGAGACCCCTACAACAACGCGAACTAACCGTACTCATCGCAGCCCTCTGCGTGACTAGTCTAGTCACGGGTATCGTCTCGGCGAATCCGCCGCGGCCGGGTACGGAAGATAACGGACTCACTGAGAACGAGTCAGCGACGCTCTGGTCTCGCGATGCGGACAATTACATCAGTCAGGAGGCGTCCCGCCAGCGCTACGGTGACGAGCGGACGTCGATCCACCAGCTTGCGAACGGGACGGATATTACGTTCAAACGCCCGCCTGCGACTGCTGCAACGTGGACTCGAAACGATTTCACGGATCTCGAAGCCGGTGGGCCGGATACGTCCGTCCATCCCCCTCACGCTTCCCTCGAAGATGGTGTATTCATCGAGGACGCTCACGCGACAGTGTTCGCGGTTCAGCCGTCGACTCGGGGCCACCTCGAATCCGGTGAAACGCCACTGTACATCGCCCCGAATGGCACGATGCGTGGGTTCGTCGATTACCGCGTCCGTATCCCAAACGGGAGCTCTTCGGGGAACAGGACTATCCAATGGTCGCTCACGGATCACGAGATCGAGGAAGTTCGGTTGCAAAAGGACGGGGAAACCATCGCGAGGACCGATGGATCGCACACGCCAGCTATCGACTACCAGATCGACGACGACTGGAGTGCAACCCTCACCCTCGAAGCAGAGATCCACGTCCGGCTGAAGAAGATGATCCGGACCGACGCGGTCAATGGAACAAACGTCGACGTCGTCTATCGAGAGGAGACGCGAAACGTCTCGGACTCACTCGACGTTGAGATCTATGACCTCTCTGCGTCCCCCTATTACGCCGAGTATCCGAACGGTGATTCCGGCGTTGCCATCTTCCAGTCCCGTCCCTGGCAGGGGTACACCCTTACTGAGGAAGGTGACGCGAGAGTTCGTGGTGTCTGGCGATTCTTCACTGCCCGAGACACCAGCTGGGATGCGCTCGTTCGGTCCAACCGTACCGCTAGTACCGAAGTGAAGTCAGAGGCGATTCCTGTTTACGTCCACGCGTATCCCTCCCGGATTGGACCGCGTGCAGAACCTGTCCGGGAGGGCCCGGAGATTGTCGACACGTGGGGGACTGACCGGCCCTCCCCGGCGGGAACCATCGGTGAGAACGTCAACATCGAGGTCGTAAATCAGTCCTATACGACGACGTACGGTGTCGCCGTTCGATCCGAGGCTATCGATCGGGAAGCCCTCCACGTTGCAGGTATCGTTCGAGGAGTCAACGCGTCGATCGACGAGCCTGCCTCGGGTTCTGAACGACAGCTACGTCGTAGTACCCTTACTGCGGAGGTTCTGCAACAGAACCAGTCACAGGCCACGCTCCGAATTGAACTCCGTGACAACGAAACTGGCGCACCTATCATCCTCGATGACAGCAGTCGCTGGTTTCCGATTGGGGGAACCACCCGCAACGGATACATCACCATTGCCGACCAGCAGGTCGAGACCAATGCGTCCGGGGTTGCCATTGTAACCGTCGACGATCCGGGAATCTACACAGCCCGATATCATCCAGGCTCGTGGCTTGGACATAATCCAGCATACGTGAGTGATACGGCGACTGCCCGCTGGCATCCACTCGGAACCATCGACGGGTGGTTCGCGTTCCTATTCGAGATCTTCTGGCAGTTCATTCCGTTCTTTGTGATGTTCTACGCTGGACATCGTCTCCTCCGAATGCTCGGTCCAGAAGACCTCTTCCAACGAGATCCATGACACGAAACAACCCACTCATCAGCAGACGAACCGTCCTCCGAACAGCCACAGGTGCCGCGCTTGTAAGCGTTGCAGGCTGTCTGAACACCGATGGAGACTCTGGGACCTCCGGTGACGGGACTGGCTCTCCAGACGGTCAAGGCCCACTGCAACGAGTCGCTATCGAAGATACCACACTCGTTGTCGAACTCTCCTCTGACGCTGACGTCGACCAGGTCAACCTCATCCAACCGAACGGGGAGCTCTTCGGAACCCGTGACGTGGCCGCAGGGGCCCAACAGGTTTCGTTCGAGGTCGGGACATCCTACGCATCTGGAGAATACAGCGTGATTGCGTTGAGGAATGAGGAAACTGTGGCAGAGACATCGCTTTCCATTCAGCCAGATCTCGAAATCGTCGAGATGGGAATCGGGAGAAACCAGCCCGAAAAGATGTGGGATGGACCGAGAGATGAAATTACGGAAGAAGCCTTTGTGACGGTTGAGAATCGGGGTAGTGGCCCGGACGCAATAACGAAATTACTCTTCATTGGCGATGTCCCGTACCCCTCTGATGAAGAAGGGACGAATTATGCAGACAGCGATGGTGTTAGCGGCATATACGACCCGCAATCTGACTCAGAGGTCAATGAAGCCATCGTAGGTGCTGGAGAACAAATCACGGTCTATAGTTCTCGGTCACCATTTGCCTTCGTCCCCGGTGCAGGTACATCCTGTACAGACGATGAGCAGAGCGGAGAATTTGAGCTCATTCTTGAAACAGAGGTTGGTGACTCCCGCATTACGAAAGGATACGCTATCCAGTATTCAGCATCATCAGAACCAGACGGTTGTGATATCACTATCAGTGAGACGTAGCCATGGTTGATCTAATTGATGTCGTTCTCGAGGGATTCAAAGGTGTCGTCGACTGGGTCATTGGGCTCTTCATGGAGGGGCTCCAGACCGGTTACGATACTCTAACAGAGGAGATGTTTGGGACCCCGACCCCACAAACAGACGGTGCGTTCGTCTTTGGCGCCCCGACAAATGACCCTTGGATCGCAATTCGAGATGCTTTGGTTGGTGGTGAAATAATGCTAATCGCTCTCCTCCTCTTAGTGATGTGTGTCCAAGGGCGGCACACTATCCGGATCTTCAATATCGGGAACGCCTACGAAGCTCGAAAAACGAAGAAGACTGCCTGGGTTGGCGCATTTTTGATCATCACCTGGTATTGGTTGAGCGTTCTCGGCCTCTACATCGTAGATGGGTTCACAATTGCCCTGATGCCAAGTCTCAGCTCACTTGGTAACGTGATGCTCAACTTTCTCGAAACGTCATTAACCAATCCAGGACTGGCACTGGTATTCGCACTCATTGGCGGACTATCGATGTGGGCGCTTGAAGCGCTCTACTACATCCGGGAGATTCTTCTCTACGTCTACGTGTACGGTATGCCAATCGCGTTTGCACTCGGTTACGGCAATATCCCTGTTCTCTCTGATATCGCGATGGGGTTCAGCAAGCGATTTGTCCCTCTCGCAGTCCTCCCTCTCCCGGCAGCAGTTGTGTTCAAAGGATATGATCTGCTTTACTCACAGGGCTCACTCGCTCCAAATAGCGCATTTCTAAGATACCTAGTCGCAGCGTCGTTACCGCTAATTGCTCTCTACATCACCTGGAAGACGTTCAAGTACGCGACTCCGCTGACAGCCAGGGTTGTCGGAGGTGCAACGAAAGGTGCAGCTCTCATCGGCGGTGTCGCGGCTGGCGCCTACGTTGGTGGTGCTGGTGTCGCGACGACAGCAGCACGGTGGGGACCGAAAGCAGCAGCCGGCCAAGCCATAGCACAGAAAGCTGCTGCTCGAGGCGGGCACGGAACTGAGGACGGAGCCCCGTCGTACCGTCGAACCGAGAATGACCCCGGTGGGGCCACAGCAGACGCATCGAGTGACAAACGCGGAATGGAATACGATCGAGGTATCCACTAATGTCTACAGATCCAGACGCGGCAGCGCGGCGTATCATGAACCAGTTTGGCGAGGAGAGTCGCATCCCCTACCTCAACATCGAAGAAGGAGACGTCGGCGTGCTCATCGCCTTCCCGATCATTGGGCTCTTCATCGCGAGTCTCACTGGAGTCGAATCGCTCGCTCTCCCGTTCGTGGCTGGCGGACTCGGGTTCGGTGTTGCCGTCATCTACGTTTCCCCCGACCACCTGAACGCCTGGACGTGGACGAAGGACGTCTATCGATATGCCAAGCGCCCGCGAGTCACGTTCAGTGCCCCAGAAACAGCCGACAGGACCACGAACGAGACAGAGCGAAACGAGGGCGGGCTCGCAAACTACACGCCATTCAAACCGGACGAGAGAACGCAGGATCTCACGAACATCAAGCGGGCGTGGCCCGGTGCTGGCGCGATCCAACGGACGGACGGCACGATGGAGGCCTTCATCGAGATCGACCCGGGGAACATGGACTTCGCGATGTCCGACGACTGGGCCCAACTCCAGAACGCGGGCGAAGACTTTGCCAACAAGGAACTTGACTCGAAGCTCAAATTCCACGCAACAACCCGCTCATTCCCGGTCGAGCAAATCACAGAGACCATCGAGGAACGGCTTACCGACGAAGACGTCACGGAGAATCCGATCTTCCGCGAACTCCTCGAGGAGTATCGAGAAACACGCCCCAGAGAGATGCGTGACCGTGGCATCCAACAGATGCGATACTACCTTGGTGTCGAGGTTACTCCGCTCGAAGTCTACGACAGATACCGAGACGAAGGCACACCTGCGGAGAAACTGACTAAGTTCCCCGTCATCGGGTTTCTGTTCAATCCCTTCGTGACGCGACGTGAGGACCTCACCGATGTCGAACGCCGTGCCCAGATGTTCGAGAAGCTCGACAGCCGCGTCAACGACGTTCGCGCCGAGTTCATCCAGCAGGCGTCCGGCTGGTCTGCTCGTCGACTCAGTACGGTCGAACTGTTCGTTCTGAACATGGATTTCTGGAACGGACGAGAGCACGACTACGACGAAGCAGACCGCGTCGTTCGGGAGCAACCAATCATCGGGCATTCGCGTCGGGAGGATGAGACCAATGCGTAACGTCGCTCTCCAAGCGAGTGGCGGGCCTCTCGCCCAGCTCACTGAGTGGCTACTGAACCCAACGTCACCCGAAGGTGCAGCGATTTATCTCCTGTTGGTTGTGGCCCTCGGAGTCGTCGGTAAACTCCTCTGGGACCGACACACTACGGATGACGAACCCGAAGTCGACTTCTCGGACGTCCTCGACGAGGAGACGCTCGAGGAGGGTCACGCAGAAGGCCAGCTCCTCGACGACATTTCCGAGTCTCACAAGACGGTGACTGCGCCAGCAGCCATCGAGTGGGGGACACGAGCCGCACACGTTGGGAAGCAGTGGACGACGACGCTGTACATCGCGGACTACGCCGACTACCCGAGCGACGGCTATCTGAGCGACCTTTTTGAGCTGACCGACGTCGAATTCGACCTCACAGCGCACATCACGCCGAAGAACCAGCAGCGAGCGCGGAACGAACTGCAGGACATCGCTGACGACCTCCAGGTTGACGCTGACCTTGAGCAGAGCGTCCGGAGTGCATACCTTCAGGAGCGAGCAAACGAAGCCGCTGCGACGTACAAGGCCGTCGAGAGCGGTGCGAACGTCTTCGATCAGGGGATGTTCGTCACGGTTCGCGCCAACAACAAGGACGACCTCAGGGACTCGGTGCAGAAAGTCAAGAGCGCCCTCCGCGACGATCCAGCGAACCTCACGCCGAAGACCGCGATCTGCCGGCAAGACCTCGCGCTCCAGTCAGCTGCCCCCATTGGAGACAACGTGTTTGGCCGCGAATCCATTGCCCTCGGTGGAGCCGTCGGCGCACTCCTCTCCTCGCCGCATAACGCGACCATCCTGGAAGAGGGCGGGGTCGAGTTCGGAATCCACAAGGACAACCAGAGCCCCGTCGTCATCGACCCATTCGCTCGTGACAACGGATACGCGATGTTCACCGTCGGCGATACTGGGTCTGGCAAGTCGTTCGGCTCGAAACAGAACTTCATCCGCTCGATCGAGCAGAGCAAGGACCGCATCGGTATCATCCTTGAACCGCTCAACAACTGGGCAGGCGTCTCCGAAGCACTCGGAGCGAAACGCATCACCGTCGGTGGGACGCTCGGTCTGAATCCCTTGGAGATCCGCCAGACGCCTGACCACGTCCAGCGGGCGATGGGTGAGGACGCGAGCCCGTTCAACGAGAAGCTCGACGACGCGATGAGCTTCCTAACGAACTTCTTCGCACTGCGTGGTATCTCACTCGGGGATCGTCGGACGACGCTCGAACTCGGGCTCAAGCGCGCGTACAAGCGCAACGACATCACCGACGACATCTCGACGCACAGCAACCCCAGCCCGACCATCCGGGACATGATGGACGTCTTCGAGGACATGGTCGACGACCCCGAGGAGTTCGTCGTCCGTTCCGACGAGGAAGCCGGGAAGATCCGCGAGGACGCGACGTGGCTGCTGGACCAGCTTCGCCCCTTCGAGGGCGAGGGTCGACACGCTAATCTCGGGAAGTCCTCAGAGTTCGATATTCGCAACGAGAAGGTCATCTACCTCGATCTCGCACAACAGGAGGGCAGTGTCGACAGCAGTACGGCGCTGACGATGCAGTTGCTCATCTCGCTGGTGTACGAGCGAGCGAAAGAGACGGACAAGGAAGTCGTGTTCGTCATCGACGAGGCGCGGTACATCATGCAGGACGCCGCCAGTCTGGCGTTCCTCGAAACGGTATTCCGCCATCATCGTCACCACGACCTCTCGATTCGGCTCGTCACCCAGACCGTCGACGAGTTCTTCGAGCACGCTGAGTCCGAAGCCATCCTCGATCAGTGTGCCGTCAAGCAGTTCCATCGCCTGGACGGGATGGACGACCAGTGGGCCGACGAGTTCGGCCTGAACTACGCCCAGATGCGCTACGTGCAGGATGCGGTCCCTGGCAACGAGGACGCTGGGTTCTCCGAAGCGCTGGTCGGCGTCGACGGCGAGTGGCGCGGCATCAAGGTTGAGGCAATGCCCAAGGAGAAGCAAGTCATCGACTTCGATCCCACCGAGCGGCGGCGTTCCTCGCTCCCCGGCGCTGGCGAGGAGGCCGTTGATACCGACATACAGGAGTTCCGTGAGGAGCTGGAACAGCAAGCGTCGAACGAAGAGTCGAAAGAGACGGAAGCCGTCGCTGCAAAACCTGACGGCGGGTCGATGGAGGGAGAGGACGATGCGTGAGTATCTCCGAGTCACGCCAACATCAGAAGGCCTGATTTCCGAGGGCATCCCTCGAGCCCTCGAAAGCCTGCACAAACTGACGACAGCGGAGTCTGCGGGGCTCGCACAGAAGCTGAACCCACTCCACAGTGACACACCGCTCCGGTTCGAGTTTCTCGCACTAAGCGAGGGAGCGGACGACCCTGTCGAGTTCTTCTACGGCGCCGACGAGCATCTCGACACGCTCCGAAAACGCCTTCGTTCGATCTATCCCGAGACGTTCGACATCGAACGCGTCGACGTCGACGTCGCCTCTCGACTCATCCAACCTGTCGAATTCACACGAGCAGAGTTCATTGAGCACTACGAAGCAGGGCAGCTACAGTACGAATTTGGTCCCGACGAGCAGCACGAGCTTGGCAGCGATGTGCGTGACCAAGACCAGACACCGACGACCGAAGCATCCTCCCTTGCAGATGGTGGCGCCACAGTCGACTCGTCCCATGGCCACTTCGTCGAGATTGGGGAGACGGCGATTGAGCTTGGACCTCCAAATGCAGTTCCGGACGAGGGGCCGCTGACGACACTCGAAAAGCCAACCGAGACGGCCGAGGGAACGATACTCGCTCGACCCACCGTCGACGCCGTCTCGCCAGTCGGCGTACGCTGGTCTGGTTCAGCCACCCGAAAGAAAGACTGGATGACATCGTTGACGCCCTTCGCATCCGGGGACAAAGACGACGGATTGGCTGCTATCGACCAGCCCGGTGCGACTCTCGCGTCACTCGTCGACCACCTGATGGAGGCGGCGTCACCAGTAGCATTTCAGGTTGTGTTCCAGCGACGGACAAACTGGCAGTCCGACGCCGAGATCAGAAAAGAAGATCTCGTCGACGGACGGGACACCTTCTTCCAGGAGATCGTTGGCTCCTTCCTCGAGGTCGAAGATCAGCGGGGAAATCACGACGAGAAACAGCCCAGTGAGTCGGTCGCCAAGCGCATCGAGTATATCGACGCGAAGAATCCCAAGCGGTCGTTCACTGCCAACATCAGAGCAGTCGGCGTTCCGACCGATGACGAAGCCCCCGACGACTTCGCGGCCCAGATGAACGCGCTTCGTCCTGTGTTCGACCCAATCGACGGCCCCTATTACGAAGTCGAAGGGGAACGGCTCCGTACTGGCGGCTTTCGAGAAAAGACGAAGGAGAAGAACGCTCAGACAGCCCTCCAACAGTTGCTTGATCGAGAGATTACGGCGGGCCGAGGCAAGACCCGACCGGATTTCGTTCTCAGCGGGGCGGAACTCGCAAACTTTGTGCTCGTCCCATCCTCCGAGCAACTCACAGTAGAGGGAACACGCGGCACCCGCGCTGAACAGCAAAGCCGAAACCCGCTTCCGTGGCCTAATCCAGACCTGGTTCAACAGTTCCAGGAGGGGATGGCGATCGGGTATGCACTCGATGAGAACGGATCTCCCCAACCGGATCCGATTCGGATTCCACCGAATCTCCTGACGACGCACTACGGCCGGTTCGCCTCGACCGGTGGCGGGAAATCGAAGGCGATCATCAACGACGCGCTGTCCCTCCGGGAGACAACCGGCGGACCCGTCGTGATCGTCGATCCGAAAGGCGACGGCATGTGCGCGAATTACCTTCGCTGCCACTACGAACGCTTCAATGGGGTGGACGATGTCTACCAGTTCCGCGTCCCAGAGACGGTCCCTGCGTTCTCCTTCTTCGACATCCGGCCTGCGCTCAAGGCCGGACGGAACCGTGAAGACGCGATTCAGGACAAGGTCGACCACTTCCACGACATCATGCGGATGGTCATGGGCCGCGAGCAGTACGGACAAGCGTTTGTCGCCAACGAGATCCTCAGCTACCTCATCAAGGCGCTCTTCGACGAGGAATACGGTAGTAACGCCTTCGGCCTCGATGAGCTCTTCGCGGCTGCACTCCAGATGCAACGCGAGCGGACAGTCCCTCCAGTCGCTGCTGAGAACCAAAATGTCGAGGAGTCGCTGACGCGCCACTTCGAGAAGGATGACCGTCGATTCCAGGTGTCGATGGACGCCGTCGGAAACCGTCTCGACAAACTCAGAGAAGACGCGCACCTGCGGCGTATCTTTAGCCACGTTCCGGAACAGGGCGATGACGGCGAATACACCGACAACCGATTCGACTTCCGCGAGTTCCTCGACGAAGATGCCACGATCCTGTTCGACCTGGGTGATCTCCGTCCGGAGGCACAGCGAGCAATCACACTTCTCCTGTTGAGTAACCTCTGGGACGCGGTGCAGGTGCGTCGACGTGATGGGAAGACAGACTACGAGAACCTCACCAACCTCATCATCGAGGAGGCAGCTCCCGTCGCCTCAACGAAACTCGTTTCCGAGCAGCTGCTTCCCCAAGGTCGGTCCTTTGGCCTGAGCATGGGACTGGTGATGCAGTTTCCCGAGCAAGTCAGGAATCGAAGCGAGCGCGCCTACAACGAGGTCCTCAACAACATCAAGACGAAGCTCATCGGGAACATCTCCATCGAGCGCGACCTCGCCGAGTCACTGGCCCACGAAGACTTGAGTCCGACTGACCTTCGGAATCGGATCAACACGCTCCCCAGCGGGGAATGGATCGCACAACTCCCGAGCCCGTCATTCGGGGAGACGGGTCCAGCCCCGTTCTCGGTGAAGCCCCTCCCGATAGCGTCGGGGCATCCAGAAAGCGACGAGCCGCTCTCTGTCGAACAGGAGGACCACTTCGAGACCGTGGCCCTCCCCCGACTGTCCGAGCGTACACAGACCCAGTACGGGCTTGCTGAGACCACTAGCGAATCAGCGGCCGGAGAGAACGAGGGATGGGGAAGCAGACCGACGGATGAACAGTCGACATCCACAGAATCGGCTAGCTCTGTGGACACGACACAGTCGTCGTTCATCGGACAGGCAACCAGTGATTCAGCAGCCGACGAAGAAAACGAAGGAAACGAAGGGGAAGACAGGGACACCACCAACCCGCTCTTTGGAGATCCTGAGTCAGAAGAGCTAGTCGGTGAAGAAGAGGAGACAGCTGTCAACGAGAACGGATTGTCACCAGTACAGGCTGGTGGAGTAACCGTCCCAGATGACGAGCTTCGACGGCGCGGGCTTACTCACGACGACATCCGCTTCCTGACCCGCATCCTCGACGTAATGAATCGTGACGCACCGAATCATGGACTCTTGGATTCAATGAGTGCGTTCAAGAACGACTTTGACGACCTGGACGTGCACCGGCTCGTCGAGCAAGACCTGCTGGAGGAAGGACGAGCGTGCGGTCGGAAGTACTACACCGTACTCCCGGCAGGGCGAGAACTCCTCGGTCAGAAGCTCAAGGTCGGCCCTGGTCAGGGAGATGTCGGCGAGAAGACGCCGCACAAGGTTGGTGTGAAGCTGCTCGAACTGTGGTTAGACTCCCGCGACGACGTCGCAAAGGTCGAATCCTACTATGAGTACGATCAGGAGACGGTGTTCGATGTTGTCGGTCTCGATGCTGACGGGGATCTCGTGTGGGTCGGTGAAGCTGAACTCGCGAGTAATAACAAACACGCGCCGGTCGACGACTACGACAAGCAGAGTGCGGTGGATGCGAACGCTGTCTGGGCGTTCAACAGACGCGAGACAGCCGTCGAAGTGCTGGACTGTCTCTCTGAGGCTGATCGAATTGAGAGCAGTGTGAGCGGGCGTACAGCCCGGTCGTTCTCAGATATTCGAGAGGCCGTTGAATCGTTCGACGCAGCCGGGCTGACAACGATTCGGAGCTTCAATAAACTCGACCAGGAGTTCAATTCATGAGGTGGCGACAAGCGACTCGCGAGGAGATCTACAGGTACTACGCCGAGGAGTTCCCCTCATACCTTGACGAACTCCCGTCGTTCATCACAGCGAAGGGGCCGAAACAGTACGCACTCGCGTTTCGGGAACCCCACCCGGTACGGAAAGACGGAGTCCCAGACAAGGACTTCATTCGGCGAGATACGTGGCAGACAACCGTCTCAGGTGAACGGACCTCGGCGGCGTTCCAGGACTTCGACGACGTCCTCGAATTCATCCGCCATCCAGCACGGAATGATCCACTCGGTCGGAGTGATTTCGCGCTCGCAGATCCCGACCTGCTTGACAAAGCAGGCCCGTGTCCTGATGCAGTCTACTACGCGCTGGATCACTGGGAGCGGCCCTGGGTCCTCCTCGTCGACATCGACGCGAAAGATATCGCCAGGAACCGAGCAGCGGATACGGTCTCGGAGGACGTCGACGACCGGGACGACGATGCGCTCCTCAACGCCGCAGGAATCCTCGACGCCGCTCCCAAGGGGTATCCGTATGCCTTTGAAGATATCGAACGGGCCATCGAGTACGGCTTCGAGGTGCGAGATATTTTCGAGGACGACTTCAACGCCGAGGAGACGATGGTGGTGTACAGCGGTCAGGGCGTTCACGTCTATCTCCTCGATACGGACCCTGCCCATCGGTACGACGCCAAGAGTCGAGAAGTGCTGAACGACCTTCTGCAAGACACCTACGAGATCCCTATCGACCCAGTGGTTACTGCCGACCGTCGTCGAGTCGCCCGACTACCCTACTCGTTGCACGCTGACGTCTGTAGCATCGTTATGCCAATTGAGAGCCCGACCTTCGACGTTCAGTCTGCGACACCGGAGGTGCTCCAGTCATGAGTCAGTCGACGCCTGTCGAGGACGAGCATACCGCCTATCGCGTTGCGACGCTCCCACTCGAATACGGCACGACCCGCATCAACCAGCTTGTTCACGCGGGGCTACAATCGCTACATCGTCGGCGGTGAAGACCAACCAGACGATCTGTTAAACGACCTCAAGCGATTTGGGACAGCGGCATTCAAAGAAGACATCAGGACAAACGCTGCGGAGGAACCGTTCGTCGACGAACCGGGAACTCTCGCCGTCCTCGCGACGTTGAGTGCGATCTGCGTCAAAGCACACCCGAAGTTCGAACACGCCCCACCACGAAAGGTGCAGGTCCTCTACGATATTCGCGAGCTCTACGTCAACAATCTCGCTTCTCTCCTTCGAGAATTCGGTGACGGGAGTCTCCAGCAGGATATCGCAGAGGTACTGTACGCGAAAAACCCCGGAGAGGACGGTCCGCACCCTGGTCGCGTTTGTACAGGAATCAAAGAGATGCCCGATCTCGGTGAGGGGTTGTATCTCGAAATCCCAATGGCTGCGGCATCGAGGGATTGCCTCGTTCACGCCGACACCGAGCCAGGGGAGGCCGGAGAACTGCTCACTCGCATCAAGGACAACTGCCTCTACGTACCGGTCGGTGATTTCGACACGAAGTATCGCGAGTACGCCAGACGGGCGTTCAAGAAGCTCCTGCGAGTCCAAGAGGAGAATCTCTCCGAAGACCAGCTGATGTGGCTGACAACGAATGAGTCGGCCATCACGGAGCGTGTCGACCGCTTCATCGAGACGGGACACCACGAGCGAATCTGGCGAGACTGGAACTCCGGTGAACGGACCATCCGTGTGCTCCGGGACGCGGTTCGAGACGCTCCAGACGGAGTTACCACGCTGGGAGAGTTCCACTCGGCGAAGGAGCTGTTTGAAGCAGTAGAGGCGTACGAGCCAGAAGCGGACTGGAAGCGAGACGTGTGTAATCGTATCTCCAGTCCTCGGAGTCTTGGGAATCTCCTTGCATCTCAACGCAACCACCGGAATCTCACTATCCGACAGCACCGAAATACGAACCACTACCGGATTCAGGAGTCTTCGTGTGGCGTCCAGCCTCTTGATGTTGAGTCGATCGAAGATCTGTTCGAACTCCCCTGTATGGCAAACATGGCCGAACGGCTCCACGAAAAGAAACCAGTCCGGAAGGACCTGTACAACTTCGCCCGGATGGTGATGTGGCTACCACAGTACCAGGAAAGCGACCTCGAGACGATTGTCGCAGACCTCAAGGACATCTTCTCACGGTGGTCGTGGTACGACGAACAGGTCACCGACTACCAGATTCGCTACGAGTTCTCGAATACGATCGGTGGCGACACCCCACTTCCGATGAACTGTGACAACGACGATATGCAGCGGTACTGCATCGGGCAGGAGCAGTGTCCATACTCTATCTGGGGAAGCCTTCCCTTCCCGGACAAGATGTACGACCAACTGGATGAGGTTGGATCTACGGGTGAAGAGTTCTAGCTCGGCTGGAAACCAAGAGGATGTGGTAAAGGGGCCTGTTGAAATCCCCAGCTGTGGACAGTTCGGCGAGGCCGTGCTGACAGGGCACGTATCGGTCATGCACCCTAATCAGTCTTGACGGGTCTGTAGGAGCCTCGGTATTATTGATAGACACATCGAGCGTTAGAACTCACAATCCTGTTGACAAAGCGATTTATTCCAGTGCCCAGAGAACGCCCAACCATGTCAACACAGGCGAAAGCCGGGGAGATGTTGGTCGGAACGTATCACAAATTCATCGGAGAGTGCGATTTCGTCACCTATCAAAAAACATCCCTGAAGCAAAAAACTCAGACGGAAGTCGACGTGGTCGGCGTTGACTTAGACGGCAAGCAAGAGATCTATGCCTGCGAGGTCGTGACCCATCTTGGCGGAATGGGCTACGGCTCCTACGAGGAGAACCGTGACCGCTTAGAGCGGAAATTCAAACGGGCAGAGAAGATGGTGAACACCGAATACGACACCGCCGGAGCGTACACCTTCCAGCTCTGGAGTCCGAACACGCCGAAAGGACTGGTAACTCGTCTCTCAGAACTGGCCGACGAGTTCGAGGACGACACCGGCTACGAACTGGAACTGGTGATGAACGACAACTACGCCAGAAGGATCCAGGATCTCCGAGAGCTCGCCTCCTCAACGAACACACAGACGAACAACATCGCCTTCCGATTCCTCCAGATATTCGAGTCCCTCTCGTAATCCCGACTAGACACTGCTCCTGGAGACTGAGCACGAAGAATGATTGTACTAGGTCCTAGTCCATACTTCCGTCCTAGACGTCCTAGCGCTAGAATTCCCCCATATCTTCGTTGCCACTAATACCCACACGCCCCACACACCACACATGGGATTAGGACAGTTCCGACCCACGCGCGACTACGGCGAGCACGAAATCATCCCCGACCTCCTCGACGAGGTCGTCCCGGACGACTACTACTGGAATAAGACCGAGAAGCGCGGCGAGAAATGGGCGAAGATGGCCCGAGCGTTCATGCTCCGGACTGAGCGGACGCCACAGGACAGGTTCACCCAGGCCGCGAACCAGATCGGCGAAGAGATTAGCCGAAGTGCCGAGACTGTGAAAAGCACCTTGACCAGGGAGACGTTCGGTGACGAGGTGGGTGTGGAGATCCCTCGGGAGGTTCTCATCCGAGTTGAGGATCGCATCGAAGAGCACGACGACGTCACGCTCGAGGATATCCTGCAGGCACATCACGAGAACCAGCGGGACGACGGGAATTAGACGACCCACCGGTCCAACACGATGCCCTGCTCCTCAGCCTCCTCAATAATCCGCAGTACGTAGTGTATCGCTTCCTCGACGAGGATGACGCCGGTCTGTGCCTGAAGCAAGGTGGTGTCTGGGTCGTTGCCAGACGTATGCGACCCGATCGTGGAACAATACCCGTACGGCGTGTATAGCATCCTCCAGTCATGGGTTTCACGCGACCCGTTGCCATCCCATTTCTTGATTAACCCCTCGGAGTACAGTTCGTCAAGCGCCTCGTTGTAGCTGCCCGCAGTCAACGCCTCTAGTGCTCGACGAGCCTCCTGCAGTGCGTTGTCCGAGTCGCCGTTCGTGAGTCTGTCTTCGGCGGCCTCGATCTTCTCCAGGACTGCATCTGGGGCGTGCTCCTCGATGTACCCTCGCTGGTCCTTGACCTCCTTTTCGGCGGTGGCACTGATCCGCAGCATCAACTCGAGGCCGTCATCAGTCTCGGAGAGAACGAACCGTGAGCCGGCCAGTGCCTCTTCCAGTGCTTCCCGCTGGTCGACTCGCAACTGGGCGTTCTCAACAAGGTGAGCAAGGAGTTTTCGGCCGGTCGGCGTCCCGTTCGATTCGCGAAGCCAGTGAGATACCCGGTTGTATCGGCTAACGTGGGTGATGTCATCCACGGCTTCGTCTTCATTGAACCGGAGACGTTCAGCGTCGAAACGCCGTAGAATCTCAGTGAGTTCTGCATGACGGTATTCGCCGCTGAGAACGTCGGCTACTTCTTGGATGTGTGCGTCCTTTAGGTCCTCGGGCATGTGACACACTCGTCGAGGAGCTGGTAAACTCGTTTCGTAAAATCAACCCGTCAGCGGGTCACGCATAGTGATGAACCGGCAAGAGCACCCGTATCAATCTCGGAGAGTGTTCAACAGAGTCATCAAGGACGGAGCTAGAATTAGAATCTCTGTTGAAGGCAATAGAAGCGGTACTCAGCCGGTATTCCTGCCTTTGAACTACGCGTAGAATACCTGTATTAGGACCAGATATTTATGTGAATTTTGCGTATTATGACACAATGGCTGTTTCTAGCCGTCTCGGCGTTCTGTTTGTGGCCCTCAGCGGGGCTGCCCTCTTGCTCGTTGACGGCTTACGATCTCCACCGGGACTCTGGTACGCAAGCGGAGGTATCGTCGCTGGGATAACGTTGGTTGTATATACGTTGATAACACCGTCTTCCCATCGTACAAAGCCTTCCTCTTACCCAACACCATCTCCGAGCACGCATTCCGACTCCAAGGCGGAAGCAACGACAGATCAGACTAGTTCAGAGCAAACAGCCCATTTCACAGAATCAGCTACTCAAAAGCCAGACCCAGCGATTGGAAAAGATTCAGAACAGGTAGAATCACGTCCTTCCGAGGATCCGGAACTGCCGTCGACGACGGCGAAAAGATCACAGCGTCTTCCAGTTGATTCCCAGACTATCGAGCGAACAACTTCGTACGCCAAAGCTTCAGGTATGAGGGATAGGGCAAGCAGGTCGACCTTTCGGAATAAACGCGCTACATCAATGGTTTCGAAGGGACGAGATCCATCCTCCGGAACCGATAACACGTATTTCAAGCCAGTCGATTCGAGTCACGAGTTCAAGTTCCTTCAAGTCGATACGAAGTTCAGTTACGTCGATGTCGATTTTGGACCGGAATTCATCGGTCTCGACCCAATCCCGGATCTTATTGAGGTGGATATCGGCCCCAGTGCCGTGAGCCAGGAACTCGTCCAGAGTCCTGTCGAAATCAAAATCTCAGCACTGCTCAAAGCGTTGCTTGCACCTACTCCACGCAGGAGAGGTGCCACGTCCACAGACGACAGTACGGAGACGTCAACGGTAACAGACAGACATTCTCATCAGCGGTCGAACGATGCCCATCCCAGACGAAAACAGACTATCCCCGATTCGCAAGAGACACAATACCGTGAGCTGGATCAGCTTGCGAACCGAACCGCCGACCCACTATTGGCCTTCAGCGGGATGAACCAATCAACCAAAAGGCGGCCACAGTCACCCAACCACGAACCAAGGAATCATCACCGACCGACCGCTGACGTGACCGGCTTCGGCGGCTGGAAAAACAAGGCTGCGGCCGACAGAGAATCCTACGACGACCGGCCCTCGCACAGAAGGGATCTACCCACGCAAGAAGCAATCCGTACGCAAGATTCGAGGGCAGTCGGAGGGTCGACGGCCGACGTCGGACTGGATTATTCACCGCCACGGTGGGAGCCGCCGCAGTGGGACACCGATCCCTTTGGAATAAGCGACGTCGGTGCAGGACTCGCCGAGCGCGAGGAATCAGCGTTCGGCACCGTTGAACAGACAGAACCCAGCTTTGGAGCGTTCGATCAGGTGCCCAGTGTGTCGATCGAGGAATCGGGAGTAGATCCAGGATTCAGTGAGGATGTATTCGGGCTAGATGGGTTTGCGGAATCACGAGAGGAAATGGTAGATCTGCCTTGCTTAGATACTGGGAGTGGCTCGGACCCACTGTTTCCTAACGCAGAAAGTTTCGTCTCGAATGAAGATCTTGAGGAAGACTGGCTGTCGTTTTAGACCAGTCTATTAGTCGTCACGTTTCGTCATCCGTGAGGAAACTACCACAATTACTATATTTTCATAGGAGGTGTGGTTCGAAGAGGTCAAAATCCTCGTCATGCACTTTTCAGGCCCTTTGTCGTCTGTTTTCGACCGAAATGGGCAAATCCGCCACAAGCCACAACGAACCAGCGGCAACTGCTGGAATTCGCTGTTGTCTGGTTTCGCCCAGAATATGACAGCGATTCTCTCGAATTCGAGGCTCTCACCACCTCGTCAAGCACAATTATTCCAGACAACCGTATCTCGAAGTCCGTCGAGGACACCATTACCGCCTGAGAACTGCCCGACGTCCCTCTTGTCTAATCTAAACCTGTTTCGATACCCTTTGCACCTCCAAGATTGTCCAAAGGAAGGCTAGGGTACACCGGTGCAAACGCCGCTGGCTCTCTCCGGCCGAGGGGCCATCAAACGACGAGCGTCTCTAGCCGATATATCAGAACTCACTCACTGGGTGATGATGCGATCCGCGGGGAAGTTTGTCGCCCCCGGGAGGGGCGAGGGGGCCGTCGTAGGCACCCACTCAACAACCATGTCTTCCGAACACGAGCAACAGCGATCACGACTCAATGGCGAGTACACTGAACAACCGAGCGAAGAACCGTGGGCAGATCTCGAACTGACGCTCCCTCACGATAGAAGTCCGACTGGCATCGTCTCTTTTGTCGAGTGCGCGCTCGTCGAACTCACCCACGAAGAGGTTGGTGCCGAGTTCATCTCGACGAGCGTTGCGGGAGTGAAGCGGACGCAGTTCATCGCCGTCGACGACGTCGGCGAGAAGTTCCAGAAGCGGTATTTCGACGAACGTCTCGGCTGGCACGAAACAACAGTCAGCCGTGAAGCGGTTCGCGACGAACTGGTCAACCGACTCTCGCAGTCGTCCTCGGATCGAACCAACGAGATGCCGAACGGTGACCCAGATACGTTCCGCGTGAAGCCCGTTCATCAGTTCTGAACCTCCCACAAATTAACCAACACAGAATCGAAGCCCTCCGCATCGTTGGTTAAACCGGGGCAGCGAGGAGTTTGTACGCGCCCGAGAGGGCGAGGCGCGTCAATACGCGCCAACGTGATTCCCATGTCCGGTACAGACGCACTCGAGGATGCATCAGCCGACCACGAACGGTTTGAAGCGGAACTCGTCGCACAGGATCAAGATGCCGCCCGCGTCGCAGTAGCAGATATTGACGACGGGAGAGCCCATGCTCTCGTCAATGACCTAGTCGACGACGATGTCGTCACTCCAATTCCCGACGAACGGGTCCTCGTCCACGAGCCAAGCGATGAAGCGTTCGACTCGATTCTCCAACTCGCGGTCTTCCATCGAGGCTGGATCGCCGCTTGCGACATCGTCGGGGGAGGACAGTGATGCAACAAACGCTCTCTGGCTGTGCCTTCTGCGATGCGGTTCCCGGTACAGAAGTTGGGACGGCGTATACCTGGGGAAAAGACGAACGGGTCACGCACCCAATCTGCGTCGACTGCGCGGTCCAGTCGAATCCAGATCCCGACGACCGAGACCATCACGCCTGCGATAGCTGTGGTCTCATCGTCGATGCGCTTGCAGCCCTCACACGGTTCCGTGTCGAACTCGGCCACCTAGAAGGCCGACTACAGCTGTGTGCGAGATGTAGTTCCGGCGGCCCAGCAATGTACTGGACTCGCGACCTCGAGGAACACCTCGTTAATGAGTCTTGAGTCGGAGTCGTAGTTAGTCGGAAAGAGATGTAGACGGCTCCGTTGAAATCTCAGCTGTTGACAATTTGTCAGAGCCGTGCTGCAAACAGCGTGCGAGTTGGTCACGTCCACTGAGTCGCAGTCATAGCGCACGCCACCAACATCTCATCCCTTGTCGCTGGCGCATTCTAATTCCTGATCTGAGCGACCCTACTTATTACTTCGACCAGCTGCGACGCTCTCGTGGTCGTGCCGCGATTTCACGACCACCACCACATAGTTATACGTGTATGTTGTGGACATATGTGGATACAGAACCCACACGAGATTCGTGTCTGAGGGAACTCAAAATGTACCACGCAACCATCGACCCCGACGCCCGCACACTGACCCTCACTGAACACCGCCCCGACCCCATCACCGGGGAGGAGCACGAGGTGACGATCAACACCTACCAGCTGAATGGCAGCCCCCTTGAGACCGACTTCGTGACGCGCTCAATCTCAGAGTCCGGGGACGGTAAGATCCATCTAGAGCTGGAGGCCGACGCGATCACCGACCTCGCCAGCCCACGCGCGGACTTCTGGGATGAGGTCGCCGCCACCCTCGGGATTGAGTACCGACATGGCAATGTTCACCTGAATGATGAGAAGAGTGCCGCACAGAACTACCGCGACTTCGTCCGCTTTCTCGCCGAGCACGACTACCTCACCAACGAGGATCTGCCCCTTGCACTCCCGTCTGCGACCAACCGGTTCATCGTCAACAATACCCCCCACCATCAGGACGGCTCGGAGATGACCCGGGAGGAGGAGGTCGCCGAGGACGTCTACATCGATGTCAACGCCAGTGCGGATACCATCCGGCACCACATCAAGGCGCTGTCCGAGCAACTTGTCTCCGCGTAATCGAACCCCACTAACGCGAACAAATTCATTCCTCGTCGTCACATGGTCACCCGGCGACTGCTACTCGGCATGCTTGGAGGTCTATCGGCGACTGAGCCGGCTTTACGCTAGAGAACCTAAACGCCGTGCTGACCGCAGTCTCTGTATGTGTAACGCCCTTCCTGCCAAGGTCTGAAGGTTTCAACAGAGCCGTGTAGACTTGCTCACAGCGTAGTCACAGCCTCACTTCCCCCCGCTCGCGGTCAGATCGTTGTTGAGCGACGATCTATGCGTCCATCGGTTACCGCGACAGCGTCTTTCTGTTCCAGACGGCTCACAATCTCCTGTACGTCCGCTGCAGGCCAGTCGAGTTCCTCTTGTAGGTCAGTCGCCGATTTCGGTTCGTCGAGCGCTTGCAGCACTTCGAGTTTCTCATAGACGCGCCCGGTGATCTCCGCGACAGGGTCGTGCAACGGTGTCGTCACGTTGTGTCCCTCGGTGAGATCGGTCAACGCTTCGTTGACGTACGTCACGAACAGTTCTTGATCCAATAGTTCGACCTGCGCCTCGAGTTCGGCTTCGACGACGTCGAACTCAAGACTGGTCTGCATCAACGAAAACATATCCTCGATATCGTCCACCCGACCAGCGACTGCTTTGAACAGGAAGATGTCCTCTGGACTCACGAGTTCGACCACGAGATTCCCCGGGTCGAGATACCGTTCGCTCCGCTCACGAATGCCTGGAGACAGAATCAGTTTGCCAATCACCTGCTGATTGAACACGTCGATACGACACCCGTCATCATTCTCGAGGATGCGCTGGGCACCAAGTTCTTCATACTCTTCGTCCGGTTCCCGGACGATATCGTATCCCAATTCGAGGAGCACCGCTTGTAACTGACTCAGATCGTCGCCAGAGGAGACGATAAGGTCGATGTCTTTGGTCGTCTCTTTGAGTCCGCGAAACGCCATCGATCCACCACCAATCAAGAAGACGGTGAGCGGGTTATCCAGCTGCTGGCCGATGCGCTCGAGTTCCGACCGGATGTATGCTCTGTCGAATCGCGCCCTCATAGCGTCACCTCGTACTCCACAGCCAGTTCCTGGAAGTCCTCCCACTCGGGAAGTCGGGACGTCCGCTGGTCACCGCTGGTGCCGAGATACGTGCAAAGCTCGTCGACGACGTCTTCGACGCCGTATTTGACGGCTTGAGTTCGGAGTTCGTCGCGGTCGATGTCGACGTGACTGAGCAGGAGCAGGCAGTATGACTGAGCCCGTGCGCCCGAATCGATCACGAGCATGTGGCAGCACAACATCTCCGGCGAGAGCTCATTCGTCGTCTCCGAGTAGAGGTAGTATCGACGGTCACGTGCCAACAGCGGGAGACCATATCGCTGAAACTGGTCTGGCCCTGTCGGAATGAAGTGTTCCTCAGTGAGTTCAGTCGGCGTCTGCACAAGGAACTCGTCGAGGGACTCCCACAGAAGCGTGTACGTGTCGGTCTGTTCTTCGACAGTCTGGCGGTGGACCTGATGAGCGAGCTCACGAGCGAATGTACTCAGCTGTTCGAAGCCGTCATTCAGTGCGTACGCGCCGTCGTCGGTTTGGTAAATGATTCCACGATGTTGAAGCGGGGCTAGCGCACGGTGGACGGTACTTCGGTGGACGTCGGCGCGGCGTGCAAGTTCGGTCACGGTCCGTGGGGTATCGAGGGAGTAGCAGACACGGAGGGCAGCCCCTGACAACAGCTCCGGCCAGTCGATGTGTGAATACTGCTGGGTGAGGTCCGTGAGTAACTCGAGTGCCTTTGCGTCCGACAGTCGTACCTGCTTTGTTTTTCCCTGTCGGCGTGCCTCGACGAGGCCAGCTGTTTCGAGCTGTTCGACGAGTTCGGAGGTGTAGCTGAGACTCCGATCGAGATTCGTTGCGAGTTCAGAGACCGTCTGCTCACCGCGGAGGACAGTAAGGGCGCGAACCTCGCCTTCTGTGAGCATACTGTTGCATACTAGCGAACCCATATATAAATGACTTCGGTATTTTGCAACACTGTGCTGACTCAGTCGAGACGGGAACGTACAGGGTGAAAGCCCTCGGCCGCTCGGCATCCCGCGACCACCGCTGCGCTCCTCGTGTCTGTGGTGCTTGCGGGGTCGGGGGACGACCGAGACGGCCTCGCCCTTTCTGAGTCCACCAGGATATCGGCTGTGTCACTGAGCGCCGAGCCCGGTTGAACAGGTTCTTTGTTACGGCTCGCCCCGCTCGCCGCTTCCGCCCTCCGCGTCGCTCGCGACCGACCATTCCGGGCATGCGGGCGCTCTACGCACCGCGAGCGCCCGTTCCGGGCTAAAATGTATGTGCCCTCGACGCCAGCGGGTATCCCCGTCGGTTGCGCCCCTTGCGGGCTTTCGCGTTCCAGGGCTTTGTGCCGCCTGCGCTGTCGCGCGCCACACAGCGGCGCGCGTTCTCGACGACAGTCGCCCTGGACACGGTCCCGCGCATCGGGCCGGACACGAGCGGGCATATCCCGCTGGACGCTTGCTCCGGGCGGGTCGGCGCGCGGTTCTGGTTGGGTGACCTTCCTTTGGCGCGCTCTCGCTCGCGCCCCAGGGGCGCTCACGAAGGCGCGAGCGAGAGCGCGTAGATGGTTGAGTTGGTCGTTGTGGACAGCCACGGCTGGAGAGTCGTGGTGTCGGAAGAAGACGCCGAGTGAGCGCCTTCGGAATTTTGGAGAATTCCAATGTCAAGTAAGAACGTTATCAGTGAAGTAGTTTCGGTCGATGAACAGGCATTCGAAAAAGCGGACGAGGCGGCGGTCGATGAAGACGGCTTCAAGGTCGTCGATGAGACGCCGGAGTTCCAGGCGACGGTGCAGATGGAGGTACAGGCAAAGGTCGATGCAAACCACCCGGATGGGATGGTCGACACCAGTGAAGAGCGGATCTACGGTGCGACCCTCGAACAAGAAGAGCGCATTCGGGCGCGAGAGGCTGAACTGGAGCGCATCAGTGCCCAGGCGGAGATGGGGACGCAAGAAGGTCGGGAAAAGCGGACGCGAGATATCGCAGCGAAGCGGAGCGCTGAGCGTCGTGCAGAGTTCCAGAAGCGGGCGGCGAGCGTGGATCCGTGGGCGGATCCAGAGCGGGACGACCCTCGTGCAGAACTGACGCAGGAGCAGTTGGCGGCGGTGAACAAGCAGTCGATGCGGCTGGCGGAGAAGCTGGATGGCTGGTCGCGAGCAGCGATTGGTCGGCGGCTGGGTGAGGCCGTAGTCAGTGGGAAAGACCTGACGAGTGCAGTCGTCGGGGTGTTCGAAGAGTTGCAGACGGCGCCTGGACAGGTGGTTCCCATCGGGATGCTCGAGGACGTCAATCGCAAAGAGGTGAGCATCGAAGGTACTGTGACGCAGTTGTGGGAGCCGTCAAGTTCAGCCATTTCTCAAGTGGGACTCATCGAAGACGAAAGTGGGAAAACGAAGCTGACGTCGTGGGTGGCAAGTGACCAACCCTGGATCGAAGAGGGCGAGCGTGTTCGCATTCACGGGGCTGCGAAGAACTGGTACAACGGGCGTGTCTCAGTGGCGCTGACCGGCTGGTCGACCGTTCATTTCCCCGAGCGCGGTCGGTGGTGGGAGTAGTCGGTCGTCGCACCCTTCTTTTTTGTTACGTGCCGGACCAACCCATGCCCCTCCTCCCCACCCTCCGCTCCGTGCTCGCTCCCACAGGTCGCTGCGCGCGCAGCCACAACCGTAGTCGGATGCTGTCCCAGATGGCTCCGTCGGCTTCACCTGTGAGCAGCACCAGCGTATATTTTTTCAGAGAATCCCGACAGCCGCTAAGATATGCAGGATAGTAGACGGACAGGGATAGATACAAATCTGATAGCTCCCTGCACTTTAACACATTCATGAATAAGGAGGAAGCGTTGGAGTTGATTGATGAGCTTGGAGGTGACGAGCAAGCCTGGGTCGACCTCAAATCCGATTACTACATCAAAGGGAACCCCTATCTCGAAGCAGAATTTGTCAAAGATGTCCAGTCGCTGGCCAATATTTTAGATGCCAGAAAAGATCGCTATCTACTAATCGGGTGTGATGAGGACGACGGTGTAGTTGGCGTATCTGAGGAAGCAGATAATACGGATGCCGAATCAAGGCACATCCTCAGTTTCGAAGCCGATGACCTACAAGACATAATTGACTCCAGACTCAGTCCAGGTCCACAGCTTTCGTTATACACTTTTAATGAGGATGGATTGAGGTTCGCTGTACTGGTTGTCAATCGTATCAAGAAGCCACCTTGCGTTACAACGAGTAAGCTGGAGGATGTCGATGATGGCAGTGTTGAACTCCGGGAGAATGAAATCTGGGTTCGGAAGTCGTCGGGGAAGAAGGAGGTGGACCGAGACGAATTTGAGTCTATTGTCGAGTATCGATTAAAGCAGGAGCGGGCATCTCTGATGAGAGGAATTCGTCGGGTCGTTGAGCTAGATCCTGAGTCCATTGCTACAATCGGAGACTTGGAGCCGAACGAGAAGGCAGAAGCTGATATTACGTTCTCTATCGATGAGGAGGGCGATTACACTGTTTCAAGCGAAGTCACACGAGATTCATTTACGAAGCTCTCCCACGATCTTGAGGCAGATATTCACCGTAGAGAGAGTAATCCGGGGCATTACACTTCACTTTTCGACCTAATGCGGTATTATGCTGGATATGATAAGCTCCGTCTTGACGACGATGCGGTCCGTCTTTTAGCTGAGAGTGCGTTGAAGAACTGGATTCCCGGTATTCTCTGGTTGGACCAAGTTGAACCAGATCAGGCAACGGAGGTTATACAGTCTGTACCTGATGAACACAGTATTAGAACAACGGTTTGTAAAGTATTGGTTTTGTTAGGAGACCGGGAGACTTTCGACCATTATTTATCCGAAAGCAACAGTATAAGCAACCCTCGATTTGATGCAGATAACTATCGAGAGCAGTTTGGTCAGTCGGCCGATTCCCAGCTGGAGGCCATCGGGAAGATTTTGGACCGGGTGGAGTACGATGACTTTGAGTTGGAAATGGACTACGAGTCCTTTGATGACGACGAACTACGGACTCTGATCTCAAAGGTTGCGTCCGTATGGCTAGAGTGTGGTGATGACGACACCTGTAAAGATTTGAAGTACGCTTTAGTGAATCTGGAGTTAGCATTGGGTACTAGAATTTTCTAAAGAGTGGTGACGCCACTCAAAACCGTACGGCTACTTCAATAATTGTCGAATGACAAGTATACGACCTTGGTCGATTACACTCCAGTTCAATCTTATTCTACAAATAGTGCAAAAAAGGCTGTCCGAGGCAGGATCAGGTACTCGAAGGCATTATGAGCCCCAGTCGTTAAAGTGGAAGTATCGGAAGTCACGAAATGGTCAGCAGGGTCGCGTGGCAGGGCTGAGGTTCAACTCCTCAGAGGCGTATGCCACACATGGCAGTTCCCGAGGACCCGACCCGGTAACCAAGATTCTGACCATGACAGGAACAAACGCCCTCGCGTCGATTATCGCAGGTACAGTTCTGACGACTTCCGCACCCACGATGGCGGTTATCATCGTGGCGCTGTTCGCATTCAGCGTTATCATGATGCGGACGCCTTCTCTCGGGGCAACTGCTTGAGTCACATCTCCACTCTATGTGCCGTCGAGTCCTCGCTTCCGTGCGATCCAGAAGATAAGCGCTTCCGGCGGGTACTGGATTCGGATACGGATCTTGCGGAGGAGTCCAGCTTCGGATTCTTCATTGACTTCCTCCAGAACTGACCTGTATTGTGAGCTTCCGATTTTGGAGATAGCGAACAGCTCAGCCAGGGTTTCGTCGATCCAGCAAACCAAGGTAAAGGGGATGATGGCTCCCAGAGAAACCCCGAGCGCGACTGCTGTGTAGACAGGAATCATCGCTATGGACGGTGCAGATTCGACTGCTTCCAGCAGGATGCTCGGTGATGCTATCATACCTGTGATGAGGAGTAGTCCCGAGCTCAGGTAGATCGCCCAAAACAGGGTTCTTCCTATTGAACCCACTTGGTCGTGTCCGACCTCGTGGAGGAAGACGTAGTCAACGACATCTTTTGAGAAATCGTCTTTTGCTTGTTCGTTCATCAACAGGGTTCCAAGGGGAGTGTAGTCCCCCATTCGCTTGCTGTCGTTGCGGAACCAGTATACTGTCCGTGTGATTCCTCCAGCGGTGTATTCGCTTGTGTTAGTTACTCCGCCACGAATTTTCGCGTAGTAGTGAGTCAACTCAGACTGAATGTGACCGAACACGGCTACAGAGAACCCTCTTTCCAGCATGTACAAGAGCCTGATATTTAAACAAACTGACGGAGGAATCAGTCATAGCTATTCTTTCCAACGGGTTAATGACAGGCGGGTACATCATCTACTGCTGAAAAATGTCTGATAACCGGTTTTCTCTTTTTCTGGACTGCTTCACATTTGGCGGTCCGCCTCGACGTATCTTCTACGCTGTTATCTTAGAAGGTGTGTTTCTTCTCGGCCTTTTCAGCTTCACCTCGGAGGGATTACTGGATACCAGTGTCGTGCCACGGTTTACGGAGGTACTCACTGTTGCCGCCGTCGTAACCAGTCTCGGCGCGTATCTCATATCACGGAGTGCTGCCAAGGACTCGTTCTCCTCCATTCTACACACGGATTTTGTCCCTGGTCTTATCGCAGCAGGCTATCTGTTCCTCGGTGAATTGGCGACTGGGATCGGGTTTTTGCTCCATACCTGGGTTTACCAGACGCCGCTACCCCCGACCAACCAGGAGATCTGGGTCGGTCTTTGCATCGGTGTTGTCTTCGGATTCTCGATTCTATTCTACTTCGACCGTTACGAGATCGACGCCCCAGATGACTACTACCAGCTTGAGAAGGCCTCTGAGGATCTAATAGAGGCCAAGGAGTTCCTGGAGAAAACCGAGCTACCACCTATCGACTTGACCGGGAGATACAAAGCACTGGAAAACTCGATGCAAGAGACTGCGGACGTGTTGAAGAAGGCGGAGACCCGGGACGGGGCAAGGTTGGCTCAGGATGTTGAGGCTTGTTTGGATGATTTCCGTGGTCGACCAGAGCCATCGAAGCATCTGATCGCCGGGAGTTCGGAATCCCCAGAGCAGCAAGAATTAAAAGATGGGGGACAGGAGTTCCAGTCAGTAGTTAAACGAGTTAAGAGGATAGCCAATTATGGATGAACCTGTGGATGTCGAGTCTGTCTGGCCTCATACGGAGATGGTTCTGTTTTTGGTAGACTCAGATACCTGCTTTGGCGAACCGGTAGGCGACATCATGGAAGAGGTCATAGATTGTGAGCACGTAAACGGCGAAGGTCGACACATCGATAATGACCTCTCGGCCGACACTCAACGGTTGCCCAAAGCCAGTATCGAGAGAGACAAGGAAATCATCCCTAACAGCTTGATCCTGGTTCACTGTGACCTGGTTATTGGAACTAAGATGGAAGACTATCTCAATGGGACAACAATTCCTAAAGCCTCCCGCATAGTAGCCATTATAGACGATTCAGAGCACTCGAACCCGGGACAAAAACTCGACATGATTCAGCGTCCTATTGAAAGAGCTTCATCGAAGGAAGAAATCATGGATGAGGCCAGGGACTACTTCAGGACGATCTGCCCGGAGTGCAGCGGCCTACCTGCTCGTTCCTGGGTTTTCAAATGGTGCGAAGGTGCCTACCACAGGGTGGAGAATTAGCATGGCTCGCCACGAAAAAGCCTTGCTCAGAGTGTCGCAGTGGTTGGATCTTTCGCGTTCGGAGCGGCAGGAGTTCGTTGATACCGCTCAGAGGATTTCATCTCGGCAGGAAGCTGCGTTCAGCCAGTACGATGAGGAGTATTTAGAGCACCTGAAGCAGGATGTCTTCACTCACGAAGAGGTCCTCAGCTACCTGGAGGAGGCTGGCATCGGGGAAGACGTCGTCCAGGACTTCAGTTCCGGAGAGATCCCTTTCGACGAGGTCTACCAGAGCTGGAATGAGATTCGGTACTCGGTTAACGAGATTCTGGATCTAACGATGCTGCTTAAACTGGTTCACTCCTGCTCGGAAAACCCGGAAACCCTTTCTCAAGGGATTGACAGCCGGTACAAGTTCCAGAAACTGGTCTACCTGGTGAACCAAGAGCTCGCAGACCAGAACCGGATGGACCGTGACACTGCGCCATACGATCACGGCAAGTTGGAGAAAACCGGATTCCGCTACACATACCGGATGCGGAGCTCCGGACCTTTCGCCAAGACATTGGAAGAGGATAAACGCCGGCTCTACGCCTCCAATCTAATTGATGAGGAGGTGATGGCGAAGGTGGAGACACCGGAGATAAACGAGGAGAACTGCCGGTACCGGATCACACTGGGACGGTCGGGTGAAGTGGTGATGGACCGTTTCGCTTCCCAGCTTGAATCATTGGAGACAGAGGTCTTGTCGGACTGGGAGGATGCAATTGACCACGTCGTCCTCCAGTTCGGTCACATGACCGTGGAAGAACTCCACGAATACATTATGGACTTGGACCCGGTCAAGGAAGCAGAGGACCGGGACCTGCTGCTAAGAGGGAGACGAGTGAAGTATGATTCTGAACCCTGGATCACGATTTCTGCTGGAGGAGAGATAGGCCATGTCTGAACCCAGAATTAAGGAAGAAGTCCGACAGTCGATACGGGAAGATGAGGGAATCGACGACGAGTACGTAGACGAGTTCATCGACCTATTGGACGCCAAGTACCGGGACCTCGAGTTTGACGATGAGCTGGTCTCCTTGACACGGATGGATATTGAAGGGTTCAAAGTCATCGATGAGTTGGACGTTTCCATTTCTGACCGGGCCACCATCATTCACGGACGAAACTCGAAAGGGAAGAGCAGCTTCATTGAGGCCACCCGGTTCAACCTTTTCGGCAGAGACAATGGCGATCCATTGATCACGAGACCGATCAACCGGAACTACAAGAAGCTGAAAACCGACGGGTACTGGCGGAAGGGCCGCCGCAACTACCTAGTCCACCGGGAGATGGAGCGGAATCAGAGCTATGAAGGCCACGATAAGCCCAACGTCATCGAAAATCCGGAGGACAGTGAACACAGCGAGGCGGAACAGCGCACCCAGTCAGAAGTCGACGACCTAATCGGAATCACACCGCTGTATGAGCAGGGTTTCGACCGGTTCAACCTATTCTCCTTGTTCAGCATTATCTCCGGTGACCTCCGCAGCTTCTATGGTTGGGACGAGGCCACAGATCTAATCGATCTCCTGTTCGGCATCAAGCTCACCAAGGTGGATAGGACGATACGCAGTGAAATTGAGGAGTGCAAGTTGGAGGACGAGGAACAGGAAGCGAAGACTCGGTTGCTGGAGTACAAGCAGCGGGCTAAACGGATCAATGACGAAATCCAGGAGCTGCGGCAGGAGCAGGAACAGGTAGAGGACCAGCTTTCTGAGATGGTAGAAAGACGGGAGGAACTTGACCGGCTTCTCGATAAGAGCGAGACAGACTCAGCTCTCTCCGAGAAAATTGATTTGAAGGATGAGATATCGGATGCTCAGTCTCGTCTCCAAGAGAAGGAGGACGAGTTCCGGAGTGTGAAGCAGGAAATCTCTAAGTTGAAGGATGAGACCGCAACCGACGAGATTGCCCCTGCATTACAGGAAATTCAGCAGCTGATCTCGCTGCCGAACCGATGTCCGGTCTGCACCCGCGATGTTGACCCGGAGCAGCAGCAACGTTTCAACGACCACGGCGACTGTCCACTCTGCGGGAAGGATGTTCCGGATGACCGTTACGAAACGGTGTCTGAGGTTGACGAGGAAGGCGAGGTAGTTGAGCGGGAGAAAAGGCAGGAAGAACTGGAAGAATTGGAGAGCCGGCGGAGGACACTGGAGGGTGAGATCGAGTTCTTGGAAGAGGAGCTGGAAGAGAAAAGAGATCAGCTTGAAACCCTAAAATTGCGGGAGGAGCAGTCTGGCTTTGCAGAGTACAAACGTGAGAAGGAGAAGATAGAGCAGGAAATCGAAAATTTGCGGGACAAGAACACTTCTCTGGAGCTCAGTATTGACGCAAAGAAGGGCACGTTGCATGGTGTTGCCCGGCAGGTATGGGAGTGGAGCCAGATTGACGAGGAAAGACAGAGGAAGGAGCAGCGGATGGATGCGTTGGAGTCCTATCAAAACATTATATCGGAGGAGCGGAAGGAAGCTCGTCGACGGTTGAAGAACAGGCTGGAAGAACGGATGGAATCTCTCTTGGACATCTTCACACGCGGCACCTTTGCCAATGCCACCGGTGTCCGCTTCGACAGAGGCGATTCGTACAGCTACACGATCCACCGGACAGACAACACACAGAAATCGCCAGGACTGTTGGGGCAGACTGATGCAGAGCTCCTTCTACATATGCTGCTTTTCCACACTACGGTTTTGGCAGAGTTGGAGGAAGAGCGTGAGACGGTTCCGCTCAAACTGCTGCTGATTGACTCGCCGTACGGGAATGGTCCGGACGATGAGAACGCAGCAGACGTTACGGACTTCTTGTTGGAGCTTCCTGAAATCCTGGAAAGCTACCAGCTGATTGTGGCGATGGCGGATTCAAACCTGACCGGCCGGGACAAGCTGGAGGAGTCCTATGCCTTGGAGCCGGTTGAGCAACATATCTGAAGAGTTAATCTCCGTATAGGCCTACATAGGAGAAACGGCCTCGGCGCTCATAGTGCCCTTCATTACGATTTCGAGGACGACGACACCGTAATTCAATCCCGCCAAATCCCTCAGTAGATGCGGCAGTTCTGCACAAAGTCTTTCGTCCCCTCAATGGGTGAGGGGCTCACCGTACTGGTGGGTTCCCCGAAACACGGTGAGAACAATGGCAACTAGACACATCTACGAAACGGGCTTCGACGAGGACGTCCAGACAAACTCCAGCACGAACCCATGTCCGGAGTGCGATGGCCGGGTCACTACCAACTCGGTCGAAACTATCTGTGAAGACTGTGGACTCGTTATTGACGAACAACGAATCGACCACGGTCCTGAATGGAGAACTCACAATCAGGACCAGCGAAAGCGGACGGGCTCTCCACTGACTGCGGCACGTCATGACCGAGGGCTTTCGACCGAGATCGGTCGCTGGAAAGATGCAAACGGGAACGAACTCTCCGGACGAAAGCGCCAGAGGCTATCCCGGATGCGGCGTGAACAGGCTCGTGGTCGGTTCCAGTCGAAAGCCGAGCGAAACCTCGCACACGGCCTGGGTGAGGTCCGAAGAATCGCGAGCGTCCTCGAGCTCTCAGATTCGGTTCGTGACCAAGCGTGTCAACTGTTCCGGAG
>Ga0306895_100140_pt1 | contig 29141 bp, 32 predicted proteins | sample AntDeeMetagen401_FD_190451 | JGI IMG/M metagenome (GOLD analysis project Ga0306895, IMG submission 190451) | Saline lake microbial communities from Deep lake, Antarctica - Metagenome #401 (v2) (version 2) | ecosystem: Environmental > Aquatic > Non-marine Saline and Alkaline > Saline | place...
GTGGCGCGGGATGTTACTCCACGCTCAACGGGAGTTGGATTCCGGCCCGGCCACCGAGTAGCGGCCACTCAGTACCGTGTCGCATTCACTCCCGGCCTGAAGGCCGGGATTCCCTGCTTGAATTAAGATGGTGTCCAACCCAGCCCGCTCGGCCGCCTCGGCCATCGAGAAGCGGAACGAGCCGTTCGAATAGTTCGAGTGGCGTGGGAGTCGACCCGGACCATCAGGGCAGCGGGCAGAGGCTGGCGGTGAAGACGACACCCTCGTCGGTGTCGTTGCGGGCACCGTGTTCGACGCCGCGCTCGTGGTGGATGACCCCCGGCGCCTCGATAGCTTCCTCCTCGCCGTCCTGAATCACGGTGACGGTGCCCCGGAGCACGTGAAACACGTTGACGCTGTCGGGGTGGTCGTGGCTGTCAAGTTCGGCGCCCGGGCCCAGGTAGAACGCCTTGACGAGTACGGCGTCGTCGACGACCAGCTCTTCAGTCTGCAGTTCACCCGCGTCGGGATGGATGTCAGGTAGTTGGTTCACGCTCTGGCTGTCGGCCGGCGGGAAGAAAAACCCGACTACTGAGCACGGCTGCGCTCGAAACGGCTGGAGGGCCGTGTCTGCGTCAGCGGGAGAACAGCGCCGAAACGTCGTGCCGCCACCCCGGCCTGTACGTGCCCAGCAGGGCCGGCGCGTGAGGCGGCAGTCTGTGTCCGATCGCACTCGGTTGTCGTGGCGGCTCCGGAGCCGCCGTGTTCGAACCGCGCGACAAACGGACGGTCGAGTGTTGCCCGAAGCACCCTGCCTCTGACTCAGCGGTGCTTCTACGCGACCGCGGACCGTCGTCGACGACGGCGTGAACGTGCCTCCTCTCGCCCCACGAGAGGATGGGCAACGGGGTGTGGCTCGGGAGAGCCAATCCGTGTGTGCGGCCCGTTCGGGCCGCGGTGGAGAGCTCGCAGCAGTTGTCACGTTGTCTGTGTCATGTCGTGTGCGTCAGCGGATACCGCGTTGTTACTCGTCGGACTCGGTCTCGTCGTCTTCCACTTCTTCTTCCTCTTCGTCCTCTTCGTCCTCTTCGTCGTCGTCAGCGTCGTCAGCGTTGCCGTTCCCCTGGTTCCCTTTCTTGTCGGCCTTGTCGTTCTGCTTGCCGTTGTTGGCCTTGTCAGCCTTGTCCGCGTTGCCGTTGCCCTTGTTGTCGGCTTTGTCCGCATTCCCGTTCGCGCCCGCCTCGTTGCCGTTTTGTTTGGCGTTCTCGGAGTTGCCGCGGTCGTCACCGAGTGCGTCCTGGATCTGCTGGCCGAGGTTCCCCTCGCCACCACTGCTGAGGAACTGCTGGATGACCGCGAGCACGCTGTGTGCGCGGTCGGAGGCGTTCTCGTTGGCGCTCAGTTCCTTGTCGTCCTCCTCATCCTCGTCCTCTGCCATCACCAGCGAGCCGTCCTCGATGGTGTAGCTCTGTTCGAGCTCCATCTCGCCCTTCTCGAACTCGAGTTCGAGCTCTTCGGTCTCGTTGGTCTCGTTGGTCTCGAACGTCAGCGAGCCGTTTGCGTCGGTCACTCCCTTCGCCTCATCGTTGGCCGTGACGGAGACGTTCTCGACTGCGCTGCCGTTCTTGGTTACCTCAACGTCGACAGTGCCGTTGTCGTAGGTAACGTTCGCGGCGAGCGCGGACTCGTCCTCTTCGACTTCCTCGTTGTCGGCCTCGGAAATCGTGTCGCCATCAATAACGTACGAGCGCTCGAACGTGGTGTTGTCCTTCGTGAACTCCACGTCGAGTTCGGTCGCGTTCGTGTCGAACGTGACCGTGCCGTTGGCGTCAGTTTCGGCGGACATGTTGTTAGCGACCACGGAGACGTTCTCAACGGCCGTGCCGTTGTCGTCGACCGTTAGGACCACTGTACCATCCTCGTAGCTCGCGTCCACAGTCGTCGTTTCTGCGTCGATGCTGGCTGCACTCACGGCCCCCGCACCAGCGGAGACCACGAGCATCGCCATCAGGGCAGTCAGCAGTTTGGTGGCGTTCATTGCACTCGGTTCGTGGAGCTACACCTACTTGAAGGGAGAACGCATCAAACGGGGATTATCGAGGTTTGAGGCCGTGATAAGTCGGATTAAGTCGGATTAAATCATTTCCTGAACTGGAGTAGGATGTGCGTTCGGCACCATCCTGAGACCCGATTTGGACGAATCGAGCCCCCAGACAACGATTCCACGCGTTTTCCATCAAGAGTGACACCACTGTCACCCGACACCGGGAGTCTTGCCCGTCGGTTCCTCCTGGGCGCTCCCGACATCCTCGGGCGAGCACCCACTGGTCTAGTGTCGCGGTTGGAACGCCGTTTTGTCGGAGAAATCGTCTCGGTGGAGCCGACGACGGTGACGGGTTGAGAACCACCTCAGAAGCGCAGAAACAACCGCGACAGCCGAATTCGGCGACCGGCGAGCGTCGTTACGCCGCCGCGACCAGTTCTTCGGCGACGGCAGTAGCCGATAGCAGGGCTGGGTCGATCACGAGGTCGACCATCCCCTTCACGGATTCGGGCAGCGTGCCCTCGCCGTAGCAGACGGCGGTGAGTTCTGGGTTTGCCTCCTTCGCGAGCGGGATAGAGATTCCTTCCTCGGGGTCGGTGAGGACGAAAATCTCCGCCTCGGTGATCCCCGCAGTCTCCAGTTCCTCGGCGAAAACGGGGCTCTCGACACGCACAACGGTCACCCCTTCGGCCTCCAGGGCCTCGCCGATTCCTTCGACGTCGGGGCCTGCAACGATCGCCTTCATTCGTACTCGATGGTCGCAGGTGGTTTGTGGGTCACGTCGTAGACGACACGGGCGACGTTGTCGTTCTCCCCGGTGATGCGGCTCTGGATGCGCTGAAGCGTCTCCCACGGTAGTTCCTGGGCACGCGCGGTCATCCCGTCACGCGACTCTACGGAGCGCACGGCGACGACCCAGCCGTGAACACGGTTGTCGCCTTTCACGCCCGTCGCCTTCCCCAGCACAGCGCCGAAGGCCTGCCACGGGTCGTGCTTCTCAGTCTCCTCTTCCACGACGTGACACGCCGCACGGGCCACCTCGGCCGTCTCCGGCGTGACTTCGCCGACGATGCGAACCGCCAGCCCGGGGCCGGGGAACGGCATCCGCTCGGCCACGACATCCTCCAGGTCGAGCGCGCGAGCGACCTCGCGCACTTCGTCCTTGTAGAGGTCCCGAACCGGCTCGACGATGCCCTCAAAGTCGACGACATCCGGCAGCCCTCCGACGTTGTGGTGGGATTTGATGTTCCCCTCGCTCTCGATGCGGTCGGGGTAGATAGTCCCCTGGACGAGGTAGTCCGCGCCGGCCTCCTTGGCCTCGCGCTCGAACTCGCGGATGAACTGCTCGCCGATGACATGGCGCTTCTCCTCGGGGTCAGTGACGCCCTCGAGTTCCGCGAAAAAGCGGTCCTGGGCCTCGACGACCCGGAGCGACTCCATGAATGCGAACGTCTCGCGGATGCTCTCGGTCTCGCCTTTCCGCATCAGCCCGGTGTCGACGTAGACCGGGATGAGGCGGTCGCCAATGGCCTCGTAGGCCAGCGCAGCGGCCACGGATGAGTCGACACCGCCCGAGAGGGCGATGACGGCCTTCTCGTCGCCGACCTGTTCTCGAATTTCCTCGATTGCCTCCTCGATGAACGTCTCGGGCTCGACCATCAGGCGCTCACCTCCGTCTCGTCCTCGTCGGTCTCTTGCAGGTCAAGTACCGCGTCGACCAGGCCCACGAACGGCGGGCTGGCACGGTCGGGGCGGGAACGGAACTCAGGGTGGAACTGTGTCCCAATGAAGTACGGGTGGTCCTTGCGTTCGACGATCTCCATACGGTTGCCTGCGTAGCCCGAGAACGTCAGGCCGTCGGCTTCGAGTTTGGGAATGTACTCGGGGTTGACCTCGTAGCGGTGCCGGTGACGCTCGGTGCAGCTGGTGTCGCCGTACACCTCGGCGGCGAGCGTGCCGGCGTCGATATCGGTGTCGTGGGTGCCCAGCCGCATCGTGGCGCCCATCTCTTCGGTCTCGTACTGCTCAGGGAGCAGGTCGATGACCGGGTAGGGAGTGTCGCCGTCGATTTCGGCGCTGTTGGCGCCCTCGAGGCCGAGGATGTTGCGGGCGTGCTCGACGACAGCCATCTGGAACCCGAGACAGAGCCCCAAGAACGGCACGTCGTGTTCGCGCGCGTAGCGAATTGCCTCGACTTTCCCTTCGGTGCCGCGGGAGCCGAAGCCGCCGGGGACGACGACGCCGTCGGCCTCTTCCAGTCGCTCGGTGTGGTGGTCGGCCATCTCGTCGGCGTCCACCCAGTTCACGTTGACCTCGACGCCGAGTTCGATGCCGGCGTGTTTCAGCGCCTCGTGGACGGACATGTAAGCGTCCTCGAGATCGTACTTGCCCACGAGCGCGATATCGACGCTCTCGGTACGCTCGCGTGTGACGAGGTCGCGCCACTCCGTCGAGCGTTCTTCCGGAGGCAAGGCCTCCTCAGTCAGGTTCAAGCGGTCCATCACGTACTCGTCGAGCCCTTCGGACTCGACCATCAGCGGGACGTGGTAGATATCCTCCACGTCGGGGTTGGAGAAGACGGCATTCTTGGGAACGTCACAGAACAGTGCGATCTTCTCGCGGGTTTCGGGGTCGAGTTTGTCCTCCGAGCGCCCGACGAGGATGTCAGGCTGCAGGCCAATGCTCCGGAGCTCCTTCACGGAGTGCTGGGTGGGTTTGGTTTTCTGCTCGCCGTTCTTGGAGTAGGGGACGAGCGTGACGTGAGTGAAGAGGATATCCGCGTCGTCTTCTTCGTGGGCGAACTGCCGGAGGGCTTCGAGGTAGGGCATCCCCTCGATGTCCCCGACAGTGCCGCCAATCTCGATGAGACAGACGTCCGAGCCCTCGGCGGCCTCGCGGATGCGCCGCTTGATGTCGTCAGTGATGTGGGGGATGACCTGGACGGTGTTCCCGAGGTAATCGCCGGCGCGTTCGCGCTCGATGACGTTCTTGTACACCTTCCCCGTGGTGACGTTGTGGTCGGAGGTCATATCCACGCCCAGGAACCGCTCGTAGTTCCCGAGGTCGAGGTCCACCTCGCCGCCGTCTTTCAGCACGTACACCTCGCCGTGCTGGTAGGGGTTCATCGTCCCAGCGTCGACGTTGAGGTAGGGGTCGATTTTGACAGCCGTCACGTCGAAACCGGCGTTCGAGAGAAGTCGTCCCGTACTCGCGGCAGTGATGCCTTTCCCGAGGCCAGACATCACGCCGCCGGTGACGAACACGAACTTCCGACCGAGGTCGGGGTCGTACTGTTGTGGGTCCGTCGGCATACTGCTCATGTGTCGTAACCGGGGAAAACGATTTCGAACGGGTGCTTGCTCCTGCTCGCGCGGCCGGCCCAAACGACTGGAACAGGCCCACCAGCCCCTCGCTGTGTTCGTTGGACCAGAACCGGGCGGGGGCGCCGACCCGCAGGCCCGGCGGCTTCGTCATGCTTTTGCTTGCCCGGCACCGACCACTGGCTATGAGCGCAGACGAGGATAAGTACCCGGCAGAGTCCGGGCGTCGGCGGTTCGTCAAGGGCGTCGTCGGCGGCTCGGCGCTGGCGGCCGTCGGTGCCGCCGGTTCAGCGGGAATCAACTCGGCGACCGCCTCGCCAGGGTCCGGCGGTGGAACGACCCAGGCAATGGCCATCGAGAACACCGCCGGTCCCGCACCCCGCGGCATGCCTCAGATCCCCATCGAGATCGACGACAACGGGGACCTGAAGGGTGTGTGGCCGGAGGTCGAGGAAATCGAACAGGGCGGCCGAACTATCGAAGTCGCTCGCACTCAGATGGGCGGCATGGAGTACTCCTCGGAGTGGTTCCAGTACTGCGGTGTCGAGTCCTACGAGGGAATCGTCCCCAGCTATGACTCGGACAACTACTTCGTCTCTGGAGAGGAGCCAGCCTACGACTGGCAGGCTGAGGCGGTGAGCGGCGGCGAGCCGCTCAACATCAGCATGTTCGAGGATTACGAGGAGTGGGGCAACGGCATCGGGCAGTCCAGGCTCGGCAAGCCCGCGACCGGCACCTGGCGCTCCCAGGATACGGACAACGTCATTCCCATCCAGGTGGTCCGCAGTCCCATCATCGAGGAAATCGCCAACGGCAACACCGACGCACCCCAGCCCATCGTCGACTGGGTGAACGCGAGTACCGACCAGGGGTTCATCGCGTGGCTCAACAAGTGTACCCACTTCTGCTGTGTCCCGGGGTACAAACAGGAGGAGTCATCCGCGAAGTTCAACGCCGAAAACTCGGTCTACTGTGCGTGTCACCAGTCGGTCTATGACCCGTACAGCATCGTTCAAACCCTGTTCGTCGCCCGCCCGCGGCCGGACTGATTCCCCGTGAGCGACGACACACACAGTCCCGACACCGGGGCAGACGGCGACGGCGAGTTCGCCGAACGCCTCGAACATGCCCGCTCACTCATCAACGACGACGCCACCGCCTGTTACGTGGGTGTCGTCCGCGAGGGGCGGGAAATTGACTCCACGTTCGCCCAGCAGGCCGGCGACGCCCAGGAGGAGGGGATGCAGGCACTCTCGCTGCTGGCCTCCCACCTGCGGCTGGTCGCCGACGAGGCGGACGTCGACTACGCCACTGTCGCGGGTGATGCGGCCACGCTGGCCGAACGGCTCGACGAAGAGTAGCCACGAACACCGCAGCCCCTCGCCTATGTCCTTTTTTGCGTGATACAGTACGAGTTCGACGGTGCGAGGATACGTTGTCGCAACGGCGAACGCATCCGCATCGAACGGCTCACCAGCCCCGTGGCGTCAACACCGACCACAAGGGCGAGGTCATCGTCATCGCCGTCGACCGGAGCGCGTCGGTATCGCCTCCTGATTACCCGCCGCTGACGGGTGGGAACAGCGCGAGTTCGTCGCCGGTTGCAACCTGTTCGTCGCGGCCGACAGCGGTGCCGTTTTTGAGCAGATTGACGTGGTCCCGGAGCTCACCATGTTCAGTCAGGACACGCCCGGAGAGCGCCGGCCGTGCCTCGATGAGCGCGTCGAGCGCGTCCCCGACGGTGTCGCCGTCGAACTCAACCTCGACCGTTCGGTCGCCGGCCGCTTCGGCGAGGTCAGCGAAGAGCTTCCACTGCATGCCCAAGCGTCGACGACGGGCGGCCAAGAGCGTTGCGCTGTCAGCCCTCAGGCGGTTCGCCCTTCGCTCGGGCTTCGAGTCCACGGAGCACGTCCGGCCGGCCGAGCGCGTACACCGTCTCCCCACCCGCAAGCCTTCGGTCCCTGTCGGGAATCGTGTCGAGAGCGCCATCAGCCCGCCGCACCGCGACGACAGTGGCGTCCAGGTCGCCGATGGTGACGCCCGCCAGCGAGCTCTCGGCCGGGAGTGAAACCACACCGAACGTCTCGTCGGCCGCCCGGAGCAGCGAGGCGAACTCCCGGTCGGCCCGCGCCGTCACCGGAAGCGTGAGCAGCCGGTAGCGCTCGTCAGGCGAGAGCGATTCGGCGTCGGCCCCGTCAAGTGCGAGCGTGACAGTATCACCAGCCACGGCCCGAACCTCCGCAGCGGCCACCCGTCGTGGGGTCGGTTCCGCAGCCGCGACAGCCGTCTCTGCTGGCTGTTCGGCGTCGGGGACCGAGGCAACCTCCGTGGGGGAGGGGCTCTCTGGTCCGCCAGTGGTCCACACCTGCACGATATCGCCCGGGCTGGCGTCACTGACCGGGTCGGCCTCGATGGCGACCGCACAGGTGCCGGGGCCCATCGTCGGCCCGAGGCCGGCGATGCGCGAGCCGACCGCGAGATAGGTGACATCGCCATCGGCATTCAGCTCCACGTCGACGTAGCCCACGTCATAATCCTCCTTGATACGGGTGACGAGGCGGTCTCGGATGGCGGCGGCGTCCTTCCGGGGGAACAGCAGCGTCTTCCCGCCGAGTTCGCCCTTGACCGCCGCGGGAACGGGGTCGTGGCTCACTATATCCTCGATTTCCTCGGCAGTCGGGAGTTCGACCGAGATGACCCGGCCGACTTTCCGGACGGCGGTGCCGACCGTCCTGTCCAGTTCGCGAACGCCCGAGACCGCCGCGATGTCACTCATCAGTGAGTCGCCAGCCCGCCGACCCGGCAGCGTGACCAGCCCCGCGATGAACAGCGTCAGGAGGTTGAACACCACGCCGCTGGTGTCGAATGGATCGCCGCCGGTGGGTGTCCCGATGACCTGGCCGAGCAGGCCGACCGTGTTGAGATAGAGCGCAACGGTGGCTACCCCGAACAGCGTCGAGAGCCCGCGCGGGATGCGCTCTTTGAAGTACCAGCGGTAGAGCACTGCCACCAGCGCGGCGACGACGAAGGCGACGACGGTCAACGCAACCGACCGAGTGACCCCTGCCATGAGATTCGCGGGGCGGACGAAATCCTGCAGCAGCATCACGCGACCACCTCCGCGAACCCGTCGAGTTCCGACGGCGTCCCCACGACGTAGAGCTCCTCGCCGGCTCTGGGTTTGAACCCCCCGCCGGGGATGAGCTGCCAGCTGCCGTCCCGGCGCACCGCGAGCACGACGACGCCGTAGTTGTCGCGCACCTCGAGTTCGCCGAGGCCGACGCCATCGAGCGCGCCGTCCGCAGCGACGGTGAGCCTGCGGACGCGCCGCCCGGACCGGCGAAGCACCGAGAGCAGTTCGAACTCCTTCCGTTCGCCTCGAGAGTGGACCACCAGCCGGCTGACGTCCGTCCCGAGCAACGCCTCGGCGGCCGACCGGCTGACAGCGACGCCAATCCGGCTCTGTCCGCCCGCCGCCGTCGCGGCCGTCGGGGCAGGTGCGATATCGATACCGCCGTCGGTCGCTGCGTCGGCCTCCTTCGGTTTGGCCGTCCCACCCGTCGCCACGCTCAGCACTGTCCCTTCGTAGCTCCCCGCAGGCGTGCGAAGCGAAATCTGGTCACCGCTGGCCAGCCCCGTCGGCACCAGCGTCGATACGGACACCGCGCGTTGGCCATGCGGGACGCGCTTCGAGAGGCCGGCCGTCGGCGGCGCCGCCGAGACGGTCGCACGAGCGCGTTCGTCCAGTCGTACCGAGACCTCCCCCAGGTCGAACTCCGAGCGGAGCTGTTCGGCCGCCCGGCGCTCGAGCTCCGAAATCGGGAGATCCGCGGGGAATGAGAGCGCCGCGGCCTTGAGCTCCGAGCGCAGTCCCGCAGGCAGCGGCGGATAACCCTCGATGTCGTGTACCTCACCGGAGACAATCAGCTTCACCTGCCCGCGGCCACCGACGAATTCCGCCACGTCCGAGGAGAGTGTGCGGTCTGCCAGCCGCTTGAGCGTGAGCCGCTTGGGCATCGCCGCGCCCATCTGGTCGCCCTTGGCGTGGGCATAGAGTGAGAGCATCAGCACGACGATGATGGCGATGAGGATGGCGGTGCCGTTGGCGCTGCCAGTGATAGCCTTGTCGTTGAGCGCCAGCAGCCCGCCGTTGACACCAGCGATAGCCAGCGCGAGCACGACCACACCAAAGCCGGGGATGCTGACGCTGGTGAGATATTTGAACGCAAAGCCCAGGGTCCAGGCGACGAGTGCAGGGATGATGCCCGTCACGAGCCCGAGATAGATCCCCAGCAGCATCTGCACGGGAAACTGCGACATGGCCGAACGGAGTAGCGGCGCCGACAAAGACGTACCGACCTCGGTCAGTACGATTTATACCCCCGGACGGGCCATCCCCGAGTATGAAGTTCGACCGGGAGTGGGTCGGCGCGCGGGCGTCAGTCCTGCTGACGTTCGCCGTCGCCATCCTCTCGGTTGCGACCGGCATCGTCAACATCTCGGCACCGGTGGCGGTGACGGGGCCGTTCGCGGGCTATGTCCCCGAGGTCGTCCGCCAGACCGCGGGCTTCAGCGGCACGCTCACCGGCTTCCTGATGCTCGCCGGCGCGTTCCAGCTCCGAAAAGGCTACCGAATGGGCTGGTACTGGACGCTAGTGATGTTGCCAGTGACGGCCGCCCAGGGGCTGTTGCAGGCCAGTCAGTACTCCTACCCGCTGGTGGTGTTCTCAACGGTTACGCTGCTCGTCGTCGTGATGAACCGGCGGGCGTTCACCCGTGAGATGGAGCTCTCGACCACCCAACTGGCGGCCATCGGTTCGCTCATCGCCGCCCAACTCTACGGCACCATGGGCACCTACGCACTGCGCGAGCAGTTCATCAACGTCGAGAGCCTCACTGACGCGTTCTACTTCACGCTCGTCACCGCCAGCACTGTCGGCTACGGCGACGTGACGCCGGCCACGGATATGGCGCGGCTGTTCGGCATGAGCGTGCTGTTGCTCTCGGTGGCCTCCTTCGCGGTCACCCTGGGTGTCGTCCTCACCCCCGCAATCGAAGCCCGACTCTCCTCCGCACTCGGACGCATGACAGAAGCACAACTAGATATGCTCGAGAACCACGTGCTGGTTCTGGGCTACGGCGAACTCACGGAATCGATACTCGAAGAACTCGAACACAAGGCCCAGTTCGTCGTCATCACCGACGACGAAGCGGCAGTCCGGCGGCTGGCGAGCCACAACGTCCACGTCCTCACAGCCGACCCGAGCGACGAGGAGCCACTTCGCGAGGCCGGCATCAGCCGGGCCGACGCAGCCATCGCCGCGACGCAGAACGACGCCGACGATGCGCTGGCTATCTTGACCGCCCGCGAACTCAACCCTGACCTCCACATCGCGGCCGGGGTCACCCAGCGGGAGAACGTCAGCAAGCTCAAACGCGCCGGTGCCGACACCGTCATCAGCCCGGCTGCCATCGGCGGGCATCTGCTGGTCGCGTCAGCCCTCGGTGACGAGGATAGCGAGCGGCAGGCCAACGCGCTCCTGGGCAAGCTCGACGGCGACTCATAGCTACAGTTCGCCTCTGTCGACGACCGCCACGTCACAGTCCACTTCTCGGAGTCGTTCGAACGTCGGTGGCGACACCAGCCGCGAGGCCGCCGAGCGGTCGCCGGAGGAGCCCACCACCACGAGGTCGTAGGCGCCCGCGTTCTGCTCGATGAACTCCGTCACCGCCGCCCGCGCCACCCGGGTCTCGATGGGGCCGTCGAACGCCTCAACGATATTGGCGAGCCGGCTCTCCGCCGTCCGGCGCTCGGCCTCCCGGTTGATGCAGGTACAAGCGCTGACGCTGCCCCACTCCCCAGCGAGCCGGGTCGCAAAGTCCATCATGGCGTGGGCGGAGTCACCCGGTCGGGAGACAGGGACGAGCACGCGCCGCCAGCGCGGTTCACCCGTTGAGCGGTGGGCAATAGCGTCGATGGGGCTGGCCAGCACTGCACGAACGTAGGGCGAGAGCCGCCCTTGTTCTTCCTCGTATGGGGTGACGACGAGGTCGCAGTTCGTTCGCTTCGCGGTGTCGATGGTCGTCGGCGCGGCGTCACCGGCGGCGACGACCACCTCACAAGGAACCCCCACCCGAGTGCGGAGGCGGCTCGCGACGGCGTCGAGCCGTTCGGCCGCCTCGCGGACGCGTTTGGCGGCCTCGGAGTCGAGTTCGCTCGGGTCGAGCCGTCCCTGAACACCGGCGCCGACCTCCCCCGGGAGCACGTCGAGCAGTACCACCTTGCCGGCGTCGTGGTCTGCCGCGAGCCGGGCAGCCAGCATCGCCGACCGCTCGGCCGTCTCCCCGCGCATCGGGACGAGGACGTGGTCGTCGCCGCGGGTCGTGCCGTAGAGATACGCTGCGCGTTGCTCGTAGAACAGTTTGCGCCAGCCGACGAAGACGCCCGCGACCAGCGTCGTCGAGAGGAAGACGCTCACCACGTAGGCCGCCCGGGGGTTGATTGCGACCACGAACCCGGACACGACCTGCACCAGCACCGGCTCGACGCCGGCGACTTCGATGACCAGCACCAGCAGCGCCGAGGAGAAGGCCGAAGCCTCCTCCAGATCCAGTCCCCACGTGACGACGGCGGTGAGGGCGATGGCCCCCGCGGCGGCCGCTGGGTTGACCGCAACGGCTGCTGGGGTCGGGAGCAACAGCGACGCCATCTCGAAGGAGACCAGCCCACAGAGCGCGCCGAGCGTGATGCCGCCGACGAATCGCTTGGGGGAAGCGTAGCGGCTCTCGGGCTGGGCGAACAGCATATAGGTGCCCGAGGCCAGCGGCGGGAACAGCAGATACGGCAGCGCATTCACCGTGTTCGAGAGCAGCGTGACCACGGCAATCAGCAGGGGGACGAACAGCAACACCGAGAGGTGGACGAGGTTATTGGTGTTCTCGACCCAGCGGTGGAACTCCGCGAGTTCGCGCCGCTCGAGCGCCCGGCCCCGGCGGTAGGCGGCCAGTAGCCCCGCTTGGAGCCGGCGGGCGAGCGGCACAACAGCCTCCCGGAGCAACCCCATCCGTTCAGAGCGCGGCGACGGCGTCGAGGGAGATGCGGATGGCCCGTTCGACGTTGTTCTTGGCCTTTTCGGGCAGTTCGTCGCCCTCAGTCTTGCCCTTCTGGGTTCCCTTCACGAGGTTGCCGTCGACAGTACAGATGGCGCCGGCACGCATCCCCTTGCGGCGGGCCAGCGAGAAGACGGCCGAGGCCTCCATCTCGATACAGAGCAGGTTCGCAGCCTCCCAGTCATCGACGAAGTCCTCGCTCTCGTTGTAGAACGCGTCGTCGGAGACGATAGGGCCGACGTGGACGTCCTCGTCGTTGGCCTCGGCGGCGTCGACCAGTTCCGAGAGGACGCCGTAGTCGGGGACGGCGGGGTAGGTGGCAGACTCGTAGCGCTTGCTGGTGCCTTCTTCCTTTGCGGCGCCGGTCGCGACGACCATGTCGCCGATTTCGATATCGGCCTGGAGTGCGCCGGTGGTCCCGACGCGGATAACCGTCTCCACGCCGACGTTGTGGAGTTCCTCGACGGCAATCGCAGCGGAGGGACAGCCGATACCGGTCGAGCAGATGGTCAGCGCCGTCCCGTCGTACTCTGCGTTGACGAGTTTGTACTCGCGGTTCTGCGAGACCTCCTCGACGTTCTCACACTGGGCGGCGATGCGGTCGACGCGTCCCGGGTCGCCCGGGATGAGCGCGATCTCGTTCAGGTCGCCTTCGGAGACGAGTAGATGCGGCTGTTTGGCCATATCCGAGGCTCTGTCGGCGAGGGCAAAAGGACCGCGGTCCGGCGCGTCGCAGTCTGCTGCGGCCAGGAGAAATAGGCCGGAGTTTCTTCGGCCTCCGTTCCCTTGAAGGAGGTATGGCAGAACGTGAGCCACGGCGCAGTCGCGCGCTCCGGGCCTACTTTCGGCCGCGACTGCCCGACCGCCTCGACCGACGCCTGTTCGACTCCGGGAAGCCGGGGCGCCAGAGCGTCGGCGACGCGGTGGTCGAGCGACTCGACCAGCTCCTTATCGTCGCCGGCGTTCGCCTCCTCGTGGTCGCGCTGTTCGTCGATTTCGTCACCGCTGATTTCGTCGCAATGACCGCGTTCAACCTCGTGCTCGGCCTCCCCGTGCTGCTCGTCACGGGGTTCCAGTTCGTCGACTCGGGCCACTCGCTGGGTGAAACCACCCTCTGGGGACGACTCACGCAGTGGCGGCGCGACCGGAAGTGGTACAGCAAACTGAGTCGTTACGACGACGGCGACGCCGCCGCCAGCGTTGCGACAGCCGAGTTCATTCAATTGAACTCGCTATTCCTCCATTTTGTGATATTGCGGACGGCACTCACCCGGTTGAGGCATTTTACCGCGAGAATCTTCGGATTTAGAGAGCAGTAAACTATTGCGACCAGACGAACGACGAACCAATTTCCGTTCGGGTCACATCTCCTTCTTTTTCTAATTCCTTCAGTCGTCTGTAGGCTAAATCATACGAACAACCGACTTCATCTGCCACCCGTACCGTCGTTGCATTATCAAGTGTATTGGCCGCCTGAAGAAACGCCTCACGGGGATACTGCTCTGTGAACATTCCCGAGTCCTCGTCGCGGTCAGCGGTCACAGATGACGATTGAGAAGGAAGTGGCTTAAACGTACAGACCCGCCCACCATTCAAGATGTATTGAAGGGTAAGTTTAAACCTGAAGCCGCAACAATCGCTAATAGATGGTTAGCCCGATTCTGAAGTGGGCCGGTGGAAAGCGCCAACTCCTCGATGAGTTATACAGCCGCTTCCCCAAAACCCACACTCACTATCACGAACCCTTCTTCGGTGGCGGCGCCTTGTTTTTCGACCTTGAACCCAAAGATGGGACAATAAACGACACTAACCCTCGCCTCATCAATTTCTACAAGCAGGTGCGAGACAACCCTGAGGAACTAATCAAGCTACTCCGTTCGTTTGACGAACCCGAATCAAACCCCGACCCAGAACGCCAATTCTCAAGCGCCAATCGCAAAGGAAAGGGGATTAAGAACTACTATTACCAGCAACGGGAGTTATTCAATAACCGGCCCTACGGTGACGAATACGACGAACTTGAAGAATCCGCACTCCTTCTCTACCTCAACCGAACGTGCTACAATGGTCTTTACCGGGAGAACAGTAGCGGAGGGTTCAACGTTCCTATTGGAAGGTACAACAATCCAGATTGGGTTCGAGCAGATGAAATCCGAAAAGCCAGTCGTGTCCTCGATGACACCGAGATTCGGAATACTGGATTCGAGTATATTACAGAAGTGGCGAAGGAAGATGACTTGGTTTACTTCGACCCACCATATGAGCCGATGAGTCCGACTGCTTACTTCACGGACTACAGCGCGGAAGGCTTTGGGAAAGCCGACCAAGAACGCCTTCGGGACGCAGCACAGGAACTTGATGAGAGGGGGGTGAACGTTATCCTCAGTAACAGCGGTGTGATGTACGAAGTGTACGATGAGGCAGGGTTCTACGTAGAAGTTGAAGGTGCGACACGCGCCATCAATAGTGACGCGGAAAATCGAGACGAAGTGGAAGAAATCATCGCTACGAACATCGCACCTGAGGAACGGCGGCGCGCTGGTCAACAAGGACTTGCAGATTTCTAAGGGAGTTTACACTTCCTTCGTCTCGAAGAAGCGTTCTACATCTTCGGGTAGTTGGATTTCCGCTTGATGAAGATTATATAGATCTGTTATATCATTGTAGCTCTGTCGAAGGACGTTTGTAAGCGATTTTTCCCACCCCTGCCCATCTGTAATCCAGACGAAAGCCACGTCGTCCTTACGCATCCTTTGGGCGACGTGATTGTACGACCGCCTAATCTCCGAGGGTTTGCTCCCACCAACTTTGTACGCGTTCGCCTCGACCACGAGCCGGAGGTCGCCGTCCTCGAACAGCGCGAAGTCCACGGTCTTCTTTTGCCCTGATTCGTCGTTGTATTCGGTCGTGTATTCATCATCCATCTCCACGGAGTAACCCGCATTATTGAGTCGGTCAGCAATTTCGGTTATTTGCTCACCCACTAAGTCCTCGAAGGACGCTCCCTGTCGGTTTTTTCGAGCGTGAGATTCCATTCCAACCAGCATTCCTCGATAGTGGTCACGAACATCTGCCTTGTCCACGACATACTGGAGTCCAATTTCTTGGAGAATATCAGCCAGGTCACGAGCGGCTTGTCTGTCCCCGGAGTCGATAGCGCGTTGAATATCGTAGAACTTCCAGACACCTTCGAGGGCGCTGTATTTGTTGCCTCGCTCCCCAAGAATTTCGAAGTAGAAATCAATCCACTTTCGAGTGTCTTCGGCGTCCATTAGAGCATCAGTAAGCCCTTCTACGAACTTTTCCTCGGAGATTTCTTCGAGGTCCAGAATTGCCTCAATCTGCTCCTCGTAGTTCTCAATTTCATCCTCGGTTCCGTCCCAGTCGATGAAGTCGGAAGAAGGAATTGCAGAAGGTACAATCGTTTCCTGGAATTCCTTGACGAACTCTTCTGTTGGAGGACAATGCTGGCGAATAGGCATAGTACATCATGGCAGAAAGGATAGAAATGCATCCGTTACATGCGAATTGAATGGTGACGACAGCATCCTCGAAGGCCCTACACTGCGCAGATTCAGTTGGAGTATCTCTAATGATTCACGCCCATTCTCCCGCTTTCTCAAGTACGGGTACCAACAAGATGACGCCGAGCTGAGGGGGTGAACTTGCCGCCACAAGAGAGGAATGAGCATATCCAGAAATAGCGGTGCGAGTTTCGCACACACGTAGGTCCGTATTGATAGGCTCACCCCATGATCGTAAACAGCAACAAATTGTGCGCTCCTGGCCCGAGACCAACCGCCGCGACCAAGACGAACAGGAGCCGCCCCTCCGCTGGGTCTTCGCGGACGGAATCGGCCAACAGCAACGTGATACCGCAGGCGAGGGCTGCCTTCACGACGACGAACAGCCAGACACTGCCCAGATACGGCGCCGTCGGGAGCGACGCCCCGAACTCGATGATGGCTCGTGAGAGCGGCGTGCGCTCGGTCGCACCGAGAATGTCGATGCCGACGGCCGTGGAGACGCCGTCGAGGCTGTGGGCGACGACTGCGAGTGCGCCCGCGCTCCCGGCCACGAGCACATCCGGGCGAACGCGGGTGAGGAGCGCCCACAGCGCGAAGCCGAGCGTAACACCGAGGATGGCTGCAACCGCCGGCCAGGCGGGCGAGAACCGCCCGGACGTGGCCCCCCACTGAACGCCGACGCCGAGGACGAGAACGGCGACAGCGACGCCGACACCGAGCAGGAGCCGCGCCGTATCCCGTTCCGACGCGTCCGCACCGAGCCACACACCGCCTGCGAGCACCGCTGTCGAGATGTAGGCCGCGGGGGTGCCCAGAAGCGGGTCGATGGCCGCTGGGGCGGCACCGACGATGTGGAGGACGTGGAGCCACGCGCCCACGAGCATCCACGGGACGAGCGCGCGGACGAACCGGTCGTCGACGGGCGGCCGGCGCTCCCGCAGGCCGTACGCGACGGCGGCACCGGCGAGCAGCAGCACCAGTAGGTAGGGCAGCGGCGGCAGCGCGAAGCCGGCGGGGAGAATCGCCATGCCCGACTCGGGGTGGCGGCCCGAAGAAAGCTTTACGGAGACCGCGTGAACCGGGTCGCGATGGCGTCGTTCAGCAGCACGCCTGTCGCGGTTTCCTACGTCTTCTTCGTCGGGATAGGGGGTCCTTGCCCTGCAGACTGTCACGGGCGTCCTGACCGAGCCGGTCGTCCAGCCGCGAGTGGTCCCAGCGCTGGTGCCCGCCCTGCTGGCCCTCGGCGGCTGGGCGTCCCGGCTCCGGCAGGGGTAGCGGGATTTTACAGGGCTGCCCGCGGAAGTTGCGGCTATGGACCAAGCTGACCTCGCCCCGAAAATCGACCACACCGTGCTGGGCCCCGAGACCACCTGGAGCGACACCGCACAGGTGCTCGAGGAGGCCGCCGAGTTCGGGATGAACGCCTGTATCCCGCCGTGCTACGTCACCGAGGCCGCCGAGTACGCCCCAGACGTCCCGCTCGCCACGGTCATTGGCTTTCCACATGGCCAGAACGACCCCGCTGCGAAACGGGCCGAGGCCGCCTGCGCCGACGAGGACGGCGCCGACGAACTGGACGTGGTCATCAACATCGGCCGGCTGAAAGCCGGAGACGACGGCGCGGACCGAGCAGGCGCGCCGGGCGAAGACGGCGCGGACCGAGCAGGCGCGCCGGGCGAAGACGGCGCGGACCGAGCAGGCGCGCCGGGCGAAGACGGCGCGGACCGAGCAGGCGCGCCGGGCGAAGACGGCGCGGACCGGGCAGGCGCGCCGGGCGACGCTGTCCAGGAGGAACTCGCCGGCGTCGTCGCCGCGACACCCCTCCCGGTGAAGGTCATCATCGAGACGGCGCTGCTGACCGACGACGAGAAACACCGCGCCTGTGAGGCGGCCGCTGCGGCCGGCGCCGACATGGTCAAGACGTCGACGGGGTTCGCCGACGGCGGTGCGACGGTGGCGGACGTGACGCTGATGAGCGAGTATCTCCCCGTGAAAGCATCCGGCGGCGTCGGGAGCTATGAGGAGGCGATGGCGATGCTCGAAGCCGGTGCCGAGCGCATCGGCGCCAGTTCCGGCGTGGAGATTCTCTCGGGCGCGCCCGACGCCTGAACCGGGCTCCGACGCCGTTGAGCGCCGCGACTCGGCGCCTCCCGGCCTGCCAGCCGGCACAGCACGCCGGCTTTCGACGTGTTTTTCAGCCGCGGCCTGCAGTTTTGAGGTATGGCTGAACTCAAGCTCGTCGTTTCGGACCCCGATACGGGGGCCACGTACCAGACGGAGGTCGACGGACAGGACGCGAACCGATTCCTCGGACGATCTATCGGTGACGAGGTCGACGGCAGCGTCGTCGGCCTCTCGGAGTCGACGCTCGAACTCACGGGCGGCTCGGACGCAGCCGGCCGGCCGATGCGCGGCGACGTGACCGGCCCGAACCTCAAGGAGCTCCTGCTCGAGGGCGGCGTCGGCTACAAGCCCGAAAAGGACGGCGAGCGACGCCGCATCACGGTCCGCGGCGCCGAGTTCAGCGAGGAGTCCGCGCAGGTCAACGCGAAGGTCATCGGCGACGAGGACGTCGCGGCGGCCTTCAGCGAGGGCGACGACGAGGAAGCTGACGAGTAACGCCCGCGTTTTCTCTCAATGCCCGACCGACTCCCCAGCGACCACGCAAGCGTTCACACCGAGCGCGCTGAGGTCGCGCGCAGCGGGGGCACCAGTCGCCCCTGCCTGCGGCTCCCCGACACCCTGACGCTGGCGTCTGGGGACCTCATCCGACTCGTGCTGGACGGCGAAGAGTTCCACGCCCGCGTCCAGGTCGACAGCACCGGCCCGCTCATCCGTGGCGCCTACGACCTCAAGAGCGAAACCCGGGACCCCGGCCGCGCGGAGAACAGAGTTGTCGAGTGGCTGCAGGAACAGGGTCGCGAGCCGGGCGATGCTCTCGACATGGACGAACTGGAGGCCGGCGACCGCTACGGACTGCGGCTCCCGGGCGAGCGCGTCGTCTACAAAGACACCTCGAGTCCGGGTGGCTCGCTGCAGGACATCGCGAACGACCTCGACGGCTGAGTCGGGGACCGAACGCGGGCGTTTTTACCCGCTCCAGTTCCTTCCCCGTCTATGAGCAAACTCTCGGAGTTCCTCGACGGTGAGCGGCTCGAAGACGTGGTGCTCTATCTCGCCGAGGACCAGTTGGACGAGGCAGACAAACTGGCCGATGCGGGCGAGCAACGAGAAAACGGCGTCGTCCTCGTGATAGATGGCGAGCAGGGCCGGCGGATGTTCTCGGCCGGAACAGGAATGGACGCGATGGAGTTCGCCAAGGAGGCGATGGGCGAGGAAGGCGAAATCGACCTGGACCTGGCCGGCGGAGCGTGTCCGGCAGGAGACGGTGAGGAGCACGAACTCTCATTCGTCTTCGCGTTCGCGGAAGCCGAGAACCCGGATGTCGGGGGGATGTACGCCGACGGCGACGTGATTCACGCCTACGCACGGTGTGCGTGCGGCGAGGCGTACTCCCAGAAGTGGGTTGTTGGGTCTCGGGAGTAGCGGGCGTTGGGAAGACGATTTGTTGGCTCTGTTGAAATATCCATAGTCTTACAGGGATTGCGTGCCACATACAGAGTGGGTAATCAGCATACAGCGTTGGGTTCGTTCTCTCCGGTAAGAAACCTGTGGCCATACCATTATCTGAATGGACCACCTAGTAGAAACAGTGCCAGAGAACAACCCGGGCCGAGACGAGAACGGGGATGAGGAAAACGGTCGCCAGCCAGAGCGAAAGCAAGAGGAAGAACGTGACCGGGCCCATGAAGACCGAGCGATGACAGACGGCCCTGATGAACGGCTTGGTGATCTGGATGACGCACTCGAAAACCAGGACTATCCAACTACGACCGATGAGTTGGTTGCGGCCTATGGCGACTATGAGGTTGAAGCGCAGGGCGGGACGAAATCCCTCGAAAAGGTGCTTGCCCCGACTGATAACCAAACGTACGATTCCGCCGATGACGCTCGAAGCCGGATACTGGGGCTGATACATCGCTAACGAATCCGCTCCACTCATCCTCCCGTCTCGGTAGTTGGGTGTCCCTGAAGGTCAGACGCAGATCCGCTGTGCCAATCTACTGCTTCTCGGAGTGGTAAGAACGGTCGGGAGGATACCCCGGAGTGAGTGTCGAACGCGGTTCGTGGTGTGTACTGTCGGATTCACGCTTGGGCTAAAAGGCGGGGTTCTCTTCTTGGTTCAGATAGTCGAGTCTGATACAGTGCCGGCAGGTGTCCATCGGGTGGTTCCCCCCACGTCGACCATAGGACTATCCGGCTGGGGAGGCCATATTCTTGCATGGCAGACGACAAAAATGGCCGAGAGAAGCAAGCGGACGACGCCGACAAACGCCAGCGAAAGCGTGACGTTGCCGCAGAACTGGACCGCGGGGACGAACCAGAACCGCCGGTTGACTCCTCAGCCCTCGCCTATTTCGATTCGGAACTCGAATCGCTGGAGTTCCCGGTAACGGCGTCGGAGGTCGTCGCGGTGATCGGCGACCGAGAGATCGAATCAGATACCGAGAGCTACACTGTCGAGGAACTCGTTCCGGAGGTAGAGTCGGTGACGTTCGACTCCCCGTCTGCCGTCCGAACGCGAGTACAACGGCCGACTGTCGCGGTGGCGATGAAGCGGGTCCTCGAAGCCGCCGAGACGCTCCCGAACACAGAGCTCCGTCAGTCACAGCACGACGCCTACGAGAAGACGTTTCTGGAACTCAAAGCGGTCGACGCCGATGACGATGATGAGGGAATCCTGGCAATCACCGACTGGATTGTCGAGCAAATCAGCGAGAAAGAATCAGTCCCGGGTTCCCGGGCGGTACGCCGGCAAGCGGCGAAGTTTTGCCGGACAAACGGGTACGAGATCGGGAACGACGAGTGGCTTGGCATATAGACTGACGGCCAGCAAGCGGTCGGACGCGTCGCGAGCTGAAAGGGACGATATACCCGCTGTGTTCAGCACGACCGCACAAACTATCTGCGGCTGAGGAGTTCAACAGAGCCGACTTTTGATATCGAATACGTCGACAGCGACAACGGAGTTTCCATGGCGGGTGTCCAACACCACCTGCCGCCGCCGCGGCCGCAAAGTTTCCAGAGTCATTCAATCGGACGCACAACAGCAACCAAAAAAACTGAACGCCGACGGAAACAGATTACTCCGCAACCAGATTCTCGAACGCGCCCAGGATGACCTTCCGCGTCGCCTGCCCCTCGGTCGTCCAGTGCTGGGCCATGTCCAGCATGTCGTCGTAGATATCCGGCTTACACCCCGCGGCCTTCGGGTGGCCACCGCCGTTGACCTGTCCCGCCACCTCGTGGGCGCGCTGGAACCCGTCCGAACCGCGGATGCTCGCGCTGCCGGAGGGTTTGACGATTACCGCGGCGTCACAGCCCTGTTCGCGCAGGGCGTCGGCCACCTCGTTCTGGGAGCAGCGGCCGTAGGTGACACCGACGGTCCACTCGCCGATTTCGTGGACGCTGGCGCGCTCGACCGCTGCCTCGATGCGCTGTTCTTTCTCCACTCGGCGATGGGCCACGTAATCCAGCACCGTCTGCGGGAGGGCAGCCCCGTAGGTGCCGACGATGGTCGCGTACTCCTCGGGACCGCTCCAGTAGGCGTAGTCCGCGAGGTCGTCGCTCCGCTCGTCCTCTTTCAGCCAGAGGTCGTGGTCCCGCGTGACTTCGGCGAGTTCCTGATACTGCTCGTCGAACTCGTAGTCAAGCGAGCGCAGCGCCACGTCCACCGTACACTCCTCCTCACTCTCGCCGACGACGAGGGTGACCCCCGCCGCACGGATGGCCTCGGCGACCTCCGCGTCCCACTGGTGGTGGTCGAACCAACTGACCGCGTCACCGAGTTCGACGAGCGTTTCGAGTGAGTCACCGATGGCGTCGTAGCTGTCGGGGCAGATGTCGCAGATGTAGAAATACGCCCCCGACTCGGCGTGTTTGGCGACGTACTCGAGCGACTCCTCGAGATTGTGGGGGCCTGAGGCGACCAGTGCCACCGTCGATTTGGTGTGCACGTCTTCGAGCAGCGAGCGCTCCTCATCGTCGTCGTCCTCGTCAGTCTCGTCACCGCTGCCAAGTTTCTCGGCAAGTCGCTTCTCGAAGGGACCCACGTCGAGCGTGGCGTCATAGACCTCCCGGACCAGTGCCGCACAGCCCAATCCATCGGCGTCCGAGTCGGTGATGATGACGGCTTCGGCGCCGTCGACGGCTTCTTCGATGCGCTCCTCAGTGCGGTCCTCGTCCAGCGAATCAGGGTAGAAAAAGCCCTTCCCGGGCAGCAGCGAGCGCCGGTGGAGGGAGAGCTCGTCGGTCTCGATGAGTTCGTCGTCCATAGCTGACAGTCGCGGAGCGGGCCTAAAAGCAGCGTGGAACGGGGCGTCGCCGTCTCAGGCTTCGGCCGCGTTGCTCCCCTCGAGTTGGCGCACCGTCAGCACCGGTACCGGGCAGGTCCGGACGACCCGTTCGGCGACGCTGCCGATGAGGAAGCGGTTCTCGCCGTGGCGGCCTCGAGTGCCAGTGGCGACGACGTCGGCGTCCACTTCGCGGGCGTACGCCGAAATCTCGTTCGCGGGGCGACCCACCCGGACCGCAGTCTCAACCTCCCGCGTTGCGCGGGCTGCCACGTCCGCGACGGCGTTCTGGCCCTGTTCTTCGAGCCCCACGCGAAGCTGTTCGCGGACCGCCTCCGGCGAGGAACTAATCTCGCTTTCGTCGACGACAGAGAGCGCGTGGACCTCGGCGTCGAACCGTTGGGCCAGATCGAGCGCGACCCCGACTGCGCGCTCGACGCTTGCGGAGCCGTCGGTGGCGACGACGATGGTGTCGAACATGCCTGAACCTTCTGCGCGGAGACCATAACTCCCGCGGACCCACGGAAACGGTTTTGCCCCGGCAGAGTCCACAGGGATGTATGAACCCGCTCGAAGTCGACCTCGTGCTCGTCCCAGTGGACGGGAGCGAAGAGTCGACGCGCGCCGTCGAGTACGCCGCGACGATGGCCGACGCCTACGACGCCGCAGTCCACGTGGTTTACGTACTGGGCGAGGAGGTCGCCCGAGCTATCGAAACCGGCGCCGTCGAGAACGACGCCGTCGCCGACGAAACCGAGGAGTACGTCCAAACCGCTGGTGAGGTGGTCGGCGACCTCGACGTCGATGTGACCACCTCCGTCGCCGCGGGTTTCTCGACCGACCGGCTGAGCCAACACCCCGGAAGCGTCGTGCTCGACACCGCTGAGAGTGTCGGGGCGGATTTCCTTGTCGTCCCGCGCGAGCCACAAGCCGGCGGCTCCGGAGAAGTGCTGGAAAAAGCCGCGGAGTACGTGCTCTTGTACGCGAGCCAGCCCGTCCTCTCGGTCTGACGCCGGCTACGTCTCTGCTGTCGCTTCCTCTATCTGAAGCCGGATGGCCATCTCGAGTTCGAAGCTCTCGGTGTCGGTCGTCTCGAACCCGATATTTTCATAGAGTGAGACTGCAACGTGGTTCCAGCGCTCGACGGTGAGCCAGACCCGACTGACGCCCCGTTCGGCGCCGTAGCCGAGCACTGCCTCCATGAGCACCGTCCCGATACCCCGGCCCTGGTGGGATTGGAGGATGAAGATGGCGAGTTCGTATGGTGAATCGACGCCGTTCTCGGGCACGAGCGTTGCGTGTCCGACCACGTCGTCGCCCTCCCACGCCAGCACATTCAGGCAGTCGGGGTCGAGGATGCGGTCCAGCCAGTCGCGCAGCTTCGACGGACGGCTTGGCGGAATGCCCTGTGCGCGGTCCTCTGGGTCGAACGCGTCGTACATCGTCCGCAACGCGTCGCGGCTCGCCTCCGCCTCGTCGTACGCCCGAAGGTGAATGGAGTTTCCCTCTTTGTCCTCGACGGTTCGCGGGGGAGCCGGGAACTCGGCGGCGACCGGCTCGGGGAAACGGTCTGGGGCGTTCATCTCACCGCACCAGCCTCACGGACGTCTTGGCGTTCAGCAGGACAAACTCCGCGATACTCCCGACGTTGATCTTCCCCATTGGACTGGTCTGGCCGCCACCGAGTGCGATCTCGTCGAACGATTCACGGTCGGCGATGTCGACCAGTTCGCTCCCGGCGTGGCCCTCGACGTGCCGAATGGGCGCCGAGAGGCCCGCCTCCGAGAGCACCCCCTTGGCTATGTCTTCAATCTCATCACGGGAGCGTTCCGACTGCGGGTTCTCGACGATAGCGACGGTGAGCTCGTCGCCCACATCGACCGACCGCTCGACGACGTGTTCGAGCGCCCGGATGGAGTCGTCGCTCCCGCCGATACCGAGCAGCACCTTCATGCCGGGAGGGTCAGCGGCTCCATAAATAAACCCCGCGGGGGCAGTTCGGCGGCGGGCACGAGGGGTCCCAGGGCGGCCGTCGGTGGACAGTCATATGTCCATGGCTGTGCCAGAGACGTGCATGAGCGAGGACCCGACAGGCAGCAACCAGGCCGGGGAGGAGTCAGCCGAGGACCCCGAACCCACTGACGGAGTGGTCACGGAGCAAGAAGAACCGGCGGCGGGCGACGACGCGGAGGCGAATCGAGCGGCGTCGGATTCCCAGGACGCCCCAGAAGAGCCATCGGCAACGGAACCAGCAGACAGCGACGAGCCATCGTCGGCGCCAGCTGCGGGCCCCACCGACCCCACAGAGACCCGTGAATCGGAAATTCCCGAGGACGTCAAGCAGTACGCCCGCTTCACCAAGATGGACCACGCCCACTACGAGCGGGTCAACGAGTTCCTCCGGGACCGCACCTACATCACGGCCCGGGAGTGGGCCATCGCCCGGCTGTGTGCGGATTTCCGGACCGAGACTGGTGTCGAGATGACCAAAATCGGCGAGAATCTCCCGCGACTGGTGCCGTTCATGACGGACACCTACACCCCGCAAGCGGTGAATCAGGCCCGCGCCTCCTTCGAGGAGAAGGTGACCAAGGCGGGCGCAACCTTCCTCTACGGGGCGATGTCGGGCTTTTACACGGCCGAAGAGTTGGACGAGACGATGTACGAGGTGACCGAAACCGCGAAGTTCCTCCTCGAGGTCGAGGGGGTCGACCTCTCGGTCGAAGAGGAACTGGACGCCGAAGACGAAATCTCCCGTGTGATGCGTGACGTACGGGAGGCGTCGGCGACGGTTCGGGGCGAGGAGGTCAAATGTCCCGAGTGCGGGCACGTCCACGAACCGGAGTAGCGGTCGGGGAGTGGGCGGTCAGTGGAACCCGGGTGCCTCGGTGCCGAGTTCGGCCTTGACGTACTCCTTCCCGTGGTCGGTGATGAAGGAGCAGGACTCCACCTCGTTGAGTCGGCGGACGGTGCGTGGAGCCGTTGGCGGTCTCACTTTGATGGCTGGGAAAGCACCGCCTACGCGGACACGACCACACCGAACAGGGTCGCGTTGCCCGGACCTCGCTACTCCCAGCTGAACGTCCCGTTGCGCTGGACGACCTCGCCGTCGACCTCCATCCGGGAGTCCTCGCTCATGTCCGTGATCATGTCGACGTGGATCGCCGAGTCGTTCGCCTCGCCTTCGCTGCCTTCGGAGAAGTTCGAAGAGTACGCCCGCCCGAGTGCGAGGTGGACCGTATCGCCCATCTTCTCGTCGAACAGGATGCTGTCGGTGAAGCGGTCGATGCCGCGGTTCATCCCGATGCCGAGTTCGCCCAGTCGCTTCGCCCCCGCGTCGGTCTCCAGCACCTCCTCGATGACGGCCTCGTTCTGGCCTGCGGAGAAGTCGACCACCTCGCCGTCCTCGAAGGTCAGGTGCACGTCGTGGACGCGCTCGCTGTTGATCGTCATGGGGACGTCGAAGAACACCTCACCCTCCGTGGCGTGGGGTGCGGTGAACACCTCTCCACTGGGGAGGTTGTGGGAGTCGTAGGCGACGCTTGCGGCGGAGTTGACCGCCGTGCGGCCCTCGATAGACATCGTGAGGTCGGTATCCTCCTTGACGAGGCGGACCTCCGAGCCCTCGTCGAGTATCGTCTTCATCTTCGCCATTTCGTCGGCGAGTTCCGCCCAGTCCCGGAGGACGGCGTCGTAGACGAACGCCTGATACTCCTCGTAGGCCATGCCAGCCTGCTGTGCCAGCGAGCGAGTCGGGTGGACCGTCGACACCCAGTCGGTGTCCATCCGGGCTTCGCGGACACCCTGGCTGGCGCGGCTCTTGGCCTGCCGTTTTTCCGAGGGTACGTCAGCAGTCGCCATCGTGTTCCGGCCGCCACCGAGGAAGAGCACCGAGTCCGCGTTCTCATAGAGCGCAAGCTCGTGGGCGGGGTCCTCGTCGAACGCTTCGCTGTGGGCCCGGAGGAACGCGCGGTCCATCTCGTCGGAGCTGTAGAGCGTGACGACGTTGGCGTCGCGCTTCCCCAGCTCCTCGGCGACGGCGACGCCCAGTTCATGAGCGCCCTCGCTGACACTGACGACGACGTCGTCGCCCGCCTCGACCTGCGCACTCCAGTCGACCATCGTTTCGGCGTGTTTCCGAATGCGTTCGTCCATGCGGAGAGCGTCGCCTGCGGTCGGGAAAACAGTCCCGGAGCAGGCGGACAGTCGCGTCAGAGAGCCCAAAGGCTCGCTCAGAGTCGCCTCTCTGCTGTCGCAGAAGCCGGTCTACGCACCCCACGGGTCCGGGTGGACCTGAGGCCGCGGGAGCGCCATTTAGGCAGGCGAAGCTTCAGCAGGGGTCGACCCCTACACCTGGGCATGGCTCCAACCGTACTTGTCGGCGGCACTGTCGTCACTGTCGACGCGGACCGCCGTGTGCTGGACCCGGGCGCCGTCGCCGTCGAGGGAGACAGTATCCTCGCTGTCGGCCCGCCTGACGAGCTTTTCGCTGCCCATCCCGACGCAGAGCGTGTCGACCTGGAAGACCACGTCATCATGCCCGGCCTCGTTGACAGCCACGGCCACGCAGGCCACAGTCTCACCAAAACCCTCCTCGATGGCACCGGGGAGGAGTGGCTCGACCTCGTCAAAGAGATCTACTTCGAAGGTAGTGGGACGGCCTTCTGGGAGGCTGAGGGGCGATTGGCCGCGCTCGAACGACTCCGGGCCGGTGTCACCACTTCCCTCTCGTACGTCGGTTCGATGCCGCGGGTCGACGACCCGAAGTTCGCCGCTGCAGCCGCGACTGGCTACCGGGAGTTCGGGTTGCGCCACCTCGTTGCCGTCGGGCCGCCGGACGGGCTTCCCGTCCACTGCGTCGACCCCGAGACGGGAACCGAAACGATGGTCGACCTCGACCATGCGATGACAACGACCGAAGCCATCCTCGACGACCTTCACGGGGCCGCCGGTGGCCGCATCCGGGTCGTTGTCGCCCCATCCTCGTTGGTTCCAGAGATGAACGACGACGGAGCCGCGACGCCCGCAAGCGTCGCCCAACTCCGACAGGTGACCGAGCTGGCTGAACGGGCGGATCTACCGATTCACGCTCACGCCTACGCGGGCGAGGTCGCCGCAGCCGCCTCGACTGAACCGGAGATCCTGACGGAACGCCTCTCGCTGGCTCACTGTGCCGGCCTCGATAGCGAGGAGGTCAGGCTCATGGCCGAGAACGGGGTCGCCGCCTCTCACGGCCCACTGACTCACGCGTACGCGCTGGACCGGTTCCCCGTGGTCGAGGCGATGGAACAGGGCGTCACCGTAGCCGTCTCAACGGACGGCAGCGCGCCGGACCGCTCGTTCGACCTGCTCTCGCAGGGCCGCATCGCCGCACAGCTCCAGCGAGCGCACCACCAGGACACGTCTCTGTTCCCTGCCGGACGTCTGCTGGAGTCGATGACCGTCGACGCCGCGGCCGCGCTGGGGATGGCCGAGGAGGTGGGCTCGCTCGAAGCTGGCAAGCGCGCGGACGTCATCGCCATCGACCAGCGCAGTGCGAAACTCGGGCCTTCGTTGGATGCTGGCCAGACCGTTCCGCGACTGGTCCATTACGCCGACGGTGGCGACGTCTCGTTCGCCATGGTCGACGGGGCGGTTTGCCTGCAGGACGGCGACGTGGTCGCACCAGACGCATTATCTGTCGAGGCGGTACTCAACGACGCCGAAGCGGCGGCCAGAACAGCTATTGACCGGGTTGGCGGGGAGCACGCGCTGGATGCGCACCCGGACCTCTGGGGAGCCGTCCGCTACGGTGAGGGTAGGGAGTAACGGGCGGCGCTGAGCGACCGAACCGCAACGGCTACCTACCGCACCGTACAGCCTCGCGTATGGAACTTGGCGTCATCGGACTCGGCCGGATGGGGCAGATCGTCGTCGACAGAACACTGGATGCGGGCCACGACGTGGTCGCGTTCGACCTCGACCCGGAAGCCGTCGCCGACGCCGCCGAGGCAGGCGCGACGCCAGCAGAGGGGGTCGGTGACCTCTGTGACCGCCTCAGCGAGGAGAAACGTATCTGGCTCATGGTGCCCGCGGGCGAGGCCGTCGACGCGACGCTCGATGAACTCGAGCCACACCTGAACGAGACGGACGTGGTCGTCGACGGGGGGAACTCTCATTTCGAGGCGTCAACCCGCCGGGCGGAGGAGACGCCCGCAGCCTACCTCGACTGTGGCACCTCGGGTGGTCCCGCCGGGGCGCATCTCGGCTTCTCGCTGATGGTTGGCGGGGCGGAGTGGGCCTACGAGGAACTGGTGCCTGTGTTCGACGCCGTCGCGACTGGGCCACAGGGCCACGACCGGATGGGCCCCGCTGGGTCGGGCCACTACGTGAAGATGGTCCACAACGGCGTGGAGTACGCACTGATGCAGGCCTACGGCGAGGGGTTCGAACTCCTCGCGGAGGGCCGCTATGACCTCGATCTCGAAGCCGTCTCTCGGACTTGGAACAACGGCGCAGTCATCCGCTCGTGGCTGCTCGAACTCTGTGAGGAGGCGTTCCGCGAGGAGGGGAACGACCTCGGCGACGTGGCCGACCACGTAGCCGGCGGCTCGACGGGCACGTGGACGGTACAGGAAGCGTTAGAACAGGAGGTGCCGGTGCCGCTCATCTATCAGGCGCTGGCCGAACGGTTCGGTTCCCGGGCGCCCAAGGGGGGCCGGTTCGCACGTCGATTAGCGAACCGGCTCCGATACGGCTTCGGCCGGCA
>Ga0306895_100212_pt1 | contig 21562 bp, 18 predicted proteins | sample AntDeeMetagen401_FD_190451 | JGI IMG/M metagenome (GOLD analysis project Ga0306895, IMG submission 190451) | Saline lake microbial communities from Deep lake, Antarctica - Metagenome #401 (v2) (version 2) | ecosystem: Environmental > Aquatic > Non-marine Saline and Alkaline > Saline | place...
GTGTCTATCCGCCTCACTTCGCAAGAAATCATCTTTCTCACTGAGCAAGTACTGTTCAGTAGTGGATACATCTTTGTGACCTAATAATTCTTTAAGCGAATATATTGAGGCCTCTCCTGATGATTGGATAAATTGCTCTGCGAATCCGTGACGATATGAATGAGTTGAATATTTATATCGTTCTGTGTCGTCTGCAGTTGTAACTGTGTCCTGCTCTTCTAAGGACTCGGCTGCATACGAGACAATATCACCAACGGTACGAGGTGACATTCCATTTTCAGACCTTGCGTCATCTGTGATAAAGAAATAATCAGAATCAGAATTAATGTATGCTTCCCGACGGACATCCCTCCAGATTTCAAGTTGAGTAGATAATTTTTTAGAGATACTTGCTGGTCTTGTTTTGTCGGACTTTACTGCAGGTACTATAATTTCGTTTTTCTTCAAATCGACATGCTGTTTTTCAAGTGAACTAATCTCAGCTCTTCGCATCCCTGTTTCATAAAGCAAATTTAGAACCATTTTATTTCTGAATTTCGGTGGTCCTACATTTTCAATCATTGTTTTATGTTGCTCAGGAGAGATAACAACGTAATTTTCAGGCCACTTATTTTGCTGGAGTGTAGCTCCGTAATCAATATAGCTACCAATCACAAAATCTTCTGTCAGATTCTTTGTGACATGGCCTTCATTATAGAGATACAGAAAGAATGAACGAGCATAACTGTACGTTGTTTCTATAGTGCTCTCAGCATACCCTTTCTCATGTAACATCCACTTTGCCCAGTAATCTAAGAGTGTATTAGAAGTTCCAAGACTTGTCTCTTTTTTGGGTATATGAACTACAAGGTCTGACCGCTTATTTATTGCAGTGTAATCTAAATCGGCATAATCTAGAAACCACTCAAGGCGTTTTATTGACTGCTTATAACTAACAACCGACTTGTCTGCTAATTTCTCTGGAAGACCTGCAAGAAAATCTGATTTAAGTTGTTCGAACGACTCTTGTTGGCTCATTCTTCTACCTCAAAAATGAATCTCTTGCCATCTTTTGAGAATTGATTGACTGAGCCAATATCTGAAATGAGTGTATCTAACGTACTCAGGACATCTTGGTCACTGTATCCTGCGAATTTAGTTTGAATATCTTGTACCCAGCCATACTCGTCTGAACGTAATCCATCAGGATTGGTCAGTTCATAGGCGTTATTTTTGATAGTGTTCTCAGCATCCCGCTGTGATTCAAAGCGAGGCAGTGTCTCGTAGACTTCACTCTTTATGTTAACCGTTTCTCCTTCTAAATCAATGAGATAAGCAATGTTTGTCTCCAAACGACTGAGTGTTTCCTCTATGTCCCGGAATCGGTTCTCAAGCGATTGTAGACGGTTCTCTACAGGAGCGAGGTCAACATCTACACTTTCAAGCTCAGATTGCTTATCAAATCCACCACTAACTTCCAAATTTGTTGCACGGCGAATGAGTTTGGTCCGGTCATTGTACTCGTCATTCTCAACAGCTTCATCCCAGGCATTGAGTTCAGATTGAGGAACTCTCAGTGAGATTGGCTGTTTGTCATGCTCCGAATCGTCAGAGGCCATATTACGGTATTTCTCATGCCAACGTAATATGATTGTGCATACGTTCGTACATATTTTGGACAGTAATATGTTACTCCGTACATACAATTAACATAAAGCCGTAATACAATAATGCTTGTCCTCAGCCTTGCGCATTCGATTGAATCTCCTAACTAAAAAGTCTCTGTAGCACAAGGTGGCGGTACCCGAATACACGATTATTTGAACAGGAGTGGTACAGTAATCCAAGGCCATATAGACAAAATCTCCATATCAGACCCTGTGTCCAGATAAAATATATGTAAATCTCCGGATAAATTCATTAGGTTGTAACATAAATATAGATGTATGGTATCACAGCCAAGAACTGCACTGAACAAGGTTCGGATTGATGAGAGGCAGATGTCCACTGAGCAACTTCGGAAACTGTTCTATCGTATCAATATAGGTGATGTGCTAGGATTCACCACAGACCACTATTGTCTCTACGCAGGCTACGAAGTATTCACACAAAAACGGTCGCCTGAGAGCCAATTCCCTCGCCACATCATTGCAGAGAACTCCGGTGGAGCGACATACCGATTCACGGATACAGGAGAGCGAATCAAGATATATCATATCAGCCCTACGGATGGGCAGCCTGTCTCAACAGGGGAGGTACAGCATGTCGAAATTCTTGAGTATGCGGACCATCCGCTACATTAAGCGTCATCATCTTTATTCACGGTCTCGGAGTCGTCAGTTGTCGAGATTGTATTCAAGCAGACTTAGCCCATCACGTATACCTTTTCCCCGCAACGTAGCGGAGGTCTACTCTATAGATATACACCATGTGCACTAACTGCATTAGGGGCTGCGTCTACCCCTTATTGTGAGTTTTAATTTGGTCTTGGAATCGGGGAGTGGTGGCTTCCTCTATTCTATGCGCGTCCCCGAATGAGGTCAACTAACAATTGAGCTCGTTCGGTATCTTTGATTCTGCGAACGGTCTCACTGGGCGAATACTCCTCTTTGTAATCCAGAATACCATTTCCATGCTGTCTTGACACAGCATCTTCCAAGTCAAGGACCGCTTCCCATCGGACTGGGAGGTGCCACTCAGGGACCCTTGGGTCAATTTTTTCATCTTCGTTTTGGATTTCTTGACCATTGAATGGGCCGACTACACGACCGGTTGCGCAGTACCCTTTTCGGTTGACGTATGCGATGAGCTGGTCACCAATCGACGGCTCCTCTAACTGACTTCCCCATTGGTCATAATCCCCGTACGCTGCAGCAACACCTTGGTAAAGTGCTTCTGTTCCGTCTTCTCCTTCCGGGAAATGCTGCTTATTTGTATTCCAAATATAACACTGAGATTTATCTAAGTTGTGTCTCAGTGCCTTATTGCAGACCTGTGAGATGTTTATTCCCTCTTCTTTTGCTTGCTCGTGTACATTGTCGTCGAGATTGATTGTTGTTCTCATCTACTATATTCGATTGCCTACAATAAATTAAAACTTATGCATATTAAATGACTTAGCACATAATTATGTTACAAGAGTATGCATCTATACCCCCTATTATCAGGATAAGGGCTACCATTCAAATCCTCTGGAGCCATTTTATAAATCGGTTGTTCTAAATGATAGAATGTACTTACACATTGTGTGTCCTATCGACAATCCGAAGATGACCTTCTTGACCAGTGGCTTGATGAATTAGATGAGGATGCTGTTCAGGGGACCATGGGGAATGTGGAAGATGAACTTGAGTTAGTTAAACGAGCTCTGGACTCCGCAGAATTGGGGTACGCTATTGAGGCTCGTTCAAACGATGGAGAGAATGATGCGATGATGAACCACCTTCGAAGTATTCGAGGGAACCTCGTTGCTTATCTACAATCCCAAGAGGATTAGCTTGTTGTAGTGTCTGCAAAGTGTTGTTATTTGATTATAGGCCAATCAAGAATCATTCTGAATCCACAAAGTAATTATCGTAGCGATTTTCCATCTCTTCTCTAAGCTCAAGTACCTGCTCTCTGAAATCTGGTACTGAATTTAGCCGAGTAAGGCCCTCAGTAACATTATTATACATTTTTGAACTCCGCTTTTCGGTTTTCTCTTTCCAATCGGCTTCGTCAATTATCACAAGCTCATCCATTTCATCAGGTCCTATATGCTCATACGATAGGATGTGGTCGAAAGCATCTTCCACACCCCCACGGCCACCAGAATCGATTATCCTTGCCAAGTCGTTGGTCCTTCGACTGTCTCGCCGCTCAGCAATCACCCACAGCTCGACAAGTATTCGAGTAAGACGTGAGACGGCCCATTGCTCATCATTTTCTGCCGCTGAAATCGCTACAGCTGTTAAATCTGATTCTAAGTTGGACGGATATGGCCGCTCGAACGCCCAGCAAGTAGACACATAATGACAGATATCATTCTCGAATCTATCGTAGAGGTCTCGATATTTCCCTTTCTCAATCTGTCCACTCTTCTTTTTGAACACCATCGACCATGTGTCTCGAAGATACGCAAACAAGTTATCAACTATATGCTCCTCCGGACTTCTGTACTCTTCTTCATATTCTAAATCACGGGTGACAGTGAAAGAGAGCGATTTTATATAAATGACCGTTGAGTTGGCAATCTTTGGAACATCGTGTTCGATACTGGCTTCCAGAATATGGTTGAATCGAGCGTAGTATCCCTTCTCTAGTCGGTCTTGCTGATAGGCTTGCTCACAAAGATATTTGAGCGTTTTCGCTGCTTTTGTGCCCAAGCCCGTTAATCGATTTTCTGCGGCTGTTGTTGCTATCTCTTGCTGACTGAGGACAATCTGATACAGTGTCTTGTCTGTTCCTTTTTCGATGCTGGAATCTATGAGTCGTTTCCAGTAGTCAAATAGGTCTTGACGGTGGAAGCTAATCTCCCGACGTTCCTCTTCACTAAATTTAGCATATTCAGTCAATATTTTTAGACTTGCCTCATTCAGTGTGTAGATTGTGTATATCGCAGTGTGATTGTCGTTATCATCGAATGCTTGTTGACCAATCTGGAAAATCTCTAAAGCCGGACTTCGAGCGGTATGACCCTTCTCTTCAAATTCTTCGGAGAAACGTCGATATGCCTCAAACGAAACATCGTCCAGCAAGTCATCGAGTAGTGACTCGGGATTCAACTGATTGAGCATATCATTCTTGACATTGATAATTGAAAGGAAACTGAACGTTGCACTACCAACACCAGAAGCAACCAGCAGAACAAGCCCAATCAGTGGAATTCGGCCAGAGAAGGGGTATAGCTCAGGTATCAAGAGCATAGCTATCAGGGCAAGGGCAATTGAAGCTCCAAAATGTAGGATTGTATTAGTGAGGAACTCGTTTTCTTCGAAACGTCGTCCGACTAAGGGTGTAAACTGATTAGCCGCTATTTGCACGCTCAGTAGACCTACTGAGACGATAATCGCTAGTAAGGACGCCTGAGCAAGGGCTAAGACCTGGAACAATAACACAAGAGAATCATCTGGTAGAATGACCAAGAGGCTAGATGAAAGAAAGCCAATTAGCAGACTGATTCCGAGATTGAATCTCGGGTGATTGGTAAGTGCATGAAAACCCATCCTTAGCTAAGCATTTTATTGACTCTTCAAGAAACTGTAGGATGTAGAATCTACTCAATGGCAACTTAGATTATCGAACTAAACACTCCTGTCGTGTCTGGTTTAAACCGGGTGAAACAACCTTATCAACCAAAACAACGTTATTTTTGACATGGTACTTGAGGTACTACAATACGTTTCAAACAACTTGGACAGCATTATGACGGGATTGACTATGGCGGTCATTGGAATTGCTGCATACGAAGCCCGTGACGGGTTCTTCTTGTTCAATGGAAAATTCCGCGGTAAGTATGGCGCGTTGGTTATTTTCTTGACTTCCTTATTTGTTGCATCACTCATTACACCGCTTGTCAGCAGTGGATGGAATCAAGTTCTCCCGTACGTCCCACCTGGGCGATTACTTGGTGCGATTCTCATTCTCGGAATGATTGGAGTCAACAAAACTGCGGAGTGGAACTTACTCGATATCAAATCACTTGCAGTCTATCTAGTAGGAGTGGTTCTTATAGGTAATCCGGAATTGTTGCAGACCGTGGCGTAGGAGAAAGTCATACGTTGTCAAGCCAGATTTTATCACTTGTAGTGCGCCGTCGTTGTAATATCATCCATTCACATTATCTGTTTATCGCTACATTAATTTTCGATGGATTGGATTGTCTTGTTAGGTACCAGGATATAGATGAGCTCGTCAAAATATCCCAGTGACTGGGATAATCGTCGTCGCAACGTGTACCAACGCGATAATTATACCTGTCGTAACTGTGGTCAAAAAGGAGGCCCCTACGGGAATACTGAATTACATGCCCACCACATTAAGCCGATTTCGCAGGGAGGCTCCCACAGTTATGATAATTTAGTCACATTGTGTCGAGCTTGCCATCAAGAACAACATTCACAGGCCACCTCCGATTCTGGAGGAGTTATTGGTCCTATATTAGGAGGTTTTGTATTAATTATTTTACAACATATAATCCTGCCTGTCGCGGCCGTTTTTGGATATCTATATGGTCTTGTTACCATCGGAGATTTATTTCAAGATATCCATGCGATATTTTATGTTGGAACGATGGTGGTGTTCGCACTTATTGTAGGTTATGCTGCAGGCCATTTTAAAAAATTCACTATCAAAGGATACATTGGATTAGGAATATTGGCAATTTTCGGGATATTATCAAATGATAATGAGTTTTTAGCCTCTGAGCCTACTATTGTAGAGATAGCAGCGGTTCTAATTGGAATTCTGATAGTAATTACTCCGTTGTTATTTGTTCTTATCCCTCGTGTTCGACAAAAATTCAATTTTAGACTGATATATTCATCAATCAAAGAAAATATTCAATAAATATATAATCTCCTCCCCACATTATTCCATCACGAGAGTTATTTCGGAATTATTATAATATTCCTGTGTCTGTTCTGTTCATTAAATGTCGTCAGATACTCGAAATGCGAGCGAGAAGGCCATTGAAAATGTTTTGGCGAAATACCCAAATATAACGGAGTCTGTACTTGATTACCAGCCAGACTCGCTCACCTTCTTGACGCGCCAACAATCGGTTGAGGTTGGACGAATAGACCTCTTGTTCCTGTCTGGAGACGAACTGCTTCTTATTGAATTGAAAGCTGAGTCCGCTACCCAAGCTCACGTAGAGCAGCTTGAGGAGTACCGCAACCATTACGAGCAAGTCGTAATCGGTGAAAAGTATCCTTCGGCATCTAAATTAGTCTCAATTCTATTAGCTCCCCAAATATCAGACCGTATCCGGTCTGCATGTACCGAACGGGGCCTCAAAGCTATCGAGTTTAACACCGGAGAGGTACTGCAACAATTTGAGAATCAGCTATTCACTGGTCACGCGATGTTCGAAAACAAGCCAGTGGCCACCAGTGTAGCGTCACTTCATTTGATTAGCGGCTTAATTGGATTTCTTGGGGAATCTACTGAGCCGAAAACTAAGGATGACTGTGTGGATAATCTTGAACGAATAGCAAAAAGACCGAACTGGAATCATCCAAATGACCGGATGGGACAGTTCATTCGATTAGGTATCCGTCTCAATCTCATTCAACAGGTCGGGAAACCTCCTCTCCCACAAATGAGTCAACTCAGAGTCACTCATGATGACAAATTACTCCTGACCGAGAGAGGGCAAACCTATTACCAGGAGATGCCAAGTGGCCCGGAACAGGTAGCTTCACTCAGTGTCTCACAGGCTGACGTTATTACTGATTTGCTCTATGAGCGCCCGTTCTATTCGGATGTGACCACTGGGATGGTCGTTTTCTTAGATACTGTCTATGACCTTTCGCGCTCATCCGACCGAGTCCGTTCAGATGCCCTCAGAGAGTGGTATCCCAGAAAGTCGGGCCAGAGCTGGAATAAGAAGTCTTCGAAGTCATTGGTCGAATGGTATGGTAACTATTTAGACGAGATTGGTCTAATAAGCAAGGTTAAGATGACTGATGGAGATGAGAGTGGATATCAGCACCATTTAACGCCGGAGGGTGCCAATATGCTATCGTACCTACAAGTGGACATCGGCAAGGAAATGATACGAGCATAGGAATAAATCTATAGAAGTATCTCTACCCGCCAATTAAATTAATGAATCAGTTCCACCTTAGTTATAAGTAGTTCAAATTTAAATAGAAAATATGGGTAATTTGAAAACCTCCTGTGAGAATTGTTCCAAAGACTTCAATCCAAAAAAGAACCCGGCATCGAAGAGAGCCATAACTGTGGCTGCAGCGGGTTCCGGAGCTGCTGTTGGTTCGAGTTTTGGAATAGCTGGCGGACCTCTCGGTGCTATCGCTGGCACTGTTCCTGGTGGAATTGTGGGTGCAGCCGCAGGACACATGGCTGACAGCAAGTGGGTAACGTGCCCAGACTGTGGTGAAACTCAGATTGTGTAGTTGGCGTGAATATTTGTGCTTAGTGATTATTTCGACGGTTCACATTAGACCACTTCTTGACAAATACACACCTTGTATTCAACATACAGGTCGTGTCAGCTCTGGAGTATTCTCTGGCTACCAGTCTTCGTGAGCTTCCTTGCTGTCGTAGAAATCATCGTTGTCGTCAGTTACCACAAATGTGCTTCCGTCTGTTCTCTCGTCGTCACATCTCCCACACCATCCACAGCCAGCATAGTTCTCTGAGTGGAGTTTAATCGTTTTACAAAGACGGTACTTTCCAGTTTGGAACTGGTGGCAGGAGGTACACCAGATACGGTAATTGTAGTCCTCAGAAGATTTGGAATAATAATTGTTGGACCGCTGTACATCCATTATCTCTTCCCAGTCGTACCAACAGCCGGTGTGTCCCGTGCTCACGTCTTGAACCATATTCCCGTTTGGGAGTTCGACTGTCTCGTCTTGATGCTGGTACTGCCAGACGTGCACCAGCTCATGACGGATTGTCTGTTTTATTGTGTCGAAGCCAGCGTTCTTGATGCTGTGTTCACTAATCCCGACAGTCACACTGTCGTCTCCATTGTAACTGGCTACACCATGTTGCCTACGTGCCTTCTTTCGAGTCTCAAAAATCACCTTCGAGAGGTCAACATCTGAGAGTTCCCACTCATCACCGTGAATGACCTTGTTAGCGTACTCTCGACTACGCTCGGTATACTCATGGTCATCACCTAACTTCCCTTGCGTCATATCTACAGTCTCTGTGGTAGTCTGGGGTTGCTGGGTGGATGTAGTTTCGTCAGTGGGCTCAACTACGTCCTTATTTGGTTCAATCTCAAACTCAACCTCAATACCACAGTCCTTGAGACGTTCGACGGCTTCCCGAGCAATCTTCTTAATATTCTTTTGCTGCTGGTCGGCCTGCTGTTGGCGTAGCATCCGTCTGATTACCTTCACCTGGTCGTTCAGTTTCTCCGTCGCCCGGCTTCGGTACGTCCCTACTGTCGATTCTGCTATACCAAGTTCGTCAGCAATTGTAGCATACGATTTGCTTCGAGAGAGACGGACAACCTCTGATTCTCGATTGGAGAGCATGGCTCGGTCGTGCTCCAAATCCAGCGGTGATGGATTTCCAACCCGTGAGGACGCTTGTTTACCGCTCATCCTCATCACCTCCAAGTTCTAAGGCATCCTCTGCGAGGTCGTCGTGTCCATTTGCAACAGCTACGCTGGATGCGTATCCCATAGCTTTTGAGAAAATTCGGTTAAATCCAGCAGTCCCAACATGACGGCTTGCTTCAGCAACGTAGGTTCGAGCCTGGTTTAATTGAGGGTAGTAATTATCGTCGTCAACACGCTCCTCCAGCGTAGAGATTACTGTAAGACCTGACTGTATGGAGGTGAAGCGATGAGAATTGTTACGTTCATCAGACATAATATCCACCTCTGAGAACTGTTTTGCTGATTAGAGGCTCGTACTTGTTTATTCTTGACTGTACATCTTCTATACTAAATCTCATTTTTATTTTACTTTTCATCGTATATGTCTGTTAGAGTATGTATTTATAAATGTTCTGGTCTATTTTTAGAGAAACAAAGTGGAATGGGAATACAACTCACAAAATAAGAAAACCTAGGGCTAATCTAGCGTGTTTTGTCCATGTTAGCAGGGGCACGATAGAAGCCGTTTTGTGTGAAACTCCAGATATTGTTGAATCTAGTATTTAAAGTAGTCATTTATATAGAAAATATATCACTTAGAAACCTTCATACTGACTCCAGTGTGAACATCTATCAGACGAGGTTAAGAAATGAAACCAGAGGATAAGTTTAGTAATGAAATTTACTCACATGTGTACGACGAACTTTGCGAATACGGAGCTCGGCTAAAACAGATTGGATATGAGGAATCACGCAATAAGCCCAATCTCTTCTATTACCAGAAATCAGGAGGTCTGACGTTCTTTATGGATATGCGGGGAACTGGTCAAGTGAAAATCTGGGAAGACACTCGTCCACTCTTTTATTGGAATATCGAACTCACGATGCCCAACTGGGCGAAACGGCGAATGCTCAAAGAAGAGCAGGAACGGCTTCTCGAACACCAAGTGCCACTACGACTGAGCTTCTACGCAGGACTTGGAACTGCACTCAGTACCGAGGAAGACACGCTTTCTGACCCCTTGGGCTATCCAGATGGTTACTGCCGTGTCTGTAATGCTGACATCCGTAAGAATGAGAACTACTGTTCGGTTGAGTGTGAGCAGGAAGAACAACCGAATCGATTCTGTGAAACCTGCGAAGAACGGCTTGCTTGGGACGGAACGATACGCCACCACGTGAGCTACTTTCCTGAGGAGACCGTCACCGTCTGTCGGTCGTGCCACAACAAAATACATATGGACGATAGCTTCCATCCTGAACTAACTCCCCCTCAAGCAGAGATAAACCGGTTCTATGACTGAGTTGAGCGCAGAACCAAGAAATGCAAATTAGTACAACGGAGGTCGAATCTCGTTTTTTGTCACTGTCATAATAATATCATCGTCTTCTAATGCAACCTCATACACTCCAGAGTCACGCGAGAGTATCAATCCCATGCTCTCCGTGGTATTCAAAATTAACGTCGTTCTCATCTGGGATGTCAATACGAACACGGTCGGCCAAGTGCAGCATAGCAAGTCTTTCCGGACGTTATCGTATAAAAATCTTCACCGCCAGAGGAATCAGCGAAACATCCAAATTTTGGATTTTGATTGTAAGAAATGGCCGATATAGCGAAGATTGTGCTATTACCCAAATATTTTTGACTAAAAACAGTAAGATTTATATTGTATTAGTCCCGAGACATATTTGCAAACTTATGAATGGAAAAATCATAAAGCAAAAGACACAAATTGTATAGGCGAATACCACTGCGGCCAGCAAACTGAGGTGACTCATTTATGAGTCAATGTGATTCTGATAGAAACGATTTTGAATGTCTCCGGTCGGCGCTTCAGATTATTACCGAACTTGAGGACAACATCAACGAACAGAACGACGAACATAGGCAGTTAGAACACGCCAAAGACATTCTTTCAACGGCATGTAACAACGTCGGCACGATGGGCGGAAATCAGAAAATCGAACAAGCCATGGGGAGAACTGCAGGGATTGCAATCCGATGTGGACACGATGAACTCGCTCAGACTGCGTTAGAGATAGGAGGTGAGTTTCATGAGTCTATTTGATAATGAAGATATGGCAGAGGTCTATGGAAGATTGAGCGAGGCTATAGATATGGGTGTCGTGGTCAGAAAAAAGGGAAGCCGTATTGCTGTTTTCGATGGGTATTACACTAAAATAACTATTGAAGCGGAGGGATACTCTCTCTGTGCAGAAGGTAGAACAAGATATGAAAAGTTCGAGATAGGGGCTGATGCAGCGAAGATGGCTAGGATAATCAAACGGATTATTTCAATAGAGCCGTATAACGAAGAGGACCGCCCATTCATGACCGAATTAAGTATATCTGAGGTTAATCAAGATGAGTGAATTAGAGACTGGATATGACACATGAAACCAGAGCCGAATCAATCGTACCCTACTAACCAGCGCTCAATACTACTCTTCGCGGTTTCAGAACTCGGTAGCGGCACGTCTAGCGTGAGCCTCCGTTGTGCCTCAGTTGCATAAGTGGCTACTCTCGCTGGAGTTTGTGCCGATGGTTCCGTCCAAATTTTCGTCGACCCATTTATAATGGAACCTGCAACCCGAACTACCTCGTCTTCAATAGTCTCATTTAATTCACCGACGAGTTCGCTTAGTAGGTATTCGAACAACTCCTGTTGTGGTAGTGGTATCACTACTGACGGATACCATTCCAGCACCTCCGGGTCAAACGATACCAACACTTCATTCGAGTCAGTAAACAGTGATTGTACTGTGTCCTCGGGTGGGTCACTCGATATTGGTGGGTTCGAATCTTCGGGGATATTTAGTCGGTAGAGCTTCTGGTAGGGGGCATCTTCATCTTCGGTCAGCTGCCGGTCAAGCATCTCGAACGTCCACCCCTTGTTTCGAAGGACCTGACTCTGGGTAAAGAGTCGTTTCACGACATCTGGAGTGACAAGCGGGTCGAATGGCCGGTCAGGATACCCGATACGGCCCACGTCAGGGTGTGAATCCGTCCAACCGTAGAGCTTGGCTTCCTCGATTATATCCTCGGCTTTGATTTCGTCGAGGTCTTGTGCTAGTCCAACCTGTTTCGATTTCTGCTTGGCCTTTTCGGATTGGGATTCCGCATCTGTGGCAATATCCTCGCCTGATTTTGTTGTATCTCCCATTGCAGCCTTCTGGACTTCACCTTCTAACCCATCTAAAATCGGACGGAGAGGGCCAACTGCTTGCTCGAATAGATGGATACGCTCACCTAATCGCTCGTAGATGTCTTCTTCGACTGTATCTTCGTAGACATAATTCCATATGAGGACCTTCTTATTCTGTTGTCCAATTCTATCAATCCGTCCTATCCTCTGTTCTACCTTTTGAGGATTCCAGGGCAAATCGTAGTTGATTTGTGCAGATGTCGTCTGTAAATTGAGTCCTTCGCTAGCCGAATCGGTGCAGACAAGAATAGATAAATCTCTGTCTTCGTCAGTGAATTCACGCTTTACTCGTTCTTTCGAGACTGCTCTCCACTCGTTGTTCTCGGAGTCATATATTTCGCCACCACTGCCGGAGTACGTACCAACATCGCTGTGACTCAAGCAGACCTTCTCCTTGATGGCATCGAGAGTGTCCATATACTGGGTGAATATGATAACCGTATCCCGACCCCTCGCGCTTAATTCAGTCAAGTCCTGTATCAACTGCTCCAGCTTCGGGTCCTCGGGAACGTCGTAAAGTTGCGCAATGAAGGCCTCCAGTTCGCTCAGTTCGAATTGACGGACCCGTTCACCAGCAGGGCTGTTTGCACCGATTTGGTCCACTCTCAGACCGTATTCACGACGAAGAACCTCTTCTCGACCAGCGATATCCCCTGTTTCAAGGTCACTTTCCGAAATCTCGGATGCATCTCGAAGGTCAGAGCGAAGGTTCTCTCGACGACGCTTGAGAGACTCCTCAATAGCGTGTAGGCTGGAAGTGAGCCGTTGCCGATAGGTCGTCATCACGAAACCAAGTGCCGTCCTCTCTTTACCTTCAAGCAGCTTTTTCGATTGGTCGTACACGTCACTAATGTACGTCTCTACGCGGTCATAGAGCGGCTCAGCATCTCCAAGTTCGACCGACCGGGTCTCGATATCGCGGCGAGGAATATTCTGGTCAAGGAGTCCTGCCTGCTGGCACATCCGAAGAGTCTGACGAGTGTTCCGGAATACACGGGACTTCACCGGGGTTGTCTCCTCACCTAGTTCAAGAAGGAAGTGAAGACTATCTACCGAAAGGTTCGAGAACTTATCCTCCCAGTCACGTGGTCCAAGCTTTCCAGTTCCGAGAACTCGATTGAGTCGACGACGTTCGCTCAGTCCAAACCCACTATTGTCCACTCGCTCTCCAACCCACTCTTCAACATCATCGTGCTCTTGAACGAATGTCTGAATCATTCCTACCCATGTTCGGAGGTGAGTAATACCTTCATACGGCTCATAGTTCCACTTCGACGCGAGGTCGGGGAGAACCTCCTCAACGGTCGTGGACCCGTCGGCATTGATTTCGTTGAGAGCCTCAGCGAGGTCCTGTTGCATCTCGAAGTACGTGTCGAACGATTCTCTATCGTTCCAACCGTCAGGCAGGTCACAGAGACGCAGAAGGTCAAACAGCTCAGTGATTTCGAGCTGCATCGGTGTGGCGGTCAGAATATAATTGCAAGCTGTGTCGTGCTGCAGTTCGGTGAATAGGTTATACAGGTTAGTTCCTTCACGTCCATGGTGAGCCTCATCCACGAGAGTCAAGTCCCATTCAAACAGGTCCATTGGGGGTTCGCCCGGATGCTCTTCTTGCCAGTGGAGAGTTGGAGAGAACATCCCCATATTTTGCGTACGCCGGGCTGTGTGCCACGACGCGAGGATGACCGTGGGCTTGTCACGGTCGGAGACAAACTCACCGATATGTGAGTCTTGCCATGCGTCAATAGTCTCGTAGTCGGATAGTGAGTGCTCAATGCCGTAGGCATCGCGCAGGACACGTTGTGCGCCACTATACTCGTAGGAGTAGGCATTGATGTTGAATTTCTCCAGAAGCTCTTCCTGCCACTGTGGCTGGACAGTAGCTGGAACGAGTAACAAAGCATCGCTCACCTCACTGATGGTAAGGAGTCGAGAGATAGTGAGTCCGGCTTCAATAGTTTTCCCAAGCCCCACCTCGTCACAGAAGAGAAGACTCTCGGGGTAGATGCTTGCTGCTGTGTCGGCGATGACACGCTGGTGAGGCCATGGCTCAATCGAGCTAATATCCTCGGCAATGTGGAGTGCACCAGGCAGGAGGTCGCGTTCATTTACGATACGACTAATAGTGGCCTCAGATGCAGGAGGTTCACTCGACTTCTTAAGTCGTTCAACGTGTTCTTCGACTTCCTCGTCAGATTCCGGCTGCCAGTCGAGGATATCTCTCTCAATGGCCTCATCGATATCTGTGACTTCTACATCTTCGTGTTCTTCATTCCAGAGTCGGTCGAAGGTTTTCACGTCCTCTTTGACGTACTCGTTCTCAACCTCATCCCACGAACGGTGGACTTTGAATCGCTCGTAGTTGCGGTACCACGCGTTGTACGTTTCGTTGATGCTCCCTTCGAACGTGATTCGGTTACCGTCCGCATCGGTTGCGATGCCGAGCTTCGGATGGAATATACCTGAGTCAGAGTTATTTCGAGGTTCGCCGATTTTGATTTGTAATCGCTCTTCATCCAGCATCTGTGCGATGAGGGCGAGCCGTGACTCGCCTTCCTCCGAGAGTGGTGCCTCGTCGGTTAGAATCGGTTTATTTTCTTGACTCAGTTGTTTTGATGCGATGGTACGGATTACACCATCAGACTCAAACGCTGATTCAATTCCTTGAAGAGCATCAGCTAAGTTCTGGAGGCTGAGATAACCTGCAAGCCGGTCGTATTGAATCGCCTCATTAAGCATTGGCCGGTAAAAGGTACCTGTAAGCGTCTCACTATGCCCAAAGCTGCTCTCATACACACGATTCCAGAGTAAATTGACCAGGCTCATTTAATAATCGTCAAAGGTATGAGTATCTCGTTCAGACCCACTTTTTCCATCATAATCTCCTATATCAATATCAAGTAGTTCTCCTGTCTGTCCAGAAAGTAGATTTATTGTCGTCAGATAATCCTCGTGGTCCTCCGGTAGAAGCTTCGCTAAACTCTGTAAAGTCCTACGGAAACCAGAACTACTGTGTAAGTTCCTATCTTTAATCCAATTCCAACAGAAATCAGACCCTTTTTTATCCAACACGTTGAGAGCTGCATGAACTGCATCAATATTATAGTCAAATGACTGTTCTCGTGGGTCTATCGGATAAGCACGCTTTCGCCGTTTTTCACCCGCCTCCAACTTATCGTAATCACGCACTCGATAGTCCTGACCTTTAAGAATCAATTGGTCACCACTCTTACTCCATATTTTGGTATCTCGCTTAATTTCGTCAATATCAACACCAACACCTTTTCCTAACTGATTTGCGTCATCATATGGTATCATTGGGCGTTGATGTACCAGCCAAGCAAGTATGTACCATTTTGTTAGGCCGTCGACGGCATCCAAGCTTTCATCCAATTCCCTGTCAATCAAAACTTTTGTAACCGCAGTACGAGCCACTTCGAGAGCCTCTTGTGGTCGAACAATCTCATCACGTCGGTCAACCACGGGATACTCCTTTGTGTATACCTGAAGCGTTGGGCCAAATGCTCCTATGATGGTGTCTGTCTTTGTGAGATTAATATCCGAATCAAGAAGTTCTGCTGCCTTTTCTTTTGCCGCTTTTTGTGTTTGAGATTTGATATCATCCCATAGTGTCGGCTGTCTCTCGGACTGTTGTTTAATTGGTTTCCGGCATGTGAGTAGTAGAGTTGTATCCGCCGAGGCTTTCTCTTGCATTCCAACTCTGTGAGGCATTTCGCTAGTAATTGTGTGGGTTGCAGTAATTGTGAATCCAGACCGAATCAATGACATTGTAAGAGAATCCCATGCATTAGCCTCCTTTTCGGTGAAATAGATAGTTAAAACTCCTCCAGGTTCCATAACGCGATAAATTTCTTCAAAAATATCGCTCATTTTATTTTCATATTCTATGCGTGCACCTTCCCCTTTGGAGACCTCTTCGGACTTAGAAGTCGTCTCACGTGATTGGTCTTCTATTGCCTCATTTTGCTTATCAGTGAGCTGTCTTCTAAATTCGTCTGGAAATATATCTCCGAGGTATTCTCGGAGCCACACGTAGAAGGCATCAGCCAATTCTGCATATCTAACATTATCACCGTATGGGGGGTCTATTACTACAGTCTCAACGGAATTATCTGCATAGGATAGATTAGCAGCATCTCCATTACTTACGTTTACTTCCGTATCGCGTACATTTTTAAAGTTATCAGATATCACCTCGTAATTTTCTAGAACCTTATCTGCCGTTGTCTGATAACTATATTGTCCTGACGTTATATTTGACTCTCCGTAGTGCCATTGGAATGCAAAGTTATTACTTCCAAGCATATTAGCAGGTGAACCGAGACGAACATCCATTGGCTGTAGACGTGAATTCCGTTCAATAAGCTTCGTTGCGATTAGTGATAGTAATACTAATATAGCTTCTGCATGTTCGTTCTCATACTCATTCCAAACATCTTGTTTAATATCATTGAACGCTTCAAGATATTTTGCATGACTCAGAAGTTGACGAGGATTATATACATCTCTCCATTCTTCCATACCATAAAGATACGACCAAGATACTCTGATATTCTCTGTGTCACCTACGTCCCGCTCAACTGCTAGGAGCGTTCGGAGGTCTAAGTCGTTCTCTACCTCATCTTCTGCTGCTTTGAGGGCGTTTTTGTCTTCTCTTGTAGTCCCGCGATAACCGGTACCACCTTGTTCTTTTTTATAAATAACGCCACAAATTTCGTGCTCAAACTCACGGTTTTGGAGTCGTTCTTTGACATCTTTCTTCTCCGTAACGACACCACAGTTTAGACATTCAGCATCTCCACCATTTAGTGGACCGTCACTAGGATTAAATGTGGATTTTGAAACGTCGTTTGGAAGATTTACATATTCATATTCAATTTTATTTTCCTTGACTGTCGGCCGAATTGCATGACCACTATTTGCAGACTCTTTCTTTAGCCACCACCGGTTAATTAAAGGAAGGCGGTATCCACATGACGAGCATTCTATACTGTATGAACAGAGGTAGTAATTCGGAGTTTGACCCGGTCCACCCGATGGGAAGTACTTATTAAGCTTGTTGCTCGCTCTATCATCAATCTCATCAACCCATTTCTTGATGTCGTTTTCAAGAGAACCAATATCTTTTCCATATTCTAATATAACTTTATTAATCACCCACGCTACAGGATTCAACTCATTAGAAAGGGTGGGAAGGCCGTATCGAAGAGACTCCATCGGTATGGTTCCCCCTCCAGCAGTTGGGTCTAAAACTGTTGGAAGTTCTCCATCCCAGTGCTCACGGAGCATGTTATGTAAGGGTTTGAGTTCATCTTTCGAAAGGCTCGCAGAATGGGGAAGCGGATAGCCATAATGCTCCACTAGTGATTCATCACTGTCTGACCATTTTGACCTCTTGTCGATGAGGTAGTTGCTGATGTTCCCTTCCAAGTGTTCCGGAGACCGTGGGCCAATCTTCATCAGATTCAGTAATTCATCATTTGTTGTTTCCTCCGGGAGAACAGATGCGAGAACCGCAAGTCTTGCAGCTGATGTAGGTCTTCTTGCGAACCATTTGTACAGGTACCGGTGTGCAGACATCGTGGTCGGAACTGATTCTTTTATACACTCAATACCAACTGCTTTGACTGGGAGAAGGCCCTCGACCTTAACCCGTTTCAAATCGGATTCTATGTGTTCACTCATAATTATCTTTAAATGTTTCCTGCAAGGAGGACTCTAAGTGCTTTGATACCATTTGGACTAGACGGAGACCGGCACTTTGCATGCCAGTAATAACATTCTTCCAAACTCATTCGTGAAATACTGTCTGCAACTGTGGTGAGTTTCTCATACTTTTGAAGTCGTTTCATAGCAAGAAATGCAATGGTCAACCGAATCCCGCTTCCTTCAGACAACACTGCAGACCCTTCTCCACGAGTTACCGTGTTTATATTTATTCCACAATCACTCATTACATCTTGAACTAAACGATGAACTGCCTGTTGACGACTGTCTGAGAGTTCGACAATTTTTAGAGCACACCAATTTTCCCAACTCCACTCATTTGGAACACGGGCTGAAGGTGCCCCTACATGAGAGAAATCAAGCACACCAGCGGAATCTTTACTAACGTCTGGAATCGCGTTCTCAATGGGGACACGAGTCAAGGTTTGGTTGCTACTTGCCTTTTTGAATCGGTTTTGGCGTCCGTCAGCGAGGTTGTTTGGAACTAGCTCGTATAACGTAAGTCCAGCATCACTACCCAACCGTCGTGTCAACGCGAACGTCGGACGACCACCATAGATGCTGCTACCGTAGGCGAATGATTCTGCCTCAATACTCATGTACTTGCCTCATCATTCTGCCCCGACGCTTCTTTCACAGTACCCGAAACAACAAGCCCGATGTTATTAATCCCACCGAGACTTTTGAGTGCATCTTGCAATTTGTCAAGTGTGTTCTCACGAGTGTTCTTCTCCATTGATTCAGCATCAATTGTCAGGACTGCCTCACCTTCTGAGTCCCCACCAGCACTGATGAAACTCTCTGGGATGTGATTCGTCCCGAAATGGTTGGCGAACTCGGATACAGAGCCCTCGAAACCTGCTTCGAAGACACTGACAGAGGTGTCAGAGCCTTGTGCGACGTATTCGAACACAATAGAAGTTGCTTCCCCGATACTATCTAAATCTTTGAGCTTGTTTGAGATGAACCATGCCCGCTCCCAGACTTGGTCGCCCTCTAGTTCGATTTCGATAGTTTCGACGACGACTATGATGTCGCTGCTGGATACGTCATATTCGTCCCGGAGCCGCATCTTCTTCTGGTCAATAGCGGAGTTCACGTCAGAGAATGCCCCCGAAATAGCACTCGAAGAGTCTGTGTTAACGTTGAATGAAAGCTCGGAACGCTTTGGAGGCTCAATAACACTTCCACCTCCGCTACCACCGGTCACGTCTCCGCCTTTAGTACCACCCTCGCCGCCGCCTTCACTGCCACCTTCTTCACCACCTTCTACCTCTTGAGGGAAATCAAGATTGTGTACGGCGAGCAACTTTTCACCATCTCCATATACGATGTGGTCTTCGCTAATCAGAACACTCGACATAGGGAGGTCAGTCAACATTTGGTCAGATTCAGAGAGCGTTTTTTCTCCTTCAGGTGTGTTTACAGTCATCCCTTCAGAGCAGTACCCCTCTCTCGTTGTATCGTCCCAAAAAATGTATGTCGACATATCGCTTGTAGTGACGGCGCGGATAGTCGCCCGAAGCGGTCTGGGGTCCAGGAGAATACGAATATCAGTACGTTTTGCGACGAGCTTGCGGATGTCTAACGTTGTCATTGAGTCTGGCTCTGACTGCCAGATGCGATTTCTGAACCACGTCGTCCCGAGTGCACCTTCGTCCTGCGTAATGAGCTTGTCGAGACTTTCGAGGTTCTCGAAGACGATGTCGTGGAGGTCGGAGCTGTCGTTAACGGAGTCCACAGTTTCGTTCGACAATCCACCCGAGTCTGGGTAGTAGAGATGCCGATAGGACTGACGGACAGATTCACCGAGCAGTGCGGACTCTTGTTGAAGACGCTGGTCAAGGTCATCGCGTTGAGCACTATTGAGCTCTGCCTCCCACGCTTCTCCATTGAGAATTCGTTCCATCGCTTTCACCCGACGGGCGTGGTCAAGCGCACCGTCTGTTTCCTGCTCGCCAGCAACGAGGAAGACTATGTTATTCCGATAGACCCGCTTCTTTTCTGACCCCGGTGAGTTCCCGGTTTTGTTCGCCAATGTCTGCAGTAGTTGTGGTGGTTCGTCGAGGTCGCTAGTTACGGTCACTGTATCGAATCCCATCACACAAAGCCGGACAGTATCATAGTCATCTGGAACCTCATAGGCGGCTTGTGGGTCGTATATTGTCTCGAATACACCACCACCAAGCGCACCTCGAATAGTCTGTTCGAGACGGTTACGAGCGACACCAGGCTCGATTTGCTTTGCCTCGTTCGTAATGAGCTTCGAAATCTTGGGCTCACCTTTGAAACGGAGCAGTCCGTTTTCGGTTTCGTAAAGGAAGAACGCCTCCGTATCAGGGTTCGCCCCTGTCTCGTTCAGATTCTTTAGGGCATCTCTATAGTGGTCGAGTTCGACACCGGGCTCCAGAATCATCTCCCAGAGTTTCCGCCGTGTTACACCCCGACCACGGTTCCCACCGGAAACGATACTTTTCCACAGGATACTTGTCCCGAGGTTGGTCGCAATCGGTGGATGGCCCATCGGCGTCCAGTTATCATCTTCGTACTGGCAGGCTGCCTTCCCATCATTCGTGTAGATGTCTGATTTGGAGGCTGTCCGGAGGTCCTGCTCAATGTGCTCGAAAAGGTCAAGAAGGGTTGACCAGACGTGGTCGTCCGAGGGGTGCATGTCGAACGTTCGAACGTAGTGTCGGTCCTCATTTGTCTCTCGGTCACTCCAGATTCGATGGACAGCCCGTGATACGAGTTTGAGGGCACCCCGCGTGCGTTGGAAGCTTGGAAGTGTATCAATCTCTTTCCCGAGGAGGTCAATGAGTGATGGATGGAACGGATACGTTCGTTCAAGTTGGTCGCGGAACTCTGCTTTCGTTACTCTGTCTGGGAGTTCGTCCTCGAAGTCTCGATAGTACGACTGGTACTCCTCTGCAACCTTTGCAGCTACACCCTCGTCGACTGATTCAAACAGGCGGTGACGAAGGACTGCCGCGACTTCGTCGTCATCGGTAGGTGTGACAGAGTGCTCAGTCCGCTCGGATATGTCGTCAAGGTCATCGATGAGTTCTTGGACATCTTTTGCTCGGTCTTCGAACGCGGTTGAGGATACAGAGAGAATAACGGTTACAGCGTCTGTATTTTGGCTGGCACGCATCAGCGACCAGAGGAAAGAATTCGTCTGGTCAGCCAGTGTAGAGTCCTCGACACCGACTGCAGCTGCTTGTTCGAAATATTGGGCGACTTCATCAATAAGTACAAGCCCAGGGTCATCAAGTGACTCAAACAGTTCTGTAATATCAGACTCTCCGGGAGCAATACGGTCGTTGTCGTATTCACTGAACTGTGCGTACC
>Ga0306895_100217_pt1 | contig 21251 bp, 14 predicted proteins | sample AntDeeMetagen401_FD_190451 | JGI IMG/M metagenome (GOLD analysis project Ga0306895, IMG submission 190451) | Saline lake microbial communities from Deep lake, Antarctica - Metagenome #401 (v2) (version 2) | ecosystem: Environmental > Aquatic > Non-marine Saline and Alkaline > Saline | place...
CATGTCCGCGTTTTTCCTATATATAGGAAAAACGCGTACGAGCGAACGATCCCCTTAGGGGATCGTCGCTCCCCCCCTTCGGGGGGGTAGGTTCGCTCGTAGAGTCGGAATTGGCGCACGCCAATTCCGAGCGCATAAATTGCGTACGCAATTTATGCGACCTCCGTCGGATTTTTGCGGACGCAAAAATCCTAGCGTCGGATTTTTGCATCCGCAAAAATCCTAGCGCTTATTACGCTTTAGCGTAATAAGCGACCTTATTACGCTTTAGCGTCCCTCACGGGTAAGCGACCTCGACCCCCCTACGGGGGGAGAGCGGACCTAGAGATCTCGAAGAAAATCCTATAAATATAGGATTTTCTTCGACATGATTTGAAAAGAGTTGCCGTGTTATAGCTAACTTTTCTTCTTAATTTTTTTAAGAAAAAGAGAAGAAAGGTAATAACTATCCTGCGAATAAACGCAAAGTCGTTACGGGGTCAAAGACAATTTATTATATAGAAATGATTAATAACAAAGTTTGTCTGGAAATAACTCTGGAATTCAATCAATCTCTGTAACTATATTATGAAATTTATCATAATCTTCAGAATTAATATTAAAAGTCCATTGTTGTGTACCAGAATTGGTAAAACCAGCTTTATTAATATGAATAGAAATGTCGTAATGTGTTTTAAATAGTTGTTTTATGATTTCTTTTTGTTCATCATTAAAACAAGTAGCTTCAATTTTTGCACCACGACTACCAATGATTTTTGTACCATCACCAGCATACCAAACAGATAGAAAAGTTTTGCTAAAGAAACAGTTAATACTTTTAGGTAAAGTTTGAACATATTTTGGTTTACCAGTTCTTTTGTTGATATGACTGACTTTATACCACATGTAATTCAAACCTTTTAGTAATCTTCTAGTGAAAAAGCGATTAGAATAGGTAGAACTATTGGTTCTTCTGTCAAACCTTTTAACATCCTTTATTCCTGTACCTGCTGTTAAGTGTTCTAATTTTGAATACATCCATTCAACTAGTCTAAGCTGCTCAGTACTTTGTTCAACAGTTAAACTACCATTGCGTAAATATCCATTACGAGCGAACTAGCCTCGCTAGTCGCTCCCCCCCTTCGGGGGGGTAGGTTCGCTCGTAGAGCTCCGTCGGATTTTTGCGGACGCAAAAATCCTAGCGCTTATTACGCTAAAGCGTAATAAGCGACCTCTGCGAGCGGACCTACAGACATCACATAACCATGAATAATATCACGAACTTCTTTAGTGATTTTAACATTATTTTGTCTTGTAGTCATAATTTTTCATTTTTGTTGGTTTTTTTTTCTGTTTTTTTTTCATTTAATCTATATAAACATATATTTTTCTATCTTTTAAAGAGTTTTTATTTATATATGTTTTAAATAATCTCGACTTCCCTCGATATTGTCAAAAGTTTTAATATTAAAACTTTAGAGCTTCATCGATATGAGGCAATTATTCTTTCTTTTTTGTAAATTGCTTTACAAAGTCGCGAGACTTCACGACGTTCTGAACCCAGCTCACGTACCACTTTAATGGGCGAACAGCCCAACCCTTGGAACGTACTACCGCTCCAGGATGTGATGAGCCGACATCGCAAATATGTTAGGATAAACCTTGATTTTCAAGAATATAATATGTGTTTTCATAAAAACACACCAACAGCCTTATTAAAGATTAACATCATCTTGAAGAGTTCCACAAAAACCATTAGGAAATTTGGAGTAAAATAGTGGTAAAAGTCGATCTTTTACAATAAAGAAAAGAGGACCATAACTGTCTTCTGAGGTTCCTAAAACCCAGCTGTTTGTTCTTTTACTTTGTGTAGTAGCTTTAATATCATACACAGCAAGAGCTTTAATAAGCTTTTGCAATTCTTCAGTAGAAAATGAATCTGTATGAAATCTTACAGCGTTACTATGACCTTCCCACTTTAAACTCCCATCATCTTGATACCAAATAGTAATTACACCTGGAGTTAAGATATCTTCTATACAATCAGGTATAACTTTACAAGCTTTATTAAGCTTGTTATCCCAAACATAAAAGAGTTTAGCCAGAGGTTTTAATTCTGGTCTAGTAAGAGTATTAAAAGAACTTCTATAGTATGTCTTTTTTGTACGTTCATCATAATAAGATGATGGTTCAGGTTTAGTACCAACCATGTCTTTTACAAGATTGTACTTCCAGTCAAGGTACTCAGCTTGCTTCTTTCCATGAAGAAAACGAGCTCTCCACGTACCAGCAGTTTTACTTGCTGTCTGTAGATTTAAGTCACCTAATAAACCTCCTACTAATAATTCAGCTTGTTCTAGTGATAGATCTGGGCATAATCGTTTAAGATTAGCTTCTTTTTCAGCACCTATTGCTTTTATTTCATCCATTTTGGAAGATCTTAGAAACAAACTAGGGTCTCTTAACTTATTTGTTTGAAAATTTTTGTCTTGGTTATTGTTAATGTTGGTCATATTTTATAAAGTTTGTTTAGTTTTTTACACACATTTCGAAGAAAATCCTATATTTATAGGATTTTCTTCGAGATCTCCGCGTTTTTCCTATATATAGGAAAAACGCGGACATTGTACACATAAATCTTTTGTTTATCCATAGATTCCTTTCTTGTAGGTAATCTATTCTTAACGTTAACGTTAAGTTCAGACTATATCATGACCTTTTAAAGGTCCTTAGCATGTAGTCGTTGAGGGATCTTTGATGATTTTCAATCTTCCGTAAGGGATATTGAGAGCTTCGAAAGACTTCCCTGCTGATTGACTCAAATGTTTGAGTCATTCCAGCATATAGCTAAGTAAACAGCCTCATTTTCCTGAAGCTGTCCCCTGACGAGGTGCCAAACCTTCCCGTCGATATGAACTCTTGGGGAAGATCAGCCTGTTCAGATATGTTATCGTATAGTTGTTTATACTATACTTCTTACCTTTTAAGGTAAGCTCAGACTATGTCATCAGCTTATGGTTTCCAATTTTCAACAATACCAGGTGTTGTAAGTTGACTTGACACGCATGCTTCAAAAAGCTCAGATGTCATGTAACCCCATCTTGATTTTGCTACGCGTGGTGTAGGTAATTTTGATTGAAAACAAGGATCAATATAAGGTCCTACTATTTCAATAAAGCGATCATAAGAAGCTCCTGCTGTATCGATTCGATATTGTTCAGGACTACTACTATCTTTCTTTACTAAAGCTTCAATTCCAAGGTTCTCAGAAAGAGCATCACATAAGATTTGACATTCTTCTTTTTTAAACCCTTGTGTATTAAATGGAATACCTTTACCTTGATTTTGAGTAAAATCAGCTTTTCCACCATCTCCACAAAACCAATTTGCAACAGTTACAGGATTAATCCAAGGTTTGATCGAAGGCATTATGCCTTTAGCACCTAGATTTCTCGAGTTAATAGAATCTTTTGAATGAAAATACTGAAGGAGCTCAAAAAAATAAGGACATTTCAAAGTATCCAGCTCGATCATGTTTCTTGATTCTGCTGTTTGTCCAATTCCTTTGTCTGATGCTGTAAGTTCAAGCAAAGACTTTTTAACGTTAACCAGCCATTCCTTATAACCAGTTTTTTGTTGAGTTTTTAATCTAGTCGCTTTATTGTTAAAGTTAACATCGAAGGATGCATCTGATAAAAGAAGACCTATACATAAAGATATCTGATAATCGCTTAATGCATAGTTATTACTTAACATAAACTCGATATACTCATTTCTTTCGTTAGAGTTTCCTTTAAAAGCATCAGCGTTAACATCTAAATAACTCGATCTTTTTTCAAGAACTTCTTGTCTTTTTATAGTCATGTTTTATTTCTTTTTCATTTGGGTTTAAAGATTAACTAGATTGTCTGGTTAATACTTGCTCCGTCATTTTAATTAAAACAGCTCACATCACTGTTACCTTACAATCTCCTAGTTTATAAGAACAACTTGGAAAACTTTTTTTAAGCTGTCGGGTTTTCGTGGGAATTTTTATTCCTAGTCGTTGAACGTTCTTACTTTTGGAGTAAGCTTCGCTGCAAATTGGCTTACTAACATTAGGATATTATGGAACCTTTCTTTGCATTTTACCCGATTTTGTTGTTTCTTAGATTTCTCTAAGATGGGACTAACATTAATCCCTAGAGTAACTTTTGTCCGTTGAGCGACGGCCCTTCCACACGGCACCGTCGGATCACTAAGGCCGGCTTTCGCCCCTGCTCGACTTGTTGGTCTTACAGTCAAGCTCTCTTTTGCCTTTACACTCAATGTCTGATTTCCGTCCAGACTGAGAGAACCTTTGCACACCTCCGTTACGCTTTAGGCAATAGGTTAGTTATTTGAATTGAATTTAAGCATTTGTTTAGAAAAGAATAGTTTATTTAGCACCTGTTTCTGTAACATTCTCGGGAAGATTCGGACTTTTAGACGAAGTTTGCGCTACCTTCTTAGCAGAAGAAGCCGTAAGTTTTGCAACAAAGGACGTGTCATCTTTAGACAATACAGGTAAACCTTCAAGCCATGCTTGGAAAACCATAAAAGACTCTTCTTTTGTTGAAGGACTTAACAGTTTGTTTTGAACTGTTTTCAGAATACGAAGTAAATACTTGCCGTTTTGACTAGTAAACGCATTAACGTCTGACATTGGAGCCTTTAGCGTATCTATTGGATACGCCCGACTTAAATCGAAACGCAAGTACCCCAAAAGCTCCGATTGTGTAGGTTTACCATAAACCGAAAGGACAGCTTTTGCTAGTACAGTTTGAAAAGAAGTAGGCGAGTTCGCCACGAGAGATGCATGAACTTGAGTTGCTTCCTTGCCTTTAAAGGTGAAGAAGGTTCTCAGCGACATTACATTCTCCGGCGTAGTTGGGGCTACGCTTGCTACGATTTCGTAGTAAGTTGTACTCGACTTACCACCTACTTGTAAACTCCCTTTAGCCGACACGCCTAGCTTTGGTATGCGTTTCTCTTGTATTGTCGCCGTTTTGTCTACCGCGTTTAAGAATAACTCCTTGGTGCTGTAAGCAGCTTCTGGAGGACAAACATGTACCCCACTAAACTGCGCCGCAACAAGATCGGCAATAACACTTGTACGAGCGAACGATCCCCTTAGGGGATCGTCGCTCCCCCCCTTCGGGGGGGTAGGTTCGCTCGTAGAGTCGGAATTGGCGTACGCCAATTCCGAGCGCGTAATTTGCGTACGCAAATTACGCGTCCTCCGTCGGATTTTTGCGGACGCAAAAATCCTAGCGCTTATTACGCTTTAGCGTAATAAGCGACCTCGACCCCCCTACGGGGGGAGAGCGGACCTACGTCCTTTGAGCCTAAAAATACAGTGTCCTTGTCCTTGTCCTTGTCCTTGTCCTTGTCCTTGTCCTTGTCCTTGTCCTTGTCCTTAAAGGTCTCTACCGCGGAACCTATAGAAGCGCCTTGGAAGACAATCCTAAATGAGTCCAACGTTTGTGAGTGCCCAAGAAATATTGTACCATCATTCGTAGATAAACCCTCGAATGCCATTACCCCCGCGTAAAGACTTTTTTTTACGGTTAAAGAACTATCATATATTTTTTTGAAAAAGTCATAAGTCTTTTTCTCTTTAAAAGTATAAATAGCAGTATTTAACGTAATGCCTTTTGATGTGACGCTGTTCCCTAAACTGGGCTTTGCTTCTTTTTTTAGGTAAACCTTTATTTAATCTCCCTTTAGAATGACTTGTCTCTGACTAAATACGTGCTAAATAGAACTCTAGGTTTTATTTAACAATATATATAAGGATATTTTTGAAAAAGCTCGCAGCCCCGTAGCCGCTACGCACGATTAAACCAAGACTTTGTACCCAACTTTTTCAACTTATACACACCGTATCAAAAAGTGCCGATTACTTGCTCCGTCATCTCAACTGTGGATACCAAAAACCACAGCTCGCGGCTCAGATCACCTACGGACACTCTTTTTTGATTCAAGCCTAGTATCATTTACTACTAGTATTAACCCATTTGACCGGTAGCTTTATACGCGCAAACTGCTTTACGGCATAGGTTAGTCCTTTTTCTACTCGTCAGGACAGTCAATGAAAATCGAAAGGTCTTCTTTAAAAGGAGCATCTTTGTATTTTTCATAAAAGCAGTCCCATGAGCGTTGGTCGACGTTGGTTAGCTCCCTAACATGAGGATTAGGTACTTTATAAACGAAGTCAGGTAACATAAAGGGTAACATGTTCGCCGTTAAAAGAGGTAAGCTGTGACCTGAAATGTACACATTGTATTGTGTTTTTTTGGTACTATTACGAGCTGTATTGTCTGCTTTTTCGTACCGAGTAGGACTAGCCATAATACCAAACCGCTCATAAAGAGCTAAGCACAGCCGCGCTGTTGGAGCAAAACCGTCAAAACCTTGGGTGTGTATTTCAATACCTTTAGACTGATCTGATTTAACTGACCCGTCCTGCATAACCAAGTAAGCTAATCCTTCCCAATCGAGGTTGTCCTTTAAAAAAGAAACCTTAGGTACAGTTTTGTCTTTACCGGCGCCTCCAAAATGAGGAATTAATCGTGTGAATTCTGGATGAGCCCTTGTTGTAATGTTTAAAGTATTCACCATATTATTACTGGACGGTGATTTTCTTTGAGCAGGGCGCGGAGTTGCGCGTATATACTCCTTAAACATTTCAACCCAGGCCTCGATTAATTGTTTATTTTTAGTGGACTGGGTTAAACGAATCTTAGCGTTTTGGTTAGGCGTCGCGGGCTTCGAAATCGAACCGTCGCCTAAAAGCGTACCTATAAGAATCGACTTCTGTTGAGAAGTCAGTTTTAGGCTAGGGTCTAGTCCGGGTCTTCCTGTCATTTATAAGGAGGATTCTAATCAAACTTTAATTAACTAAACAAATTTCCCAACTCTTTTCATAAAACATCCCTTTGAAAGGGATCTAAAACTCTCGTTTTAGTTCAGACTATATCTTAATCTATTAGAATAGATTCCAGCATTTAGTCGTTGAGGGGTTAATTTTTTTCATTAACTTCCCTGCTGATCTTCAAACAATTTCAATATCGAGTACGAGCGAACGATCCCCTATATATACTATATATATAAGGGGATCGTCGCTCCCCCCCTTATATATATAGTATATATAGGGGGGGTAGGTTCGCTCGTAGAGCTCCGCCCCCATATATATGGGACCCGTGAGGGGGACCTACAAAATTCAATCCATTTCTTTTCGACACGTGACGTTTCTTCGAAAAATATGCGTAGTCTTTTAAAGATTAAAGATTAAAGATTTGACTTAACTAAGTTGACAACCACTAAGGGTTTACCAACTTTAGAGGAAGCTTTTCAGAGGTACTTGCTTACTTTTCAAAAATAATTGCTTGTAGTTCCAGCATATAGCTAGTATTCTTTACGTAATTGCTTACGTAACACCCCATAGTAACGAGGTTCCCGCCCCAGGAAAACTGCCCACCTGAAACTGTCAAGTGTCTCGTTTCAAAGATCACCATTAGAACTCTAGCTCTTCCAGAGTGGTCTCTCACTGATGGCTCTAGCCCCCCCGGAAGGGGACCTTCAACGCCTCCCACCTAGGCTGCGCAAGAAAAGCCCGAGTTCAATTCCAGGATACAGTCAAGCTTCATAGGGTCTTTCTGTCCTAGTATTGGTAGTCCGCATCTTCACGGACATGTCTATTTCACCGAGTCTCTCTCCGAGACAGCGCCCAGATCATTACACCTTTCGTGCAGGTCGAAACTTACTCGACAATGAATTTCGCTACCTTAGGCGATTTATCCTATTACTTTCGCGATAGGTCGGACTATATCTTCAGCTTAAACATATAAGTTTAAACCGGATGACGTTTAGTCTCTGAGGATAACATCACTAGATTTTATTTATTTATTAGGATTCTTAGCATAGGCTTGTGCTTCAGCTAAAGAAGCAAACGTTTGATTCTTTTGTCCCGTTTGCATTCTCATTGAATCCCATAGAGGTAGTAAGTCATTTACTAATATATTTAAATCTTGATGATTTTTTTTTTTTATGTGTATTAACATTTTTTCAAACTTTTGTATACGCTCAGCTTTAACTGCCGATCCAATTGAATTAACGTACTTTTTGTAAAAAGGAACTACCTTGTCTTGTAGTTCATCACGATCTTGTATAATAAGTATAAGTGTAGCGTTGCTACCTGACTTATAACGTATACGCCCAGTTTGAAATAGAATTAAAGCTAATATAAGTAGTTCTACGCCATTTACATGTTGAGTTAGACTAAACTCTGGATCTATATGAATTCCATGAGGAGCATTTCGATGCTTTTTAGCACTAACATTAATTGAACCATCACCTTCAATAAAACCACCCAGGAAATATTTTTCACGTATTCCGACCTTTCTTGAAGAAAGACCAAAGATTGTTTTTAATTCATTAATATAATTTGAATGATCTTTAGTTGTAGTTAAATTAGAATTAGCCGTGATTAGCCCATTTTTTATGGTTTGTGGTAACTTTTCACCTGTTTTCAAATAAATGTTCATATCGAAGAAAATCCTATATTTATAGGATTTTCTTCGAGATCTCCGCGTTTTTCCTATATATAGGAAAAACGCGGACATAATTTTTGTTTGTATATATTTTGTTTTTTGTCAATTTAACAACCTCCTTAATAATTTTCTATCTAGGATGATCTTTCCTGCTGGTTTTCCTTCTTAACTAGTTAAATAGGGTGTTCCAGCATATGGTCATCTTTTTAAACGGCCTATAAGGTTGACCGTTATAGTTACGGCCGCCGTTCACCGGGGCTTCGGTCGTCAGCTTCGAGAGACGAGCTCTCTAACCAACTTCCTTAACCTTCCGGCACTGGGCAGGCGTCAGCCCCCATATATAGTCTTGCGACTTTGCGGAGACCTATGTTTTTGATAAACAGTTGCCTGCATTATGTTAAATAAACTATGGAATTGAATAAAAACATACGTATTTAGTAAGGAGTTTTTCGTCGCAATACTCTGATAGTATGTGTACCATCACTATCAAGAAGTCCAACAATTGTATAATCGTTATAAGTTCATTTTTTATTCATACTTTAAATGTTTTTGTTTTTTATTTAGATTTTTTTCTACGTCCATAATTTAATCTCTATAAATTTCTTTATAGATCAGACTATATCATCAGTTTTATTTAATAAAACTGTCGGGCACTCCTAAAAATATAGGTGGAAGATTATTAAACAGACACTTTTCACTTCCTAGTCGTTGAGCTTTCTTGCTTAAAAAATTGTCTGTTGAGCAAGCTTAGCTGCGGATTGGCTTTAAATAATTCTAATATTTAAAGCGTTCCCGCATTTCACCCGATTTGCAATCCCTCAGTTGTTCATTTAGTAGTATTAATTTATTATTTTAACAACTTTAGATGGGCCCAATTGGGCCTGGTCACTGCGACCTTTAATTGAATTAAAGGCGCCCCTTCTTCCGAAGTTACGGGGCCAGTTTGCCGAGTTCCTTAGAGAGAGTTATCTCGCGCCCCTTAGTATTCTCTACTCACCTACCTGTGTCGGTTTTAGGTACAGGTAATTCTATTGTTATGGAGTGCAAGCTTTTCTTGGAAGCATGACATCACTGACGACAACAACCCCGAAAGATTGTGCCGGGATAACGCCTCAGCTCAAGTATAGTTTTTCTTCTAACTCTCAACACCTTGAACGCTTCCACTATAATCCATTAGTAGTCTCAGTTTAGTCTCCTTCGTCCCTCGTTCCCAATAGAATCAGTACAGGAATATTAACCTGTTTGCCATCGACGACGCCTTTCGGCCTAATCTTAGGACCTGACTAACCCCCCATGGACGAACCTAGTGGAGGAACCCAACAGTTTTCGGGGCATTGGATTCTCACCAATGTTTTCGTTACTCAAGCTGACCATTTTGTTATTGATTAAGATGTGTTTCTACCTTTCCTTAAACCTTTTCTCGTACGATCCCCTATATATATATATATATAAGGGGATCGTTCGCTCGTACGAGAAAAGAATTCTAACATATATTATAAAACCAATATCAGATTTTCTTAATATGCCACTTGGCATAAAGAGCATTTAATCTCTTTCGTTCTTTAGGTTTCCCTAAAGATCAGACTATGTCATCAACCTAGATTAGTAATATTAGTCTAGGTTGTCGAGCACTCGTGGGAGGATTATTGATCCAGTTCTCACCTCCTAGTCGTTGGACCTTCCGGCTACGCTAAAAACTTCATTTCATTTAAGTTTCTTTTGTACGAGCGAACTAGCCTCGCTAGTCGCTCCCCCCCTTCGGGGGGGTAGGTTCGCTCGTAGGGCTCCGCCCCCATATATATGGGAGCGGACCTACTGGTTTGCGCGGCTTGGCTGCAAGTTCGCATGGCAATTGCCTTAGCTTTCTCGTCAATTCACTCGATTTTTTATAGTGAGAACAATTGCCTTATTCTCACTTCCGTTTTGTCCATTCTCAAATTAATGATTTTGGTTTTCACCATAACTTCACCCAATAACGGAACGCTCCCCTACCGATTCTTATATAAGAATCTCACAGCTTCGGCAGGTTTCTTAGTCCCGGCCATTGTCGGCGCAAGAACGCTTTACCAGTGAGCTATTACGCACTCTTTCAAGGAATAGCTGCTTCTAAGCTAACCTTCTGGTTGTTTCTGCACTCTCACATCCTTTTCCACTTAGAAACCATTTAGGGGCCTTAGCTGGTGATCTGGGCTGTTTCCCTCTTGACCGAAGATCTTATCACCTTGGGTCTCACTGACTAACGGTAGGCTATATCATGCATTCTGAGTTTGCCACGATTTGGTACCGCTCTCGCAGCCCGCATCGAAACAGTAGCTTTACCTCATGATAGCTCTTCGTTGTCGCTGCGCCTCAACGCATTTCGGGGAGATCCAGCTAGCTCCGAGTTCGATTGCAATTTCTGCGCGTAATCACAACTCATCCGCCGATTTTTCAACATCGGTCGGTTCACACCTCCACTTAGTGTTACCCAAGCTTCATGTTGGTCATGATTAGATCACCCGGGTTCGGGTCCAGAGGAAATGACAAGTGCTCGCCGAATTTTCGGACTCGCTTTCGCGTTGGCTCCGGATGTATCTCCTTAACCTTTTGCCACTCCCTCTAAGTCGCCAGCTCATTCTTCAACAGGCACGCGGTCAGCTCTTAACCTCCCACTGCTTGTCAGCGTACGGTTTCATGTTCTATTTCACTCCCTATACGAGGGTTCTTTTCACCTTTCCCTCGCGGTACTATTTCACTATCGGTCACCCAGGAGTATTTAGCCTTACGAGGTGGTCCTCGCTGATTCACACGGGATTCCACGTGTCCCATGCTACTCGGGATAAGACTTTTCGATTCTTTTCTTTTCATTTCAACTACTGGACTTTCACCATCTATGGTACAGGATTCAGCTGTTTCGTTTTTTGTGTTTAAGGCCCCTCCCCCCATGAGCGGGGGACGCTGCGCCCCTCACGGGTAAAGTCGGAGATGCCCTCACGGGTCTCGTACTCGCTATATGCGCCCCTCCCCCCTGCGGGGGGGGGTAATTGGCCCCCCCCCCGCAGGGGGGAGGGGGACCTACGAAATTTCTTCGATAAAGAATTTTTCTTTTAGTCTTCCCACTACCCCTATTCCCTTGCGAAAATAGGTTTAGGCTGTTCCCGGTTCGCTCGCCGCTACTACGGGAATCGCGTTTGCTTTCTTTTCCTCCAGCTACTAAGATGTTTCAATTCACTGGGTTGCCTCTTTCCAACTTATGAATTCTGTTGGAAGTTGTACAGGTTGCCCTATTCGGGGATCTTCGGATCAAAGTTTGTTGCCAACTCCCCGAAGCGTTTCGCCGGTATCTGCGCCCTTCATCGTCTCTGGGTGCCTAGGTCTCCACCGTAAGCCTAAGTTCATTTGACCTATTTCTTTTTTCTCTTTTCTCTAGGAGCGCTCAGTCGGAATTCGAGATCGCGACCCTCCCCCCTTATATATATAGGGGGGGGGGACCCGCCGGTACCGGCGGACGGAATTCCTAGCGCCTCCCTCCCCCCGTAGGGGGGGGGGAGGCGACCTCCGCTGACGCTTCGCAAAGAAAATTCTAAATACGAAATCGAAGATTTCGTATTTAGAATTTTTCCCATAAGATCAAGATTTCTATAAAATCGAAGAAACTTATATATAATATATAAATTTCTTTCCCCGACTCTACAAATCTCAATTCAGTAATTGTGGAAATGACAGGTTTCGAACCCGCGACCCTCGCAATGCAAATGCGATGCTCTACCAACTGAGCTACATTCCCTTAAACCATCAACACGGATAAATACATAATAGCAATTTATGTATTTTTGTCTTTTCTCGTACGAGCGAACGATCCCCTTATATATATATATATATAGGGGATCGTCGCTCCCCCCCTTCGGGGGGGTAGGTTCGCTCGTAGAGTCGGACCCGTGAGGGTGGCGTACGCCAATTCCGAGCGCGTCCCCCGCCCCTGGCGGGACGGGTTTGCGTCCCTCACGGGGCAAATTACGCGTCCTCCGTCGGATTTTTGCGGACGCAAAAATCCTAGTGTCGGATTTTTGCGTCCCTCACGGGGCAAAAATCCGAGCGCTTACCCGTGAGGGACGCTTTAGCGTCCCTCACGGGTAAGCGACCTTATTACGCTAAAGCGTCCCTCACGGGTAAGCGACCTCGACCCCCCTACGGGGGGAGAGCGGACCTAAATATTTTTTCCCCCGCGGATATAAGGGGTAAAAAAATTCGACTTTTTGTCTATTCGCCCGGAGCGCAATCTCTGTCCCCGGTCACTTTGTTACCGGGGATGCGCAGTTTTTTTTTTCATTTGGATATACCCATAAAAGAATGTCCGCGTTTTTCGACGAAAAACGCGTACGAGCGAACTAGCCTCGCTAGTCGCTCCCCCCCTTCGGGGGGGTAGGTTCGCTCGTAGAGCTCCGCTCTGCGAGCGGACCTAGAGATCTCGAAGAAAATCCTATATTTATAGGATTTTCTTCGAAATGTAAAAATAAGGGTGGGCTATAGAAGATTTGAACTTCTGACCTCAGACTTATCAGGTCTGCGCTCTAACCAACTGAGCTAATAGCCCTTTTAGTCATTTTCTTCACATCCAGAAAGGTTACATAAAGATGTCTCTCCTCACACCTTTTAACGTACGAGCGAACGATCCCCTATATATATAAGGGGATCGTTCGCTCGTACGAGAAAACTCGAATATTTTCTCCCCCGAAGGGGGAAAAAATTCGACTTTTTGTGCGAAGAGAGTCACCTTTATGTTGTAATCTCGTCTTTTTCACATGTCGCAGACAATATTAATCCTAAAAAGGATTAATATTGTCTGCGATATGGTTAAAAACCGCGGACATAGGATAAAAACCGCGGATATGAAAATGACGAGCTTAGTCATTTCGAAGAAAATCCTATATTTATAGGATTTTCTTCGAGATCTCTAGGTCCGCTCTCCCCCCGTAGGGGGGTCGAGGTCGCTTATTACGCTAAAGCGTAATAAGGTCGCTTATTACGCTAAAGCGTAATAAGCGCTCGGATTTTTGCGAACGCAAAAATCCGACACTAGGATTTTTGCGTCCGCAAAAATCCGACGGAGCTCTACGAGCGAACCTACCCCCCCGAAGGGGGGGAGCGACGATCCCCTAAGGGGATCGTTCGCTCGTACGCGTTTTTCCTATATATAGGAAAAACGCGGACATTGTACATTGTATAAGTACAAAACAATGATTAATCAACTACTTTATTTCATTACACTTTATAGACACGATACTCCTTTTCTCGAATATTTTCAATATCTTTACTGACCGCTCCGCTATAAATTTATATATAAATTTATTCGAGAAACTCGAAGTTTTCAATATCCTGTAGGGATATTGAAAACTTCGACTTTGATATTGAAAATATTCGAGAAAAGGAGTATCCGTCTAACGCGTAAGAATGTCCGCGTTTTTCCTATATATAGGAAAAACGCGGAGATCTCGAAGAAAATCCTATAAATATATGATTTTCTTCGAAATGAAATTGTCAATTGATAAAAAGAAGGAGGTGATCCAGGAGCACCTTCCAGTACCCCTACCTTGTTACGACTTCATTCCGATCAGTGGTTTGTGTTTAGGCGCTGTCCCCCCAAACAAGTTTGGGTTAAACTGACGACTTTGACACCCACTACCTTTCGGAATGTGACGGGCGGTGTGTACAGAGACCAGGAACGTATTCACCGCCATATAGCTGACTGGCGATTACTATAGATTCCGGCTTCATGTAGGCGAGTTGCAGCCTACAATCCGAACTAGGGCTGAGTTTAACAGATTGGCGTGCCCTTGCGGGGTAGCTTCTGATTGTCCCAGCCATTGTATTACGCGTGTCGCCCAGGGTGTAAGGGGCATGCTGACTTGACGTCATCCTCACCTTCCTCAGCGCTTGCGCGCGCAGTCTCTTTAGAGAACTTGGAAAGTAACTAAAGACGAGGGTTGCGCTCGTTGCAGGACTTAACCATACACGTCAACGCACGAGCTGACGACAGCCATGCACCACCTGTGTTATAGTTCTTTCTTTCATAGAAAGAAAGCACTTTTCCATTTCTGAAAAATACTATACATGTCAAACCCTGGTAAGGTTCTTCGCGTTGCATCGAATTAAACCGCATAATCCACCTATTGTGTGGTCTCCCGTCAATTCCTTTGAGTTTCACCCTTGCGAGCATACTCCCCAGGCGGGAAACTTAACGCGTTAGCTACAGAAGGGGGTTACCCCCTCTTAGTTTCCATCGTTTACAGCTAGAACTACTAGGGTCATAGCCAGACCTTTAAATAGATGGGTCTTGGCGATGGACTATATCATCTTCCGTTGATTTCTTGTTCATATCGAAGAAAATCCTATATTTATAGGATTTTCTTCGAGATCTCTAGGTCCGCTCTCCCCCCGTAGGGGGGTCGAGGTCGCTTATTACGCTAAAGCGTAATAAGGTCGCTTATTACGCTAAAGCGTAATAAGCGCTCGGATTTTTGCGAACGCAAAAATCCGACACTAGGATTTTTGCGTCCGTCCGAGCGAATAGCCCCGCTATTCGCGAGGCTAGATTCGCTCGGAGAGCTTCGCTCGCTGAGCGAACCTACAAAAATCCGACGGAGGACGCGTAATTTGCGTACGCAAATTACGCGCTCGGAATTGGCGTACGCCAATTCCGACTCTACGAGCGAACCTACCCCCCCGAAGGGGGGGAGCGACGATCCCCTAAGGGGATCGTTCGCTCGTACGCGTTTTTCCTATATATAGGAAAAACGCGGACATAAAAGTTTTCCACATATTCGCGGAATTCTGGTTGAACAAGTTCTTTTATTTCGGAAGCCCAGCGTTGCAACAATTCTGGATTGTTTCTTGGAACAAACAATACTTTATAAATCATTTCTTCTACAGGTACTAACGGCGCAACAAGGCGCAAAAGTTTTAACAAACTGTCTTGGTTCGATACAAATATTCGCATACGTTCACGGCCATCGGTCATTGTATAACCAGTTGGGGCTACATGTGCTTCAATATACCAAGCTTCTTTAAGATAATCACAAAAGATTTGTTGTTCTTCATCTGTTGAAAAATCAAGACAAATACAACCTTGGTAAGAATGATATAAAGAACCATCATCTAGCCAAACACACATAAGAAAATAGCTAGACATATGATTTAACCATGATCTATCTATAAATTCTCTGCCATCTCGACAAATAATTCTATATAAATTTGTCAAATCTGGACGTGCTTTTGAATTAATATGAAGTTTTCCCAATACTTCTCCTTCCATTGCTTCTGTTTTTTTTTGATAGCCATCAGTAACTTGATATGTAATTGAACCTAAACCATTAGTAAAACTTTCTAAAGCCACCAGTAGGTCCGCTCGCAGAGCGGAGCTCTACGAGCGAACCTAGACTCGCGACTAGCGAGGCTAGTTCGCTCGTACCATTTCCAAAAAAACCACGTGTATTGTCGAGTTGAATGTCGATTTTGAATACGCGCATTTTTATATTTTGTTGGAATTCTAATTGAGCCGTCCGCAAGGATAGTTCCAAAAAGAATCGATTTTTGGGGTTCTGGTATGTTAAGCTGAGTTATGCTATCTGATGTGTTTGTTAAATTTTGAATATTTGAAGGATATATTGCTTCTGGTGCGAGCGAACTAGCCTCGCTAGTCGCGAGCCTAGGTTCGCTCGCAGAGCTCCGCTCTGCGAGCGGACCTACAGACTTTTTTTAATAGAGCCCACGTAAAATGAATATTTTTCAACAAATTTTCGATTAAAATCCATATCCGCGTTTTTCCTATATATAGGAAAAACGCGGAGATCTCGAAGAAAATCCTATAAATATAGGATTTTCTTCGACATGAGGATTTGGTCACGTTGTTCTTTTGTCATAGTAATATAAGTATAAGTATAAGTATAAGTATAAGTATAAGTATAAGTTTTATAATTTAATGTTTTCTTAAGTTTTTTTTTGGTTCCAACAAACTTTTTCTCAACCTTTTGCCTTTTTTGGTTTTAAGTTGTATAAAACTTCATCTAAAAGTTTTATAATTCCAGAGTGTTTAGTCTCTAAGGGGTATCATTCTAAGATTTTATTCCTAAAATTGATACTTCCCTCGGGATCATACATGCTAAAAGCATGTCCTTCCCCGATACAGCTAGGTTCGCACTTCACCTTTCAGTGAAGTGAGGACACGTTTGGGGTTATTTTATATAGCGCCCCGGATTTATCTAATCCTATTCGCTACTCTAGCTTTCGTCTCTCAGTGTCAGTATCGGCCCAGTAGAGCGCCTTCGCCGCTGGTGTTCTCCCTAAAATCTACACATTTCACTGTTACGCTAGGGATTCCCTCTACCTCTACCGAACTCTAGTTCTTTAGTACTCCACTGCCTGCCGTTGGTTGAGCCAACGTATTTGACAGTAGACTTAAAAAACCACCTACAGACGCTTTACGCCCAATCATTCCGGATAACGCTTGCCCCCCCCGTATTCGGTAAAACCCTATTTTTCAATAGGGACCAGACTATATCTTATCCTTAGCAAGAATCCTTAGGTTGTTCAACCATGTGTAATTATATATAAAGATCTCTAATTTTAATACTGGTTCAATTCCTCTTACGAGAGCATAAAAACCACCATCACTTTGGGTTAAACCCATTAAATAAAAGATTTCATTAATACTTATAGTCATAAATTTAGAATTGTTTATTTATCAAGACAAAATTATTCTCCAGTTTTTTTGTTACACAGTCTTAGACTTCTTTTTCTTTTCTTATGCTAAGGTTCTGCGTGTTACCCATTTTGTTTAAATATTATAGATAAACAATAATAAGTCTCCCCTTTCGGGTCAGTCGTTAAGGGGCTATCTCTTTAACCTTGTCCTTGTTTTATTTAAACATAAACAAGTTAGAGAGAAGCTTCCCTTGAAATTACCATACTTATTGCTTATTGCTTATTGTAAGGCTTCTTCAATATAAGCAGAATTCTTAATATACCTTTAAGTATATTGCGGCAATTTAGCCAAACCGCGGCTGCTGGCACGGAGTTCATGAAACCCAAAGTTTATCACTTCGGCATAGACTATACATTCTACTTTCTTTTGAAAAGCAGTCGGCGTGTTATAAGAAAGAGTTTATAAAACTCTTTTCTCATCTTGTACTCAGCTTTACGCTTTTCCTCAGTCGTTACAGGGTCTTACGTAATTCATTTAATTTATAAATCATAGAAGGTACCTCTTTAACAAAAGGTTCAATTGTACTAATTAATTGACCAAAAGTATGCGCTGGAATAGTTATATACCATTGATCACTTTCTTCTGTATGTTTTACTACATGACAATCAATATTAAATTTTCGTAAATAATCGCAAAGAAGCTCATTCTCTTCGTATGTAAAACCTTGAGTTGAAATTTTTCCTGTACTCGCGACTAGCCTCGCTAGACGCGAGTCTAGGTTCGCGAGTAGAGCTCCGCTCTGCGAGCGGACCTACATAACAATCATTACGAATACTACCATCGTCCATATACCATACAGCGATTACCAATGGATCAACAGGTAAATGTTCAATTGTTTCCTTCGTTATTGTTTTTCTATATCTTCCATTAGGAAGTTTTTTATACAATAAGTCATGAATTTCTTTTAAATACATTCCTGAATCAGTATAAAATTCCGTCGCTTCATATCTTCCTTTGCTAGGGTAGTTTTTAGGTGGCTGAGTTCTTGTACACTTGGATTTCAGCTTTCTATGTTTCCAATGAACATATTCAGCTTGTCCTGAGCTATGTTGAACTCGATAACGATATGAACCATCGCGTTTAACAATGTCCGCGTTTTTCTCCGAAAATACGCGGAGATCTCGAAGAAAATCCTATAAATATAGGATTTTCTTCGAAATGATTTCATCACCTAATATGCCGCCAATTAATATTGCTTTTTCTTCGTTAGTTAGTTTTACCATAATTGATTTTTTTTTAATTTTTTTGATTTTTAAATGATTTTTAAATGACTACGTTTTTAAGACTTCCCACGGCATTGCCCAATTTTTTATTAGAAATTTTGTAACAGTTCTGCGAACCTATAATACAGTTCATTAAAGCCTATCAGAGTGATGACGACACCCGACGACACCCGACGACACCCGACGACACCCGACGACACCCGACGACCCCTTTTAGGGTGTCATGGAGTGTCATGGAGTGTTATGAAGTGTCATAGAGTGTCATGGAGACTTAATGAATCTTATTAATTCTATATTAATAGGACTATTTGTTGTTACTTGTCCTCAACAATTTTTGGGATTCACCGTTATGAGCCGATATTTTCCCTTTCTCTCACGAGAAAGGAGGCCAATCTCTTAGCCGGGGCTTATTCCTCAGATACCGTCAGATCTTCTTCTCTGAGAAAAGGAGTTTACGATTCACGAACCTTCTTCCTCCACGCGGTATTGCTCCATCAGGCTTTCGCCCATTGTGGAAAATTCCTCACTGCTGCCTCCCGTAGGAGTCTGGGCCGTGTCTCAGTCCCAGTGTGGCTGATCGTCCTCTCAAACCAGCTACTGATCGTGGCCTTGGGAGGCCTTTACCCCCTCCAACTAGCTAATCAGCCGCAAGCCCCTCTTTTGGCGCGGTAAACCGCTTTCACTCCTCAGCTATTACGGGGTATTAGCATCAGTTTCCCGATGTTATCCCCCTCCAAAAGGTAGGTTCTTACGTGTTACGCACCCGTCCGCCACTAGGAAAAATTTAAACCTTTCCCGTACGACTTGCATGTGTTAAGCATACCGCCAGCGTTCATCCTGAGCCAGGATCAAACTCTCCATTGATATTTTTTATCGCTCCCCCCTTATATATATTATATATAGGGGGGGTAGGTTCCCGAGTAGAGCTCCGCTCCCATATACCATATATATGGGAGCGGAGGACGCCTTATTCTTTTCTCTAAGAATATTATATATAATTTTCTTCGAGAAAACTCTAATTTTTTCTCCCTCGAAGGGGGAAAAAATTCGACTTTTAAAACATTTTTTTTTGAACATTCCCTTGCTTTCTAATTTATCAGAATTGTTTTGTTTGTCAATTCCCATCTTTTTCGTTTTTATTCCTATAAGTACCCTTGTTTTTTATACCCTTTTTATCGGAGCGCTTTTACAGGACGGCTGCGGATACCCGTCCCGCCAGGGGCGGGGGAGGCCGTCCGGATATTTTCGCGTCATACGCTAAAAGACTCCACCCTTCCGCCCGCCGGGGACCCGCCGGTATCGGCGGATGGGGGAACCAGTCGCAGACTTCGAGGACGGCCCCCCTCCTAAAGAGGAGGAGGGGGGCCGTCCTCTTTAGGAGGAGGGGGGCCGTCCTCCTCTTTAGGAGGGGGGCCGTCCTCGAAGATCTGCGAGTTCCCCTCACGGGTCCCTTCGGGACAGGACCCCGTGAGGGGCGCTCCGTACCCGTCCCGCCAGGGGCGGGGGAAGCGACCTTACCCCCCCTTCGGGGAGGGACGCTGGGGCGGCGCGTCCCTCCCCGAAGGGGGGGTACGCGACCCCCTCACGGGGACCCCCCGTAGGGGGCCCGTGAGGGGGGCAGGAGACCTCATATATAAGGGAGGGGGACCTACAAAAATCCGCTCGTAGATATTTTAAACTTCTACTTTTTCTTATTCCTTTTCTTATTCCTTTTCTTATTCCTTTTCTTATTCCTTTTCTTATTCCTTTTCTTATTCCTTTTCTTATTCCTTTTCTTATGTACACACAAATAGAACGGTTCTTTTTATGCGAAGCGTCTGTCGTAATTTATCAGATTTGTCTATCGTCTTGTCCCCGCCCGTGAGGGGGTCGCCTAATACTAATAATTAATTGGGTCGGATTTGTTCCAACCTTTCATTCCACCCACAAGGTGGTAATTTAAAGGTTGAATGAAAGGGTCGAATGAAAGGGTAAAATGAAAGCGTTAAATGTAAGGGTAGAATGTAAGGGTATAATGAAAGGGTACAATGTAAGGGTACAATGTAAGGGTATAATGTAAGGGTATAATGTAAGGGTGGAACAAATACGACGAATTCCGGGACTTAGGTTCGTCTCCCATATACCCATATACCATATACCCATCTACCATATACCCATCTACCATATACCATATATATGTATATTCGTCTCCCATATACCATATATATGTATATTCGTCTCCCATATACCATATATATGTATATTAGTCTCCCATATACCATATATATGTATATATATGTATATATATGTATATATATGTATCTATATGTATCTATATGTATCTATATGTATCTATATGTATCTATATGTATCTATATGTATCTATATGTATATGTATATTCGTATCCCATATATACATATATATATGTATATATATATATATATGTATATATATATGTATATATATATGTATATATATATGTATATACGTCTCCCATATATATGTATATACGTCTCCCATATATATGTATATACGTCTCCCATATATATGTATATACGTCTCCCATATATATGTATATATGTATATATGTATATATGGGGGATGTAAAAGAGCCTTGGCTTGATTAATAATGGGTTGGTGAAGAAAAGGGGGATGAAAAAGAGCCTTGGCTTGATTAATAATGGGTTGGTGAAGAAAAGGGAGATGAAAAAGAGAAAAAGGTACCTAATAATGTGAGAAAAAGGAACTAGGCTTTT
>Ga0306895_100228_pt1 | contig 20781 bp, 18 predicted proteins | sample AntDeeMetagen401_FD_190451 | JGI IMG/M metagenome (GOLD analysis project Ga0306895, IMG submission 190451) | Saline lake microbial communities from Deep lake, Antarctica - Metagenome #401 (v2) (version 2) | ecosystem: Environmental > Aquatic > Non-marine Saline and Alkaline > Saline | place...
ATCTCGTCAGCTCGTCGCTTGAGACGATGGAGAATCAGAACCCGGCGTTGGTTCGCATTTTCATAGGCGACACACGCCCGCAGCGTCTCCATATCCTTGATCGTCGCTATGCCGGCGTCGACAAGCCGTGTGTTCGATGAGTCGAGACGCTGTTTTGGTGTTAGTCGACTCTGTTCTCCGGATTGATCTGCTAAATGACTCAATGGAATTCGCCTCCACCCCTGGTGAGGCGATACAAAATCTGGTCGACTCGCTACTTGCGTACCTCTGCGGGTTGGATCTGGCGTGTCGACGCTGCAAGGTCGTCAATATATCCTCGAAGAGCCTCCATGTCGGTTCGAGCATCCTCCAAGGTCTTCGCTTTCACCTTCGCCGTAATCTTGTCTTGATCCCGTGTTCCCGTCCCACGAGTGAGTTGCACAGTGAGTGAGACACCGACGTCGCTCCGCTCGACGTACTCCGTTTGGTCTGGCTGGGATTGGGCTGTCGACGATTCCGCTACATCAGTTACTGGGTGTTTCGAGTTGGACATATGGTTTCAACGAGGCCCTTCAATCGACCTCGCATCCCTCAGAGGGAGATAAAATCGGTAGGCGGCTCGGTAAGTCACTCAAAGATATCTTTATACTCGTAACCAAATATAAAATCAGTCAGTCGACAGGTGATTATCAATGTCGGTGAGCGCAAGTAGAGACCAGTTGTCTCCAAGACGCTCTTCGAGGCCGTCGACAAATCCGCTTTTCGAGAACAGCACAAACTCCTCTGTCCGATCATCAGGTCCCCATCGAACCTTTGGAGCCTTTGCCTGTAGACTATCTACGAGTGCCTCCCTGACTGGTTCTGAGGTCCATTTGCACTCGGCGAACAAAATACGATCATCTGTCGGTGCAAGCCCAACGATATCGATCTCGTCTTCGCCGTACCACCACCGACCGACTTCCGAGTACGATTCGAACTCGCCGTTTCGAATGCCCTCCCAGATGACTTCCTGACAGACGTCCTCGAACGTGCTCGCAACATGGGTCGGGAGATCTGGTTCAATCGTCCCAGCGTATACGATCTCGGGAGCTTCCTCGATGCTGGATCGGTTCGGCTCGACGTACCGGAACCAAAATCGGAGGAACTCATCAGCGACGTGATATCGGGATCGTTTCGATTTCTTGGCTGAGGCGGTCACAGGAACTTCGCGGTCGACGAGCCGAAGACGACGAAGCGTCTGAAGATATTTCGACAGCGGACCAACATCGATTCCTGTCGCCCCTGAAATCTCGTTTGGAGTCGTATGACCCAGTGCGACTGCTTCAAGAATACTCATATACCGGGCAGGATTCCGGAGTTCTGTCCGAAGAAGGAACTCGGGCTCGTTGTACAGCACTGCTGTCGGTGATAAGATCTGAGATCGTACGTTTTTGGCAAGCGATTGGTCGTAATCGAAGAGTGTGAGGTACATCGGCGTCCCGCCAGTAATTGCGTAGGACCGAACCGAATCTGTCGTATCGTAGTCGATGACTTCTCGGGCCTGTTTGAAGGAGAACGGCGTCACATCGAACTGTGCGGTACGCCGACCATACAACGGACTCTCGTGTCCCAGAACCTCCGATTCCATCGTACTCACACTTGATCCACACAGCACCAGCATCGACTCAGTATCCTGGAGTTGCTCGTCGACGAATCCCTGGAGGTATGACGGGAGCGAATTGTTCTCGGCAACGAGATACGGAAACTCGTCAATGACGACGACGAGATCTTCAGTTTCGAGTTTGTCTCCGAGATAGTCGAAGGCCTCATCCCAGCCGTCAATTCGAGGCACACGCTCGTCGAAGTGCTCTGCAATCTGGTCGACGAATTTCTCGCGTTGTCGGGACTCGGCTTCTTGTGCAGCTAGAAAATAAATATGCGGTCGCTCGGTACAGAATTCTTTGAGCAACGCAGTCTTTCCGACACGACGTCTCCCATAGACGACAACGAAATCGTGGCCCGAGGACTCGAAGGAACTGTTGAGGGCGTCGAGTTCCTCAATCCGATTGTAGAAGGTCATACTCTAAGTAATCATTAGTACGATAATGACTTATAGATTGCGAGAACAGGCCCCACAACGTGAGTCCAGCCTGTTCAACATCTGTAAGAAAACCGAATAGTTTGGTTGGAGAACGATTTGAGCTGGTGCGCGGAACTGATCGTCGGTTTCTTGTCTACCTACTATAATTATCGGATTACGATGATTCTATCTGCCACTCTCTCTCGACGCATGCTTCTTTCCAGCGCGGGTGCCAGTCTTGCAGTTGCGCTCTCTGGTTGTAGTGGGTCCGAAACCGACCGATCATCATCCGAGGGTGGCACGGTAGTCACCGATTACGCGACCGAAATCGTGCGCTCAGGTGGCGAACAGCCGCCGATCATTGCGCTGCAGGAACCAACTAACAGCGCGGAGAACGACTCAGAAACGTCGCCATCACCTGAGTCGTTCACCCAAGCAGTTATCGAGAGCGAGAACGACGCGGAAGGAATCGAGTTCGCCGAAGACGCTACGAACCTCGCTGCTGTTCGTCGCCTCATCACAGAAACAGCCTACGCCAGCGAGTCTGTGTTCTTATACCAGACTCCAATCGGTGAGTGTTACGACCTAGAGTTGAACTACATCACCAGAGATGAGGTCGACGGCGACCCAGACATCGAGTTCTGTCGTGTGATCCGTGAGGCAGACGTCGACTGTGAGAGAGACGCTCGTAACCACGTCGCCGCTGCCGTTCGGCTCCCCTTCCCAGCTGACGAATACAATGGCTTCTCTGCCGGTGGCGGTCGAGGCTGTGATCCGATTCCCGAACGCTACCGAAACGAGAGTGGGTCGCCATGAGTCGACAAACTCGCCGGTCACTACTCGCAACAGTCAGCACCACAGTTGTGAGTGGACTCGCAGGCTGTAGTGGTCTCGATCCGTTCTCGGAGGAGACAGTCGTCGAATACAACGAGTCGGCAATCGCCGCCCTTCCCGGTGAGATCCCGGTAGTGCCTCCCGCGATGCCGGTCCAACCAACCGACGAACACATCACGAGTGCACGCAACCGGGTTCGTTCACTCCTCGACGACACGGACATCTCGCGTATCCCGAACGCGGTCGTCCGCGAGAAACTCGCCCGCGAACGCGAGTCCGCACGATCCGCTCTCTCGCCAGACGACACCGAACGGACCAACGTCGATGCCCTCGAAGCTCTCACGCATCCTCGCTCGGAAGCAATGTTCGTCGACGCGGGCTTCGCGGCATTCGACAACGCTCTCACTAAGGACGATATCCAGGGCCGACGAGAGCGCCACCACGATGACGCAGAGTCGTTCCTTACTGACTACTCGTATGTCGGCCCACCCGACGATCCACTAGGGGCGTTCGCCGAACACGCACGTCTCACCGACTGGGGGTATACGGGCGAGAGAATCACCGAACCCGATCAGCATCACGAATACGAGTACACTGTCCTTCATGTGGCCGAACTCGCACAGGACGTCGAATGGGGCCGCACATACGCTGCCGATGCCCGTCGACTCCACGAGCATTACACAGCAACACTCGATGACCCACGCGACTACGGAGAACTTTTTGCGAACGTCGCGGCACCGCTTGTCGACGACATTGCATCGTACGCGACCCCACCAGACCCCGACTCGCTGACGAGCGATATCGAACGCGATATTTCAAACACTCCCGGCGCGAAGGTACTGGAGGAACTTGGGCGAATCCGGTGGATCGGTGCACAGGATGCCGTCGAGAACCACGACGACGGCCACGTTACCGGTGCCGTCGTCTCAGCAATGCGTGCGATGACGGCGGACCAAGCGTTCACCGACGCGAGAAATGCTGTCTCGGATGGCGCATACGGTGTGCCCGAGTCGATCGACACGATTGCCGCCGAACGGGCTGCTGCAGTAGACGGGCTTCGTGTGCTTCTCGATACCTCACCTGAACTGCTCGTTCGTCGACTCGCTGTCTACGTTCACGATCCGATCCGGAACGCCGACAGGACTGCCGACGAGAGACCCAGTTCCGTCGACGGATCTTATCTCTACGAGGAGTACACCATCGCAAACCGTCTTGCGGTCGCCGCACCTACGGTCGTCCAGCGTGTCGGCGAAACGTTCGCAAGTTGAGTGGGTGATCTTGAGACCCTCGACGACGGGATACAAAGAGCAGACTTGTACCAATCGACTGTTCTATTCCGGGTGCGGTCCGTAACGAGGTGTTCCACATACTCGACATTGCCAGATCGGTTGTCCACTCCATTGCTCAGAAGGTAGAGACTCGAACTCGTCAAATCGGTGTTCAGTCTCCCGATCACACTCCCAACACCCCATACGGTGTTTCGTTGGCACACTCGGTTGGTGGCGCTCTGCGTGGACGTCGTCGACAGAGTCCCGGAGTGCAATTGCGGGGACTAACCAGAGATCGTCTGTATTCTTTAGCTGGCTTGTGAGCTGCTTTGTCTCGGTGATCGCATATCCGGCTTCATCGTACAGAAACGTCCCATGTCGGTCCTCACGACGCGGCTGTAGTTCATCTGTCCACACGGTCCGGTCACGAGCAGCAGCGAGCAACTGTCGACCCTGTTCAGACGTGACCTGTACTGCTTCGGGAAGCGAGGGCCACCGGTCAGCTAGCTGCACCGCAGGTTCCTCATTGAGATCGTAGATCATCAGGCATTCGTCGACTGCGGGATCTTTGTCAGGCTTCGAAAGCAGCGTTGCTGCCGCTGATCCCTTTGCCACCGCAACATAGAACGTTGAGGCCTCGACGAGGAAATAGACGACGTGGAGGAGTGTCGACTCATTTGTTGGGTGATTTTGCTCGTCTTCGGACGCATCGAGATGATACGTGAGACAGAATTCACACTTCGTTTGCGTGGCAGGGATAGAGGTACCATAGGAAGAACATTCACTCTTAGTTGGAGCGATCTCGTCTGGGTATCCTGGAGAGTATTCAGTAGTAAAATCGTCGTCCGGCTCTTTGTCGGTACGTTCAGATAATTCAGCATCGGGAGTCGGCGTTGCTTCGCCGTGGGGTCGAAGCTCCTCAAAATCAGATTGATGATCCTTAATACGTAGTCTGACAGTGGTTGGTCCGTCATCACGTATATAGTTGAGACTCAGAGTTGCGAGAGGAGAGCAGAGAGGAAGGCAAGCCGATCAATCAGCATTATCCAGTGGCTGGGTATACCAGAGTGCCCAAGGGATCAACACACCCTGCAGAGGGGTTTCTTGCGCATTACGAGATGGGGAAGCACCGGTGAAACGTGGCTTTTCCTTCGTCAGGAGTCAGTTTCGGTACGATAGGACAGCGATCAGTCTCAGTCCAACGACAGGCTAATCGTTTTTGTTTGCTGATAGTGTTTGAGGGTTTCCTCGCTGAGTTCGCGCCCGATACCCGACTGTTTGTATCCCCCGAACGGAAGCCCAGGCGTGATCGTGTGGTAGTCGTTTATCCAGATGTAGCCCGCTTCAATATCTCGAGCGGTTGTGTTCGCCTGCGTGATATCGTCGGTAATGACCCCACCGGCGAGGCCATACTCGACATCGTTGACTAGTTCGATCATCTGATCGTAATCGTCCCACCGGAATGCTGTGAGAACCGGTCCAAATATTTCTTGTTGGGCGGCCTCCGACTCATGGCTGAGGCCGTCAATGAGTGTCGGTTCGACGTAACATCCGCCAGCAAGTTCCTCCTCGCTCGGTTCTTGTCCCCCAACAAGGAACTCGCCCCCGTCCTTTCGTGCCCCTTCAAGATACTCTAGGGTCCGATCGACCTGTTCGTGTGAGACCTTTGGACCGACGTCCGTTGATTCCTCAAGCGGGTCTCCAATCTGTAGCTCTCCTACCATGTCGACGAGTGCTTCCAGAACATCGTCGGCGATCTCTGTGTGGACGAATAGGCGAGAGCCAGCCTCACAGCATTCGCCCGTATTGTAGAAGATGGCCGAAGAGACGATCGAGGCCGCCTCTTCGATGTCTGCATCCGGGAATACGACGACAGGACTTTTCCCACCGAGTTCGAGCGTGACATCGGTGATCGACTCGGCAGCGTTTTGCATCACTTTCGTCCCGACACCCGTAGATCCGGTAAAGGCCACTTTCCGCACATCGGAATGGCTGGTCAGCGAATCGCCGGCCTCGTGACCGTATCCGGGGACAATATTGATCACACCATCCGGAACGATCTCGTCGATGAGTTCTGCGAACCTGAGTACTGACAGCGGCGTCTGTTCGGCTGGCTTGAGTATCAAGCAGTTCCCGGCGGCGAGTGCGGGCGCGAGTTTCCACGAGGCCATCATCAACGGAAAGTTCCAAGGGATGATCTGGCCCACGACGCCGTAGGGCTCTGTGATGACCTGTCCGTAACGCGATTCCTCGTTGAGCGTCGAGCCGCTAAGCGTCCGGACAATACCTGCGAAATACTGGAACTGTTCGGCTGCGTCCTGGATATCGATTCTGGCCTCCGAGATTGGTTTGCCGTTGTCGAGTGTTTCCAGCCGGGCGAGTTCATCCGCATGCTCCGCTATGGTCTCACTGATTTCGGTGAGTACGCGCTGACGCTCGCCGGCCGAATAGTCGGCCCACGTCGAATCGAACGCAGACCAGGCCGCTTCGACGGCTCGGTCAATGTCCTCGGCACGACCGCGACCGACGTCAGCGAGAACCTGGCCAGTCGTCGGGTCGACCGTCTCGAAGGTGTCGTCGGCTGCCGAACTGACGAACTCGCCGCCGATGTACAGACCGGTGTGTTCAGGAAGGACGTCGGAAGCGACATTCAAGTGTCGTTGTTTTACTGCGGCAGACGGATCTGTCTCGCTCACCATGTGTGCGTTACCTCGTGTAAATCGTGAATACGTGTTTGAATCATACTGGTAGTAGTTGCGTAGTGGTTTGATTATCGTTTATTACTCGATCCAGACGGTCTTTTGATTGACAAACTCTTGAATCCCGACCGCCGATAGTTCGCGGCCGTATCCGGAATCACCTATGCCACCGAACGGAACACGGGGGTCTGACTTGACCAGTTGGTTGACGTAGACGCAGCCGGCTTCGATATCGCGAGCTAGCCGTTCTCCTCGCTCACGATCGGCGGTCCAGATGCTCGCACCCAGACCGAATCGTGTGTCGTTGGCGACAGCAACGGCTTCGTCTTCATCTTCAACACGATAGACGCTCGCAACCGGGCCAAACAGTTCCTCAGAGTCGGCCGGACAGTTTGTGGGCACATCCGAGAGTATCGTCGGCGGATAGTAGGCACCCTCACGGTCAAGGGGCTCGCCACCCGTGAGTACTGTCGCACCAGCATCAACGCTGGCAGTCACTTGCTCGTGAAGGTTTTCGCAGAAGTGGTCACGGGCTTGTGGGCCGATATCCGTTGTGTCGTCCATCGGATCACCGATAGTCAGTGACTCCACCTCGTCGACTAATTGGTCGACGAACTCGTCGTAGACGGCATCGTGGACGACAAACCGCTTTGCAGCAATACACGACTGGCCACCGTTCTGATTGCGTGCCCAAGCCCCTCGCTCAACCGCCTGTTCGATGTCTGCGTCGTCGAGTACGACGAACGGATCGCTCCCACCGAGTTCGAGGACCGTCTTCTTGAGATGCTGTCCAGCAGTGGAGGCGACCGCCTTTCCAGCAGGCCCACTCCCCGTCAGTGTCGCTGCGCGGACGCGCTCGTCGGCGATGATTCCGTCGACGAGATCCGACGGCGCAAGCACGGTCTGGAAAACTCCCTCGGGATATCCCGCTTCGAGGAATATCTCCTCGATGGCCAGTGCGCACCCGGGGACGTTGGAAGCATGTTTTAACACGCCGACGTTCCCGGCCGTGAGGTACGGTACGGCGAACCGGAACACCTGCCAGAACGGGTAGTTCCAGGGCATCACTGCGAGAACAACGCCCAGTGGATCGTACACTGTTTTGGCCGTCGACCCGGCCGGACTAGCGTGGTGGTCGGCCGATAGGTACGCACTCGAATGCTGTGCGTAGTGTTCGCAGGCCCACGCACACTTTTCGACTTCTGCGCGCGCCTGAGAAATCGGTTTTCCCATCTCCTGGGTCATCAGTTCGGCATACTTGTCTTTCCGGTCACGGAGTACGTCTGCGACGTTTGTAAGCATACGCTCACGCTCGCGTAGCGACCGTTCTTGCCACGACTGATATGCGTCCGATGATCGGCTGAGGGCTTCCTCGATATCGCGCTCGGTGGCGACCTCGTACGAGTCGATCTGTTCGCCTGTTACGGGGTTTATGGATTCAATTCTACTCATAATTAGTTGTACACTATACTGTGTTATTGAGATTGATTAAAATAAATCTAATCAATATCTGTTTTGTTGGATCGGGACCGATAAATAGGTGAAGATATTGCTTTGTCGATAGCGAGTGGTCTTGGATTGTAGCTAGATTTGAAACCAGATAGTTGTATACTGTTCAATAGAATCCATCAATGACAAACAAATCTGAGCTATATAGCCGGTGCCACAAAACCACCCCCGAGAATGGATGGCGACGGATTGACCTCCGTTGGAGTATCCGTACTATCGAAGATTCGGGTAATGCGTGACCGTGACCCAGCCTCGGAGACGAGTCCACAACCAAACGGCGGTAAACCCCCCAAACTCGCGTATTCGTGACGCGATACGTTCCTGAAAGGACCGGACCGTAATGTCGACAACCTCGATGAGTTCGATGTCGGCGTCCTCGGCGTGCCCTACGACGGGGCCTTGAGCAATCGCCCGGGGGCACGATACGGGCCGAGAGCGATCCGCCGGGCCAGTGCATGGTGGGCGTATCTCTCGGAGTACAAAGGAGGCCTCACGAACGTCAATACACGTGCCCAGGTCGACTTCGATGATCTCAGGATCGCCGACTGCGGTGATGTACCGGTTTTTTCGATGGATCGGCAACGAACGACCGACTACATCGAGTCATACGTCGAAACCATCGCTGCTCAGGTGTTCCCGGTGATACTTGGTGGGGACCCTACTGCACGTATCCAGCCTACTGTCGCGTCGCTCGTGGCATAAACGCCGAGAGCCTCGGCGTCGTACAGATCGACCCACATAATGATACAGTGACTGAAAGTCCGATCTTCGGAGAACACTACCATGGGTCGAGTACGCGGCAGATAGCCGAGTCGGCGTGGAGAGGGTACGAAACCATCAGTCAGGTCGGGATCAGGGGCTACGAGGGACCGGAGTTCTTCGAATTCACCGACGATGTCGGGCTGACTGTGTTCACCAAGCGCAATGTCGCCGAACGCGGTATCGTCGACACTATCGAGGCCGCAGCCGCCGACAGCGATGCGGTCTACCTCACGTTCGACATCGACTCGGTCGACCCAAGCGTTGCACCCGGGACAGGAACACCCGAGCCGGTCGGTCTCTCAGCCCATGAGGCGCTGCAAGTGATGGAAGTTGCGGGCACACACCCAACCGGTCGCCGCCGCAGATCTCATGGAGATGTCGCCCCAGTTCGACCCGACCGAGTCGACACAGATCCTCGGAGCCAACACACTCGTGACACTCTTGGAGCGGAAGTTCGCCGAAAAATGACCGCTGCCGTGGAATGACCTACGGACTACTCGGTGATGACCTTGCAGGCTGCGGGTGGGAAACTGACAGTGACTTCGTCTCCAGCCTCGAAGTCGTCGGTGGTTTCGTTGATCTGGCGCTCAACTTCGACCGATTTCCCGTCGACGTCGATCTCATAGAGCTTCAGCGATCCTTTATAGATCGTATCTTCGACGGTCCCCGACCACTCGTTGTCGTACTCGATGGGTGCCTCGTTCTGCGTGAGAACGACCTCCTCGGGTCGTACCGAAACGGCAGCCGACTGGCCCGTGTTGTCGGTCTGGTTCGGAATCGAGAGGGTGAATCGTCCGTCGTTCGTCTGAAGCGTCGATCCGTCGTCGGAGATCCTCCCTTCGTAGAGGTTCGTCTCGCCGATAAACGTCGCCACGAACCGCGTCTCCGGCGAGATATACAGGTCGTCGGCAGCGCCAACCTGTTCGACCTGGCCGTCGTTCATCACGGCGATTTGGTCCGACATCGTCAGCGCCTCTTCTTGATCGTGAGTCACGTAAATAAACGTGATACCGAGTTCTTCCTGAATCTCTTTGAGCTGGATCTGCATGTGCTGGCGAAGCTTCCGGTCGAGACTTGCCAGCGGCTCGTCGAGCAAGAGAACATCGGGTTTTCGAACGACCGCTCTGGCCATGGCCACCCGCTGTTTCTGGCCGCCGGATAGCTCAGTCGCCTGTCGTTCCTCGTAGCCGGAGAGTTCGACCATCTCTAAGGACTCTTGGATGCGACTCTGCCGCTCGTCTTTCGGAACGCCGTCCATTTCGAGTCCGAAGGAGATGTTCTCCTCGACAGTCATATGCGGAAAGAGCGCCCATTCCTGGAACACCATCGAGGTGTCACGAGCGTTCGCCGAGAGGTCGGTCACGCGGTTCCCGCTGATAAGGACGTCACCGTCTGTGGGGGTTTCGAGGCCACTGATCATCCGTAACGTGGTCGACTTCCCACATCCTGATGGGCCAAGCAGGGTCAAGAACTCGCCAGCCTCTATACGAAGATCCACCCCGTTGACCGCCACTATGTCGCCGAACTCCTTTCGAAGGTTCTGTAGGTCAACAGTCCCCGCACGTGCGGTCTCCAAATCACCGTCGTTGGCGTCCGCAGAGATGTCCGTCTTCATTGATTCGCGGTCGTGTTGTGTTTCATGGGTAATCAGTTGTCAGAGTTTATAGGACGCACACTGTACCACATTAAATACTGCTTTGGGCCTTAGCTTCTTCCCACATATCCGTCCACTGGTCGGTCAACGGCGAGAACTCATATGGTGTGGTCTGACTAGCGATCGATTCAGCCGCATCGAATCCATCCTCGCTGAACATCAACGCTTCCTGTTCATCTTGATCGAACAGATCGAACGACTCGGTGTTGACCGGTGGGCTCTTTGCCGACGGCTCCCAAGACACGCTGCGCTGTCCTTCGGGAGAGATGACTGTTTTCATGAACTCAACAGCGAGATCGCGGTCCGTTGGGTTTTCAACGAGACACATCCCTTCGGTCCACTGCATTCCACCTTCGTCAGGCACAACGACGTTGATCGAGTCGTTTCCGCTCGCGCGGAGTTCGGACACTGTGAAGTTGCCGACCGGCGAGATGGCAATATCGTTCTGATTGAACGCTTGTCTGATCGCGCTGGTCCCGCTGTAGATGGCCTCGAACTGATTGAACATCTGCACCAGGTGGTCACTGATGTCCTCAAGTTCGTCTTCGTCCTGTTCAAACGGGTCGTACCCGAGGGTCAGCGCGATTTTCGGGATGTTCCACGTCGGCCAGTCCATGATTCCCATGCGACCGGAGTACTGACCGTCGGGACCCCCGGTCCAGAGGACATCGTAGGAATCGTAGTGACCCTCTTCGACCTCGTCAGTGTTGACTGTCAGCGTATCCCACCCCCAACGCGTCGGCAGTGCGTACATCTCGTTGTCGTACGCAAAGGAGTCGAACGGCCACTGGAACTGCGGGAGGAAGTTATCCATCTCCGGGAAATCATCGGGTTCAAGCGCCTCGATTGTCCCCGCCTCCGCGTGGCGCTGTGCCCACGTATTGTTCAGTGTCAAGAGATCGTAATCCTCTGTACCCCCACTTTGGAGATTGCTCAGTCCCTCCGAGTCGCTCGACAGAAGACTGATATTCACTGTGGCGTCGTTTTCGGATTCGAACTTCTCAACAATCGTGTCCGTTCCGTACCCCTCCCACGTCAGTACGTTCAGCTGGACTCCGCCGCCACCGAGACAGCCAGCGACCGCAGCCGTCCCGACTGCTCCAGCCGCTTGCATGTAGCGGCGTCGTGAAACCGGGTTGGTACTATCCGAATCCGTCCGCCTGAGTTTCGATTTGTCATTCGTCATTTCCGATCTATACATCTATCAATACCCCTTCAATATAATATTTCCGCATATTGTCCCCATATAGACAAAAATATACGACCAGATTTAATCGATTGGGACAATTGTTGATTCATGTCCATACAATCGTAACCTCTCGTTGTTACCATTTATGGACGAATATGAACTCATTGGGCAGTCGAACTGAAACCCAACACCATACGAAGAAAAATCGTCGGATAATAAATACCTGAACCGGAACATATATTGCACAGAGTTCAGTAAAGTCCCGATATGGTAGATGCTCTGAACAATATTGGGGGTAGAATTCGGACATTAACTAATCGCCTCCGAATATCGAACAGTTTTCTGCTAACGGGTGGGCCGTTGCTCCTCTTGGAACTCCTCTTTTTTTTGGGCCCTGTCGCGATCATGTTCTACATTTCGGGGATCCAAATGGAGAACTTGGCTTTAATACACGATTTTACCCTTATAAACTACATCGAAGTCTTCAACGGTGTGGCAAACCGAAGTGCATTCAATAACACGCTGATACTCGCAGTGTTGACAACTGTGACGGCAGTGGTCGTCGCCTATCCCTTTGCCTACTACATTGCTCGGTTTGGCGGACGGTTCAAAAACCAGCTCCTAATCTTGGTGATGATCCCCTTTTGGACCAACTACATCGTTCGGGTCTACGGCTGGCAGATTATTCTGGGCCAAGAGGGAATTTTCAATCAACTGTTTCTTTGGTTCGGTGTGATCAACGAGCCAATCTCATGGCTCTTGAATACGAACTTCTCTATCTGGCTCGGGCTCACCTACCTCTGGTTACCGTTCATGGTACTCCCGCTGTATTCGAGTCTCGAAAAAATAGATGAATCGCTGATTGAGGCAGCCTACGACCTTGGTGCGACGAGGCGTGCTGTGTTCCGACGCATCGTCTTTCCGCTGTCGATTCCTGGACTCGTCGGCGGTATCATATTCGTGTTTATTTTCAGTATGGGCGCCTACATCGTGCCAGCGATGATTGGGGGAGGACAGGCATTCGTTGGCACTCGGATCGCCCAAGAGTTCGGTATCGGCTCGAACTGGCCATTGGGCGCAGCGTTGGGGAGTGTGTTAATGCTCGCCGTCGCCAGTACCCTCTGGGCACTGATGGGGTACACTAACGTCGAGGAGATGTTCTGATCATGAGTCTTGATAACAAAACATCGATCGACCAGACGAACACGAATCAAACGATGTCCATAATAAAGCGGTATTTGAACGTTCTGGGGGATACCGCAGAGCAATACTGGCTCCCGGTGTGGACGTTCCTCGTGTTCGCGTTCCTGTATGCGCCGATATTCATCCTGATCCTCTTTTCGTTCGAGAAAGGGACGTTCTCCGTGCTGCCTTGGAACGGCTTCACACTGAACTGGTACCAAGAGATGGTAACCGATAGACGTCTTATTCAAGCCACGTTCAACAGTCTACAGATCGGAGTAGTCGTAACCGCTGGTGCAACCGTTCTCGGGACGCTCGGTGCGATTGCCCTAGTTCGCGGTAGTTTCCGTCGGAAGGGACTGTTCCGTGCGATCATCATCGCTCCAATGACGATTCCGGGGCTCATCTTGGGTATTGCGTTGCTCATCTGGTTCAATGTCCTCGGGTTTAGTCGGTCTCTACTGACGGTAATGATCGGACAACTGGTCTTCGTCACACCGTTCGTCCTCATCACCGTCAGCGCACGACTACGGGGATTCGATCCAGAACTAGAGGAGGCAGCGCGTGATCTCGGAGCAACTAAGTGGCAGACGTACCGGCGGGTCACGTTACCACTCTTAATGCCGGGAATTATCAGCGGCGCGCTGTTTGCGTTCACGCTCTCGTTCGATGACTTCCTCATTGCCTTCTTTACCAGCGGCGTCGAGAACACGCTCCCGATCTTCATCTGGTCGAAGATTCAACATGGGACGGACCCAGTCGTAAACGCGATCAGCACGATGGTACTGTTGTTCAGCATTTCCATCGTCGTCATCGCCGAACTAATCCGTCGATAACTACCGGTACGACCACTAGTAGATCTCTTCGTCAGTTTTCAACGAACCGAGTGTAAACGATCACGAATCGAGTAACCCATGGAACTCTCGCTGTTTTCTTTAGAACCTCGTTGCTACGGGCTCCCAGACGTTCAGTCCTTACTGTGACAAACCTCGACAAAGTTAGATATTGTCTTCGTTGCAGTAGAGTCAGTGAAGTCGTAGTCGCCACGCGTCCAGTCGCTTGGATTCTCCTCGACACGTTCGGTGAACTCGGGGTGGTACTGAACCGTCCAGATCGGTGCGGTCTCGTGACGCGTACAGAAGTTTTCGTTGTAGTCCGTAGTTGCGATAGAGCGGAGTCCGTCTCCCAGTTCAACGACCAGATCCGAGTGTAAGACCGGAACGACTGGTTCGACGCCGGAAAGCACCGGGTCATCGGCGTCGGTGACCGACATCCGGACGAACGTCGCCCGACGGCGATCCTCACGTACCTCCCCGCCGAGAGCATAGTTGACGAGTTGGTGGCCGAAGCAGATCCCCAGAAGTGGAATCGACTCGTTGATACACTCACGGATGAGCCGTTGTTGGCGCTTGACGAACTCCTGTTGGGCCTCGTAGACGCTGGCGGTGCTCCCGCTAATAATGATACCATCGTAGTCGGTTGGGTCGACTGTTATTTCGTTATTAAATGGGGAATCGCTCTCGGGGGCAACGAGATACTCACTATCGCCTGCGAGCCGATCTATCTCAGGACCGAGGTACCGATAGTCAGGTTGAACCTCATCGTCTAAGACTAGTACAGTCATTGGTCGCAAATACGAACCACGTACAATAAATCATTCTAAATGCTACTAAATATTCAAGTACTGTCCCCTCGTGAGCAGATGAGTCATCCGACAATCCGTCGCTAAACCCACTTTGGATCGCTAAGGACATCGCTAAACAGAGGTAGGTAACAAGACTGTTTGAACTAAATCTAAATTTTTAGTATATTTAGAAACTGTGTCTTTTGATAGGTTACAAAACAGAACAATATACGAATAATTAAGTAATCGAACAATGACCTATTGACATGGAATTATGGGACGATTACGAAGCGACGTATCGTGACCGAACTGCTGGGAGTGAGGACGCGTTTCATCGGTTGCGAGAGCATGTCCCTGCTGGCGTCGCAAGTACGTATCGCGCGTGGGATCCGTACCCGTTCGTCGTCAAGGAAGCAAAAGGAGTACACCTTCACGACGTTGACGGGAATAGCTACCTCGATTTCGATATGAACAACGGCGCTGCGATGGTCGGCCACACTCATCCCGAGGTGACTGAGGCGGCGACAGGGCAATTAAACGATGGGACCTTATTCACCCATCCCCACGAATTGCTCGGTGAGGCAGCCAGTGCGCTCAAAGACCGGTGGTCGATGATGGACAAGGTTCGGTTCACAAACAGCGGGACCGAAAGCACGATGCACGCGATTCGAGTCGGCCGCGCCTACTCAGGCCGCGATAAAGTCCTTAAGATCGAGGGTGCATATCACGGCGTCCACGACTACGCACTCATCAGCAAATCTGCCGCTGCGGGAAAACTCGGCCACCCCGAACGACCGAACAAGGTCGTCGAGAGCGACGGCATCCCCGCGAAGGTCGCCGATACGGTTGAGGTCGCTCCGTTCAACGATCTCGACGCGGTCGAAGCAATTCTGCAAGAACATATAAACGAGATCGGCGTCCTCATCGTTGAACCGATCGTGCTCGCCAAAGGTGTCACCCAACCGTACGACGATTTCCTACAGGGGCTCCGAGAACTCTGTGACGAGTACGGCATCGTGTATATCTTCGACGAAGTCAAAACAGGCGTGAAAATCGCACCGGGTGGTGCATCGGAGTATTACGATATCGAACCTGATCTCGTGACGGTGGCAAAGAGCATCGGCGGGAACTTCCCTGTTGGTGCCTTCGGCGGTCGTGAGGAAGTCATGTCGGTCATCGAGGACGGGACGGCCCACTACGGGACGTACAATGGGAATCCGCTCGTCACTCGGGCAGTCAAGACCGTGCTTGAAGACATTCTCACCGATGACGCGTATGCCCACGTCAACCGACTCGGCGAACGACTCGCAGACGGGTACGAGGACGTAATGGAAGACCACGGGATCGAGGGTCATGTCGAGAACGTCAACTCCGTCGGCAATGTGCTGTTCACCGACAAACGGATCGAGAACTATCGTGACTACGTTGAACACGTCGATGTCGAGTTCCACGAAAACTACTGGTTCGGAATGCTCAATCGTGGCGTCCTTCCGCATCCACACGACGCATCCCAGCAGTGGACGATTTCCGTCCAACACGAGGACGAACATATCGACGAACACCTCGAAGCGTTCAAAGATCTCGCCCCGCGGCTCGCCGAGGAACAGTCCTAGAGCGGATCGACGTACTGTTGGCGTTCCCACTCGGTCACCGTTTCTTGGAACGACTGTAGGTCTCGTCGTTTGCTCGCCGTATAGGCTCGGATTAGATCCTCGCTGAGGAACTCCGCCATGATGTCATTCGTTTCGAGGGCTCGTAGTGCCTCCGCCAGCGATTTCGGGAGTGGCTCGCTGGTGTCGCCATCGGCCTCAGTGCGTGGCGGCCCCGGATCGAGCTGCCGTCGGATACCGTCGTAGCCGGCGGCCAACGTCGCGGCGGATACGAGATACGGGTTGGCGGCGGCACTCGGAATCCGGTTCTCGATTCGGGTCGTACCCGATGGAATCCGGATCGACGACAGTCGGTCGTCATACCCCCACGAGGCGGCATACGGCGCGAAGCTGCCGGGTTTGTACCGTTTGAATCCATTGAGCGTCGGCGTTCCGAACGCGGCCACTGCGTCGGCGTGTTCCATTAGCCCACCGACGAAATGGCGACCCAGCTCCGACAGCTCCTCACCGTTGTCGCCAGCAAAGAGGTTCCCGTCGTCGAACGCCGAGACGTGCAGATGATAGCCGCTTCCTTCGTGGTCCCCGAACGGTTTTGCCATGAACGTCGCTCGCAGGTCTTGGGAGCGCGCCGTCCGTTTCACGAGCCGTTTGAACCGGAAGGTGGTGTCGACCTGCGCGAGTGGTGATCCGTACTCGAACAGGACTTCTAGTTGGCCCGGCCCGTGTTCGTGGTGAAACACCGTCAGATCGATCCCGAACGAGTCGGCGTGAGCCGCAAGTTCGTCGTAAAAAGGTGTGAGTGCCTCCATCTCCAGCGTTACACACTCGTGTTTGTGGTCGGTTGCAGGAACATACCCCTGTTCGGAGTTCTCCAAGAGATAAAACTCCAGTTCGCTACCAAGAAACACGTCATGGCCGAACTCGCGGTCGATATCAGCAAGGACAGACTGGAGTACTGTTCGTGGAGCAGCCGCGACAGGGTCGCCCTCGTGGGTGAAGTCTGCGATGACGCTGGCGGCGTTCTCCCGCCACGGGAGTACTCGAAACGTGGACGGATCCGGATGTACTGTCCCGTCGCCGAAATTGATCTCCTCGCCGAACCCGGAACCGTCCGGAACCTCATTGCGGGGTGTCTGTACCAGCAACAGGAGGTTCATTGGGAACCCTGATTCACAATGTTTCAGAAAGTATTCGGCTCGAAGCTGTTTCGACCGGGAGATACCGTTTATATCGGGGAATTCAACAAATACGTGGTCGATGTCCGCCGACTCGATTCTGTTTTTCAGTCGCCCGTTGGGATTGTCAGATGACATTGTCAGCTACTAGTATTGTAGTTACATCCCCCTTGTTCGCCCTATATTTGAATTTTACTCATATTATAGAATTTTATACGAACGCTATCCAAAATAGTATCTTCCGCATCGGTTGGCATGAATTCGAGAGCGCTATCGGGCAGGGTCTTTCAGTGCCCGTCCCAGTCGTCGAGAGTCGACTCGATGGCTCCAACGGCCTGCTCAAGCTGATCAGTGGTGATCGTAAGCGGCGGCTGGAACCGGAGGACGTTCGAATAAAAGCCGCCAACGCCGATAATGATTCCTTGTTCACGGAGGGATTTACCCACGTGTTTGGCGAGTGTTGCGTCGGGCGCAGGAGCGACCTCGTTCGGGCCGATCTCGATTGGATCGATGAGTTCGATTCCCTGCATCATGCCGAGTCCACGAACGTCACCGACCACGTCGTACTCGTCTGCCATACCGCTTATTCGGTCGCTCAGCCACTCACCACGGTCGCGGGCACCGTCTACGATACCGTCTTGGAGCTCCTCGATGGTAGCGAGGGCAGCAGCACAGGCCACGGGGTTGCCACCGAACGTCGAGAGGTGGTCACCGGCCTCGAAGGCATCGGCGATCTCCTCGGACGCGGTGAACGCACCCAGTGGCATCCCGTTGGCGATCCCTTTCGCCTGGGTCAGGATGTCGGGTTGGACGTCGAAGTGGTCGACAGCCCACATCTCGCCGGTTCGACCGTAGCCTGTCTGAACCTCGTCGGCGATCACCAGTGCGCCGCGGTCGTGAGCGATCTCCTGGACTCGGCTGAGCCAGCCGTTCGGTGGAACGATAATACCGCCCTCACCCATTACGGGCTCGACCACTATCGCAGCTAAATCGTCGGCCGTATGTGTGTCGATAACTCGTTCGATACCGGTCGCACAGTCGCTGGAGCAGGCGTTATCGTCACACCGCGAACAGCGGTAGGCGTACGGCGGCGCGGTATGGGCGACGTCGTTTATCGTCGGAGCCATGTCGGCTTTGTACGATTTGTTTCCAGTTAGCGCGAGGCTACCGAGCGTCCGCCCATGGAACGACATTTCGAGTGCAAGTATCTCCTTGTTTCCAGTGTACTTTCGTGCTAGCTTGATTGCACCTTCGACGGCCTCGGTCCCAGAATTGCAAAAAAACGACTTTTTGAGGTCGCCGGGTGTCACCGAGGCCAGCTTCTCACCGAGTGCCGCCGCCGTCTCGTGTGGATGGACATAGGTACACCCGTGGATGAACTCGTCGAGCTGCGCCTTAGCGGCCTCAACGACCGCCTCGTTCCGGTGGCCAACATTGGTGACGGAGATCCCAGAAAACACGTCGAGATACTCATTGCCGTCGAAATCCTGAACCGTACATCCTTCTGCACGCTGTATCGGGACGTTCAGTTCCTTCCAGATTGGCATTAGATAGTCTCCATACTGTGCCTCAACTGACTCGTTTGTCGACTGTGGTGTATAGTCCTGTGACATTTTTCTACCAGTGTTCAGAAAGATATAGATCCAACAAGTTAATACTTTCTTGGACAAGATACAACAATAATATATAGATTAGTTTTGAACATAGCTTTCTTTGCTGTTATCAGAACACAGAGTCGATACGCACGGATGTCGTCGCTCTGGAGGTACTCCGAGGACCGATAGGCAATCGAATGGACGCCAGCCAGCAAACACACGGAGTTCTACTTCCGTATGCTCATCTAGTGAGATCGTCCCTACAGTGGATGATGGTAATGGGAAAGCAGTTCGAAACGGGTTATACTCCGAACATCTGTTCGTGAAAACGATTCTGGCTCAAATACGGGGCAGATCCTAAACGAGGTTCGAAAATTTGGAAACCCTTAATATAGGACAAACGAATCCGTCACTAACATCTCCATTGTAATCATACAGTGTGATAGGAGAAGACACTACATGGATGAAAAAGATATCCGCATTCTCAAGACTGCACTGGTGGTAGGAACGAGTAGCCCGGACAAGATTCAACAACACACAGACATTCCCAAATCAACAGTCCATTACCGGCTTGGTCAGCTTCGAGAGAAGGGAATTCTGAAAAACGACCTGTTCGATATGGACTTAGAGAGGCTGGGACTTTCACTCACGATTATTAGCGACGTGAAAGCGGAGTTCGAAGAGGGGTATCATGAAATCGTGGGCGATAAACTGGCCGAAGTCGAAGGGGTCAATCAAGTCTACTTTACGATGGGAGATACGGACTTCGTCGTTATCGGACACGTCACGAACCGGGCGATGGTGGAGTCGGTTGTCGAATCGTATCAGCGCATCGATGAGATCCAGCGAACAAGCTCGAAATTCGTCATTTCCACCGTTAAAAATGAGCGCCATCCACTCAACGACTTCGAATATGACACCCTTGTTGATGCATTAATTGATGATTAATTTGGAAGGTCGAATAGAATTAGCCGAATGTGCCGGTTGTGGGTATTTATACACTAGTTCATTCACAATACCATGAGCACTTCGATTGTATCACCACACGCATTACACTCAGTTGGTACTGATATCAGTCTGTATAGAGAATCTGCCACAAGCAAGTCGAAGCGACGACACACGACTACACCTGCGGATCTCACTGATTTCAACCGCTAGACGATACGTGATACAGAACGCCTGCAACGATATACGCCGGGCTCATTACGTACCGTATCGGGTGCTTGAGCCGGGGTAGAACCCCATTAACAGTTTCTTACTCGCAGAGATCCATTCAGAGGGACAATCCTTCTATTGTATTTTGATGTGAGCGCACAGTCCTCGGTACGATATTTGCAGCATCGGCGACCTCCCGTTGTGTAAGCGGGTGGCCGTATTCCTGACTGGCCTTGTAGAGACACGCTGCTGCGAATCCAGAGGGGACGGACACCCACCGTCTTGTCGACTGTCTCCGAGTGTTCTGCCAACCGCTGGGCTCGATGTCGAACCTGATCTGAGACACCGAGTTCGGATGCAAGCTGTGGGACGAACCCACTCGGCCGAATAGGTTGGGTGGGCAGTCCAAGTTCCTTGTTCAAGACTTTGTACGCATTCATCACTCGCTGCTGATTCACTCGGGCCAACGCCGCGATCTCGGCGATTG
>Ga0306895_100232_pt1 | contig 20705 bp, 27 predicted proteins | sample AntDeeMetagen401_FD_190451 | JGI IMG/M metagenome (GOLD analysis project Ga0306895, IMG submission 190451) | Saline lake microbial communities from Deep lake, Antarctica - Metagenome #401 (v2) (version 2) | ecosystem: Environmental > Aquatic > Non-marine Saline and Alkaline > Saline | place...
CAGGGGCTCGAACCCGAGTACGACTGCCCGGACTGCGGGTTCCACGAGAGCGGGTTGACCAAATCACCGCAGGACTATCTCCAGCATCTCAGAAAGGCGCACGGATACGACGACAGCGAAGCAATGGAGATTCTCAACGGCTAACGCCTACTCGTCGACAACGTCATCCAACCCGACGCCCGCCAGTACGTGCTCGTCGTGATACCCCTCCTCGGCGAGCCACGCGTAGAGCGTCCGCACGTCCTTCACGAGGTGTCGCTTCGCGTCGCGGGAGACGTAGCCCACAACCCGCCGAAGCGTCTCGACGGCCATCTCGCGGTCGTGCGACTCAATAAGCGATACGTCACCCCGCCGCTCGAAGCGCCGAGCGTATGCAGCGAGTCGCGAGCGTGTTCCCTCCACGGTGGAATCGGCGAGCCCGCGCTCTCGGAGCGCGTCGACGTGGCCATCGAGCGCGGTCGCGACGGCGTCGTCGTCGAGGTCCCACTCGTAGCCCTCGTGGGGCGTGATACCCACGTCGTCGCGCAGAAACTCCGCGACGGTCCGATCATGGTGCTCGCGAAGCGTGTAGATGAGCCCCGAGAAGTCCGATTGGACCCACCGGTGCGGCGGGTGTTCGCTCTCTGGGTCCATGCCGTCGGCGCGCATAACCGGCGCGACGGTCTCCCAGTATTCCTCGACGAGCTGATCGAGCGTGAGCGCACTCCAGCGCACGTCCGCGCCCGCCGGTTCGTCGTCCGATGCAGACTCCGAGTTACTCATGCGTTCTCCCCCGCGTCCATGTCGTCGCCGTCCCCGTCCGGGACGGTATCGCTTTCGGTACCGAGAGCGGTATCGGAATCGGTATCGAAATCGATACCGAAAGCGGTATCAGTCACTTCTGGGCGCGTGACGCGTTCTCGAACGAATAGCGGTGCTTCCCACGTCGGCACAACACGCGATCGATAGATCGTCGCGCTGTCACCGTCGCGGCCGATACCGAGGTCGACGATCGACTGTTCGAGCGTCGCCCGCGAGACGGCGTCGTGGTTCCACTCACCGGATGGGTACCGACTCCAGCGCTGGAACGGCGACTCCCCAGCGCCGGCACCAGCGTCGTACGCGAGCCACCACTCGTGATCGGCCGGCAGCGAGAAGTAGATCGCGACGGTCCCCCGCGCGGCGTCGAGGGCATCGAGCCACGCGCCGGCGTCGATCGCGTCGTTCGTCGCCCGGCCGGCGAGCACGTCGACGACCGGCTTCGTCGCCGCCGACGGCGCGAACGGCGAGCCCTCACACCCGACCAACAAGCGGTAGGCAGACGGCCCAGCAGGAAGCGGGGCGGCCATCAGGCGATCACTCCGTGGAGCGCGAGTGCGTTGGTCAGTGCCGCGAACGACGTGAGGAGCGCGCCGAAGGCGACGACGCCCGCCGCGGCTGTCCGCGACCACTCGCGAACGACCAGGACGGCCGTCGCGACCACCGCGAGCGCGCCGAGCTTGAACACGGCAAAGCCCGCGAAGCCGTAGGCGTGGATGACCGACTTGATGACGGGGTTGTCCTCGGTGAACCCGGCGGCGAGTCCGTACTGCGTCGTCACGAAGTCGAGGAGCGACGCGATACCGAGGAGCGTCCACGCGGCCGCGGCGAGCATGGCGTCGCGCTGATCAGCGTCGATATCGCCGAACGGGCGGCCGATCCGACCGCTCGAACCCCAGCCGTAGCTACTCGACATGGCGCCCCTCCGGGGTGGATTCGGTGGTGTCGCCCGAATCGCCCTGTTCGGTCGGTCCGAGCACGTCGAAGTGCGGGAGCGCACCGACGAGCGGTCGCACGTCGTCGCGCGTGAATAGTTCGGTCGCGACCTCACGGTGTCCCTCTAGCCCCACGTCTTCGAGGCGGGCGATCACGTCGTCGTTGCCGTCGAGGGGGACAAAGTGGATCACGTCCGTTGCGTTGGCGTCGAACTCCTCCCAGCCCTCAGGGATCGACCGGTCGGCGATCGCGTCGGCGTACTCGCTGATCGGCCGGGGCTCGCGAACGACGATGACCCACGCGTCGGCGCCGTTGCGCCGGTACTCACAGATTGTCCCGACCGTCACGTCCTCTCGGGAGAGTGTCCCCGGTTTTCCGGCGGTATCGCTTTCGGTATCGCTCATTGGTCGCCCTCGTACGCGTCGTCGAACGCGTTGATCCACTTGCGCTGGTTCGCCGTGAGGCCGTGGCGTTCGACCGCCTGCGCGCCGTTCGTGTCGGGCTTCGCGTGCAGCCACTCGCGACGGTTCTGTTCGAGCAGCATGAGCGCGAGATTCAACACGGGGCCGTCGTACTGCTCTTCGAGTCGGTCGGCGTGCTCGTCCTTGGCGCGCCGGGGCGTCCCGCCGCGCGATTCGGGATCGAGATCGTCGATCGTCTTCTCAACCACGTCGATCGCGCGCCGTAGTTCGTAGTACGCGTCGATCAGCTCGCGGTGAGTCTCCCACAGGTTCGGTGTCGGGTACGCCACGCTTCCGATCCCGGCCGTCTGCGTCATGGCGTCGGCCGTCGCCTCGTTTGCGGCCGCCGTGCGCTCGGCGACGCGCTTGAGACGCGTCCGCGTGCCCTCATCGGCTTCCTGAACGCCCGTCATCGGCAGTCCTCCAGCAGGTCGTCGGCCGTCGTGTCGCTCGCGATCACCAGTTCGTCGTCGGCGTTCATGACCTCGACGCCGCCGGAGTCACTGTCGCCGTCACCGTCGCCGTCCGAGTCGAACCGCTCTAACCCCGGTACGTCGACCTCGGGGTAGTCGTGGAACCACTGGTCGGGCAGCCACTCGTCGGCTTCCTTTTGGGTCATGGGCGTTGGGAACGTGATTGTCGCTTCCAGGTCGTACGGCACCGCCACGCCGCCGCTGTTGCCGTCGTCGAGGCCGAGACCCATACCGCCGTCCGGCGCGACGAAGTGGGCCATCCACTCGCCGTCGAGTTTCGCTTCCCGGAGCTGATCCTTCGTGACCAACTCGCAGGTGAGTACGCCCTCCTCGATCGTGTCCGTGCCGTCCAGGGCGTCGACCTCGGCCGTCCGCGTCGGGCGGCCGATCCGCCAGCCGGCGTACTCGAACTCGTCGTCGAGGGTGTACTCGTCGTCTGTGTCGTCAGTATCAGTCGTCATTGGGGGTTGTGCCGTTGCCGGCGTCGGTGTCGTCAGTGCGGTCAGTCACGCTGTTCGTCTCGCCCGCATCGTCGTCGAGAAGCTCGGCGATCGCGAATCGGATCGCGTGCGAGAGATTCCGAAACTCGCCGGCCTCGACCCGTGCCTCCAGTTCGTCGAGGTGCGTGCCCGCCACACGAGCCGTGATTCGGTGCCGGCGCGCGTCCGGGCCGTCGGGGAACACCGGGCGATCACTCGCCGCCATCGGTTCCTCCGTCGGTCGCGACCGTCGTCGCGGCCGCGACTTCGTCGGTCATCCAGCCCATTTGGTTACCGTTGCCGCCGGCCGCCTGTTCGACCTCCTGAAACGGGAACCAGATCGACAGGTCGCCACGGGAGCGCAGCCGGTCGAACACACCGCGTTCCTCCAGTGGGTCGCGGTACGATCGGCCGAGCAGGATCTCCAGTTCGATATCCCGCGGGTCGACGCCAGAAACAGACGAAATCCACTCTGTGATCCCGACGTACACGCGGTACGCCCACTGATCGAGCAGCGTCGTCACGGGCTCGCCGGTCGGCAGGCGCTCGCTGGAGTCGACCGGGACGCCCGCGAGGTCGTCCGGCGTGCGCTCGTAGTGCTCGATCCGCTCGTTGGGGTCGAGGACGGCGTGCTCTGCGGAGATGATCTGCCACTCGTCGCCGATCGTCTCGCCGTACTCGCGCTTGCACGTCCAGTAGGACCGCCGGTAGAGGTCCTTCGCCGGGACCGCGCCGGCAACGTCGTGTTTCGAGCCCGAACACCCGACCGCAACCAGCCGAAGCGCGTCGCGATCGCGGTGCGCGTCGATGGCGTCGCGGACGGTGTGACAGTAGCTCATCCCGTAGCCGACGTTGCCCACGTCGACGACACCGCGCTCGATGTTCATGACGGTGTCGCGGGCGTCCACGAGTTCCTCACACGCCGTTGCGAGTCGCGCCGGCATACAGTCGGGAACGTGCGCGTCGGCGAGTACGTCCATCAACAGGCGGTACAGCGGCCGGTCGGCGTCGGCGACGGTCGTCGCGTCACGAACACCCCACACCCAGTGTGAGGAGACTGCGAGGTCGCCGTTCGGAAGCTCGTGTTCGCGGGGCGTCGGGGTGTGATCGGTCATCTACGCCACCTCCTCGGCAGCGCTCATCATGGCGAAGACGAGACTCCGGAACTGGTCCTCGTTGTCGGGGACGCGGAGGCCGAACCCGAGCTGGTGATTCCACACGAACACCGTGTTCGCGTAGGGGTACATCTCGACGCGGAAGACCCGCCACTCGTTCGTTTCGGCGATCACGTCCTTGTAGCGGTCGTGGAACTCGTCCGGGTGTGGCGCGTCGTCGATGCCCTCGAACTGCGGGTTGATCCGGACAATCTGTTCGGCGTCCTCGACCGTCGTCGGAAGTGGGTGGTCGTCGATGACCCTGATCGGGTGGCTGGGAGACTCGTCGTCTACCATCGGTAATCCCTCCACTCGAAGTAGCGGAACCCACGCGTCGGCGGTTCAACGGGCACCTCGTAGCTGGTCGGACGGAGGAAGTCGAACCAGATTTTCCCCTCCTCAGTCGTGCAGATCGGCGCGTCGAAGTCGACCGTCTCACCGTCGGTCGAGAACATGATCGTCCGGCCCGGCCCCGTCCGCTGGGGCGTCCCGTTCACGCGCCAGTACGCGAGCGACCGCCGGGGTTCGATATCGTTGTTCGCGAGGTCCATGTAGTCGAAGACCTTGTGCCGGAGGTCGGCCTCGCTCGCGCGGATAATCACGTCCTGCTCGCCTCTCTCGGGCGCCGAGACGAGTTCCGTCGTTGAGAGACCGCCGCGCTTCGCTCCGCAAAGGCACTCGCCCGGCTCGTCGGAGACGATATCTCCGGCGGTTCGGCAGGCAGGGCACTGATCGAGCCCGACCGGCGTCTTCCATGTGGTTCCTTCCGACGGGATCGGGTTCCCGAAATACTCCCGGTGAGTCGAACCGCCACACTCGGGGCACTGAAATCCGGGGACGCCGTCCTCGACGACGGACTCGGCCTCGTGACCGTCGCCGGCCCACTCGCAGCCCTCACAGACGTGGAACCGCCCGCGGCCGAGGTCGGCAGCCTCACTCGCCACCGTCCTCACCCCTGATGTACCGTAGGTCGATGAAGCGCTCTCGATAGTCGACGTGGTGTGCGACGTAGCCGAGCCGGTGAAACAGCGCGAACTCGCCGTTGTTCACCAGCGGGTTCGAGGCAGTGCCGTTGTCGCGAACACGAACCGCCGCCGCGTCGTACTCGGCTTCCTCGACCGTCACGTACTGGAGGTGTCGCATCTCCGCTAACCCCTCCTCGACGCGGTCGACGTGCTGCACGCCGGCCTCACTCGACGCCGATTCAGACACGGTTGGCCTCCGCCAGCGTGATCACCGGCTCGTCGAGAATCCGGTCGGCCCGGAACGACGCTTTCCGGCCGCCCATGTGGTGATACAGGTCGATCGTCTCGTACTGCTCGTTGTACGAGGGCGTCGTGATACTCGGGCTGCCGTCGCCCGCGTGGATGACCGCGTCGTACGCGAGGAGCCCGCGGACGATCGTCGTGTCTCCCGTGACGCGGTACAGCCGCACGCCGTTCTCTTCGGTGACGGCGTAGTACACGTCGTCGTCGCTCTCGAAGCGGTCGACGAAACGAATCTCGGGGAGCTGTGTCTCGGCGTTGGTTCGTGGCAGATCGGCGTCGTCGGACGGAGTTAGCTCGTGGCAATCGACGCCGCCGTCGGTTCGAGTGGCATCTCCGGATCGCTCATTCTCCTCTTCATCGTCGAGAAAGCCGTCAGGAAGATCGTCTCCCAGTGCTTCTCGAAGGACCTGATCGGCGGCTTCCGTATCTTCGGGCTCTCGGCCCGAGTGATCGGTCTCTCCGTCGGATTGATCAACGCCGCCGTCAGTGACGAAGTCCCGGAGCGCATCAGTCGGCGTCTCTCCGCGCTCGTCTCGATCCCATCGGGCGACGTGTTCGAGGTGCGAGATTGCGAGCTTGAGGTGGTTCTCCGCCTCACCGTCGTCGACGCGGTCGACGATTTCTCGCAGGCCGTGACAGGTCTCGTCGAGGGTGTCGGCGATCCGGGGGTCGGATTCGCCCGTCATAGCTCGAAGAACTCCGTTCGGCCGCACTCGTCGTGGTGAATGTTGACCGCGAAGGGTTCCTGCCCCGCTGCGTCCAAGACGGCGAGCACCTCGGCCGTCTCCGGGTCCATGATGTTCCGTTCGAGGACCGCGACAATCTCACAGTCCGGGCAGGGTTCCTCAATACGTCCGAGCGACCAGCGCTCGGTGAACGAATCGCACACCCACGAGCTATCGTCGCGCTCGCGAACGTCGGGGTACACCTCCATCGAGGACGTGTCGACGGCCATCGTGACCTGCACGCCGAGCATCTCGTCGTCCGAAAGCTCGACCGCCATCAGGGCCGTCCCGGCGTGTTCGCGAGTACCCTCCGAGAACCGGTGGACGTGGCGCCCTTCGAGGTTCTTGAGGAGGTCGCCGTTCGAGTGTTCGTCCGTGGCGTAGGCCCGGAGACCGAGGTCGGGCAGGTCGCCGCGGTCGGCGTTCTCGTGGTCCTGTTCAGGCATCGTCGCCCTCCTCAACAATCTCCACCGAGGCAACGCGCTGTCCAACTGGCTGGCTGGGGAACACAATATCGACAGCCCTCCAGTAGGGTGTCCCGGTCGTGATCAGGTGATACTCTGTTCCGTAACCGCTCAGTACGTAGCCGGGATCTTCGCCGCGAGTTTCTAAGAGCCCACCCGACTGCTTGTCGCTCCCGATCGACTCAACGGTGAGCGTGCGGTCCGGGGCGTAGTTCCCACTCGTCTCTACGCGAACCCGGTCGTCGACTGAGAGATCCGGAATCTGGTTGATCGACCCGTCTTTCGCCGGCGGAATCTCGTCTTCCTCTGGCGTGTCGGCAGGCTCTCCAGAGAACGGCTCAACGCGGTCGGTCCTATCAACATCCTGTTCGACACCGCCGTCCGTCACGGCCTCACCGCGCTCTCGACGCTCGTCCAACTCCTCCCGGTCAACCAGCGACACGTCCACCTTCGGCGACGCAATCGACGCGAGCGCCTTTGACCGCTCGATCGGCGCCGCCTCGAAGTCGTCTAACTCGTGGTAATCAACCAGTTCGCCATCGTCACCGTCGACGCCGTAGAACCACGTCAAAGACTCGCGCTCCGGGTTCACACACCGGACGAGTTGGTCGTCGCCGAGCACGTCGAAGCGCCCGGACTCGGCGTGTGCGAGCCGGAGCGTCGCGGCCACGTCGAACGGGTAGGCCGCGTCGACCATCTCCACCGACGGATGGTCCGGGTGTGCGGCAGCGTTGAACGCCGCGCCGCCGGGATCGTCGGGCAGCGCGTCGATCTGCCGTTGGACCGCTTCGGATTCGGTCGGCTCGGTGTCGTCGACCTCGATCAGTTCGTACCCGTCCGAGTGGATGACAATCGCCGCGTCTTCCAGGGCCGGTCGGGGATCTGTGCTACTACCGCCGTCTGCTGTCGTAGGGGGTTGTGCCATAGTGGCTGGTTCCAGCCGACTGGCGCCGTCGTCGACGCCGGCGAGCGACTCAGAACCTATCTGGTTCTCTTTGTGCCATGCTCTTAATACTTTGCCTCTCAACTCTTGTCTGCCGTATTGAGTGTGCTGCTAAGAATATACCAGAGAATCGGGAACGGTTGCGCCGGCGCAATTGGTTCGTGACAAGCTGTTCGTTACTATAGAATAGTAATGTATGAGCGGGACGGTGGCGATTACTCGCCGGCGGTTGTTGGATTATGGCCGCAGATGGTAGAACGAGTATCGGTGCTTCTCGAAGCGTTCAAGGACCTCGTGGCGGGTGTACGGGACAAGAAACAACTCCAAATCCAACTCACTCAACAAGTACCGTTGTAAGCGCTTTTTTGGCGTGTTGCCTACTTCACCGTAGATATGATGGGCGGGCAGTGCAACATCTGGTCGGACTCGTCCAGGAAATCTCCGATACTCGAACGAAGCGCCCGTATAAACGTAATCTCTGGTCTCGTCGTACGGCATATACTCGTCGACAGGCCAATCGTTCTCGATGGTCTCTAATTCATAACCAGCTTGATCAAGATAAGCTGCGAGCGCAACCTTCCCCCTCACGTGGTTGTCTGATTCGTTTCCCTCTTTGAGATGCCGATGGTGGTCGATCCACCCCGCCTCTAAGCGCAAAGTCGCATCAATTCTTTCAGTGTTATATCCCTGTTCGAGCGCCTCCTCGATCACGCTCATATCTGGGTTCTGGTTGTCCCAACTGTCCCCGATTTTTTGCGTCACTTCGGCTGCCGGGCAATCTACAACTTGACTTTTGAGAACGGTCATTTCTCGTTCACACGATTGTCCGTCTGCGAGAACGCCTCGGTCGCCATGTCGGCGCGCTCGGCGGCCTCGATATGTTGGTAGGCCTCGCGCACCTGTTCTTCGCTGTTGTCCAGATATCGGGCCGCAGCGGCGTAGCCGAACTGTCGAACAAGCACTTCCCCGACGCCCCGCCGCCCGCCGTGCAGTTCGAGATAGTCGCCGTTGAGCGAGAGGTCCAGCTCGTCGCGACGATCGGCGAGCGCGTCGTGGGTCCAGAGCCGCTCCATGATCGACCGGGCGCCGTCAGTGGTGAGCGGCTTCGGCGCGTCGAGATCGTGCTCGGCGGCGACGATCAGGTCGGGCGCCCCGGCGCGGACGCGCTCGATCGCGTCGTCGTCGAGGCCGGCGTCACCCAGCCCGTCGGAGACGTGCGAGGCGAGCGACGGCCGGTGCAACGTCGTGAACACCGGCCACGACTCCGGAACATCGAGGACTTCGGCGTACCGTTTCAGCGGCCCGATGACGGGCTCGGGGAGCGACGCCTCCTTCCACTCGCGACTCTTCCGGAATACGGTCACGCTACTGTCCGCGAACGACACGTCACGCCAGCGAATCCCGTTGCGCCCCTCGCGGTCCTCCTTCGGCGCCGAGAGAAACTCCGACCCACGCAGGCCCGTATACGCAACGACGTACACGAGCGCCTGTTCGCGGCACCGCTGGTACGCTTTGAACCGGGCGCGCTGTTTGGCCTGCCACGTCTCGCTCTCCGGGTCACCCCGGTCGGCGTGGGAGACCTCGATCGCGCCGAGCGCGTCGAACGCTTCGGAGACGCGACGGTCGACGAACTGCGTGATCAGGTCGCGGTGGATCGGCTCCCACGCCTGTTGGTCGCCGGGTCGGCGGCCATCGTTCTCGGGAAGCGGGTCTTCGGCATCCGACTCGCGGGCGTAGTGCCGCGGGATGTACCCCTGCGCGTGCGCCCACCCGCACCAGGACGCGACGTGCGCGTAGTAGGTGAGCACCGTCCCGGCGGCGTACCCGGCGGTCGAGAGGTACCGCGCGTAGTCCGAGAAGACCGTCGTATCGAGGTCCACGAACCGGACGGTGTCGCCGTCGACGACGCCCGACCACGACTCGGGTGGGGAGGCATTCGCCGGGTCGGACGTGTTGCCGAGACACCAGCGTCGGAATCGATGCAGCTCGCGCTCGGCGTCAGTTCGGTACGCGCCCTCTTCGCCGGCGTCACCCTTCCCCTTGTCCGTGAGGTACTTCGGGAACGTGTCGTCGATCGGCGTCTCGACGGAGCGACGACCCGTCATTGGGCCTCCGAGGGGTGGGGGTTGTGCCGTCGGAGCACCGCTGCAAACGCGGCGTTCCGGCTGGAGCGACTGTTTGGGGAAGCGTCGGCCATAGTTCTGGATCTGCCTCGTTTGGGGCCACGGGTGGGGGTCACTAAGAACTTACTCTGTCTTACTCAACTAAGACAAAGTAACTTTGAATCACGGTTTTACTCGATCCTGAGCGCTGATCGGCCGATTTCGGTCGCGAGAGACTGTTTACTCTGGTTGGGATATGTATTAAATCACATATCGCTATACATAATTAGATACCGGCGCGAAACTCGCGAACACCCTGTTTGTTCCCGTGGAGTACCCACACCATCGTGCGATTAAGCTCGGCTTAGACCAGTTTCACCGTGGTCACGTACGTTTGAAGTACGCCCCGTCCCACGATTTTGTATGGTCTGGCAGTACGTAATCGGCGGTGCATTGGTCGGGGCAGCGGTCCTCCTCGATTCGGACGAAGATCACCACGACGTGGTCCAGCAGACGGTCAACAACCTCGAACCAGAGCTACCGGAGCACGCCTCACTGTACGCCGATCACCTCGGCGACGGCTATCCGAATCCACGGGGCGCGTTCACCGGTATCGACAACGCACCCGAAGACCACATTCCCGACGTGGTAGTCACGTCGGGTATCAAGAACAACCTCATCATCGAAGTCGAGACGGGAGACTCGATCGAGGAGAGCAGCTCGGCAGCTAAGTCGCAGATCGACGATTTCTCGATCCCCGGCTACCGTCGCGCCCTCGTGGTTCCCGACGCCGACTTCGACGCCGTCCACGTCGACGAGTTTGAAGAGCACCTCGACGAAGAGATCGACGGCCAGTTCTACGTCGCGACGCCGTCGGGTGTCACCGACCTGTTGTGAGGTGAGAACCGGCGCAGAGTTGTCACGAATCTGTTTTATACGGGAATAGAACCCACAAAGAGACGCGCCCGTAGTAGGCCAGCGCGACCAACACGACCCGCAATCAGCCAGCAGTTCGGTGTGCTCGCCGGTCACGTCGACCGCGGGGAGAGTACCGAAGACGACTCGCCCAGTAGTCTCGAAAATCCCGTCGTCGCGACGAGACGCCGCGTTCTCTCACACGCGGCCGTCGATGACGCGCGACCGAGGCGACCGGAGCAACGTCGAGAGAAAACTCGCCGTCGACGACGCCGGCGACGCGCCCGGAAGGCTGGTGCGAGTGGCGGTCCACGATCCACAGCGAGCCCCTCTTACCCGGCAGAAAGCGTCGCGGTGCAACTCCGACGACGCCGTTGCCAGCGCTCGTGCGGATGGGATCGGACATGGTGGGCAGTCGCGGTCGTGCGGTCGGGCCGGGTGTTTCAACACCGTGAGCTACGCGTAGAGAGTGTCGAGCGTGTCCTCGATGCGGACCCCAACTCTTTAACACGAATCCAAAAGAATGATCGCGTGGTTGTAGGTGGAGACGCCCTCGTTGGCGCGCTCCACTACCGCACCCCGACGAGCCGTTCGACCAGCATGACAATCTCGGCCGTCATCCTGATCGCCCGCAGCACGTCGAGGGTGTGCGGAGACTCGTCGTCTCCGTCCGACTCGTTCTCGTTGTCGTCATCGTTGTCACTCATGGAAGGGTGACCAACGAGGAACAGGATCGAACGGTGGTTGTAGGCGGAGACGCCCCGTTCCTCGTATTATGGAGAAAGAGAGTAGCACATATAAGCGGTCAATAAGGGGTAGAAATCGTGAGAAAACCAAACACGTCGATGTTGAGCGGCTACTTGTCGGTTATCTCGTCGTACTTGTCGAGCACCATGTCGAGGTACTCGTCAGTCATCCGGCGTGGATTTTGGACGGTATAAAAATCGTCGAGAATGAACGTAACCTGATCGCGGTCAAGTCCGTACGCGTGGAACGCACCAGCATCAAGTTCGGCCTGGAGGCGCTCGCGCTTGGACTCATCCGTCGCGGCTTCGATATCGAGTCGATCACGCATCTCAGCGAACGCATCGCCGTAACAATTGAGTTTCGCTGCACGAGTCCAAATGTGCTCAAACCAGTCGTCTCCTTCAGTGAGGCGAGGGACCTGAGACTCGATGAATTTGTATTTTTGAATATGAGTATTAATTTTGGTACGCATTAGATAGTCAAATGGAATACTATTGATTAGCCCCAGCGCAACAAATAAAGACTGATCAGTAAACACTCGCGAGTAAACAGAGTGCAGCGGTTTACACGATAGGTCACTCTCTGCCGGTTCGATATTGTATGGCCGAATGGTGTGTAGAGTGTTGGTACAAACTACATCAGGAGGGATGACAGAAGCGACAATAGTTCGTTCGTTGCTAAATTTCGTAATATCCCGGAAAACAATCCGGTATTCAGTAGAATCAAGAAGAACATCTTGCTTACTGAGTGGGGAACCCCGCCGATCCTCCAGTAAGTCGTTTACAAATTGTTTTTGCGAACCTGTCCCATCATAAGCATGATACAACCCCCGCTTTAATTTTCGATAATTCTTTTCTCTGATCCGTTGCTTCGCACTAAGATCCTCGTCTGCATCTTCTTCTACACTCCAAAATTCCGGGGGAGTTACATCATAGAATGAGCTATCGTGTGTGAATTGATACACATTACTACCTTGATAAACTGGATAATCGCCATCAGATTCATCCTCTACAAAACGATCCGTGTCATTTGAGCGATGAAGTTCGGCATAGGGTTGAGCAAACCAACTATTCCCAGTGTCTTCGCCGATTGGAGGGTGGCCCACGATCTTGCTTAAAAGTTCAACTTCCTGTTGTGACTGGAGTTGAGGGAAAATTCGTGCTTCAGGAGAATAGTTTCGTAATGCTTGACGTGGGATTTGGAGTGACCTGTTTTCAAAATCTTGTAATATATCCATTCCGACTTGTTTGAATATTCCATTTAATTCATCAGTTTGACCACTGTTCTGGAAAACAACAACCCCAAAATTAAATTGATCATGAACATCAGAAAAAACAATACCTTTGTTCTCAAAGGTGACGAGTGCTTTAATATCGGTTTTATCCAGAAGGTGTGTCCGAAGATCCTTATTTGCAGCTCCAGAAAATACCATTCCTGGTAACACTTGGGCTACGTGTCCACCAGCTTTTGTTAAGTTGAAGATGCGTTCAAGAAATAGAGATGAGAGATCGTTCTCAGTACCCTGTGTGGTTCCCCCAATTGAAGGTTTTTGCATGATATACTCTCCTGAATTATGGAAGTACGTGGTTACCACCTCGATCTCATGCTGATATTTTTCCCATCCAGAGGATATTTCAGTATCTTCCAGAAGTTTCGACTGTCTCTCGTCTTTTCGATCCGGGAGTAGAGATGGGAATTCTTCATCGTATCGCACGAAGAAATCGTCACGGGTCGGTCGCAACCGATCCCACGGCGGGTTCCCCACGATCACGTCGAAGCCTCCCTCTGCATACACCTCTGCAAACTCTAACACCCAGTGGAACGGCGTATAGTTGTCAAGATCGTCTTCGGTAACGTCGTCGACAACGTCACGGAAGTCCTCTAGAATCTCGTTATCAAGATCCGCGCGATACTCCTCTAACAGCTCGTTTGCTTTCTGACGATGCTGCTCGGCACGCTCCGGGAACGCATGGTACTCCTCGTACAGCTCGATCTGTTCGATCACGTCCTCATAGCGCGAGCGGACGCTGTCCTCGCTCCAGCGCTCGAACGTTGCGACGCCGTCTTCGGTCTCCTCGGGGAAGCCGACGTAGCCGATCAGCGAGTTACCCTGTCGAACGTTGAACGTGATGTTCGGAAGCGCCAGCTCGTCGGTGTCGAGTCGTTCCACGTCCTCGGCCTGTAACTCGGCGACGAGCGAGAGCCAGAGACGGAGCTTCCCAATCTCGACGGCCGGCTCCATAATGTCGACGCCGTAGATATTGTTCTGGACGGTCGCCTGTTTTACACGATGGCGATTCGGATACTGCTCAGTTTGCGCCCATAGCTCCTGTCGAATGTTGGTGATTTCCTCGACGACGGACGTGAGAAAGTGTCCACTCCCCATACTCGGGTCGACGACGTAGAAGTCGTCTATATCGGCGAGCAACGCCGTGATCAGATTCGTTGAACCGGGGAGAGCATCGATCAGTTCGTACAGCGTCTCGTACTGTTGCAGTTCGGCCTCCGGCCAATCGCGCTCCTCCATGAGCACGGCCTCGAAGCGTTCTTTCAACGCCGGTCGAACAGTCTGTTCAGCGCTAAACCGCGTGATTTCTTTCGGTGTGTAGTACGCGCCCAGATCGGCGTTCTGGTCGCCGGCGTCGGTCGTGAGGTAGTTGATCGTTTTCTCGAAGACCGAGCCGAGGACGCTCGGATCGATATCCGTCGGCCCACCGTCCGCGGAGAACTGGTAGCGTTCGAGCAGATTGATGATCGAGAGGAGGACCGAGTCTTGTACGTCGAACTGGCGTTCGTCCACGTCGGAATCCGAGTTAAGTTCCGGACGGAAGAGCCCGCCATTTAGGTAGGGAATCTCTGCGTAGAGGTCGATGTCCGACACCTGATCGGAGCGCTCGTCGGGTTTGACGTTGAGTACATCGTAGAACAGTGGATCGAAAAATGACTTGTAGAGCGACTGTGGATAGATTCCATCCTCGTAGGTCTCCACGATCGTGCTCAGGAGGCCCGATCGGACGATTTCCTTGTCTTCGAGGAATTTGATGAAGATGAGCCGGTTCATCAGGTCCACAGAGAACAGCCGTGTCTCGTCACCGCTCGCATCCGATGGCGGCTGGACGCCGTCACCGACCAACGACCGCGCACGGCGTTCGTCCTCGCCCTCAGCGACGCCGAACACGTACTTGATATAGTCGTCGTAGAACTCGTCCGTGATCGCTTCCTGCTTCTCCTTGATGACCGCTTGTGCGTCGTCGACGATCGAGCGGAAGTTGTCGTACGCGAAGGTCCGGATGAGCGTCGCAACGCGCTCTCGATCGCCCTCACTGACGGCGTCAGTCGGTGACGCGGCCCCGGTCGTTGCGTTTTCATAGAGCGTGAGAAAGACCGGCCGAAGGTCGATTTCGGAAATGACGTTGTGGGTGTATGAGTCGGCGTCGTACCGGATGAAGATCCACCGGATGCCGTCCGTCGCAAACCCGTAGTCAGACTCAAACTCGCGCTGACTCAGCCACGATTTCACCTGATCGAGCCCGTGGCCGCGGTTTTCCAACGGCTTGTTCAACGGCTCGGCTTCGATCAGCAGCCGCGACGAGTCGATATTCGGGATATCGCGAAGGGAGACCGCGTAGTCGGCCTGTTCACCGCGAGTCGTCGAAAAGTCGCCAGCCTCGGAGCCATAGTCACTGTATCCGAGTGTGTTCAACAGCGGTTCGATAACCCGATCTTGTGTGATCGGTTCGGGATCGAGGCGATCCTGTGAGTACTCGGACTTAAGAATGTACGAGCCGGGGTCGGAGGTGAACACGCCGTCGAGAATGTCGTCGTCGATCTGGTCGCGGAGCCGACTAATCGAGTCGGCGATCGTCTCGATGAGGGCGTCTTCGTCCTCGCGGGTGACCTCAGTCTCGAAGTCGTCAAAGTCAAATTCAGTCTGAACGTCCCGAGCCGACATGATGGTAGTCCGGTTTTACCGCGGGCACAAGAAAGTATAGACTCAGGTGGGAGACAGCTAGTTCAAGGAAGCGGCCAGATATGAGTGGTTCGTCTCGCTATTCGTCCAGCGATAGATCGGGTAGATCAAGAGTTTCTGGGATATCCATCGGCAGGTCTTTTCGATCCGCGGAATGGAACAGCGGGCGGAAGAGTTCCTTCAGCTGCTCGGTACGGAGTTCGTAGGCCGAATCATCTTCGTCTTCTTGCAATTCGTGACCGGAGAATGAGAGAACTGGAGCTTGAACATACTCGTCAGTCACCGGACGAGTAGGACGATTTGGTTTGAATTTGGTGCCGTCAAATCCGACAAACGTTGCTGTCATGAGCACGTTCTGATCTTGTCGTCGCTCCGCGAGTAGCGAGAGAACAATCGCCAAGTTGCCCGCAATCGAATTGATCAAAGAAGTATCTGAGATAATATGTCCGCTTCCTTTCTCGTAGCTTGCACGTGCAGTCATAAGCTCAAGAACAGCATTTTCATACAAATTAACCTCTAAACCGCCTTTACCCCGTTGGGGGGCCGGATCGGTTGTAGAAGTAACCCGATCGAACATCATCTCTGGGCGACGTGGACGGTTAGAACCAGTATGAAGACGCACCTCTCGGTTCAATAAATCAGGAACAGTAAACCGCGTTGCAGCCTTTGAAAAGGCTAATTTTGGGGCGATATGGATAACGGCAAGCGGGTAATCTTCCTCGGCCCTCACTTCATGTTCTGGGTCTACGCGGCGTTCATGAAACTCCGCAAATCGGTCAGTGTTATCATAGTACTTGTTCCGGATGTCGCGGATGGGGTCTCTGTTAGTGTGCACGGGTGACTATCACTGGAGAATCCGATTAAATGATAGCCGTGTGGTGAAATTGAACACGTCGGTGAAAACTACTAATCTGCCCTTCTAATCCTCTACAGACTGCCGTCGCGCCACTCGCCCGTCAGCGGATGATCGTACTCGGACGGGGCGAACCGCCCCGTCCGCATGACCCAGTAGTGCTCGTTCGCTTCGAGTGCGTCCTCGCGGGCGAGCGCGTCATCGAGGCAGTCGTCGACAGCGTCAGCATCGGGGCGATCGGTGTCGCCCGCGAGATCGTGAATCTCGTCGCGATCGGCGCCGGGGTGCGCGGCGATCAGGTCGAGCAGCGCGTCGTACTCAGTCGTCGGCATCGGCCTCAGTATCGAGCGCCTGCGTCCGGCGCGTCTCCAGTAGGCGACGCGTCCCGGCGTCAGAGTCGAGCGGCGCCATCACGAGGAGGCCCGGCGCGGCGTGGCACGGGAGGCCGTCGCCGGCCTGTAGCCTCGTCCCGGTCGCCGGCACCTGGACGCGGTAGCCGTTCCCGGAGTGCTGAATCCGGGTGTCGATCCCGCGGTGGATTGACTCGGTCTCCGTGGCTGCGAGTGCGACCAGGTCGGCGCGGTCGGCCATCGGCACGCGGTCGGTATCCCGGTCGATCACGAGGATCGCGTCGTCGAAGCCGTACGCGACGACCGACGCGCGGTGGCTCGTGTCGCCGTCGGCATCTTCTTCGACGAGCCCGGCGCTCCGGGCGGGTTTGGTCACTTGGAGGGCGAGTCCGTCGCCGGTGTTCGTCAGTTGGTTGGGCATCTACTCGGTCACCTCTTCTAAGTGTTCACGCGCTGTTCTATCCTTGCGAAACCGCTGGCCGCAAGAGCACTCCAGCGTTTTCTGGTTCTTAACCGGGCCTCGTTTCTCAGCATGTGATACGACGAGTTCTCCATCGTCCGACAGTTCGTATATTTCGTACTCAGAAACCCACGTCTGCCGTTCGATCTTGTGCTCAATTTCTTTGTCGTCGCCGTCTCTGGACGTATTACTCGCCATCGGTCACCTTCTCGGCGGTCGCGATCGTCCCGAGCGTCGGGTACTCCCACCCGACAAGGTCGTCGTCTTCGACGTGTTGGACCGCGGCGTGCAGCACCGGCGTTCCCCAGCCGTCGTCGGTCTCGACGGTATCTATCTCGCCCTGTTGTGTCGCGTACCGATTGTCGTCGAGGTCGAGGTCCGGCGCGTCGCGAAATTCGATCACCTGCCGGAAGTCGCCATCGCCGTATTCGTCGGCTGGATCGTACTCAAAATCGGCCGTCGTCACCTCGAACGCCCGCTCGTCGTCGAGTGTGAGGCGATACGTCCGGGGGTCAGAGCGGTTCTCGAACAGCGTTTCAGCTACGTCGTCAGTAGGTTCGCTCATGTGTGGTCACCTGCGCGCCGCGAGTCTCCCCGCTGCGCTTGTACGTTACTATATTATAGTAACCTAAAAGAATGCCGGTGCCGACAGGTTGCTAACCCGCTCGCTTTTCGTCGCCCCACCCGAACACCCGCGTATGAGCGAGCGCACGCCGTCGACGGAGAAGCCACTCCCGGAGGTCGTCGTTGGAGTCGTCACGCACAATCGCGGGTATCCGAAGACTGCGATCGCGATGAATCTCGACCACCGGAATCGCGAGACGAAGTCGCTCGGTGACGTGCTCGATCAGCTCGTTTCGGAAGGGCGACTCGTCGAACGCGACGGCCGATACTGGTTGCCCGAAGACGCACCCGACGACGCGTAAGCACGCTCAGAGGTCTTTCGCCCACACAACGCCCGAGCACGTACACGTCTCGTCATCGGAAGGCCACACGTCACAGACAGGGCACACGTCGCGCTCGTCCTCGTACAGTCGCTTGAAACGCTCCACAGGGACGAACCCGAAGGCCTCGAACAGCGGGCGACTCGTCCGGCCGGGGTGTTCCCAACCGAACGCGAACGCCATGTCGGCACCCTGGTCGCGAGCCCACTGCACGCGTTCCTCGAACAACCGGCGACCGAGCCCGAGCCCGCGCCACGCGTCGTCGACGACACCGAACCAGAACCACGCATTGCGATCGCCCGCGAGCGCGTCGGCGTCGAACCTGCCGTCGGGCAACTCCGCGACGGTTTGCTCGCGTGACTTGATCGTCGCGAATCCACCGCCGATATGGACCGGGCCGTCTCGATCAGGCGGGTCGTGCTCGGCGACGACGGCGTACACGTCGAGGCCGGCGGCGTCGTCGACCTCCCACCCGGCGACCGGACAGAGCGGCAGCGGGAGTCTCCCCGAGGAGTAGCGGTGGCCGCGCTCGTACTCGGCGCCGAACCACCGAGACCAGAGGTGTACGAGATAGAACGCGTCGCGCTCACCACTGCCCGGGCGGACGGTGGCGTGTGCGGCGCAGTTGCCGTCGGCGGTCGGTGAGACCGTCGCGCTCGGCGAGTGGTCAACGCCCATCGATCTCACCGCTGGCGACGTGGGACGTGGTGAAAGGGGGTTGTGCGTGCATACGCGATCCTCAGTAGTCAGTTGCTAAAAAGGCCGATCGCGACAACCAGCGCGGTTAGAAAAGAACGCCTCCGCGCTCGTCGTCCAGATCCGTGATCGTGTCATCCTCGGCGAGTCCGTCGGCGACCATTTCGGGATGCGCTGCGAGCGAGTAGCGGTAGTGGCGTCCGCCACGCTGTCCACGGTTGACCTCTTCCATCTTTGCGACGCCGTTGATCACGAGGTCGTTCAACAAATCGCGGACAGTCCGCGCGGTGACCGTGTCGGATTCGGCGAGCCGCGCCGCGTGCTCGTACCATGCGTAAAAGGCGTCCATCTTTGCGGGTAGTTCACCCTGATCAGAGAGTGCGAGGAGGGTGTACGCAACGAGTTTGCCCTGCGGTGAGAGCGACGCGATCTCGCTGACGATCGCTCCCTGTTGAATCTCGGATTCAGCTTTACGAACGTGCTCTTCAGTGACCAGGGCGTCGTCGCCGCTGCGTGCGAGGTCGCCTGCCGTATACAGTAGGTCAAGCGCTGTCCGGGCGTAGCCGGAGCGTTTCGCAGCGAAGGCCGCGGTAATCGGAACCACGTCGTCGGTCAGGACGCCATCGTGAAACGCGTCGGCGGCTCGGTTTTCGAGAATCGTTCGGAGTTCGTTCGCGTCATACGGCGGGAAGTGAATCTCGTGTTCACAGAGCGTCGATTTGACTCGCGGGTCGAGTGAGTCGCGAAACGTTGAGTCGTTCGTGATTCCGACCAATCCGACCTTCGTGTTGTCGGGGTCGACAAATTTCGCAGAATTGCGGTTGTTACATCGCCCGAGCTTGTAGAGGACGTTATCGCTCGTCCCGATATTGTCGATTTCGTCGAGTGCGATCAGGACGTGCGAGGTGTCGGCGTCACGGAGTTCGTCGAACAGCATATCGAACACGTCGCCTTCGGGATAGCCGGTCGTTGGAAGACTTGATCGCGGTGTCGACTCTCGAAGTACGTTTACGAGACTAACGGCGACCTGATAGCTCGTGTTGAGATCGCGACACTCCATCTGGACGGCCGTCACGTCGACGCCATCGACGCCCTCGGCATCCTCGCAGACGCGATCGAGGACGAGATGGGTGCCAACAGTCTTTCCGACGCCGGTGGGGCCGTACACAAACACGTTACGCGGTCGTTTTCCACGGATGACCTCGGAGAACATCTGGAGGTACCGATTCAGCACGTCGTCCCGTTCGAGGATGCGATCAGGGTCGTAATCGTCGCGAAGAACGTCTTCGTCGAGGAAGATATCGTCCTCGGGCGTAAGGTGACCGAGTTCGTCCATGTCCGGTTCTCTCACGGTCCGTATATAAAACCGGGGCTTCGACTGTTTCGGCTGTCCCCACACAGACACTCCGTCGTTTCGAGTGTTCCGGGTGGAATGAGGGTGGGGGTCGGTGTCGGGTGGAGTGAAACAGCTTTGTGACACGGCAACCTTTATCACAAGTGTTTGCGTACCACACCCGTATACCACGCTGTAGAAAGTTGAAGAAGAGAAAGTGAAAGAGTGAGAGGATCGATATTGGCCGAAATCGTGCGTAAGGTGGCCTGTACCAACCGTGAACACTCGAAGTGGTGGAGTGTGTGTCCGTTGACGGCCGACTCATATGCTGTTCGTGTTGTAGTGGCGATCCCGCGTTCCCGCGTTGTGCGTTCGATCGCGGGGTTCTACTCCGGCTGAACACTCGAAACGGTGGAGTGTGTGAGTGCGGGCGACCGGGACGAATGAACACTCGAAGCGACGGTGTGTGTCCATGAAGTGGAGAGTCGAGACGATCGAACACTCGAAGCGGCGGTGTGTGTGTGGTCCGGTGAGGTCTAGTCCCCACCCCGGCGTACCTCTCTGAACACTCGAAATGACGGTGTGTGTCTGGGGCCGGGGTGAATGAACACTCGAAACGGCGGAGGGTGGAGCG
>Ga0306895_100248_pt1 | contig 20164 bp, 27 predicted proteins | sample AntDeeMetagen401_FD_190451 | JGI IMG/M metagenome (GOLD analysis project Ga0306895, IMG submission 190451) | Saline lake microbial communities from Deep lake, Antarctica - Metagenome #401 (v2) (version 2) | ecosystem: Environmental > Aquatic > Non-marine Saline and Alkaline > Saline | place...
TGGCGGGATTCCCGCGACTTTAGGCGCGGGAGGAGGTCAAAGCTATTCCATATAATCATCCTCTTCGAAAAATCCTTCATCCTCTAATGCACCAATTGAATCATCCAATAAATCTTCAATATCTTCATATGGAAAATCAAGGTCTGAACCGGCTTTTGTTGCTAACTCCATTGCAGATACGGAAATATGGTCTGTTTCAAATGTGGTCCCCGGTCCAGAAGGTAAATCTGACGCTAATGACATTTTTCCAGAAACCGGAAATTCTACATGTTTGAATTCATCTTCTAATGCTTTTCTCATTTCTGACTTCTTATTATTTTTATTCATATTAAATAATATATATTGAAAGCATATAAATCTTTTATAATTATTTTAATAAAGACGATAATTTTTTAATAAAAAAGGATAATCTACTAGAACGGGTCTATCATTATATATACCAACATTCTTCATTCTAATATCAGAATGAACAGATATTTCTCGTATTTTTCCATACTTATTTAATATATTTTCAACTTGACAATCTTTTACATTATTTGTATTTGCTTTAGACATAATAACAAATTCTCCATTATTGATTATATCGAGAACTGGACATAGAAAATCAAATTTATTTTTTTCCCATACTTTATACTCTAATTTATTCGCTTCATATCCACTATCTCTTTTTGCTTCTTTTATAACGACATCTTCTTCAACCCATGAATAAAATTCTAAAGGTACATCTGAGCTTGTAATTTCATATACTGTCCGTGTAGAACCAGAACCAATTCTACGTAATCCCTCCCACTTTTCCGATAGCATATATTTAATAAAACATTCTCTATGTATATATAAACTATGTAAATTATATAATTATAATTATTATTGAAACTATTATAGTTTCCCCAATAAAGTTCGTTATCTTCTAGATATAACATTACCTCCGTTTGCTTTAATACATTTATGAATTAAATCTTTTACACCGCGTAGATTATCGTCGTAATCATATCTTGCATTAGAACTTACAGTATGATTTTTATTTTCTGTAATGTTTTCTAATATCACAGATATATCATTTAATTGACTTAATTCATCTGCAGAAACAGAAATATCATTCGCATCTTTACGAACTAGATTTGATAATTTCGTTTTATTTTCAGATTCGTATTTTTTTATGAGTTGTTTCGTGGCATTATCTGCATTTTGAAGTAAACGAGATACTTCTGGATTTTTTGAATTATTTACTTCTAACATAGATTTACCAATCCATCTGTCTGCAGAATCTAATACAGCATAAACATTTAATTCGTTTCGTGTAACAATTTTATTATATTGTGACATATATAATACATATATATAGAACCCTAAATATTATTTCATTATAAAATTATATACTTGTTAAAAATTATTTATATCTAAATTATCTTCTCGTCGGACATCCACCACAATATTCAATACCATTTTGAAGTAATTCCTCTACATTTTTAATTTGCATATCATAATCATATCGTGCATTTTCACTTGGTACGTTTATTTCTTTGTTTGTTCTAATAAGTGATAATTTAATCGCAGCACCATCTAAGATATTTAGTAATTCTCCCGTTGTCTGATTCCCATTTTTATTATAAATATTTTGAGCATTTTTTAATGCTATTCTAGCTTCTGATAACAACTTATTGGCTGCTTTATCTGACACAGCATTTGAATTAAGTGATTGTTGTACCCAAAATTGTGATTTTGATATGACTTTTTCTATATCTTGTTCATCATTTTTTTCTATTTTTTTGATAATAGTAACCATAATCATTGATAAACTCTAATACCCTATATATCATTGGATGATGTATAATTTTATATGTATTCATAATAAATATATATAAAATATGGAATTTCAAGAATTATTATTTAGATTTTTAGTTGGTGGAACAATAGTAACATTCATTAGCTTACTTGGTGAAACAAAATATAACACATTATCTGGATTGTTTGTCTTATTTCCTGCCGTGACAGCAACCGGGTATTATTTTGTTTCAAAGACAATGACTACACCTGAATTGCAAGATATGGCTATATTTAGTATAATCTCACTACCTATATTAGGTGCATTCATTGTTGGATTTTATGTATTTATTGAATATTATACTACTACTATATCAATAATGTTATCCATAGGATTATGGTGTATTACAGCACTAATATTAATTTTCCTGAATGATAATTATTTAAATCTAACGTAAAATATTATCTATCTTAATCGTGGAGATATTTTCCTTTGGTGACTTAGAAGACAATCACATATTATTTCTTGTAAGCCATGCAAACTCTTTTTGGCATCATAACCTGCATCTTGAGGCATGGTCAGACCTTGATTACTAGTGATGTTTTTTAATTCGAGAGCAATATCTTCAAGTAAATCTAACACCTTAGAATTTGCGGCCCCTATAGATTTTGTACTCTTATTATCATATAATTTTTCGTTTTTAATTTTATTAATAAATTCTTGACAATTTTTAAGTGCAGCCATCGTATGCCTTTCAACATTTTTGTTACTATTTCGTATTAATTTTAATGATTGAGATATAACTCTATCAGACATATCTTTTACACTAAGTAAACTATCTGCTCTTGTGGATTTAATTGTATTGTAAGTTTCATTTCTTACCATATTATATAATTAACACACATCCCTAAATAATATACTATCCCATAACACGAGCCTTATTCATTGAGTATGAATTTGATTTAATTCATGAGATATTTGTTCAATACTTTTTGGTTTATCATGTTTTTTATTTATATTTATCCAACCATCATTTTTCTTACTAAATGTTCTTCTTGCTAAAGATTTTGAGTCAACAATAATAATTTCATCATAATAATTATGATTTGAATTAGATTGTTTTTCTACATTAATCTCATCATTTAATTCTTCTCTAAATAAGGATATATTTGAATTTTCGATTGAATCCATACTTAATTCAAACACATTTACCCTAAATAACTATCCATATGAATAAACTTCAAAGTCAGATTGTTGAAAATAATTATTTATTATTAATATTTATAAATTTTGTTTATGATTTTCATATAGAATCATAGATTCAGTTATTTTCTCTTTTGTGATTGGTGTGGCTTTTTTAATATTATTTTTCACTTTCAATATCTGAATTTTCTGATATACTAACATGTTCTGTTACCATTAACTGTAGTTTGTATTGTTTATGTATAAAATTTACTATAATCGTAATTATATGGTATTAATTGAATTTCATTTGTCTTTAAGTATAGTCATAAAATTAAGCATTTCATCTTCCGTAAGAGGTGCGGCTGATTCTATACTAGATTTATCTGCAAGCATATATCTATTTTTATCTTCCCAATATGTTTTAATCTCTTTACTGTCAAAATCTTCACCCAATACATCACACGGTCTAGCACCTTTTATTATCATTCTCCAACCGTTTTCACTCCAAAAGTACTTATCTAAATTCTGAATATCTCTATCAGATAAGGGAACAATAGGTCCGTAAACGAGTGGTTCTGCAGCTAATATCTGATTTTTATCATTTGCGTGGATTTTAATAATATCTGAATTTGGTATTATGTCTTCACTATATCCAAGTTCATATTGACTAATATCCAATAGTTGTGGGTACAATTTCTCATATTTTTCAATTCCATTTTTCCATGCAATTTGTGAAGTATTAGTCATATTTCCTATATCTTCAATATATTGTAATGTGTTTCCTATTAATGGCATCTCGTAGTCAAGCGTAGCAATAAGTTCTAACCATATCATACTAGCTTCTGAACCTTCACAACCCATATGCTCACATAGTAATCGTAATCTTGGCGTTGGTTTATTTATTAAATCACGCGTAAATATATCATTTGCTACTGTATTCCAAAATTCAATTTTCTTTTCTTTATTATTAATGAAAAACGGCTTTAGTATAGATTTTTTAAATATTCTACCATGTGGATTAAATACTTCTATATCTAAGTGAATTAATCTATTATCTATATCATTCCTTATCTGTTCATTTAAACTACTAATTAAATTCTCTTCTGTAGAATCATTTAATGGTGCAAGTTTAATACTTCCATTATCCATATTCATGTACATAAACCCACCTGATAATTCGTATTTCAATATCTTATCGTAAACACCATCAATATGTGGCTCTACAGGTTCAATTGAAATTATATCTTCAATTACATTAATATCTAAACACGGATGCGGAAACCCATATGTATATTTCATATCAAAATTATTCTCTTTCATATGTATATTATATACGCGTTTTAAGTAATAACGTAAATTTGTAAGAACATCATGAATCCAGTTTCTACTTTCAGCATGAGGTAAAGTAATAAAGATATTTTCTGAATCAAATGTTATTATCGCTTTCATTATTGCGACATCAGGGTTATCAGGAACTATTTTTGAACACTTATGTATGGGAATCGTAAGTCTTTCTGGTATAGTCTTATTGGAATTATATTTCTGTCTTATATCTACATCTGTGAGTTTGATATAATTTTGTGGAGATATGGCCATATACATATAATACGTACTTTAATCACAAATGTATTTTTGCTCAATGGTTATCTATTCCACCATATCAACATCCTTATATAATACAATCTCTTTTATATTAATATGACGGGCAAAATCTCCAACATTTTGTAGAATAGTCGTGAATAAAAGCTCTTGGGCATGCTTAGACTGTATTTATTTAAGTGTTTTGTTCTGTCGGAATTTCACCCACGGTGACCCGTGGTACTCTGCCTTATATACAGTATAGAACTCGATATAAATCATAAAAGTACTACGCCGTTGAAGAATGGATGTATGGCAAAATAAAATAATTAATCTTCCCATAAGCGCATACTTTCATCTAGTTCTGGTATATCTCGTGCACCGTCCCAATTTATATATAAACTATCTACATTTTTAAAATTCCCATTACTAATAATATATTCTTTTGTTTTACCAATATATGGAATTTCATAATCTAATGTTCGAAGGATGCGTAAGTGAGAATTTGAAGCATCAAAAGCCGTAAAATTAATTTTTTCACATTCAGTTCTAATGTCTGGTATTGGTTCATCGATTAAACTTCTTGTAAGTATATAATCTGCAATTATATTCCAGAACAATATTTCTTCATCAGGCTGATTATAAAATATGGGATATAATAAAGACGTGTCGAATATTTCCTTATGCGGATTATAAATATCAACATTTTTATTATTAATCTTTTCTTTTATATCTATCTTCAATTGTTTATTGAAACTATTTCGAAGTTCATCATGCCCCCAATCCTCATACGGTTCTAATTTTATAAATTCATCTGTAACATCTATATATACAACACCTTCCAAAAGTTCATATAACAAAACTTCATTATAAGAATTATACCAATCAAAATCAATCTCATTAGGTTCCCTTGATTCTATTGAAATTAAATCTTTTATATCAATAACATCCAGATATGGGTGCGGGATTCCATCATCATAATAAATCTCATATTCCTCTGGTTTCGGAATATCAAATATATATTCCAAATATGATATTATATTATCAATTCCGACGTGGATGTATGATTCACTCTTTGCGTGAGGTAGTTGAATATTTATCTCTGTAGGACATATTAAAACTTCGGCTTCTAAAGCTCCTAAAGCAGGTTTACTTGGGGCTATTTGTGAACTACGATGAAGTTATACTCAAGGGATAATATCCATTCTCACGTATCTCATCACGGTCCTCATCACTAATATAATCAAATAAGTTAACAGATTTATCAAAGTTAATAGATGCACTAATATTCACATATTGAATATATCTTTTTTCATGTACGGTCATATTATATTAATATAATCCAAATAACAAATATATTTGTTAAATTCATTATCCAAAACAGTATTCCAAATTAATTAAATGATGACATATCAATCTACTAGTCTCCATTTGAACTAACTTTTTAATTTAAATATTTGACTTATCCATAATATATAGAATTCTGCTGTAAATATAAAATTTGTAAATTTGAATGAATTATATTAATAACCATTATACATCGTTATATTTAAGAATATTTATAGTATATCGAATCTAAATCAGTGCACTTAATACGGATAGTATAGTACTATTGTGTATGCACATTCCAGCAATGGATTCACTCCGGCAGGAGCGGATGGGGACTATTACGAGCGAAGACGAATCGATTATTATGCTCGTACAAGCACACGTCAAGACGGAAGACACAGATGATATGGGTGCTTATGACCCAATTGAAGGGATGGCCCGACCGTTTCCTTATCTTGCAACCACAAACGGTCGTACGGCATACGTGGAGAGCTTCATTCAGAATAACGAATTGAATCCTTTGTCCGAAGAAGTTATCGAATATACATCGTATTTGTATGATTCCATGACGAATCGAGAATGGGTTGATGAACTTTCGTCATATAATGATGATACCTTTGATTCTGTTGGACTTGAAATTGCTTCTGGTCTTAAGTCATTTGCTGTTCATGACCCTCCCCGAACACTACAGCGGATGATGTATGAATCAGCATACAAATACATGGACGAAAAGCATGATAATGAGTCCAAACTATTTAATAATCCTCTCGTTGGTATTGAAGATAGAGAACGATATCAATTTGAATATCTACCAGCACCAGAAGATGTTGATTCGTGGGAATTCAAACATTATCATACGGATGTTGTTGAAGATGATATTCGTGTACACACAGAATCACTATGGCTTCGATATACGAATGGAGATACAACAGAAGAACGTCCCATTATAATTATGAAAAACAGTGAGTCTAGTTGTATGGCAATGTCTCCAAATGTTTCCTACGGTGATGGTGATGAAACGGATGTTCCTAGTGGACTAATCCGTGCAATCTTGGAAAAAGATACGGATTATGATTCAAAACTAGTAACAGACGATATTTCAGAACTAAACGGTACGCGAACGATGGAATATCTAAAAATGTATTCATAAATTATTAAATAATTAATTAAATGAAGATTCTGTATCAATCCACCATTCATCATTTGTACTTAACCAGCTACTATCATTATATCCTTTATCTTTAACTGTCAAAGCACATTTTCCATCAGCAATTGGTAACTCATTTAATAATTTAACTCCTGAGTCCTCAATCTGCGTGTTTTTCTTCCGTTCATAAAACCATTTACAATCTAATTTATCTGAATATATAGTTAATCCAGATTCATCTATATCTACTTTCGCCTCAATTGATTTATAATTACAGTTTTCTTGTTTCAAATCATTTGAATTTTGTATCACCTCTACAGCTATATCTACCATTTCGTACCGATTAACATTATCACGAACCGTATAGATGAATTTTTGTGCTAATACTGGAATACTACTTATTATAAATGGAAATATAAGTACAGTGAATGGAATCTCCTTACCTTGCGTAATATAATATATCGTTGTACTCATTAAAAATATGAGTAAAGGTATCATATATAGATAAAAATAATCTATGTGACGTGTCCATATTTTTGGTAACATTATATTTTCAAGAAATTTATATGGATTTAAGTTATGAATTATACTATCTTCAGATTCTATATAATACCGGAAACTTTTCATATCTGAATTTCCTTCATAGTATTTATTTAGTGAACGAATTTTATCATTTGCTTCTTCTTTAGAATCATGAATTTTACATGAAAATACTTTTTCTACGCCACCGTAGTTTAAAATAAAAACAGGCCAATACACTTTTTTATGTCTACTAAAAGGACTAGAATTTTCATCCTTATTCACATAATATATTTTAGAATCATATTTTATTTTATGCGTATCATCATAACTGCCATTATATTGTTCATAGTCACATTCTAGTACTTTTGCACCTATAATTTCTGTATCTTGGAATGAATCTGTTGCTTTCTTTATTTCATTTTGTATACTTATTTCGTTTTGTATATCATTATCTATATCTCTGTGTTTTTCTAATGATTCTGTTTGCTGCATAGTATATATTGTATATTGGATTGAAACAATATAAAATTTTACTATAGTATAATATTATTTATATAACGAAAATATTTTGTGTTTAAATTAAACTAAATCATACCCATTTCTCTTAGCGGCGAGATACACCCATCAGGGCATTTTCCATCCTGCTCGATGCGATGTCCGTGTGGACAGATAAGTACGGAACTCATCCCATATCCGTCCGTATTCCACTCATCATATCCATTTTCTTGAAGGACTTGTTCAATCATCGTTGTTTCATCCTCTCGTTCGTTGCCCACCGAATATCTTTTTCGGAATAACTACTATTTTCCGCTACTTCTTTCACGGATTTTCCATCCAACACAAGACCGGACAACATATAAAGGTCAGACATAGCGCCCATGATTATACCTCCTTAATGTCAATCATAGATGGTCCTGTAAACGACCAATTCTTTTTTGGAACCTCCCACGCCATATCCCGTCTTTTCATATTTTCAATCTCATTTCGGTCAATGTAACCCCATTCAGCGAATTGCTGACTACCTGCTAGACATGCATACCCAAATGGATGTTCGCCGGAATCATCCGTGATAACCCAGTAGCTACCGTTGAATGATTCATATACCTTCTCCACTTCCTCGCCATTTAGAACGTATTTCGTACTGGGCATCTCTATTAGTATACAGGGGAGCTACGTATATAAACTTTAAGAAATGCACATTGATGAAAACACTTAATATAATACGATTTCAGAAAATAATCTAACATCGAAATTATTTCTATATTCAATGATAAGAATAAATGTATTTGATTTGAATTATAAATTCCGTGTTAATATAAATTTTATTATATTTCAATTTTTAATATACATTCATCTAACTCATCATTTGATTTATATTATTTTAACGACAACTATCTACAATCAACATCGGTTCTAGGTTTTCTTTATTTTTTCATTTTTCGCCACTTTTAATCCGCCGACAAGGGACGCAAAGGCCCCTCGCCAAGGCTTCGGGGCCACATTTTGGATAAGATTTTGTAATAAGTGTATTTATGGATGGAATAAGTCAAACATAAATTATAGGAGAAATAAGAAATCATAATCAGGTTCCTTTAGAAAAGGGAAAATAAAGTATAGGGATAGAAGAAAAATGTTGGACATGCTGTCAGCGTTGAACAGCATAACATAAATAGAAGGCTGAAATATGAAAGCCCAGTGTTGGGTATAATAGTAAAGTAGGGGTGAAGGGAAAAGTATAAGAAGTTGAGGGTTGGTATTAGCATAAGAAGTTGAGGGTTGGTATTAGCATAAGAAGTTGAGGGTTGGTATTAGCATAAGAAGTTGAGGGTTGGGTTATTCGTTGGATTTTGGGTTAGGAAAATACGTAGTGAATCTTAGGGTTGGTATTAGCATAAGAAGTTGAGGGTTGGATTATATGTAGTAAAATTCAGGCTTGGATAACATAGCAATGTTGACGCTGTCAATATCTTCGTAAAGATAATTTTAGGTTGAAATCATATGGTACATTCACCCCCTCAATATTGTAATAAGTATATAAGTAAGTGGGGATAGTAATAATGATAAATAAAGATATTTTTTACTTAGTATTTTTATGGTGGGAATGCAGTAGCATGATGGTATGTTGGAGGTCAGTGTAGGAGCGTGGTTATGGGTGCAGGCTCTCGTGGTGAGAGGTGGGCATAGGCATTAAATCCTAGGGGTTATTCATAAGCTCAGTTAGGGGGTTTGCTGTGCGGTAATGTAGGCACGGGGTTAATACCATTTCATACGGTTGACACACGGTGTACCACCAAACGGTAGTAATATGGTTAATACGGTTAACCGTATAGAGCAAAATAGGGGGTTTAGGATGGCGTTTACAAAGGATTATTTTTTATCAAATAATTTATGTTACCATCAATATTAGGTAAAGAAATTGACCCCTATTTCCACAGGTAAAATAGCTCAAAAATAACTATTAATTATACACATAATTTGTTATTTTTAAATAGGTAATTAAACATAAAATTTTTCTGATAATCTGTGTTTTTTATCACGTAAAAAATATATAGTATTTCAATATATCTAATAAAATATTTTAAGTAAAATAGAATGATTATATTATGAATATATGTATGGTAAATGAGAATCGATGGTAAATGATATATTCATTTATCTATTTTTATAATAACATTTTTTATGCATTGCAAATAGTAATTATATATATATTATTAATAAGTATTCTAATTCGTTGTATTTATTTGTACAAAAGAAATGGAAAAACACACATGGTTCAATATGATACTATAGTTCGTGTAATAGATTATATGTTGACATATCAATCAAAATAAGACAGTGATTAATTTATTAAATAATTTATTGAGTAAGAAAGAGCTTGTGATTATAATTACTATTAAAAGAATTAATGTAGATGTTAGGGGATTTATATTAATTTTATTTTTTATATATTGAATCATTACATATTAAATATATTACTTATAGATAATAAATGTATTGTAAATATAATATATCTTAGACCGTATGTAATATGGTTTGATATGATTTTTATACGGTTAAAACGTTAAAATTTTGTTTTTATTGGGTTAAACATATAACCCCTTAAGAGAAATGGTTTATCATATGACCGTAGATGAATTATCTCAAGAGTTTCTGCAGGTTCTCTTAGAGTATAGTGGGGATGCTGATACCACAACTATACGTTCCGAAACCGGAATGTCTAGAGGACAAATTCAACATAGATATAAAAAATTAAGTAATTTAAATTGGATTAATATAGAACGGGCTGAATCTGGAGCCGGAGAAAGAACACCCCCTAAGATTGCGATTATAACTGAAGAAGGTATGCAAGCAATTCGAAGTGGTGAAGCGGGACCAAAAGTTCTCGGTAAAGAATTATCTGATGAGGATGATACACTCGAACTAACCAGAGACCAATTGGATTCTTTTTACCAAGAAATAGAAGGTATGAAAAATCAATTGAATGTAGTGGTTGACCAAGTAAATAATACGCAAGATTCTCCATCACAAAATAGTAATGATAATACAGAATCTTTTGATGGTTCAGATTCAAAACGTGTAAAAGAATTAGAAAAGGAAGTAGGTCGATTAAGTGAAACTGTTAACTTATTAAATAAATCATTAAGTGAGCAACGTAAAAAAGAGTCAAAACATTATTCTGAAATTGAAGAAAAACTTGAAGAACGATTAGATGGTGATGAAATTGATAAAGAGTTAGTTGAAGAATTAAAGAGTAAGCAAGAAAGTATAGATGAGTGGAAAAGTGTTGCCGAAATATACATGAGAGCAATGAGATTATATATGCAAGATGATGGTGTTGATGTAAATGAGTACTTCCAAAAAGCGAAAGAAAGTATGTAATAATTTAACGTTTTATATTAGGTTAATTTAAGTAATAATATTAATTATACAATTATACTTATTTACTTGTAGTTTATAGTTATTCATGTATGACAAAACCCAATATTTTATGTGTTGGTCACGTAAATTTGGATGAAGTGTTGTATTTGGATAAAGAACTTGAACAAGAACGGTCCACAGGTGTTGATTCAGTTATTTCTGCTGGAGGGGGTGCGACGAACACGGCAATGGTTCTTTCAAATAATAATCGTATTGGAAATGTTTATTTAGCTGGTTCTGTTGGAAAAGATAAAAAAGGGGACAAAGTAGTATCGTCTTTGAATGATAATAATGTAGAACTTGCTCTACCAAAGAAAGACGGTTTAACAACAAAAATCAGAGCAATTATTACAGATAATAAGAACCCACAATATATGCATGAAGATGAAGAGATTATTGAATTTTATCCTGATGATGTATCGGATGAAATTTGGGATAATGTACAACATGTTCACATTACATCATTCGACGTTGATATGGCAACAAAGTTTGCCGTTCGAGCTAAAGAAGAAAATAAAACAATAAGTTTTAATCCAACGCAAGGATACTTTGATGAATCATTTGGAGATGTTGTTGAAAAAGCAGACTTAATTCAAATGAATCGTGGTGAATCCGAAACGTTTGCAAAAAGACACGGTTCAATTGGAGCAGTAGTAGATAGCGGTAATGGTTCTGATATTGTCGTAACTCATGGTCCGGCTGGTTGTACATTTTATGCTCAAGATGGATTAGCTAATCATGAAGGTTTTACTGTTGATTCTGTTACGGATACTGTTGGTGCAGGAAATTCATTTATCGCTGGTTTAATTTCAGCATGGATACACGATGAATCACTTGAGGAATCGCTTAAGATAGCCAACGCTCACGGTGCATTGTCTGTTATGCAAAAAGGTGCACCTAAATCAATTTCAAATAAAGATATACAAGAATTAATTAATAGTACTTAATATAGTAATGTATCTTTTAAATCTTCTAGTTTTTCACGTTATTCACTAGTGGATGCACATTTTAATGCTAAATTGAACACTTTTGAATCTCTCACATCAAAAATATTCAATAGAGTAAAATATGATTCTGTAGGATTCTCAACAATAAACTTTAGAATCGTCTCTTGTTTTTTGTTAAAATGCTTATTTGAGAGAGAATCTTCGATATCTTCAATGTCAAATAGTTCCTGTAGTTCTGCATCGTGAATATCCCAGTATTCCATATAATATATTACGAGTTTATAATAAAAAGTGTTATGATTTAATTTAAATATTAACGATGTGTATTGAACATTTAAATATATTAAATATCAATTAATCTAAGTTACAGTGTTGTTAGTGAGATTTTCACTGCCTACGTAGGACTAAACGTTGTTTTACGTTGTTTTAAGAATAGACTCAAGTCTAACGAACCTAGTTAATACAACTATACTTTACAACGACGTAAAGTCAACTTGTATAACTTCGGTAATTTGGCTTGTTTTAGCCCCACTTTGGGACCTCGGTAACAGAACCCCACTAACAACACTGTTAGTGAGATTCGATTGTATTGTTCTAGTTGTGATTTTTCTATATAAGACTTTTGTTTTGTTTTTGATAATAATCTAAATGGGGTAAGCTATTTGTATATTATCGTTCATTTATATAATATGACTGATACTACAGATGAGGATATAGATGAAGATATGAATAACTATGTTTTGGGATTGGCCGCCGTATTAATCGGTGTATTTATTGTATATTTTTATCTAGTAACACAGTCTTGGACAGAACTTCCATTCTCATATCATTGTACAAATATTGATTCAAAATATGGTGACGTTCTTGTACCAATAAAGACGGAGGGACTAACATTAATTTATTCTCCAGATAATGGATTTAACACTTGTAAAACAAATATCGCATATCATGTTGCACCATTTATTTCATTGGTAGCTGGTGCTGCTACATTTGGTGCAGAAATATTTGGTTTAAGAGAACTAATTACAGATACAAAGTGAATTACCAAGATTCAAGGTATTCTGTTATTGCTTGTTGCGTTATTCGCGTTATATTTTCCACGCTTACGCTTTGAGAATGCATTTGTTTATTTATATCATTTATGTGATTATTATTATGATATAGACTTATGTGAACGAGATTTAATTCATATTCATATTCGGACTTTATAGTGTATGATTTTTTTGTCCAAATAAATTCTTGACCCTCTGTATCCATATCCCATGTACTCAGATGGGTTGCCGTTCCGGGGGTGTCTGAATTGAATGGATTATCTATATCGCTAGGGAATACATCACCTTGTTTACTCATATATAATTATTATTAGTAATGCGTTATATCTATTTCTGTTATTGTATCATATAATAGTTAAACCTTAATGATTTGACTTATAATATAGTACATAATATGGATGTAAAAGAATTATTAGAATCAAAAAAATTAAAAATATCCGTCGTTATCATAATTGTTATTATCATATTAATATCATTATCAGTTATAATTTTGGGAGCTATAAATAATGAGGACATAACAGAAAATGAATATGAAATGAATTATGTAACAGATGGTATTGTCATATCTCAAACGAGTGGAAAGGTTATCAATGAAAAATTAAACGTAAGTATAAATTATAATGACGGTTATGTATTAGAAGAAAATGTTACGCTATCCAACGAAGGTGATAATTCATATATAGCTTTAGATAAAAGAGATTCAAATTATGTTGAGTCTATAGAGTTATATACCATGGATTCTGGTGAAAAAACTATCTTATCTAATTTAGGCCCTCAATTTACGGGTATAGATGATTTTTCTATATCTGATTTTTCTTTATCATATAATGAAACGTTTAAAATTTCAGCATCAGATTATGTATCTAATGAAAATGAGGTTAGTAGTTATTCGTGGGAATTTAGTGATAACGTTACATTAGAAGGTGAAACAATTGTACGTGATTTAAGTGAAGAACAGTATTCTGTAATATTACTTGTTACAGATAAATACGGGAATACAAATTCAGATACGTTTAATATTACTGTGGATGGTAATTCTAATACTCTTACATCTAAACCGTATATTAAGTCTAGTGTTGGAGAAAAAGTCCACTTTTCGGGTGAAGAATCTGTTTCAGATATAGAACAAGATATAGTATCATATACATGGAATTTTGATGATGGGAATATAAAAGAGGGAAACAATGTTGTACATTCATTTTCAGATAATGGTGTTTATAATGTTACTTTGTTATTAGAGGATGTAAATGGAAACAAACATGCAAATAATATAAATATTATTATTTCTTCAGAGATTGTTTCTGAGTTTAATGTAGAGAATAAAAATGGATTTGATTATACATTTAATGCAAGTGAAAGTAAATTTACGGATGATGTTGGTGAAATCACATATTATTGGACGTTTGGTGATGGTAATACAAAAACAACAGATAAACCTCGCGTAAATTATACATATAGTAGTCCAAGCACATATGACGTTTATTTAGTGATTGGTTCTGAAAACGGGTTTGAATCAACGTCTAAAACAACGGTTAATCCATCCGTATATTTAGATTTCGCTGATGAATTACCTTATCGTGTTATTAAGGTTAATGAAGGGTATGAAGATGTTATTATGCCTAATCATGAACTTGGTGATAATTGGCCAGAAATTATATTTGTTGATGGTGCTAGATATGAATTTAGAAACTTACCCTCTGATATAGAATTTGTTGACAATGATGATAATGTATTATTAAGTCAGTATGAGGACGGTTCAATGGAAGATGCTGAAGATATTAATTGGATAGATAATGAGAATTCCGTTGAATTTACTATTACCGAAGAACTTGGTGAAAAATTATATGGATATCAAACGTATGAATGATATTTATAGTTAAACAATTAAAAAAATAAATTTTATCTATTTAAATTGATAAAAGCATACTAAACCTATCTATCGGTGAATAGGTATCGAAGCATATCTCCGTATGCTGGTCGCGTCAATACAACACCAACTATAACACCAATAATAGTAAATATTGCAAACCCTTGTAATTCATTCAACTGAAGTACAGCAAGCGGTCCTAACGCTAGAATTGTTGTACCGGCAGCACCAAGTATTATCCATAGTGCTTTTCTAAATCTTCGTTCAAATATTTTGTCGCTTGTAGCGGGGTTTTCACCACCCATAACTTGGTCTGCTATGATAATAAGGTCATCAACTCCTGTACCAATCACAGCAACGAAACCAGCTATTACAGCTACATCTATTGGATAACTAACTAATGATGATATTGCGAGTAGAATTATAACTTCAGCACCTGCTGTTATAAGCATAGGAGCAGCAATTTTCACTTTACCATATATTAAGAATATGTTTGTTGCTACTGTTATCGTAGCCAATATTCCAATTAAGAATGCGACAATCTTAAATTTATCACCTTGTTGTGCAGAAACGAAACTTATTTCCCCAGCACCAATATCTAATGTTGCTGGCATGACACCGGCTCTAAGGTTAATTGCAAGACTCTGTGCTTCACTGTAATTACCAGTTTGTAATATGAAGTTAGGGTCTTCTGCCCATGAACCACTTCTCATACTACTTGCAAGACTTGGTGACATTCCTGCGGAATATACAACATCTCCATCAACGACTGTTAATAGGCAAGAATCCGTTGATTCTGGCTCGGTATCATATGAACATCGTGAGCCACCAGAGCGAGCTACACCACTTTCGACTGCTGCTTGTTGGAAACCTTGTGCTGATTCGGGTGTAAGCACAACAGGTACGTGAGATGGTTGTCTTCCATCTCCTTGATTAGCTGTACCAACAGTTCTAAAGTCTGCTGTTGTTAGAACAGTTTCTTGCGTATAATTTCCATCATTATTATTGTCGTGATATACATCAATATTTACGGAACCTCGATTTTCAATTAAGTCTATAGTTCCTTGACGGTCAACATCTGGAACTGATATAAGAATGAATTCTGAACCGTCAGATAGTTCTACAACACGTACACTACCACCAGACAATCCAGCTTCATCTATTTTATTCTGAAGAACGTTAACAGCAGCATCTCTCGTACTTGGAGTTACACCATCTCTTACAGATTCATATTCAATATTATTTTTATCTAATGAATTTTGAAGAACATCTCTATCCGCATCTTCAGATGTAACTTCAACATAATATCCTGTATTTTCTTCTGTATCCATTTCTGTTATTTGTATGTCTCTTTGACTTGCTTCTTCAAAATCTTCTGCTATTTTAACTTCTAATTCATCTGTATCTTGTATTCCGAAATTCGCTCCTTCTGCCGTTGCACCAATTAATGGTGCTCTTATTCTTGTCCCACCAGCTAATTCAATACTATATTTTAAGCTTGTATATTTTTGGTCCCATGTGGGATTTTCATTTGTTGTTGCCTGTGCTTCACCTAAATCTAGACCCGGAATTGCGGGGCTAAATATAATTGATAAACTAATAATCGTTACAATAATTAGAAGATATATTCTCCAATATTGTTTAATTGATTTCTTTATATTCATATATAATCACCTTTCATAGTCACATAATACCGTAAAATACCGACATTTAATAAATAAGTTATAATGATATCAGCAGTTAGTCCAACAGCAAGAACGAACCCCATGTCTGCAAGAAGTTCTATTCTAAATAATGTTGCTACGATAGTCATTACAACCATAGCTGCTATACTGGTTATTGACATTGTAACACCTGTTCTCATTGCTTCATGTATACTTTCATTAAAGCTTATTTTGTGTTCACGTAGTACATACGTGTTCATTAATATGTCTGAGTCAACACCATAACCAATTAACATAAGTAATGCACCAACTGTACCCATTGATAATGCTATTCCTGTTATATTCATTGCCGCTGTTGCTACAGCAATATTTCCTACAGCACTTAATATAACAATCAATGATGGAACTATAGAACGGAATAATAAGAATACAAATGCACTCATTAGTGCGAATGCTATTCCAAGACCCATGAGGGCTGTCTCTTGAGAATCACCCCCTAGTAATGGTGATATCTGACTAATTTGACTTAATGTCATGTCTGGATTTTCATTTAATTTATTCTCAACTTCTTCTGGACTAGTGACGCCAGATGCAAAAGTGACGATATATTCACCTGTACCGGGTACGGATGAAATACTATCTTGTTCAGATTCGAATAATGTATCTATTTGCGTCTCTGGGTTTTCAATATCCCCAACATCAATTCGAACTTCTGTCCCTCCTACAAATGCCATCCCTAGGTCAACAGGAAGACCTGTTAACGCCGTCCAGAACACAAGTATTGATACCGCTATGAATAGTATCACAAGAGGTATCATTACTAACTGTTTATTTGTGTATTTATCGTAGTCTGGTTTCGGTGGTTTGTAATATGACACGGTTCGTAGTATATATACGTATTTATTAGTGATAAGTCTAACCCGGATTAATATATTATATATTAAATAGACGGTGTGTTTTTAATACTTCAAATTATTAATTATACATATGACTAAAAATAAAAGTTTATACTCAAAAATATCGTTTAATCTTATGACTTGGTTTAGGGCAGTATCCCCATTAGTTTTTGGCGTAGTATCAACAGTTATATTATTAATCCCTGCATTTTTGTTGTTAGGTATTACTGGTGATTTAACTTCTAAAGAATTCTTGATAATAACAGCATTGCAATTCTTATTACTTGGTGTTGGTACATTTGTATTTATTGTTATTGCAAGTAAATGGGATAAATTTTCTTATGATTATTTTGAAGTAATTCATTGGAAAAATATTTCAATTAATCATATTAAATGGATAGGAATTTGTATTACTGGCTTATTAGTTACAAATTTCACATTTGGTTTTATATTTACATACTTAAATCTTGATGTAGCTGAAAATGCTGTATTAGGTGTAGCAGAATCTAATCCAATATATTTATTATATCTAATTCCTATTATGTTGTTCTTTGTTGGACCTGCAGAAGAATTATTATTTAGAGGTGTTTTACAAGGTGTTCTAAGAGATGCATCCAATACGAAAATATCAATATTTATAACAAGTTTATTATTTGGTTTCATACATACATCTGCTGCTGGTGGATTTAGTAACGAAGCTATGTTATACATATTAACAACATTTATGTTAGGGATAATTCTTGGTTACATATATGAATTAAAAGAATCCTTGATAATACCAATTGTTGCTCATGGTATATATAATTCTATTCTTGTTATTGTCGCGTACTACCAAATGACAGCGATATGAATTTATTAATATTTTATATTAAATAATTATATCAATTATTTTGTAATTTAATAAAAAAAGAAATAACTTTTTATTACTAGAGAGTGTATATATTGGTATGGACATAGACATAAGAAAATTAATTAATCAATTAAACAAAATGACCGAAGAACTAGATTCCGTTGATAATATTGAAGATTTGGATGGCGATTTTGAACAGCCTAAATCATTCCAAGATTTATTTAATAATAGTCCATTATTTAATATGGATGATTTTGATTCAAAGGCTTCCGTTCATGAATTGTTATATGATGTCACAGAAGAAGATGAGGATGTTGTCGTAGTTGTTGATTTACCGGGATTCTCAGAGGAACAAATTTCATTACAATCTGATGAACGTCAAATTCGAATTGATGCAGAATCTACGGATGATATGCGTAGAGAGTCTGTATCGCACACGTTCCGACTACCTGCGGAAGTTATTCCAGAGGAAGCTTCTGCAACATTCGAAAACGGTGTTCTTACGGTGACACTCCCAAAAGTTGAAGAAGATGAACAGACAAAAATTGACATATCGTAAATTATTGTCGTAGCGTATTATTTTTCATATTGGCGATAAATTTATTATATAGTTTTTATGATATATATGTATAGAACGAATAAAGATTACAAAATGTAATCTACCAAAATGTAATCTACCAAAATCTATACAAAACTATGAGTGAAAAAAATAACAACGTTGATTCTGGTGTACCTCGCCCGTATTCGAACAAAAAATTACCTACACCCAAATACATTGTTGAAGAATTTGTGAATCCATTAAATGTATGGTCTTCATTATTATCTGTATTTATGGTATTATCTCTTGCAATATTCTTATTAATAAATTATACTACGGAAACATATAATTTATTATTTATTGGGTTTAGTGGTATGATTGCACTGTTTGCAATTGGAATAAGTATAAAAGATATAGGTACAAATGAAATTAATTCTGTACCATCAATAAAAGATGTATCTAATACTATTGAATATGTGCGTGCAGCTTCAAGATTATCTGTATTAACTATTATCAGTGGGATTCTTACAACAATTTTTATCCTCATATCTCACACTAGCGATATATTCTACTTTATTGATGATTCAACAAGAATAACAATACTTATTATGATTACTTTATCATACATTGGCTCATATATTATGGTTAAAACACTATGTTCGTATTCCTCAATATATGAAAATTCTCCAATATCATCACCAGTAAAAATATCATCTTTACCAGAGATAATAACTATAATCGGTTTTATTGTACCTCCACTATTAGTTATATTTACAGGATTGATATATAATGGACCACCAATTGTAGATGTTCCATTTTCTTTATATTTGATTGATACTATAGCAATTTTAACAGCCATACAAATATTCTATGTCTCATTAATAAGTAGGTTGTAGGCGTATTCATATC
>Ga0306895_100297_pt1 | contig 18284 bp, 17 predicted proteins | sample AntDeeMetagen401_FD_190451 | JGI IMG/M metagenome (GOLD analysis project Ga0306895, IMG submission 190451) | Saline lake microbial communities from Deep lake, Antarctica - Metagenome #401 (v2) (version 2) | ecosystem: Environmental > Aquatic > Non-marine Saline and Alkaline > Saline | place...
GCTTTCTGGACGGACATTCAGCCGAGAGCGGCGCTCGTTTTACGTAAATTCTACGGTAGATGAGTCGCCTGTACTGACCACAACCGGGGTCAGAATATATCACTTGTTGAGGATTTCAACAGAGCCGAATAATATTATCTTACCAGGCGTCTCCATATCCGGTAACTCATCTATCTCATCAATATATTATTTTCAATCTGAGAGAAAAATTCATCTTCATATTCTTCTACAGCACGATCCCACGTGTGGCCACCGGATTGGTCTGGATATCTCGTTGCTTCACACGAGCCTGTCATAGAATCTTTCCACCAGATTATTGACGACTGCGTAGGACTGATTTGATATGCAAGTTGATATTGCAGTTCCCGGTACGTTTCACGCCTTCAAACTTGGGCGACAGTTAGAGAGTCGTGGTAGCTTACGCAGGATATATACCACCTATCCAAAATTTGCGACCGATACTGAGGGAGTCCCTGATGGAAAGGTCACACATATTCGCCATCCCGAACTCATCGCCCAAGTTGGTCACCGATTCCCCGCAGTGAACGAGATCGCTCTAAGTCAGTGGAATGACCCTTTCAATCGCTGGAAAGAGATTGCTTTTGACAAGTCGGTTGCTCGGAAGTTGGAGCCAGCTGAGGACGGTCTTTTTCTTGGGTTTGCAGGAGCGTGTCTCGAAAGTTTACAACGGGCCGATGAACTCGGATTGACGACTGTTGTGGAACGAAGTTCTGCACATATCAGGACACAGAAAGAAATACTCGATGAGGAGTATCAGAAGTACGAACAAGGTGAATCGTCAATATCACGACAGCATATCAAGCGTGAGGAGAAAGAATACGACACAGCAGACTATGTAGTTACCCCTTCGACGTTCGCACAGGATTCATTCATAGAACAGGGATATGACGACGAAAAAGTGAAGCGAGTACCCCTCGGAATAAACCCGCCTAAACAATCAAATGTATATAACGACGACACAACATATTTTATCTATTCAGGAAGTGTAATGCTTCGAAAAGGGATTCAATACTTATTGTCTGCTTGGGATTCCCTTGACCTTCCTAATACCGAGTTAATTGTGACAAGTAATGTTGATGAAAGTGCCCAATCAATAGTTGAAGAGTTCAACGATACTGAAGATATTCATTTCGTCGGATGGGTTGACGACCTATATGAGCAGTTTGGCAAATCTTCTTTGTTTGTATTTCCCTCACTTGAAGATGGATTCGGGATGGTTGTAATAGAGGCAATGGCATCGGGTCTGCCAGTAATAGTTTCTGAAAACACTGGGGCGAAAGACTGTGTACGTGAGGGCGTTGACGGGCAGGTCGTGCCCATTAGAGACAGCGAAGCTCTCGCAGAAGCGATGCAGTATATGTACGACAACCCTGAAGAGCGAAAGCAAATGGGAGAGAACGCACAGGCCTACATCAGGTCAAACTTCACAGAAGACGACTATGGCGAGAGGATATTTTCCAAGTACCAAGCGATGATTAGTCAGTAGGAATTAAAAGTTGATTCGGAAGAGCAGGATAACACCGTGTTCGCAGGGAGATCCTCGACGGGCTTCCTCTGGTTCGGGTTCCTCACCCTCGTCCCACACGTCGTAACACGACCTGCGGAAGTGGTGGATACCCTCGCTCACCCTCTCACTGTCGAAGCCCATAGGAGTTCGTCAAAATCCATCGAGTCCACTTCTGGCAGATGTGCGGGTTGGGTGTGGGTGTAGGTTGCTCCCGCACTACCACCATCCTCAGTCCGTGGAATCGTATCAGTTTGCTCCGTGCTCTTTATACTGATTGTGTCGCCCTCTGTCGAATTTCCGGACCCATCGACAAGTGTATACTGGCAGGATTCGACAAACCGTTGTACGACAGGCTGAAACGCCTCTCGTGGTATGTCGCCCTCTGCTCATACGTAGATGTGAGCGTGAGGAGTCGCGTATTGGCGAGTCCCTGCTAACACTAACAGCCACTCCCATCTGTCCGTGTGTTTGTCGAGCCTGTAACGCAGGGCGTCAAGGGTGAGTTCGAGGGCGACAGATAGTTCCAGCAACAGGCTCACCCTGTTGAGAACCGCTCGCTCGACTCGCAGAGAGAGGAGGGCAGTTGTCGAGTTCTCATACTCCGCCAGCAGTTGCTTGTCTATCTCTTTCCCGTAAACATAGTTCTGCCTATCGTGCCACTGTCGCATTCGATGGAACCCGTTCCTATTGGTGGAAGTATTCTTTCCGTGCCGCTCCTCGACGTATGTAGGGTGGCACGTTGCTCCGTCAAGGGCGATAATTTCCTGTAGGGCGAGAAAGTCCCCTCCGTTAAGTGGTTCGGCAGGCTCGCCAAGTTCGAAGGAAGGGGTACAAGTTTTACCGGATGAATCCGGTTCCGTCGAATCGGTGGAGGGCGAGTTTTTCGCTGTGGACACAGTGTTATCGAGAGCAGAATCTTTGAGCGCCCACAGTTGTCCGAACACGCTGCCTCCCGGTGGGACTGGTATTTCGCTTACCTCATTGAGTCCTGCGTCATCAAGGAAGCCCTGAACTTCTCGCTTCTCGTACCCGTGTGCCTCACCCTGTGCAATCACCTCTTCAATGGGGAGAGTCGCCAGTATCTAAGCCGACAAAACTGTCTGCCTCGACCGCAAGCCGGTGTAGTTGCTCGTTCGATCGTGTCTGTACCCCTGCTGACTGTAGATTCGATGGGTGTAGTATCGTGCTCAAGAAATATCACAAGCCGCAGATTCCACGCATAAGCGAGCGGAGAAGATAGTCTGAGACAGCGACTCAATCTCATTTATAATCGGCTATCTACCTTTTCGTCTCTGCCAGAGTAGTTCCCTGCGCTTCCGCTCAGAAGGTGTGAACGACTTGTCCGACAACAGCTTCCAAGACTGGCATACCGAGTGCGAGATCTCCGCACATGACGTTGGGTACCTTGTTCATTACCGTGGCTCGTCAGGGAAAGCAGCCGCAAACAACGCACTTAACCGAGCAAACGACTACGCTAAGCGGTGGATGGCCGAAACATCATACTCGACAACGAAGCGCTCGCTCGGCGACGCCGTGCGAGCGCTGGGCTGATATCGGCAGTTCCGTGAAATCATCTTGATGTTCGCCATCACTAACATAGAACCACTGTGTGAGCCGCTATAACCGTGACTCAGCATCTCTTCAACACAGTAATACAGACAGCATTGTAACGCAAGATTGCTGGATAGTGTACGTATTTATTAAATATTTCTGTAAGAAAGGATAGTTATATCTGGGTTAGCTAATTCCAGCAACTGACGTGACAGCTCTATGGATTCCAAACTCCGTTTCCGAAATCCCCCATTCGGAAATTAACTGTTCAGAAACATCCGATAGAGCGGGCAAGTCTTCCTTGAATGCGACTTTTTCGATTGCATCTGAAAGTTCCTGTATAGAATCCGCTCGAATAACCATACCGTTATTTCGAACCAGATCCTCGCTGGCTCCGACGGCCTCAGTTGTGATGACGGGTAGCCCAAAGTTCATCGCCTCATTTATTACTAACCCCCAGTTCTCGCGGGTACTCGGCAGCACGAACACATCGGCAAGTTCGTAATACCGGGGAAGGTTGGTCTGATTGACAAACCCCGTGAACATGACATCGTCTTCGCGGCCACGTTTTGCGGCTCTCCGTTCAACCTGAGAGCGCAAGTCGCCGTCCCCGACATACAGTAGCGTCGCCTCTCCTGGGTCAGATGCTTCAACGAAGGCATCCAGTAGCAGACCGGGTCGCTTTCGCTTCAGGAGTTTCCCGACGAACAGCACTACCGGTCGGTCAATCGGAATGTCAACTTCCTCTCGAAGCTGCCAAGCCGGCGGCAGCTGATCACGCTTTCGCTGGAAGAACTCATTGTCGACCGAGTATGGTGCGTGGAAGATGCGGTCTTCGGGAATATCAAACGATTCGTAGACCCGTCGATTCGGCGTGCCAATGCTAGCGAACGCGTCAACCCGTTTAAACAGTTCTCTGACGACGTACCGCTTAGTCGAATGCTCCACCGTTTCCGGCATCACCTCCCCGCGGAAAACGACCGAAATATCGTATCGGTTCGCTGCGAGGATGCCCGCAACGTTGGTTAACGATTCGTACCCGTGAACCCATAGTACGTCGTGTTCGCCGTGACGAAGCTTTTCGAGTATCTTCGGATTGAGCCGGAAGAACGAAGTCGCACCTCCTAGTGGCGACCAGTCCGGAAGGAACTCGTAATTGTACCCTTCCAACAGCGGTACGTCCCAGACAACTTCCTCGCCGAACCCTTCGTCAGTCTCTGGCTCAACGCCCCGTCGACTGCAAAAGTACACAGTCAGGTCGATGCCATCCCGATTGGCAATTTCCCGGAACAGCGGTGCTTGATACTGGATTGGATGAGAGGTAAGTGCCGCCAGTCGTATGTCACTCATTGTTCTCCCCTTCTCTGAAGTCCGGTAATAACGTTTCGGGAATCATTCGTATTCTTTGACAGCATCGACGAGTTGGGCCATTCGTCGTTCATATGTTTGTTCTTTGACTCGCTCCCGGCCGCTGGCTGCTATCGCTTCGCGCTCTTCATCGTCGTCAAGATACTGAGCCACAATATCTCGAAGCTCGGCCGGGTCGTCGTACATCAGACACGCATTTTCGTCGGGGAAATATCGCTGCTGTCCCTCAGAGCGGGTAGTCACCATCAGCGAACCGCTTGCAGGCACCTCGAACGTTCGCATATTATGTTCGGGTAAGTTATGATCTGCGACGACGTTGACGACGATGTCCGCGGAGGCCATCGCATGCGTGTACGACGGGTGACCGAGTGCAGCGCCACGGTAGCAGCGACGGAGCGACAAGTCGAAACATTTCCATCGCCACATGTTGCCCCGAAGCTGGAAGTTGAGGTCGGTGAGTGGCGAGAGATGTCGCTCACGTTTTGACGAGTAGTGCCCCAGAAAGGTAACCTCGCAATTGTACTCATTATTGGGTTCGGCTGGATGGTGAAACTGTGGGTCATGCGCAAATGGGAGGTGGCGAACGTCATCGGCTCCGTCCTCACGAAGTCGATCAAGTAGGAACTCCCCCCAGGTAAAAACGATATCATACGCTGGTAGGGTATCGAGGTAGTCGGTCGCTATCCGCTCCTCGGACCGAATCTTGTATGGATTGTCCGGGTTCCAGTTGCACAGCACTGAGTCGGTTGCGTGCTGAATTCGCTTGAGTCGCTCTTGAGAAAGGTCGTAGCCCTTCATCACCAGCACGGCGTCTACGTCTAACTTCGTCGCGGTTGCTTCAAACCTGTAATGCGTTTGGTCAAAATTCATCGGACCGATAAGTGGGAGCGTCCGCGGTTTCCGCTCAACATACCTGACCTCATGACCCAAGGACTCGAGTCCACGAGCGCACATCCGCCCCATGGCCGTCTCGGCGCCCGCCCCGTAGATTAGCACTTGCATTGATATCTTGGTACTCGGACCCAGGCGATTAAGCCTTCGTCTGGGGTTCAAATAGCAATCGTAATCGCTAAGTGAACTACTACGGCAGTAGAAAGAGATGGGAGACAGTGGTGGCGGGCGCGTTCGTCGGAACGCGATATATCTATTTCTTGGAGTCGTCGTTGCAAACCTCGCGTCGTTCCTGTTTCGGATACTGCTGGCCCGTGAGTTCGGCCCTGATGGGTTCGGTGTGTTCTCGCTGGCACTGATGACAACCTCCATCGCCACGATGATCGCATTGCTGGGTCTGCCTGACGGAGTCATCACGTTAGTCAGCAAGTTCCACGAACAGGAGGAGTACGACCGAGCCGCCGGCGTCGTCGCCGCGAGTTTCGGGCTGTCTTTCGGGGCGGCGGTACTGCTAGCGGTGGTCGTAATCCTCGCCGCGCCGCTGCTGTCGATCCGTGTGTTCGATAGCCCGGCGCTGGCGGACGTCCTTTGGTGGTTCGCATTCGTCATCCCGGCGAACGCTATCGTCGACGTTTCGGCGGCATATTTCCTCGGAATCCAACGCGGTGGATACAACACACTCATCAAGCAGGTGATTCCGAAGACAGCACTGCTTGTGCTGGTCGCTGTAATAGCGGTTATCGACGGTCCGCTAGTCGCTGTCGGTGTCGCGTATCTGGCGGCGATGGGTGTTGCCGCAGTCGTAGGAATTGCCGCCGTCGGCAACTCTCTGTCCCGAGATCGAATCGAGAGGTTCTCGGTTGACATACCCGACCTGTTGACCTACTCAGTGCCGCTTCTAGCCACGAGCGCTATCGGATTCTTTCTCAACTGGACGGACACGATGATTGTCGGGTATATGCTCGGGAGCAGCTCTGTCGGCGTCTACCAGTCTGCGTTCGTGTTGGCGTCGAATATCCATATCGTTCTCGGCGCCGTTTCGGGGTCACTGTATCCGAACTTCGCGGCGTTGCTTGCGCGTGATAAGCGAGAAATCATCCGTGACCGGTTCGCCGAGGGAACCAGATGGGCGCTGCTAATCAGCGTAGCCCCAGCAATGTATCTGATTGGTTTCCCACGCCTCTCGCTGGGGATGCTGTTCGGCGATGCCTTCGCCACCGGTGCGACTGCGCTCGCCATCCTCGTTGTCGGTCAGATCGCAGTATTGCTGTTCGGTCCGTCTACGGACTTTCTCAAGGCAATTGAGGATTCACGGTACGTCGCAGTTAGCTATGGGATCGCCGCTCTGCTAAACCTACTGTTGAACCTGTTGTTGGTTCCGGTTTTTGGACTTGTTGGTGCAGCAGTGGCGACATCAACAGCGCTGGTGGGCGCGGCGGTTTTACACTTCTACCGCGTTCGAGAAAACGTGGCGGTTCCAGTTCCATTCATGCCGCTCGCACAAGCACTTACCGCTGGTGTCGTCGCAATGATTGTTGTGTCCGTGATTTTCAGATCGGTAAACTCTATTCCGGGGTTTGGTCTCCACATCGCGGTGTTCTCCCTTGTATATATTAGTGGACTGGCCGCTACGAATGCGGTCGGCCGCAATGACCTTCAGCGCCTCCGGTCTCTGCTGGGGTGACCACTGTGACGGTTTCGTCTGAGCTATGATTCATGCTTCACTATCATTGTACCGGAACAGCGTAACCTCACCGTTGGCATACACTTTCGCTGTTCGGTTGTTCCGCATGAATTTTGCTCGGGGATCGACTCTTGTGGGTTTCGTAACGAAACTAAAGTAGGGTACCCCCTCAGATTTGTAGTAACCCGACAATAGGATGTAGAAATTGTCCGGTTCGGGCGTTCCTGTAGACCGGTGATAATTAATCGTATACCGGATTTTAGCCAGAGCTGCGTCACTGTCGTTCTGGAAATATATTGCTTGCGTGGCGTCCTCCCAGCCCGGCTGTGTAACTGTTACTGTCGCGATACCCTTCTGTTCGTAGTACTGTAGCGGAGGACCCAACGAAGTTTCCGAGAACACGTATTCATCTTGAGGGACAGTATGGCCGGTAGTAACGATTGCTGCTCCCTCTTGTTCCGTATGGTGCGGTTGAGTTGCACCGGAGAGCAGCGTGGCCGGTACTGCCGTCATGACGATGATTACGATCAGGACGGTCGTCAACTGGCGTATGCGCTTTCTATCTGCCTGTAACAGCAACGCAGCCGAGAAGATGGCAAAGTAGATCCCGACGTACTGGGTTCGCCCGACCGCCCCGCCAAGAGACGTCAGACTGTAAAACATGAACAACACGAACGGGAATGCGAACAACGAAAAGAAAATTGTTCCCTCGTAGTGAGATAGCTGTTTCCGCTGGATGAACAACTGGAATGATTTTAGTGTACTGAATATCACCACGATAGCGAACACCCCCGCGTAGTTTACCAATTTCACGATACGGCGTACATTAAATTCGGTTAGGACATTCGATACCCCTGACCCGATCAGAGATGAGTCGACAGCAGAATGGAAGCCCCCGCTACTATAGAGAAAAGCTACTGAAAGGTTCGATATGAGCTCATAGAAACGATTGTTCATGTAGACACCGACGAGGAAGAATATTACCCCAATCAGTAGAAGCTCAACCAGTTTCGAGTCAACGGTCCGGGACAACAATCCCCGGGAATATATAGTCGATAGGAGGAGAGTCATCCCGACGATGAGCAGGTACAGAAAGACCCAGGTGTGATAAAGATTCATCATGATACCGGCGAGAATAATGAACACGACGCGATGGCGATACGAGTCCCGTAATCGTGGGACAAGAACGATTGAGTAGAGAAGCATGGCAGTGGCGATGGTTTCAGTGAACCATGGTTCCGAGGTCTTTAGAATGGTAGTTCCCGCGGGAAACAGGGCAAAACACAAGATCAATAGAAGATAGCCACGATTCAAGCCTCTACTTTCGCTGTACCGGACTGAAGATACGTACCACACTCCAAATATCACGGGAAAGAGAAATACTCCCTGTAACTGTAGTCGGTTCAAAAGCTCCAGTGATGCTACCAGATCAGTCTCACCGGTGATGATGTTCATGACTGCCAACAACTTAGATCCTAAGTCGTAGTTCTGGTTTCCTGCATATGACGATACCACCGTGTAGGCGGGGAAATCCGATACGTATCCGTTACGAATAATAAAGAACCGGGATATATCGATGTTAACCCCGTACCCAGCCGGAATTGGCGATCCGGATGTGTACCGGAGGTATCGCAGATACCAGGCGATAGTGAACATCCAGACGGAAAAAATGGCAAAAATACGCTTTTTCATCTAAATTTCTCTCTTTTAAGCATTAACTGATACACAAATTTTTATTGGTTCGGGTACCGTCGCCCAACTTAGTTCCGAGCAGAGCAACAGAATCATTTCCAAATCGTTCGAATGTGGCTCCTGTATCAGTTCCCGAATATCTACTGTAGCCTCATCAATTGACGATCTGTCGCTAGTACGGAATTGTCTCGGAAGATATTCTTTATCTCCACAAACCTCTCTAACCACGGCAAACGCCCCATACGCAAGCGCAGATGTCTCCAGAGTAACATCGTCGAACGAATCGTACTCCCATAGGTCAAACGTCATTGAAGAGGTTTCCGCCTGATATGTTTCGTATCGACGCTGTCATATATGAATCTTATTTTTCTCTCCCACCTTTTTACACTCCAAGTTGAGATTATTTACAGCGGGCCTTGTTTAGACGGCCCCGATAACGTCGGCTGATGTCTGTGTCGGCTGAACAGGATCTGTTTATGAGAGCCTCTCTGTTCGATTTTGTTTTTGAAAGAACGACCGTTTCACCCGACCTATACCGCGTCTAAACAAGGTTTCTGTAGAGTATTTCGGCATGGTAAGCACTGTTTCAGCTAGGTTGAAACAGGGAGGCCACAGTCACTGACTTGTGGGCGGAAAAAGATACAGCAGGGGCCGCTTGGTTTGTTCCAGTGGTGATCGTGCGGAGTCAGTTGAGTCGTTAGCAACAATGAAGTGATCTCACGGGCCCACGCTGTGCCGGCTGTCGAGACCTCGGGGTAAACACGTATTAGGAGATGAAGATCTTTCATTACAATACTTGTTGGTAAATCTTAGTGGTACCCTCGGCAACGGTATCCCAAGTAAAATTGCTCCAGACATATTCTCGGATTGAACTTGACTTAATATTGGTCTGTAGAATCTCTTCTGCTCCTTCCCGCAAAGCCTGTGGATTTGGATCGACACTCTGGCTGGCTTCGAAATCTAGCCATTCAGCAACTCCGCAAACATTCGTCGTCATAGCGGGCGTCCCACATGCCATCGCTTCTATCACGACGTTGCCGAATGACTCATATTTGTTTTTAGAGGGCAAAACGAAGAGGTCTGCATCAACGTATGCAGCTAACTTTTCTTCGTTATACATTGGCCCAGTAAAGCTAATGTTCTTAGCTTGAAGCTGCTGCTGTAGCTGTTGTAGTGATGTTAGATTCCCATCATCAGGTCCAACTATGACCAGATCTCGATTCTGCCCCGATTCCATCCCTTCAAATGCGCGAATCAATAGGTCAATTCCTTTTCTTTCGTGGAGCCGACCGAGATAGAGAATCATCTCAGAGCCATCGTCTATGCCATATTTCGCGCGGAACGTCCCTTCCTGTGGAAGATCTTTGTATTCGTCTTTTTCAATCCCATTCGGAAGATGGGTGATAGACTTCTCCCGAACAGCGGGGAAGACTTCTTGATACTGGCCTGACTCGATGTGAGAACTCGCGATAAGATGGTCCGAGGAAGCCAATATCCTCTTGCCTAAGATTTGATCAAATACCGCCTTCTGCGTTCTCTTCGATTTTCTAGGTATAGCTCCCCTGGGCTGGAGGACCAGTGGGATGCCAGCGCGGGACGCTTCGTAACTTGCTATTGCTGCTTCAAAGGAACGAAACTCATGAAGATGGACTACATCAAAATTAGCAATTTCATCCCTCAGAGCAGGCCATATTCCGAATGCTGTTGATATATTTGCTTTCCAAGCGAGATTGTTGCTTAGGTTTCGGAACCTACGCACTCTGATTCCATCGAGATAATCAGGATCACTATAGTCGGCGTTTCTGGAGTCGGCATCTAAGACATCAGTAGTAAACACGCTCACCTGATGCCCTTGCTCAACGAGGTTTCGGGTAATTTGATACGATGACTCAACGGGACCGCCATAGGCATACGCCGGCGGAAAACTGGATATTACGTGTAATATATTCATTTATTTCACCACCTTGTTTTTGAGCATTACATAGCTATAAACACCGGCTCGGATAAGAATGAAGAATGGGAATAATATCCAAGCAGGGTCTCGATCTCGGGTTAGCCCCGTTACCATCCTCCGCCCACCGACAACAAACTGTTCATAAACAACCTCCGACAAGGAGAGATTCATAGCTCCAAAGGAATTGTCTGCGAAAGCCTCTGCTCCTAAAAATTGTTTTTTGGCGAATTGTAAAATTGAATCCCCCATATCAGTATCATGGTATACTGAATCAGTGATGTAGACTACAGAGAAACCTGCTTGCTTAAGTTTGACTGCGAGATTAAAATCTTCTCCCCAGTGGACTCCTTGGTCAATTCCACCGACTTCTTCTAGAGCAGAGCGTCGAAATAATGATGTTCCTCCACCACAAACCCCGCGAGAGTTCTCGATTCGGTCTTCTATGATGGCCTCCCAGAGGCCCCAATATACTCGTGATAGGGGCGGAGAATTTTTCGGACCGACATTTTGTGGCCAAACATTAGCAACGGATTCGTCATAATTGAAATATTGAACAGCTCGGCCGAGCCAGCCGCTATCAGGAAGATAATTATCGCTATCGAAGATGCCGATGATTTCCCCCATAGAGGATTCAATCCCCTTCTGCCGAACGCGTCCAAGAGGGCCATCCACTTTCAGTATTTTGTCAGCGAACTCTTCAGCGATTCTCAGTGATTGATCCTCCGATCCGTTATCTACAACTATTGTCTCTATATTTGGGTACTCTTGCTGCTGAATACTTTGGAGACACTCTCTGAGGACGTCATCATCGTTGTAACAAGGGATAACGAATGAGACCAATGGCGGTGAGTCGCTGTCTATAACATTGGCTGTCAATTTCTCACTTGGTGGGTCTTTCACCACGTAAGGCGTGGGATGTTTCCCATGTATTCCAGTCATTATTTGGAAAGCACCATTGCTACGTCTTGACTGATCGTCTTCCAATCATGATTATTTTCAATGTGCTCTACGCCGTTCCAGCCCATTGTCTTTCTCATCTCCCGATTTGTAAGAAGTTCCTCAAGCGCTTCCTTGACGTGTGTGGCCTCATTTTCGACCGCTATTCCAGCGTCAGATTCCTCGCTCGCCTTTTCGATCTCAGCGACGGCACTCGCCACGAAGGGAGTACCAACTGACATCGATTCGAGGAGCTTTGTTGGGCATGCGTAGTCGAGTTCGTAATCCGTCTTCAACGGCACGAGGCTGACAGTCGCTCCGGCGACTCGCCCCGGGATTTCAGAGCGGTCCACGTATCCGGTGAAGTGGACGCTGTCATCAATATCCCGATTCCGGACGAACTTCTGAAGCTCCTCCCGTCGCTCGCCGTCACCGACAATCGTCAACTCTACGTCCTCGGAGAGTTCTACAAAGCCCTCGAGGAACGGGATGAACGACTGTCCCGTTCCAAGGTTTCCGGCATATATGACGTCGGTGGTGTACTCGCTCTCAATATCCGGCGAGAACATCTCGACGTTGACGCCGAAGGGAATAACGGAGATATTCAATGAGGTGCTTGGGTGTTTGGCCTCGTAATACGCGGCCATCGTCTCGGTGATGACGAAGACCTCGTCGGTCTTCGCGAACGAAACTCGCTCCAAGTAACCGACGGCACGGAAGAGGAACGAGTCTTCGTCGACGTACCCCAAATCGGCGGCGTTGTCGAGCCACAAATCGAAGATATCGATTACCCACACCCGTCCGGTCAGTTTCCCGACCAGCCCTGGTAGGAAGGTCGTATGCGGTGCCGACATGGTGACGACACAGTCGTACCGCCAAAATGTCAGGAGGACGTAAATCGTGCTTAACACGGAGAATATCCCATAATTGAATATACGTCCAATCGTAGAGTCACTTTCCGGTTGGTACGTGAATAGCCGCGTGACCGGAACACCCTCCCTGGTCTCTCGACTGACTGGCCGCCACCGACGCTCGAACTCACCGAAGGGGAAGGTTGGAAACGTCGTCAGAACATGAGGTTCGATCGAGTCATCAAGGTGACGAGATATCTTCTCCCAGCGGTGGGCTCCCCCCATCGACTCCGGCGGATAGAACTGCGAGACAATCAGGACTTTTGTCGAATCTTGTTCACTCATTAGTATGTGGCTGTAGCGGGTTTCCGATCCCGGGTCGCAGTACGCTCACGCCGCGTTTGGAGAGCTCTCCGACAAAGGCTGCCAGCTCGTGGTTCGTTTCGTCATGGGCGACCAACTGGACGACGGCGTCCGGATTAATTTCGTTGACAAGAGACTCAATATTATCGTAGGTCTTGTCATTGACGAAGCGATCACGGTGGATGATGTCGAAGCCGTCTAGACGTAACTCCTCGACGATGTCTTGGGCCGGACTCTCTCGCGGATCCTGCGTGTTCGGCTTGTACGCGGCACCGAGGACAAGGACACGTGGCGAATCTAGTCCACTGAGTGCGTGCCGAATGCGCCGTGCCGTCGCTTCCGGCATCATGTCGTTGATGCGTCGCGCCGTCGTGATGAGGTTCGTATGCTCCGGATCGACCTCATTGAGGAACCACGGGTCGATCGGGAGGCAATGGCCACCTACACCGATGCCTGGCTTTAAGATGTCGACGCGAGGGTGGTTGTTCGCGAGATTGATGACGTCGGTCATGTCCAGATCTAGGCTGTCGCCGATCAGGGCGAACTCGTTCGCTAGGGCGATGTTGACGTCGCGGTAGGTGTTTTCCATCAGCTTACAGAGCTCGGCCGATATCAGGTCTGTCATGTAGACGTCGCCCTCAAGGAACGGCTCGTAAATCTGGGCGGCGGCGTCCGCACACGCATCGGTGTACCCACCGATCACCCTGTCATTGTGTACGAGTTCCTTGAAGATGTTTCCCGGGAGGATCCGCTCCGGCGAGTGGGCGAGGTGAACGTCGGTACCCGGCTCGAAGCCGGCGTCGGCCAGCTTTGGAGCGATTACCTCCTTACACGTCAGCGGCGGGATCGTCGACTCAACGTTGACGATGCTGTTCTGGCTCAAGTGCGGGATGATGGATTCGACTGCCGCCTCAACCGCACTCAGGTCTGGGCTCTTCTGCGGCTCGCGCATGGGCGTTGGAACCGAGATGACGAACGCATCGCCGCTCTCCGGCGACGTTTGACCGACGAGGTTCTCGGCCACCTCGTTGCTTTCGAGCATGGCCTGGAGTTCGGCCTCGTCGAGGTTGAGTGACTGATCGTTGATAGCCTCAACCAGGTTCTCATCTATGTCGACGCCGACGACGCTCTTCCCCGATTTGGCCAGTCGGAGTGCGAGGGGTAGGCCGATGAAGCCAGTCCCAATAATGACGACTTTCTCGATGTTGGGTGTACTCTCAGTCAAGGTCGTAGTAGTCCCGCATCCATTCGATTGTTTTCGAAAGGCCTTCTTCAAGTGACACACGTGCCTCGTGGTCAAGGTCACGCTTCGCCTTCTCAACACTAGCTCGCTTGTTTAAGGTGTTATATTCCTCGCGTCCGCGGTACTCCACCTTGTCATCGTCTTTGTCTAGATAGCCAAGGATCATATCAGAGAGTTCCTTGATGTCGTAGTACTCCTCACCGGCAATGTTGTAGACTTCTCCTGGCTTGAACGTGTCTACAATGTTCGCGAGCGTCCGAACCGTATCCCCTATGTAGGTGAACGAACGGTGATGGTTCTCGTAGACATGATATGGGTTATCGTGGAGAGCATGATAACAGAATTTACACACAACACTCCGGTACTCACTGAACTTCTCACCAGGGCCATACGTATTGAAAAACCGGACACGAACGGTTTCGTTTCCATGGCGGTCAGCAGCATTGAGGATTTGCTGTTCGTTGACCCACTTCGAGATCGCGTAGTCGTTGAGTTGTCGGGGTCTCTCTTCAAGCGGCACCGACTCTTTCATCAGGTCGTCATAGTCTCCATATACCTCACTTGACGACGAGAATATCATCCGGAACCCATGCTCGTTCTGGAGGCGGAGCATGTTCTTCGTCCCAATAGCGTTTGACTCCCACATCGTCTCGTAGAAATCTTCACCATTCTTACGTCCAAACTCCGCTGCAAGATGGTAGACGTACTCGAAATCATGTTCCTCAAAAATGTTTGCCAGCTGCCGATACTGACTTACGTCGCATTTGAAGTACTTTTCTCGTTCACTCCATGGAAGATCCGCAACCCAGACATCATGACCTCTAGACTCAAGTTCCTCTGTAAGGGGAGCTCCTACTGCACCAAGTCCACCAGTAATTAGAATTTTTGCCATAGTGATATTCAGAGAGTTTGACTACTTATCATTTGTTACTCAATCCAGCTATGATTCTGAGGGGATATGCTCAATGATCTTTATTGATGCTTTCCCGTTCCCAAATGGATTCTCCCAATCACCTTCTTTACCATACATTTTGTCTGCCTTCTCAGTGATTGACTCTGAATTAATGTCAGAAAGCACGTTTCCTCCTACCTCAACGGTTTCCGGACGTTCAGTAGAATCACGAAGTGTCACGCATGGTATTCCAAGAATACACGCCTCTTCCTGAACTCCCCCTGAATCCGTGAAAATTAATTCTGTTTCTGATTGAAGTGTGAGAAAATCCAAATAATCCTGTGGTTCGATTATTCGGATGTTTTCAGGAACTTCAATTCCAGCTTCGTCTAGCGTGTTCCGAGCTCGGGGGTGGATCGGATAAATTACTTGTTGTTCAAACAACTTAGCAGCATCACTCACCCCAGAGAGTAGACTACTGAACCGAGAGGTATTATCAACATTGCTCGCGCGGTGTGCAGTGAGAAGGAAATACTCGCCCGGCTTAAGATCGATTTTATTGAGTATATCGGACTTCTGCCTTGCTAAATTGGAGTTTTGCTGTACCGCATCGACAATCGTGTTTCCGACAACATGGACCCTGTCTTCAGGGATTCCTTCACTGAGCAGGTGATCCGCCGATTGTTCGGTTGGAGCAAACAGATAATCTCCAACGTGATCTGTCAGAACTCGGTTGGTCTCCTCAGGCATTTCTCTGTCGAAGCTCCGAAGACCTGCTTCAACATGTGCGATCTCCGTGTCCAATTTCGAGGCCGCAATCGCCCCCGCAAGTACGGAGTTCGTATCTCCTTGTACAACGAGTACATTCGGTTTTTCTTCAAGGAGTTTTTCTTCAATTCTCGATATCATCTCACCCGTCTGCTTACCTTGGGAGTTCGAACCGACCTCCAAGTTGTAGTCTGGAACTGGCAACTCCAGTTGTTTGAAAAACACCGTATCAAGGCTGTCCGAATAATGCTGCCCTGTATGAAGGAGCGTGTAATCAATGTTACGTCGTTCACACTCCCGGATAACGGGCGAGAGTTTGATTATTTCTGGACGAGTACCGAGTACGATTGCTATTTCTGTCATTCGTGATTCTGTGTGAGAGTATTCGAAATACGATTCAGTATCAGTCGATATGGGTGACCATATTTCTCACCTGACTTAACACGAGCCCACTGAATATACAGAGGACGCCTGTCAAAACCGAAAAGCCACTGATCAGCGCACGCCACTGATGGAATGCCGCAGTTGTCTGGTAGAGGTATGCTGTGTGGAGTAACAGCCCGCCTCCGAGCCCAAGGAGGACCACCGCGGGTACCCCAAAGAATAACAATGGGTGCCGATCTCGGATCAATTTCGTCACAAACGTTGCCACACTCAGCCCATGCTTGAGCGGGTTATGCGTCTGGCCGTCAACGCCCTCATACCGTACGTCGATCGGTACCTCCTCAATATCGAGTTCCCGGTCTACCGCCTCGCTGATCATTTCGCTTTCGACTCCCATCCCATCTGTCCGGAGGGTTAACCGCGAGGCTGCCTCGGACGAGAACGCTCGGAATCCGCTTTGCGTGTCACTCAGATTCTCCCCGGACGATCCTAGTGTTAGGTAGTCAAGCACGCGCTGCCCGAATCGTCGGTGTAGTGGCGTCTCAGTCTCTTCTTGATCGACGTACCGGCTGCCGATCGAGATGTCGCAGTCCCCTTCCAGGACGGGTTCTGTAACGTCCGGAATATCCTCCGGGAGGTGCTGTCCGTCACCGTCGAGGACGACGAGACTGTCAACATCGGTATTGGTAGTATACTGTAGCAGCGTCCGGATAGCGCCACCTTTGCCCTTATTTTCCTCGTGTTCGATCACGGTCGCTCCGACAGATCGGGCGATCTGGACCGTATTGTCGGTGCTTCCGTCGTCAACGACTACGACCTCATCTGCGTACTGCTGTGCTCCCGAAATGACACTGCCGATCGCGATCTCCTCGTTGTACGTCGGAATCCCGGCGACTACCGTGTCGGACACGGCATCGAGATGTTCTTGTTCGGACGCGACCTGCCCCTCGTCATCCACACCCCGTGGTGCGTGGGTCGCCATTATTCGCCCCTCGTACGGAGTATATCGAATTCCGGTCTCACCGTTCTTCTCCGTGACATGAGGTATTTGAACGAGAATAAATCTATGTTATAATAAGTGTTACGCTATTCTTACCAGTCCGATCCGACAATAAATCTGCTCATAATCCGCTAGACAGCGCCTTCAGAATCGGATTTCGGAGTCTCGTGTAATGAGTCACGAGCTGCCAGCACCAACGGTTTTTTACCCGTTTGAGTATCGGCCTAACCGTCACCTAATCTGGCCGGGACTGTGGCCCGGATGGAGTGGTTTCTGATCTGTTTGCGGTGTTGAACCCCTCTGATACCTACTGCTCAACGTTCGCACAGAAGTACAGGACACCTACATCGAATGACGCTAGTAACCCGGACATACCGGCTGCGAAGAGACCCAATTGCGACATAGATCCATTCCAGAGACTGATTCCAATCGCAACCGCTGAGACGACGAAGAGGAGCACAAACAGCGTGGTCATCAAGCTACCGAGTTCAAAAAGAAAGTGAGAGGAACACTTCTCAAAGGCGATATAATATACCCTAGGGCCTAGATATCGAATATGGTAACTTGATGCGGTTCAATAACATCATCGGGAGGCCATTAGAGACTAGCTTCGCCAAGGTTGGTCCCACAGCCGAAGCTAGGCGGTACCGCTGAAATCACGGTCCATATCTCTATGAATACAAGGTCCGAGATCACCACCGTCTCACGAGTCTTCCTCAGTCACCAAACTGCTAAGCCCGCCTCCATATACGTCCAAGTTATGAATGTCGTCGTCCTCGCTGCCGGCAAGGGGCGTCGCCTGTGGCCCCTCACCGAGAACCGACCAAAGCCGATGTTACCAGTCGGAAATCGACCGAGATCACATCGTGACGGAACTCGAGGCGACGCCCGTGACTGAGGTGATACTCGTCGTCGGCTCGAACCGCGAACGCGCCCAGACCTATTTCGAGGACGGTCGCGACGGAGCACTCGATATCACCTACGTCACCTAGGGGCCGCAGCCCAGGACCGGCCACGCCCTTCTCAAAATTTAATCGCACGTCGGGAACTCGATCGTCGGTACTTCCCAAGCAGCGTAATCAGCTGAATTGAATCGCTAAATTAACCACAAGAAAGTGTCTGGATCTGGATGTGTTCACCATACCTGATCCAGACGAGTACCTTTCGGCGTCGGATGTC